>Ga0073930_1001563_pt1 | contig 19465 bp, 18 predicted proteins | sample DewCreD2012metaG_5_FD_76968 | JGI IMG/M metagenome (GOLD analysis project Ga0073930, IMG submission 76968) | Hot spring sediment bacterial and archeal communities from British Columbia, Canada, to study Microbial Dark Matter (Phase II) - Dewar... ...
CTTGACGCCTGCGATCAACCGTCCGCGGTCTTGAATCGTGCGTATGTATGTGCCGGACGGAAATGATGTTGGCTGTGTGGCAGGCGCCGGACCAGTCCCTGCAGCACCTCCTCCGCGGCAGGCCGCCAGCACAGCTGCGGGCAATGCGATCGGAACGACGAGGCGGTCACGGATCTTCATGCAGCCCTCCCTGGAGGTTCTTTGTCGGTAAAGCTACTGGACCCGATAATTCAATCCAGTCGTCCACACATAACATATCATACATATGCTACTCCTCCATAGTCATCATGGTCAGTCATCATAGTCATGGACAGGTGGCAGCAACTCGTCGTCGCGCAGCTGCTGATGAAGCCACTCCTCTCATAGCCGATGGACAGGTGCCCTGGAACACAGCGCCGGCTTACCTGGCACAGTCTAGCCGATAGCGCTCCGAAGAAGCTCCAGGATGAGGGCGTTCAGCCGGTGTCTGGGACACCACCCGCGGCGCTTCTCGGAACTCCTGCGTCCCTACTGGAGGGGAGACGAGAATCACCCTTCGTTGCCCAGGGCAGTGACCATGGCCTGCTCGAGCAGCATGGCCCGGCCGGCGGCCTAGGCAGCAGCGAACGCCTCTTCGCCGAGGCTATGCCGGATACGGGCGATGCTGCGTTCGTGGCTGGCACGATCCAGCGGTAGCACCGCGGCGTACAAGCGTGCTGCGCGCTGATGGTCGCCTCTGGTGGCTGCTAGCCCGCCCATGCCTTCCAGACAGCCGGCAATGCCTTCCCGATCGTCCAGGTCCCGAAACGGGGCGAGCTTTCGGTGTAATGCTCCCGTGCTCGCCGGCCATCGCCCTGTTCGCTGGCGATTATGCCTAGCCGGCTGAGCGCCTGCGCAACCGACCAGCAGTCCCGGGCCTCCCAGCGGTTCGCCAGCGCCTCCTCAATGCGGAGGCGCGCTGTGGCGTAGTCCCCCTGCACAGACGCGGGCAGGCTCAATCCATAGAGCGGCCCGGAGGGGCCCCAGCGGTCACCTGTCCGCTGCATCAAGCCGAGGCTTTCTTCTGTTTTAGCAATTTTAATAATCATTACTAAAAATGAGGTAAGGACGAAGCTTTCTTCTAATCAAAGAGGCGGCGGGCGCCGGCATGGTCCCCTAGCTCGACGAGAGCCCGCGCCTGCCGGTAGAGCGACATGCCCAGTTGCCAGGTGTGACCCGCCTGGCGCGCTGCCGCGACGCTGTCCTCGCAATAGGTCTGTGCGGCCTGGGGATCGCCCTGAAACAGAACGACGTTGCCTTGCATCAAGAGGGCGATGGCTGCGCTCACGGGGTCATTCGTCTCCCGGCAGGTGGCTGTCGCGCTGGTGATGCGCGCTGCACAGTTTCAAGGCCCTTGCCGGATTATCACACACTCAGGCGGCGCTGCCTACCGGGCCTAGTCGCGATCTGCCGCTCCCAGAGAGCGGGCGGCAGGCTACGCAGCCGGGGCAGGGGAGACATGGGGGAGGGCGGAGGCGCTAGTGGTGCAGGATACGGCTCAGGAACTGTCTAGTGCGCTCCTCCCGAGGGTTGCGGAAGAACTCGGCGGTGCTGTTCTCCTCGACGATCATGCCATCGGCCATGAAGACCACCCGATCGGCGACCTCTCGGGCGAAGCCCATCTCATGGGTGACCACCACCATGGTCATCCCGCGCGTGCGGGCCAGTTCGCGCATTACGTCGAGCACCTCGCCGATCATCTCGGGGTCAAGCGCCGACGTCGGCTCATCGAACAACATGATCTTGGGGTCCATAGCCAGGGCACGGGCGATCGCCACGCGCTGCTGCTGCCCGCCGGAAAGCTGGGCCGGGTATGTGTGCGCCTTCTCAGGAATATGCACGCGCTGCAGCAAATGGAGCGCCCTCGCCTCTGCCTCGGCACGAGACAGCTTCAGGACGTGGATGGGCGCGAGGGTGATGTTCTCCAGCACAGTCAGGTGGGGAAAGAGGTTGAACTGCTGGAACACCATGCCAATCTCGCGGCGCAGGCGGTTCACGTCTAGCTTTGGATCGTGCACCGGCATGCCATCCACGACGAGCGTGCCGCGGTCGATTGGCTCTAGGCGGTTGATGCAGCGCAGGAGCGTGCTCTTGCCTGACCCGCTTGGGCCGGCAATGACGACCTTCTCCCCTTCGCTGATAACCAGGTTTATGCCGCGTAGCACATGCAGACGGCCAAACCACTTATGGACATCTCGGAAGCAGATGATGCTGTTCGCAGCGCTACTCATAGGGATCAGCCAGCAGTCCAAGATGCACTTCTAGCATAGAGAGGGCCGGGCGCGCTGTCAAACAGTTCTGCGAATCCATTAGGCTGCCAGGTTAATCGCCTCATGTCTGAAAGTGCCTCTTTAACAGTGTAAGGCGAGTAAAGAAAGTGTAAGGAAAAATAAGGGCGTATGGAAAGGCCCGGCCTGGAGCAGCGCTGCCCGCCCCGGCCGCAGCGCGAGCTGAAGCCCCGCGCTTGTGTGAAGAGCCCAAGCGTATGCCTGATTGTACGCCCTTCAGGCTATAGCTGGCACGGCACGCCGACCTAGACTTGTGCATATTGCACAATCACGGGGCGGGAAAGACTGGACGGCGAGTCCGTGGCCGCCCGTGGAGCAGCGTTCCTATACTTCGGGCGAGCGCAGGAGGAGGCGACGCGGTGCCGGGTGTTGAGCTGTTTTTGCCCCTGGCCGTGATCCTGGTAGCGGCAAAACTGGCGGGTCTCGCCGCGCGCCGCCTCGGGCTGCCAGTGGTCTTCGGTGAACTGGTGGCGGGCGTGTTGATCGGGCCATCGGTCCTGGGCTGGGTGCACCCGAGCGAGACGGTGAGCGCTGTAGCCGAGGTCGGGGCGGTGGTGTTGATGTTCATTGCCGGCCTGGAGACCGATGTGACCCAGCTGCGCCGCGTCGGCCGTACGGCCTTCGCCGCTGCCGTTGGTGGGGTAATTCTGCCGTTCCTGGGCGGCACAGGCCTGGCCCGCCTCTTCGGTCTGCCACCGCTGCAGAGCCTGTTTGTTGGCGCTCTGTTGACGGCCACCAGTGTGAGCATCACCGCAGAGACGCTGCGCGAGCTGGACCAGCTGCGCACCCCTGAGGGGTCGGCTATCCTGGGCGCGGCGGTGATCGATGACGTGCTGGGCGTGCTGGTGCTCTCCCTGGTCGTGGCATTCGGCCAGGGAGGTGCGGGCCTCAGCGCGTTCCTCCCCCTGGTCAACATGTCGATCTTCCTGCCGGTGGCCGTACTGGTGGGGCATGTCGCCCTTCCGCCCCTAGCGCGCCGGCTGGCCCAGCTAGAGAGCCGGGAGACGTCGCTGGCGCTGGTGCTCGGCCTGGCGCTAGCCTCGGCATGGGCCGCACAGGTGTGGGGCAGTGTGGCCGGCATCACCGGGGCGTACCTGGCCGGTCTGTTGCTGTCACGCACCGACCTGCGCGAGTGGGCCATCGAGGGGAGCGCCATCCTGGGCTATGGCCTTTTGGTTCCGATCTTCCTGGTGAGCGTTGGCCTACATGCCCGCTTCGACGCCCTGATCGCTGCACCCACCTTTGCCCTGCTCATGATCGGGGTGGCGATCGTGGCGAAGCTGGGCGGCTGCATGCTGGGAGCCTGGTTAACCGGGTTCAGCAAGAAGTCGGCCACGCGGGTCGGGCTGGGCATGATCTCCCGTGGGGAGGTTGCGCTGGTGATCGCCTCGCTGGGGCTTTCCAGCGGCATCATCAGCCCGCAGCTCTTTGCCGGGGCAGTGGCCATGACGGTGGTCACGACCTTGCTTACGCCGGTTGTCCTGCGGCTGGCCTACCGCTCCCGGCCGGGTCGTACAGCGCCTCTTGATGCCTCGACTGTGCAGCATGACACGCCACGCGTGGCTGAGAGCGCAGTCGAGTTATCGGTTGGGTAAGTTCTCTGGGAGCACTGCCATGCAGTCGATACCGGAAGGTGCTCTGTTACCCTGCCACACCACAGTGACGAAGCCGGGGCTACCGGACACTGTATGGGCGCAGTTCGCCCGCGCCGTCGACCTTCTGCGGGGTGGCGAGTACCTGGAGGCAGAGAGTATCCTTCAGGAGGTTGTCTCGGCGTGTCCGCACCACGCGGAGGCGTGGGCATATCTCGGAGCGTGCCTGGCCCGGCGAGGGGTGATTGACCGGGCCGACGAATATCTCGACCGTGCCCTTGCCCTGGCGCCGCAGAGCCTGGCTGTGCGGCTGAAGCGCGGCGAATACTACCTGCGGCTGGGCATTTACCCGCTGGCCCAGATAGAGCTCCAGGAGGCGATCCGCCTGGCCGAACCGGAGCAGCGGCGCACCGCGTCGTATGCCTATGCATTGCTGCTCTACGCCCGCCAGCAGGGGCGCAGCGGATTTGTACGCGACACCTCAATGGCGCGGCTGGCAGCCCTGTGCGCTTACGTGACGCCGGTATTCGCAGGGCTGACCGGTGTCCTGCGTAAGGGCATTGCGCGGGTGCTGGCGGCTCTCAACTATCCCGCCTCATGTCGCGCAGACAAGAATGCTTTTCCACAAGGCGGGGTGTAAAGGCGAGGACCATGCTATGGCTGCTGTGTTCCTGTTCACTACTATGCTCGTGATAATGCTCTTTCGCGCTGTTGTGCCGATAGGGGCGAGGCCGGCCGGCCGGCCGCTTTCAGCGGTGACGCTGTCATGGCGCGAGCGGCTACTCTACCACCGCATTGGCATTTACGCGATCGGCACAGCGCTGCTCCTCGGTGTTGCCGGAGGCTGGCTTCCGCCCGGCAGCGCTGTGTGGATCGTCCTGGCGGCGCTAGCGATCACTCTTATCCCGCTGAAGTACGTCTTTACCGATCGTGGCGTCGGCCTCAACAACGTTGTGTTTCGCCCATGGGAAGAGTTAGCAGGGTTTCAGATCTCGCGTACTGCAATTGTTTTGACAGGCAAACCTGGCCGGGCAGGCCTGCGCCTTACGCTCCTACCGTTCCATCAGGAGGAGGCGCGCCGCGTCCTCGCGAGATTTCTGCCTGACGTCACGACACCGCTCCGCCCCGGGCAGGCCCGGCACAGCGCCGGACATGTCGTGAACCGGCGGCAGGCCCCGGTGCGGCGCACGTGAACACGGTAACGATGCAGGAGAGGCATGGAAAGTTCAGGAGCATACCAGAAGGTCAGGATGTGTATAGCTAACGGCGGACAAGTAAACACAAACAAGGGAAAGGAGAAGGAGAGGAAACACAATGTCTAGGTTAAGATTCCAACCCCGTCGCCTCCTCTGGGTACGCTGGCTTGTTATCCTCGCCATCGCGGTAATCTATGCGTCATTCGTGGCAGCGAGCATCGCCTCTGCAGAGGGACCGCAGCCTGATCCCGCCGGCGTTGTGCTCGGTAGGGGCACCGATCTGGCCGGCATCACCCCCGGCACCCTTGAGCCGGCCGACTTCGAGCGAGCGGCCCGTACCGAGCCATTCGCGCTGAAGCTGGCCGATCTGGTGAACCAGAACCGCCTCGGCATCAACTTCATGTGGACCCTGGTGACCGGCTATCTGGTCATGTTCATGCAGGCTGGCTTCGCACTCGTCGAGACCGGGTTCTGCCGCCGGAAGAATGCCATGCATACGATGATGATGAACTTTATGATCTACGTCATCGGCATGACCGGCTACTTCCTGGTCGGCTTCGCCCTGCAATTCGGTGGCGTTGGCCTCGTGGGTGTTCCCAACCTTGGCGGCCTTGGCCTGCTTAACCGCGAGTTCACCATCCCTATCGGAGGGGTCGACTGGGGTCTCTTTGGACTGAAGGGCTTCCTCCTCTCCGACGGCACTTATGATGTCGCCGTCGCGGTAATGTTCCTGTTCCAGATGGTCTTCATGGACACTGCGGCGACGATCCCAACGGGAGCGATGGCGGAGCGTTGGAAATGGTCTGCGTTCTGCATCTACGGCCTGTTTATCTCAACGATCGTGTACCCGCTCTTCGGCAACTGGGCCTGGGGTGGCGGCTGGCTCTCCCAGCTTGGCAAAGTCGGCCTGGGCAGTGGTTACGTTGACTTTGCCGGCTCGGGGGTGGTGCATGCTATCGGCGGCTGGACCGGCCTTGCGGGAGCCATCGTGCTCGGTCCTCGTTTAGGCAAGTACAGCCGCGACGGCCGCGTGAACCCGATCCCCGGCCACAACCTGATCATGGCTGCGCTGGGCTGCTTTATCCTGGCCTTCGGCTGGTTCGGTTTTAACCCCGGAAGCACGCTGGGCATCTCTGGCAATGGCACCCTCCGCGCCGGCATCGTGGCCGTGGCGACCATGCTGGCTTCTGCGTCGGGGGCTATCGCCGCGATGCTGTACACCTGGCTGGTCAATAAGAAACCTGATCCCAGCATGATGATGAATGGCCTGCTGGCCGGCCTAGTGGCGATCACTGCACCCTCCGGCTTCGTCAGCCCGCTCAGTGGATTCATCATTGGCGCGGTGGCCGGGGTGCTGGTGTGCGTTTCTATTGCTGTCCTTGATCGGGTGTTCAGAGTAGATGACCCAGTGGGAGCCATCTCTGTCCATGGGACGTGTGGCTTCTGGGGCCAGATCGCAGTAGGGATTTTCGCCGATGGGACAATGAACTATGGTGGCACGGTCGTGAAGGGCTTGATTGCCGGTGATGTGGGCCAGTTTGTCGCTCAGCTCATCGGCGGTGTGGTGGCCTTTGCCTGGGCTTTCGGTGCCTCCTGGGTGTTCTTCAAAGCGCTTGACGCTGTGATGGGCATGCGGGTGTCACCCGAGGAGGAACTGCAGGGCCTGGATATTCCAGAGCTCGGGCAAATCGCCTATCCACCAGATGTCGAGCCAGCCCGCGATGCGTGGCCGCTTCCTCCTGGCCCTGCGCCTGCTGCGGGACTCGCCCCGACTGCGCCGTAAGACCATCGCGTCTTCCACAGAATACCCCGCTCTCGTAGCGCCATCTCCCGGGCATCCTCGGGAGATGGCGCTGCATCCTTGTGCATTTGATACAAATCACCGAACGAGGGATTGTGCGCGTGCCTATAGACCCGGCCTTCCTCCGCAGCTTATGATCGGGCCAGCGACAGGAGCCGAGAAGAACTCGCCGCGCGCAGGAGCGCGATTGGATACAGCGCACAAGCGCGAGCGGCGGACGCTACAGCCGGCTGAGCTCTGCTGAGGAGGGAAGGGGATGGACTTGAAGCTTATCAGCGCGTGGGATCTCAAGACAGTCGTACCGATCAGCCCGTTTGCCATGATCTGGCTGCTCGTTGCCGCATTCCTCGTCTTCATCATGGTGCCGTCGATCGGCTTTCTCGAGGCCGGGCTCACTCGGCGCAAGAATGCTATTCATGGCTTAATGAAGAGCCTGGCCGCGGTCGGCATCATGAGCGTGATCTGGACGATCGTTGGCTTCAGCCTTGCCTTCAGCCCCGACACCCTTGGCGGCCTGATCGGGAACCCCTTGCGGTTCCTGTTCGGGCAGCCGATGGATACGGCCTGGCCGGTGAGCCTGGACTCGGCAGGCACGCCGGCAGCGGGGGTGCCGCTCTTCGTCTTCATGATCTTCCAGACCATGTTCGCGGCGGTCACACTGGCCTTGATCGGGGCCGGGGTGCCGGAGCGGATGCGCTTCTCCGCCTGGCTGCTGTTCTCGCTCTTCTTCTCGCTGATCGTCTACCCGCTCGTGGCGCACTGGGTGTGGAGCCCGAACGGCATCCTGGCGACGCTCGGCACGGTCACCGGCCTTCTGCCCGGCATGGGGGTGCGTGACTTCGCCGGCGGCGTGGTGGTGCACGTGCAAGCCGGCTTTGCCGGGCTGGCGGTGACCCTGGCGTTGGGCGCCAGCATCAAGCGGGAGATCCAGGTGACCGCCCGCGAGGCTGGGATCACCGAGATCACTCCCCCCTCGCCCGAAGCACTGGCCGCCACGCAAGCAGCGGCAAATGGCAAGAAGAAGACCACCCGGCACGGCGGCCTGCCGCTTCCGGTACTCGCCCGCGAGCTGGGAGAGCCGTACGGCTACAGCATCCCGCTGGCGGTGATCGGCACGGCACTCCTATGGTTCGGCTGGTTCGGCTTCAATCCCGGCTCCAGCTTGGATGTGAACATGCAGACGGCCGCTGCTGCGGTAGCGACGAACCTAGCCGCAGCGCTGGGCGGGACCGTGGCCCTGCTGCTGGCCAAGTTCATTGACGGGAAGTACGACCCGATCATGGCCATCAGCGGCATCCTGGGCGGCCTCGTCATGATCACCCCGAACGCCGGCTTCGTTGATCCCTTCGGCGCCGCGACCCTGGGCATTCTGGCCGGCGCGGTCACCTTCGCCGCCGTCAAGCTGATGGATCGCTACCTGTACCATGTTGACGACCCGATCGGTGGCTTCCCGGTCCACGGCGTCAACGGCGCCATCGGCTCGCTGGCTGTGCCGCTCTTCGCCAATCCGGCGCTGGCCTCGATCAGCGGTATCACGACGCCCGGCCTCTTCTATGGCGGCGGCACCGCCGCGCTCACCTGGTTCCTGCTCCAGGCGATCGGCGTGATTGTGTCCATCATCTTCGTCACCGCCGTCTGCTGGGGGTTCGTGAAGGTAGTGGCCTTGGTGACTGAGCCGCGCGCCAGCATCGAGGAAGAGCTTGTCGGGCTGGACGTCGCCGATCACGGCGTGGCTGCCGAGGTGCCGGCTACGGCGCCTGCGCCCGCTGCAGGGTAGCTTTCTCTTCGTCGGCGAGATTGCCCGTTCAGGGCCGGCAGGACACAGCACTGCCGGCCTTTTCGCGCCTGCGGGCATTCTGCATGAGGCTCGCGCGGCGCGAAGCTGCTATACTCGCACCAAAAGGCCGGTGCGCCATGCAGCTTCGTGAGCTCCATCCCTGGAACCTTTCGCCCGAGGAAGCGATCCGCCTGCAAGAGCGGCTGGCGCAGCAGGTGCGTGAGGAGCCGCTCAGGCACGAGGTGCGGTTGGTAGCCGGGCTGGACGTGGGCATCCGCGATTCCCGCGCCCGCGCAGCGGCGGTGGTCGTCGCCCTGCCCGAGCTACGTGCGGTCGAACAGCGCGCCGCCGAGAGTACGGTGACCTTCCCCTATATTCCGGGCTTGCTCTCGTTTCGGGAGGTGCCCGCGCTGGCGCCGGTGCTGGCGGCGTTGACGACCGTCCCCGACGTGCTCCTGGTCGATGGGCAGGGCCGCGCCCACCCCCGGCGCTTCGGCCTGGCCTGTCATGTCGGCCTGCTGCTCGATCACCCAACCATCGGCTGCGCCAAGTCGCTTCTGGCCGGGAAGATTGCGGAGCCGCTCCGCGACGAGCGCGGCGCCTGGGCGCCAGTGCTGGATCGCAACGAGCTGGTCGGCGCGGCCGTACGTACGCGGCCCGGCGTGGCGCCCGTGTACGTTTCGGTGGGCCACCGAGTGACGCTGGAGGATGCGATTGCAGTCGTCCTGCACTGTACCACGCGGTATCGCCTGCCCGAGCCGGCCCGCCTGGCGCACCTGCTGACACAGACGGCTGCGCCGCCAAAGGCGGCACCCAAAGCAACGGCCGGACCACCGCGCCTGTTCCAGGAATGAGAAGCATCAGACCCACGGCGTCGAAGGAGTGGAGAGAACCGTCTATGTACCCGAAGATCGCTGCCATCGCCGACGAGATCGCGCCGCTGCTGCGTGATGAGCTGGATGTGCTCGTGCGCGAGCAGATAATGAACATCGAGCTGCGCCAGGTGCAGCTCGACGGCAAACCCCAGCGAGTGATCATCGACCATGACGACGAGGAAATCCGCCAGATCTATGCGGCCTGCCGTGCGCGCGGCATCGCCGTGTCGTGTATCGCCTCGCCCATCGGCAAGGTCCAGATCACCGACGATTTTGAGGCGCACCTGGCCCGCTTCAAGCGCGCCCTGCGCGCGGCTGAGCTATGCGAGTGCCGGTACGTGCGCATCTTCTCGTTCTATCTTCCGCCGGAGCCGGACGCCCGCCGGACGTACCGTGACGAGGTGATGCGCCGCATGCGTGTCCTGGCAGAAACGGCGCGCCGGAGCCACCCGGACATCATGCTGGTGCACGAGAACGAGGCTGATATTTACGGAGAGTTGCCGGAGCACTGCCTGGATATCATCGAAAGCGTCGGCGCGCCGAACCTGCGCGTGAACTTCGACCCGGCCAACTTCGTGCTGGCCGGCGTGCGGCCATTCACTCAGGGCTACCCGCTCCTGCGGCCGTACATCGAGTACGTGCACATCAAAGATGCCCGCATGCGGGACCACACCATCACCCCGGCCGGCGAGGGCGACGGGGAGATCCCGGAGCTGCTGCGGGCGCTCAAGGCCGATGGCTATCAGGGCTACTTCTCGCTGGAGCCACACCTGGCTGAAGCGCACCGCTCTTACGGCGTGACCGGCCCGGCGCTGTTCAAGGTCGCCGCCGACGCCCTCAAGCGCGAGCTGGAAAAGGCAGGGTATGTATGAGCTGGAGGGAAGACTCCTCCCCTAAGAGGGGGGCCGGGGGAGGGGTCAGGGTGAGGGCAGAGAGATGATATCCGAAAACGACGCGACGCTGGTCTCGTTGGACGACATCGCCGCCGCAGCGGAGCGGCTGCGCGGGGTGATCAACCGCACGCCGCTGCAGGTCTCCCGCACGCTTGGGGCCCTGACCGGCGCAGAGGTGTACTTTAAGCCGGAGAGCCTCCAGCGTACGGGTTCCTTTAAGATCCGTGGCGCCTATAACTGTATCGCAACCTTGCCGCCGGAGCAGCGGGCCCGCGGGGTGATTACGTACTCATCCGGCAATCATGCGCAGGCGGTGGCCTGCGCCGCCGCGCTGGTCGGCGTGCCGGCCGTCGTGGTGATGCCGGAGGACGCCGTGCCGGCGAAGGTGGCTGCCACGAAGGGCTACGGCGCCCAGGTCGTGCACTACGGGCTTGATTCGCTCCAGCGGCAGCAGAAAGCCGAGGAACTCCAGGCCGCGCACGGCTACGTGATGGTGCCGCCGTTCGATCATCCGGCGATCATCGCCGGGCAGGGCACCGTGGGCCTGGAGATCGTCCAGGAGCTGCCCGATGTAGAGGTCGTGCTGGTCCCCATCGGTGGCGGCGGGCTGATCTCCGGCGTCGCCACGGCAGTGAAAGAACTGCGGCCCCAAGCACAGGTGATTGGCGTGGAGCCGGCCGGAGCGCCCGACGCATACCGTTCTCTGCGTGAGAGGCGCATCGTGCAGATAGACACGGTGAGAACTATTGCCGATGGCTTGCGCAACAAACGCCTCGGCCGGCTGAACTTCGCGCACATCCGCCGTTATGTCGACGATATCGTGCTGGTCGAGGAGGAGGCCATCTTCCGCGCCATCCACTTCCTGCTGGAGCGGGCGAAGCTGGTGGTCGAGCCATCGGGCGCCGTGACGGTCGCGGCACTCCTCTCCGGGGCTTTCCGGGCCCCCGGCAAACGGATCGTCGCGGTGCTCTCTGGCGGGAACATTGACCGGCAGGTGCTCCTTGAGGCGCTGGAGAGCCGCTATGAGGTCGCAGGGGCCGGATAGCCAGGCCGACCGTCTGGTCCTGATCCTCGGCGGCGCGCGCAGCGGGAAGAGCGCCTTCGCCGAGCGACTGGCCAGGGAGTCCGGCCGAGACGTCATCTTCCTCGCCACCGCGATGCCGAGCGACGAGGAGATGCGCGCTCGTATTGCGGCGCACCGCCAGGCGCGGCCAGCTACCTGGCGGACCATCGAGGCTCCGCTCCGCCCATCGCGCGCGCTGGCGAAGCTGGGCGGTTTCGAGGGCGTGGTGCTGCTGGACTGCCTGACGCTGCTCTGCTCGAACCTCTTGCTGGCGCTCGATCCCGCGGCTCAGCACGAGGGTCACGCCGTCGCTGCAGCCGAGCCTTCCCACCTTTCTGATCTGGAAGGGACGACCGTTGAAGAGCGTGCGCTCGCAGAGGTGCGGGCGCTGCTGGAGGTCCACCGCGCCGGCAGGTATGCCCTCATTGTGGTGTCAAACGAGGTCGGGTTAGGGCTGGTGCCGGCCTATCCGCTTGGCCGGGCCTATCGGGACCTGCTGGGCCGCGCCAACCAGCTTGTGGCCGCGGCGGCCGGCCGCGTCTACTTCATGGTCGCCGGCCTCCCGGTGGATGTGAAGCGACTAGCACTCGAAGCCGGGCTTCCCGCCTCGTCGGCTCCAGCTCGTTGACACCTGCGCAGCTGCCTCACTATACTTAAGCTAAAGCCTGGGTATCCGGTGCTCTCTCCGGCACACCTGTGGAGAAAAATGATCGCAGACGCGGGCCCCGTAGCGGGGCCTTTTCTGTATGCCTGGATCCTGGTCGGACCGCCGGATGGCGCGCAAAGGTAGGACGCTGTGCGACGAACAACGCTCCGCTGGCTGGCTTTCATTTTCGCCCTCGCACTTGTAGCAGGCTGGATCGACTGGCCCGGCACCCGCGTAATTACGCTGCCCTGGGACCCCGAGGGGACCCAGTTCCGGAAAGAGATCGAGACGCGTCTGGGCCTTGATCTGCAAGGGGGCCTGCACGTGGTGCTGCAGGCCAAGCCTGGCACGCCGGTGACGCCGGAGGCCATGGAGGCAGCCCGCAATATTATTGAAAACCGCGTGAATGGCCTCGGTGTTGCCGAGCCACGGATCCAGCGCGAAGGGGATCGCCGCATTATCGTGGAACTGCCCGGCATTAAAGAGCCGGAAAAGGCGATCGCCGTCTTCCACGAGACCGGCCTGCTGGAGTTCGTGGACATGGGCGACCAGCCGGCACCGGTCGGCCAGCCGCTCCCCGACAACCCGAACTACAAGACGATCCTGACCGGCAAGAATCTCAAGAACGCCGAGGTCGGCTACGACGAGCGGGGCCTGCCGCAGATTAACTTCGAGTGGGACGAAGAGGGCGCCCGTATCTTCGAAGAATACACTTCGAAGAACATCGGCAAGTATCTCGGTATTACGATGGACAAGCAGGTGATCTCGGTGGCGACGATTCAGAGCGCCATCGGCGCCCGCGGCCGCATCACCGGCCGGTTCACCCTCGACGAGGCGCGCAAGATTGTCATCCAGCTCAAGTACGGGGCGCTGCCGGTCCCGCTCGAGGTGGTGAGCAGCCAGACGGTCGGGCCAACTCTGGGCAAGCAGTCGGTGGATAAGAGCGTGGTGGCCGGGGCCATTGGTCTGGGCACTGTGGTGGCGTTCATGCTGCTGTACTATCGCCTGCCGGGGCTGATGGCCGATCTGGCGCTCCTGCTCTACACTCTGTTCGTGTACGCCATTTTTCGCGCCTGGCCGATCACGCTGACGCTCGCCGGCATCGCCGGCTTTATCCTGTCGATCGGCATGGCCGTCGATGCCAACATCCTGATCTTCGAGCGCATGAAGGAAGAGCTGCGCCTGGGCCGCTCGCTGGCCGCGGCCATCGACGTGGGCTTCCAGCGCGCCTGGACGTCGATCCGCGACTCCAACCTCTCCACGATCATGACCTCGGTGATCCTGTTCTACTTCGGCACGGGGTCTGTGCGTGGGTTCGCTGTGACTCTGATCATCGGTGTGCTGGTGAGCATGTTCACCGCCATTGTAGTTACGCGCACGTTCTTACGGCTGTTCGTGGGCACGCCGCTGGCGCAGCAGCGCTGGCTCTTTGGAGTAGACTGAGGCGATGTTCGATATCATCGGGAAGCGCTACTGGTACTTCCTCTTCTCGCTCCTGATCATCATTCCAGGGACGATCTCGCTGCTGCTGTTCGGGCTAAACCTGGGCCTGGACTTCACCGGCGGCACGCTGCTGGAGCTGCGCTTCGGCCAGGCAGTCACTCCGGCGCAGGTGCGCGAGGTGTTCGTACAGAAGGGGCTGCCGGAGCCAGAGGTAGCGCCGGTCGATGAGCGCAGCGTGATCACGCGCTCGCGCTTCATCGAGGCGCAGGCGAAGGAGGACCTCAAGCGGACGCTGGCCGAGCGCTTCGGGAGCGTGGAGGAGATACGCGGGGAGTCGATCGGGCCGGTGATCAGCCAGGAACTCACCCGCAACGCCTTCCTGTCGGTAGCGCTGGCCTCGCTCCTCATCATGGGCTATCTCACCTGGGCCTTCCGCACGGTGCCCGATCCGCTCTCGTATGGGGTCTGCGCGGTCGTGGCGCTGCTACATGATGTGCTGCTGCTGCTGGGGGTGTTCTCGATCTTAGGGAAGGTCGCGCACATACAGATCGACGCGCTCTTTGTCACCGCCGTGCTGACGGTGATCGGCTTCTCGGTGCACGACACGATCGTGGTGTTCGACCGCATCCGCGAGAACATGAAGCGCTATGCCGGCGCGCCCTTTGAACTGATCGTGAATCACAGCGTCAACCAGACGCTGGACCGTTCGCTCAACACCTCGCTCACCACGCTCTTCACGCTGACTGCGCTCTTCCTGTTTGGCGGCGAGTCGATCCGGAACAATTTCATTCTGCCGCTGCTGATCGGCATCGCCAGTGGGACATACTCCTCGATTTTCAATGCAGCCTGCCTGCTGGTGGTGTGGCAGAACGGTGAACTGGCCGCCCTGTGGCGCCGCCTGACCCGCCGCGGCGCGGCGGCTCGCGGTGCTTCTACCCCTTGACCTCTTCCAGGGTGCCCCCGGGAGCGATCAGGCCGTAGATGGCATAGGGCCGGCCGGTGCGCAGCGCCCAGCAGATATCCCCGTACGACCAGTGCCACCATTCGCCGCGGTAGTTGCTGAAGCCGGCCTCAGACATCACCCGGATCAACAAGTCACGGTTGCGCTGCGCCTCGGGGGAGAGCCCCGGCACGTAGGTGTACCGGGCATACGGCTTGTCCTTGAGGGGCGAGACCATATCCAGCGGCTCCCCGTCGGGACCGAGAATGCTCACATCTACGGCGCCGCCGGTACAGTGCCCCGGCGGCGACTCCGGCACGTCGGGCGGGTGGAAGAAATCGTTGGCCCAGCGTCGCAGTGTGGCCTCCGGCCAGTTTGGGTGCTCGCGCCGCAGGCGCATATAGTAATTCCAGTAGCCGCGCGCCTGGGTAGCCAGCGAGCGGTGCGCTGTACCGACGCGCAGGCGATACCCGTCGGGCAGCAACGCCGCGGCACGCTTCAGCATCTGCGCCGGAGTAGCGCGCAGGTAGACGCAGGAGGGCTGCTCGGCGATACGCTGCGGCGACATGCCCAGCACAATCTCCGGGCAGACCTCCCGGAGGTCGACCATGGGCTCGCCACACTCGCGGATCGGGATGCACCGCTGGGCAGCGATCGACTCGGAGACAATCCGCCAGGCAGGCAGCGGTGGGCGGACCCGCTTGCGGGCGGCAACCTCAACAGCCATAGAACGTAGCCCCTCCCATTCCTTAGCGCTATGATAGCCTATCCCGCCGCCCGCTCGCTGCCTGCTGCACGCACGGCTAGCGGTATGCCGCGACCTCGTAGGTGGTGTTCGTCACCTCGAAGAAGTTGACGACCTCAGGCACGTCGGTCTCCGCCGCCATCCACTTGGCGGGATTTGTCACTTTAAAGTATGGCTCAAAGCCCAGCTCCTCCAGGCGGCGGTCGGTGACATACTGGATGTACTGGTTGAGCGTGTCGGCCGATAGCCCGAGGATCGGCTGCGGCAAGACCGCCTCGTTATAGGCACGCTCGAGTTCAACCGCCTCGAGGATCATGCTGTGGATCTCCCGGGCGAACTCGGTGGTCATGATCTCCGGATGCTCCTCGAGCATTGCCGTGATGAGGTGAATGCCGAAGGAGAGATGCAGGCTCTCGTCCTTGAGCACCCAGTCGATCATGGTGCCCAGGCCCTTGAGCAGGTTGCGCCGCCGAAACGAGAGGGCCAGCAGGAAGCCGCCGTAGAAGAACACGCCCTCCAGCACGACGAAGTAGCCGATCATGTTGCGCAGGAGCGCCTGCTTGCCCTCCAGGGTGGAGAGATCCAGGTCGCGGCGGAGCATGGCCTCGGTCAGGCGAGCCTGGAATTCTTCCTTGGCGCGAATGGCCGGATGCGCTTTATGCGCCGAGAAGGCCAGCTCGCGGTCCACCGGCAGCGTCTTCAGGAGATACTCAAACGCCAGCGTGTGGTTCGCCTCCTCCCACACCTGGCGGGCCAGATAGAGCCGCACCTCCGGCGCGGTCAGGTGCGGGTACATGCTCAGGATGATATTGCTGGTGACCAGCGACTCCATGGGGTTGAAGAAGCCGAGCAAGAGCGTGACGGCCTGCCGCTCTTCCGGAGTGAGGCGGTGTTCCCAGTCATACACATCCTCACCCAGCGGCACCTCCTCCGGGAACCAGGTGTTGCGCTTGGCCTGCTGCACGTGGGCGTACGCCCAGGGGTAGCGCAGCGGAAAGAGCTGCACCGGCTCGGTGGGATGCCCGCCGATCAGGGATGGCCTCGCTCCATGCGGCTCGGTCATGTTACACCCTCCTTTGCTACTTGTTTAAGTTACTTGACTTGTCTAAAACGGCGTTAAAACCAAGCTAGACCTGAGGATAGTGCAGATTGTCTGCTCCCAAAAGTAGACGTTTCACTACACCGAATATCTGGTTAAGGCCGGCTGCTCAGGAGGCCCTCACCCCCACCCCACTCCCGCGCTGTGGGAGTGGGGTGGGGAGCGGGAGGCTCTACTGGCAGGACTCGCATTGAGCGCGCAGCGTCGGGTCGGTCGGGCAGGCCTGCCCTGCCGCGCCGGCCTGCAGAAGTTCGGCCTCCAGCCGCACCGCCCAGGTCGGCCGCCTGCGCGCTTTGTTCACCACTACGGTGCTCTGCTCGGCATGCATCTGCGGCTGCACGAACAGGTAATACGTAGACTTCAGACCGCGGCGCCACGCATCCAGATAGACGGCCGCCGTCTCGTCCAGGTTGCGGGTAGTCAGGTAGAGGTTGCGCGAGATACCCATGTCTACCCACTTTTGCGCCCGCGCCGCCACCTCCAGGTACGCTTCCGGCCGGATCTGGAAAGCGGTGCGGTACAGGCGCTTCAGCTCGTCGGGGATGGCCGCGATGCCCTGGATATCGCCGCGCGCGGCGATGAGCTCATCGCGCACCGCTTCCCACAGTCCCAGCGCCTTCAGGTCCTCGACGAGCTGCGGGTTAAAGGTCAGGAACTTCCCGCTTAGGGTCGAACGGGCGTAGACGTTGGCGAAGTGCGGGTCCAGGCTGGGCGTGGTGCCGGCGATCAGGCCGATGCTCGAGGTCGGGGCGATGGCCATCACCGTGCTGTTGCGCATGCCGCCGCGCACCTCGTTTCGCACGCTATCCCAGTCCAGCCGCGCCGTGCGATCGACCTGGACCGGCCTGCCGCGCTCAGCTTCAAGCTCAGCAATGCTGTCGATAGGCACGCGGCCCTGCGACCACGCGCTGCCCTGGAAGGTTGGATATGGTCCGCGCTCACGGGCGAGCTGTGCACTGGCGCGGATGGCATGGAAGCTGATAAACTCGACCACTTGGTCGGCCAGTTCAGCCGCCTCGGGGCTGTCGTACGGGTAGCCCAACTGCTGGCACAGCTCGGTGAAGCCCATCAACCCCAGGCCGACGGGCCGGTTCGCCAGGTTGCTGCGCCGGGCCTTCTCCACCGGATAGAAGTTCACGTCGATGACGTTATCCAGGTGGCGGATCGCCATGTGTACGCTCTCGGCCAGCAGATCCCAGTCGATGCGGCGGCCGCGCAGGTGCCGCGGCAGGACGATGCTGGCCAGGTTGCACACGGCGATGTTCTGCGGGTCGGTGGGCAGGAAGATCTCTGTGCACAGGTTACTGGAGTGAATCACCCCGCAGTTCTTGAGCTGGCTGCGCACGTTGCCGGCGTCTTTAAAGGTGAGCCAGGGATGGCTGGTCTCCTGCAGGCTGGCCAGGATACGGCGCAGAAGCTCACGGGCGCTCATCTTCCGCCAGGCACTGGCAGGGAGCTGGCCCGACTCCGCCTGGAGAATGTACTCGCTGTACCGGCGGCTAAAGGCACGGCCGTACAGCTCGGGCAGATCGGGCGTGTAGGCCGGATCAAAGAGATACCAGTCTGCCCCGGCCTCCACGCGGTACATGAACTCGTCGGGGATCCACAGCACCGTGTTCAGGCTGGGCGTACGGCGGTAGTGATCGCCGCTGTTCTGCTTGAGATCCAGGAAGGCCTCGATCTCCAAATGCCAGGGCTCCAGGTAAAGCGCCAGAGTGCCGCGACGGCGTCCGCCCTGGTCGATGGCCTTGATCAACGCGTCATAGAGGTTGGCGAAGGGGACTAGGCCGGAGGAGCGGCCGTTGACACCGCGCACCGGCGAGCCCAGCGCCCGCAGCTTGGTAATGCTGGCGCCGATGCCGCCGGCATACTTGGCCAGGCGACCGAACTCCCAGGCCGACTCTAGGATGTGATCGAGGCTGTCTTGCACATCGCTCAGGTAACAGGACGAGAGCTGGCAGTGAGGCGTCCCGCTATTAAAGAGCGTGGGCGTGCTGGGCAGGTACCGCAGCGTACTCATCATGTGGTAGAAGCGCACGGCCGCAGCCGTGGGATCGGGCTCAAGCAGGCTCACACCCATGGCCACGCGCATCCACAGCATCTGCGGCGTCTCGAGCAGCCGGTCTTCGTCTAGATCGCGCACCAGATAGCGATCGGCCAGCGTGGCCAGGCCCAGATAATCCAGCAACCGGTCGCGCTCCGGCACGAGAGCCGCCGCAAGCGTCTCCAAGTCGAAGTGCAGCAGGCGGGGGTCAAGCACCCCGCGATCGACGCCGCTGCAAATGTAGCGGCAGAACGCCGCGCGGTACTCATGCTCGCTCGGCGTGCGCGTGCCGGTAGCATGCCGATAGATGCGCTGGAGGAGCACCCCGGCGGCGATGCGGCCGTAGTCGGGGTCATCACGCTGGTTCTGGAGTGCCGCCTGAATAGCGGCCTCTTCAAGCTCCTCCGCAGGCGCTCCGCCGGACCCCGGCACCATGTCCTGGAGCACCTGGCGGGCAAACTCCTCGGGGAGGCCATGTGCAGCACGCTGCACCATCTGCACAGCTTCGCTCGTCAAGAGAGCGGTCGGCGTCGCAGCCATTGGTTCCTCTCAACCCTCCGCCGCTGGTATCGCACATCTAGTATTCAGACACCAACATCCTACTACATCTGGCGCCAGAATGCAATAGTCGAGCCTGGGATTTTTTCCGCGCGCGGCCGGTCTGATCGCCGCGCGCGGCCGGTCTGATCGCCGCGCGCGGCCGGCCGCGTATATCTGCTCACCCCAGCCGGCGCGGGCAGGGCGTACCTCACCCCTGGACCAGAGTAGGGATAATCGTAAAGTTGGTCTCAATGGAGAGCGAAGAATTCAGATTACCAGGGAATGCAAGGGGAACAAATCAAAACAAAATCAAAAATAAATCATAAACCAAAGAGGCCCACCGGCACCATCTCCCTACTGCCGGTGGGCATGCGCCTCACGCGTCCACCTGGACCACGACGGTGGCCGCAGGGACAGGCCGGCCGGCAGGATCAAGGGCCCACAGGAGGAGATAGTAGACGCCCGCCTGCCCTCCTTCCGGCGGCGGCACCAGGCGCACCTCCAC
>Ga0073930_1001657_pt1 | contig 18518 bp, 12 predicted proteins | sample DewCreD2012metaG_5_FD_76968 | JGI IMG/M metagenome (GOLD analysis project Ga0073930, IMG submission 76968) | Hot spring sediment bacterial and archeal communities from British Columbia, Canada, to study Microbial Dark Matter (Phase II) - Dewar... ...
AGCACCACGAGGGTCACTTCGGGATATAAGCGTGTCAGGCGTTCGGCCCCGGCTGGGCCGAGGACAAAAGCTGCGGTGGACAAGGCATCCGCTTGGGCCGCCGTGGGAGCAATGGCAGTCGCACAAGCTACCCCCCTGGCGGGCCAGCCACAGCGGGGATCCAGAACATGTCCCAGTCTTTGCCCGCGGTACTCGAAATACTGAAAGGTGGTCGCACTTACTCCCAGAGCGGCATCCCGCAGGTACACTGTACCTAAATGGCAATGAGGGTCGTGAGGATGCCGCAAGCGGATGGGCCAGCCTCGCTCACAGGCCGGTGAGGTTCCCAGGGCGAGAATACTGCTACCCCCGCCGTGCAAGAGAGCCTGCGTGATCCCCCAATCCCGGCGCAAACACTCCCCGGCCTGGTCCAACGCATACCCCTTTCCCACAGACCCCAAGTTCAGCTCCAAACCCTGGCGGCGAAAGCGGATCAAGCGCCGTTCCGGGTCCAATACCAGGTGGCGCAGACCACTGCACTGCATCGCATGAATGCGTTCTTCCGCCGAGGGGACACGACCCATGCGTCGGTAGAACCCCCACGCTTTGATCAGAGCACCACAAGCAATGTCGAACGCTCCGCCGCTAGCCAGCCCCCATTGGACACAGCGAACCAATAAGTCGAACAATCGGGACTCGACTTCGATGGCTTCTGTGGCCGCCGTTGCATTGATCCGCGAGACTTCGGAATCTTCGCGATAGACTGTAAGCTGAGCTTCCAGGGAGTCGATGGCGTCTAGAGCTGCTTCCGCCGCTTCCCACGGCGCCGGAGAATGACCGGCTGGCAAAGCAACCTCGAAGATGGTTGCCATTGCCCGACGTTGAAAGCGCAGGAGCAGGCATTCCTCGACGCCTTCCTCTGCGGCCTCCCACGGAGTCCCGGCCAGCATTTCCCACATCCGACCCGTCCTCGCAAGCGAGTAGTAACGGTGACCTCCACCAGCGGCCTTACCCGCTTGGTGAGCGCCTCACAGCGGTTTGACATTCAGAACGCTCACTCCCCTCAGTTTTCGCTGATCTGGTCGTGGATAATGGGTTCCAGATATTTCGTATTGCGTTCGATGGCGAGAACGATGGTCCGTTCTTCGACCCCATCCGCAGAAACAGCTACAGCCGGGATGATCTGCCGGCTATCAGGTAGGCTGAACTCCATCACAAAAGTTCCATCTGGCCGCAATTCGACGGGGTCATTTCCCAGAGTGAGATGAGCTTGCGGATCCGTTCGGCCAAAGACAATGAGCCGGGCATCCAAGTCAAAGTAGAACTTCTTGAGGTGATGAGGTGGCGTCGCGCCGCTGCCAAACGCGCTTTCCCGTGGCGAGCCGATGGGACGGCGAAACCGTTCCTCGAAGATGGCTTTAAGCTGGGGATGAGCAGCGCTTTCAAAGCCGGTGGACATGGCTGCGATTCGCTCCGCCTTGCGGGGGTCAGTTTCCCAGCCCGCATCGAGGGCTTCCGGCGTTCCAGCTTTGGGTGTGGTGACGACATTGGAGCGCGCCAAGACAAAGAATTCCCCCCGCCGGGACATATAGCCGATGTCGACGCGATAAGTTCGGGGCGGTTGCGACACGTGAATATACCAGTTGTGGCCATCCTCTTCCACCGGAATATCCTGGAGCGGCGTTTCGTAGGTGCTCGTGGTGTCCTGACTGGTGACATCCCAGAGGCGGATGGTGAGTTTGGCTCCGTACCAGTCTTGCTTCAAGGCCGCCTCCGCTCGCTGCACAGACTGAGCTGATAACTCCCACATGACGTGCAGCCAGTAAGGATCATTGACTGTCAGAATAACCCGATCTTTGGCTGGCGGAGTGCTGACGCGGGGCGGTACTGCCACCGTAGCCGATGCGATTCCACCGCTGCTAGGTCGGGAAACCACTGCTGCCAACTTGCTCCCCCCGCCGCCTACCAGGTCGACGGCTTGTCCTTTGTCAACCCCGCCAGTTGGGGACGCAGTTTTTTTCATCTTGCCAGCGGTGGATTGCGCTGGTTCCCGGCTCTTTTCTCCTGCTGGGGCAAGTGTTTTGCCAAGGCGCGGGGGAGCAGCAGTCTCTGGAACACGGTCATTTGTTGCAGTCTTCTTACCGCTCCTGGAAGCAGGAGCCGGGGTAGATTTGTGGCGAGATGCCACTCGGCGGCTCTTGGCGCTTGCCGTACTAGCTGAACCGGCACCTGACGCACGCCGCTGGGACGAGGAAGTTCGGCGAGGTGTGGTGACTTTGGCTGCGGACTTGACTGTAACCCGTCCTTTTTTACTACCCCCCGTAACTTTCAGAAGGGCTGCCACGAGGGCCGTCTTCGTCATCGTTTCCCAGCCGCGGATTCCCCGGCGGCGAGCCATCCGCTCCAACTCTACCTTCGGACGGCGCGACAACGGCGTTGCTTTGCTCATCGACTTTCATCTCCCGTCCGCTTGTCTCACCAGCGGCTTATCAAACTCCCATCCCTGTGCCTCCACTTCAACCCGCGTTCTCCCCCGCGGAACCCGACACGCCGTTCCTCTTCAAAATATCAGTATATCGATGATTTATCTAAACTCAAGGAACTCAACATATTACGGAGTAAAGCTTCAACAGTCTTGGTGATTCCTGGGTGGCCCCCTGCTCCATTAAACACCCCTAACTCCCTTGACTTGCATGACATTATAACAACTTGGACGTGTCATGGCATCCTGCTGTCTGATGACTTTTCCTATTCCGGTTTCGTGATCCCTCCCTTACCACCCCACCATCTGCGAATATCCGCCCACCCTTTGCTAACCCTCTGTCCCGTCCGGATTGCTGCGGAGCCAACTTGTGTGGCCAATAAGGCTGCTCCCTGCGGCAACCTGCTGTGCTCCACTTTAGCCTCGGTCTGGGTTGTGATAGGGCCTGAAATTCCAGTTATTCTGAAGTTTCCGGTATGGCGGATGTCGGTTGCTCCGACTCTTCAGCAGGCGGGCTGGAGTGAGGGGAAGGTTCCGAAGCGGCATTGGACTCTAAGTTCGGCGGGACCGGAGTTGTCGATTCTTCCGACTCCTTGGCAGCCCCCTACGTCCCTTCCCTCGATTCGAAATGAGTTTGTGCGGCGCTGTCGAGCCACTCTTGGGGGCACTCCATGTCCTTGATTCGAATAATCATCAAAGTGACGTCGTCGTTCCTTAAATTTTTTCGTCCTTGTTCCTCCTGAATCCTCTTCTCAAACTCGTCAAAGTTACTGATCTTTTGGATTTGCGAGATGATTTCCGGCTCGCTTTTCTGAACGCGGAGGAACCAGCATGCCAGAGCGTCGGTCATCAGCCAAAACTCATCCCCCTCTTGACACGTTATCTCGATTGGCGAACGGTCCGAAGATGGGTTGTTGTGAGGATCACCCTGATCCGGGCATACACTTTGCCGTGTACTGATGAGTACAGGTGAGGAATTGAAGGCGCCGGGGTCGTCCAAGGGAAACGCTCGGGACAATCCGTCGCCACGAATGTGGAAGAGACAACAATCCCCTACAGCGTTGGCACGGCAGCACCACTCTCCGCCCTGATGTGAAAACTCGACGCCCAGAAAAGTGGCATGAGCACCCCAACGTAACCCCTCCTCGAGGTACCACTGGTCGCTTGTCGGTCTCTTATTGATTTGGTTGCGTTGCTGCTGATACCAGGCCTCATGGATTCGCTTGTCGTACACTTCTCCTGGTGAGGAAAAATGCCCCTGGACATACGCCTGGACCAGATGCTCCGCCCACGATTTCGCCCACGTGCTTTCCGTGGCTCCATCAGCTATGGCCGCCCGAAAGGTGTCTTCTGACCGAAGTTGAACCTCGCAATGTTGGAAATGATCCCCCCCTTGATCCCCCTCTGATGGGACCTGCTCGTCCTGAGAACAGCCATCGCTCCCTGCCCGATCACTTTTCTTGGGGTGGAAGGCGAAAGCATCCTCGTATTCTGCCTTGGTATTTCCCGTCTTGGGCATCCAATATACTCGTACTTCCAATTTCATAGGCCCGGAAAAGTAGGAGGAGATTAGCGCATCTGGCGGTCCACTCGCGTACCAATATCCAGAAATTGGGCGATGGCGACGGCATCAGCATTGAAAACGTAACCACGAGAGCCTTCTTGGGCCGGCAGTTTGCGCTCCTGAGCTGCGGCGACAAACATTGGCGGCATCACACTCGACATCCGGTAGAGCATCCGAGCCGCATCATCTGGCAGTCCCGCGTCCGTCACGGGATACTGGATCGGCTTGGCGTTACTGGACGAGATGTGCAGGTTGAACAGCAGCACCTGGCCATCATTGGTGAATAACTCACGGATGGATTGGGCGTCTTGCTCGGGGTTGCCGTCGGTCGGTTCCCCATCGGTCAGATTAAGCACAACCGGCGGGAAAGAGTCGGGATGCTCTTTGCAAAATCTCTCCACGATGTAGTAAGCTTGTCTCATCGCTTCTGTCATCGGAGTCGAGCCGCTCGCGACAGGCTCCAAGAAAACCGCGAACTTGTAAGGTTCTTCGTAAATGCCGCCTGCTCCATCCGGCGACCTTTTCATTCGCTCTTCGACACGGATTGGATGCTCCGCAATTTTACTGATGGGAATCAGGTCATCTGAATGGTTTGCCAACTCACCTCCCAAGGCTCGCCCAACGTGAGCACCGTATCCCAGCACGCCAATGTGAAAGTAGTCCCGCACTCCTTCGGCCTTGGCGCAGCGCAAGATCAGATTCTGGAAGATGCGATTGACGACATCGGCGACATATTCGGCTTTACTCCGGTTTTCAAAACCAGGGCAGGGGTCACTCATAGAGCCGGATTGATCAATCATAAACAAAAAGCAGGTGGGATTTCGGCGGCTGACTTCGGCGCTGTAGGGCATCGGCAATCTCCCGCTACTTCCCGTTGTATCTACATCCTCTATCGATTCTAACTCAACGAATGGCTAATGGAAGAGCAAAAGGTTGGGAAAACACTACAACCCTCAGGGATAATGTTGGTTTTGGTCCGGTGGAAAACGACGCCGCCGCTGGGTGGAGGAAGCTCTTTCATCTCCAGGTATGCACAGTGTTGAATACCAACCCAAAGGCGATCAGGAAACGGACTGTTGGGTTCGCATAGGATTAGGATAAGAGAGTCGTCAGGGACGACCTATTCTCCTGTTGAGTCTGGGGCGGGCAATGTCAGCGATGAGCGGAGACGGTGGCGTTTGGCCTGGCGGCATCAGAGGGCTGGTGATTGAAATGTTCGGCTTAGGGGAATGAGGGGAAGATAAAGGCGGAAAAAGAAACGGCGGCGGGACTGCTTGCAAGGAGCCGGACGAGTGGTTAGTCTGGAGTCACTTAGAAGGAGATTGACCGGTGCGTCCCCAGGAGAGCACTATGGCGGGGGAGATGGATTGGAGCGAGGAGTTCTTTCAGGTCCGTCGCCACGGCGATGTGGCGGTGATTGTGCCATCTGCCCAAGTGGAACACCTGGCTGAGACTCTATTGGAGCCGGCTGCCCAAATGGTCCTGGAACCTTTGCGCCGGGATCCGCCGGGACATATTGTGGTGGACTTGTCGGATGTGTCGTATTTCGGCTCTTCGTTCATCACCTTTCTCTTGCGCTGCCATGAGATTGTCAAGCCGCGGGGTAGCGAGTTGGTGCTCGCGGGGGTGAATCCCCGGATTCGGGAGCTGTTGCAAACCACGGCTCTGGACATGCTCTGGGCGATCTACGCTACGCCGCAGGAAGCCCTGGCTTCGCTCGGCGGCTCCTATTGATTAGCCTCGCTGGACAGCTGTTGTTGTTGAGGATAGAGATCATTTCCCGGCTGCCTGCAACTCGCGCAGGTTTTCTTCCAAGGCGGCAATTTGCCTTGTCAGGTCATGGAGCAATTCTCGTTGTTGCTGCACGATCTCCGGCGGCGCATTCTGGACAAATTTGTCGTTGGCCAACTTGGACTGGACCGTCTCGCACGCCTTGCGTTTTTCGGCCAGTTGTTTTTCGAGCCGGCGTACTTCAGCCGCCAGATCGATCAGACCGGCGAGGGGGACATACGCCTCAAATTGGGGGTGAACGATGCTGCCAGCCAATGAGGGTTTCTGGGTTGCCGCCCCCGCTTGTAATTGGCCGATACCTGCCAAGGGAGCCAAAAAGCTTGCTACCGACTGGAGGTCCTCCGCCGTTTGTTCACTGCATTTGACGAATACATCGATTTTTGTCCGTTCGTCCATTTGATAACGGCCTCGAAGTTCGCGGATTCCCCGAACCAAGTCTTGTAGCAAGGCAAAACGTTGTTCCACTTGAGGATCGATCCATTGAGGCGGCAGTAGCGGCCAGCGGGCGATCACGACGCTTTCCTCAGCGGGGGAGGGGGCCGGTAAGCCCCGGTGAGGGGCGACCTGACCCAGGGCCTGCCATAGCGACTCGGCGACGAACGGCATGATCGGTTGCACCAGGCGCAAAATGGCATCGAGAACACCTACAAGCACTCGCTGAACCAAAGGACGTGATGCTTCTTCTTTCAGCCTTCCTTTAGATAATTCGATGTACCAGTCGCAGAACTCGGACCAGATGAAGTCGTAGAGGAGGCGGCTGACTTCGCTGAAGCGGTAGGCTTCGAGAGCGGCAGTAACATCCTGAGCCGTCCGGCTTAAGCGGGAGAGAATCCAGCGGTCTTCTGTGGGCAAATCGGACCAGGTCAGCAGGGCCGGGGAGTAGCCCTCCAGATTCAGGAGCAGGAAGCGGGTGGCATTCCAGAGTTTGTTGGCGAAGTTGCGTCCAACTTCAAAGCGATCAGAGCCTTGTTTGGCGGTAGGCAGCTCCGGGTCGTCGGAAGGCCAGGGGCCGCCGGGACGGAAGGGCTTTTTACACTGCGGGCAGGTGATTTTCCGCGTGCGCATGTACATATGTTCTTGTCGCACAGGAATCTGGGCCTGGCAGTGCGGGCAGATGTTGACCACCGGCATCCGGCTATCCTGTGTCTCTGTTGCCAAATGGACCATGCCGTAACGCAGGGCATCCACTCCGTAGATGTCAATAACGTCGAGGGGATCGACGCCGTTGCCTTTGGTCTTGCTCATGGTTTCCCCAAAACCGTCGAGCACCTTGGGGTGAATGTAAACGTGGTGGAAAGGTACTTCCCCGACGTTGTAGAGGCTGGCCAGTACCATCCGTGCCACCCACAGGGTGATGATGTCCCGGCTGGTGACCAGGACGGAGGTGGGGTAGTAGTACGGCCGCAATTGCTGCCAGTCCGGGGCGACACGATCGGGCCGGTCTTCCGGCAATGCAGGACCGGGCCAGCCGAGGGTACTGTGGGGCCACAAAGCCGAAGAAAACCAGGTGTCCAGTACGTCTTCGTCCTGGCGGATGGAGACACCCGGGCCGAACATGCTCGTGTCGATGTCCTGACGAGAACAAACCAGCCACTCTTCCCGTTCCGCATCATAGTGTGCCACCAGATCAGGTCCTTCGGCGGCGCGGATAGCGTCCTCCGGCCCGCGCACATACCACACGGGAATCCGATGCCCCCACCACAGTTGGCGGCTGATACACCAGTCCCGCTTCTCCGCTAGCCAGGATAGATAACCTTCCTTGTATCGTTCGGGGAAGAAACGGACTTTGCCGCTCGTCACTGCATCAATTGCTAGTTGGGCCAAACCAGGCTTGCCATCGTCGCGGTCTCCCATGCGGATGAACCACTGGTCGGAAAGATACGGTTCGATGGGTGTCTTGCTGCGGTCGCTGTATTTCAAGGGGATGAGCCGCTCTTCGCATCCTTCGTAAAAGCCCAATTCTTGCATCTTGCGGATAACTGCCTCGCGGGCGGCATAGCGGTCCATGCCGGCAAACTCGCCGCCATTCTCGTTGAGGGTGCCATCGGGGTTGAGGATGTTGATCATTCCGATTTCCGGATGGCGCTGCCAGCAGGCGTAGTCATTCGGGTCATGGGCGGGGGTGACCTTCACGCAGCCGGTTCCCAGCTTCGGATCCGCGAGAATCGCGTCGGCGATGATGGGAATGCGCCGGCCGTTGAGAGGGATGATTGCCGTTTTGCCGATCAGATGTTGATAGCGGGGATCGGCAGGATGGACACAGACAGCGGTGTCGCCCAACATGGTTTCGGGGCGGGTCGTGCTGAAGCGGATATAGGTGTCGGGCATCCCCTCTACGGGATATTTGAACGTCCAGAAGAAGCCGGGGGTTTCTTCGGTGTAGGTTTCATCATCGGCAACTGAGGTTTGCAGTTGCGTATCCCAGTTAACCAGGCGCTTACCGCGGTAGATGTAACCGTCCCGAAACATGCGAAAGAAGGTTTCCCGCACCGCACGGGCGCAGACAGGGTCCAATGTGAATCGGGTCCGGCGGTAGTCGCAGCTTGCGCCCATCTGTTGCAACTGGGCCAGAATACGAGCCTCGTACTTGTCCTTCCACGCCCAGATGCGTTGCACGAGCGCCTCGCGGCCCAAGTCATGCCGGGTCTTTTTCTCTTGCTGGTAGATGAGGCGTTCCACGACCGACTGGGTAGCAATCCCGGCGTGATCTGTGCCAGGAATCCACAAGGCGTTATACCCTTGCATGCGACGCCAGCGGATCAACACATCCTGAAGCGTGTTATTCAGAGCATGCCCCATGTGCAGGGCACCCGTGACATTCGGGGGAGGAATCACGATGGTGAAGGCTGGCCGCTGCGGATCGGGATCGCTGTGAAAATATCCCCGTTCCTCCCAGAAACGCAGCCACTGCTGCTGGGCCAGTTTCGGATCGTAGGCTTTGGGTAACTCCATGGCCATATCTGCGCTTGCTCCTGCTCTGAACTCAGAGAAAAACATCCGACGGATTAGACATCCGAACCGCCCGCTGGGTGATCGCGCCCGGCGCCTTCAGTTTCGCTATCTTTGAACAGCTTGTATTCAATGCTGTCCACGAGGGCCAACCAACTGGCTTCGATGATGTTTTCGCTCACACCTACGGTCCCCCAGACATCGGTGGCATCGCGGGATTCGATGACGACGCGGACGCGGGCGGCTGTACCTTCCCGAGCGTTGACCACACGCACCTTGTAATCGACCAGTTGCATCTCCTGCAAGCGGGGATAGGCGGGAGTCAGCGCTTTCCGCAACGCTCCGTCCAAGGCATTGACCGGACCATCGCCTTCGCTGACCGTATGGGCAATCTGATCTCCGATGCGGACCTTGACCGTTGCCTCTGTCACGGGTGCGCGTTCGCTGTCATGTTCGATGTTGACCCGGTAAGCCAAGCGTTCAAACCAGGGGCGGTATAATCCCGCCGCTTTCTTGACGAGCAGGTCGAAGGAGGCCTCCGCCGCTTCGAACTCGTACCCCGCATTTTCCAGGTCCTGCACCTGATTGAGTATCTGCGTCAACAGGGCCTTGTCATGATGCAGGCGGTATTTCATGGTTTTGGTCAGAATGGTCGAATGGCCGGATAACTCAGAGACCAGAATGCGCCGTTCATTGCCGACCATTTCGGGCCGGATGTGTTCGTAAGTGGCTGGATCGCGGTTGACGGCATGTGTGTGCATTCCTCCTTTGTGGGCAAAGGCGCTGCTGCCGACAAAGGGTTGATTGGAACGGAAATTCATATTAGCCAACTCGTACACATAGCGGGAGATTTCCGTGAGTCGCTGTAAACTCGACGGTTGCAACACCTCGTAACCGTACTTCAGAGCTAAATTGGCAATGATGCTGATCAGGTCAGCATTGCCGCAGCGTTCGCCAAGGCCGTTGATAGTCCCCTGCACCTGCGTGGCTCCCGCTCGGACGGCGGCGAGGGAATTGGCCACGGCCAAATCGCAATCATTGTGGCAGTGAATGCCGATGGCACAGGGAAGCGCTCGTCGCACGGCGGCCACCGCCTCGGCGATCATCTCCGGCATCGTTCCTCCGTTGGTGTCACACAGGATGATGGTGGATGCACCACCCTCTGCCGCCGCTTGCACCGTTTTCAAGGCATAATCGGGATTGGCCTTCCAGCCGTCGAAGAAATGCTCGGCATCGTAAAACACCTCCCGGCCCTGACGCCGGCAATACCGAACCGAATCCTCGATCATGCGCAGGTTCTCATCTAAAGTCGTTCCGAGGACGTGAGTGACGTGATAATCCCACGTTTTGCCGACCAGAGTGACCACAGCAGTCCCGGCGCCCAAAAGCGCTCGCAGGCCGGTATCGTCCTCCACCGCGGTGTGTTTCTTACGCGTCATGCCAAAGGCCACGACACGGGCATGGCGTAACGTCAACTCCTGAACGGCTTGGAAATACTCGGCATCCTTCGGATTGGAAAGCGGATACCCTCCCTCAATGTAATCGATACCGAACTCGTCCAATCGGCGCGTGAGCAAGAGCTTATCCTGAAGGGAGAAATTGACGCCTTCTCCCTGACTCCCATCACGCAATGTTGTGTCGTATATAACGATCCGCATATCCCGCTTCTCCTGGTCCCTTCTTCCAGAGCGAGAGTCTGACACTCACGAAAAAACCCCGGCGATGTTCACCGGGGTCGTTGTCATTCTGGTATCACCTTGGCGGCCCTGTCCGACCCCGCTCCCTCACCCAACGCCGGCAATCACGACCACGTGGCGCGCTCCCCGCGCCGCGGCAATGGCGATTCCAACGGCCTGATGAGTGATCTTCGGCACCGGACAGTTCCTCCGCTTCTCTGGCATACTAGCACAACAGCCCCGCTTGTCCAGTTCCGACTTCTCGTTGAGTCTCCCATTCCGCCGCACAGGACCTGCCGCAGTTGTGACTTTCCATTCCTTCCTGCACCACTCGATCCCCCCTCCTTACGTCTCACGCTTTGGGTCGGTTGAGCCTCCGCGGTTCCCATATACTGTAAATATGAACCATAAATCGGCAGAAGTCAAATCCATTTCTGGAAATTTTTTCCGCTCCGTTAGGTGCGAAGAAAAACGTGTTCTTTCCTGCTAGTATTCCCTGTCCAGCCTCTCGTCGATTTTGTTGGGGAGACCTCGCCGTGACGGGACGCACCGGAAGGCTGCGTAAGGAAACCAGAAGGCTGCTAGAGGAGGAGGAATGGAGGGGCGGTGCCACAGGGACGATGGCAAGAAACCTACAAAAAATCATCGCCCGTGTGGGAGGTAGGCAAAAAGGGCGATTCCCACACGGGCGGCGTTCCGTAGGCGAACCGGAACTTTATTTCCACTCTAGCGATAATTTGGGCTTACCAAAACTCTTTTTATCGCGTTTTTTGAGTTTCTGTGTTGTTCCCCTGCTGCCAATAGAGCTTACCGCAATCCGTGTGCCATAACCCCTCGACATTGTCTCAATTCGCTGCAACTTCTTCCGCAACAAAAAGTTATTTGTAATTGCACTCCATTCGTTTCTCGGACTTATGCGCATTCCATAGCTGTCTGTTTTTTCGACATTTCCCCGACATCTGTCGAAAAATTCGCCGAAAAAATTCTTGACTTCTTCCCGTCGACCGCTATTATGCTAATAGACCGGTTGCGATCTCTGAGCTGAATGGGCGACGGTTCAGGGGTCAGCGACCGGTCGCCTTTTTTGTTACCCCACGACCTCTCCTCACGTTCCTTGGGTGTCTTGTTACCGCAGGAGAGACATCTAAACAATTCCCTCCTTCTTTGGGCCGTAACATCTGGGATACATCACACGACATAATGTGGACATGAGCCTGGCCTACTGGGCTTTCACCTAGGCAGCATGCCTCAGGGAGAATACGAGTCCGATGTAGAAAGTTACCAGAAGTATTTTTCTTAGGCGGCATCGACTGCCTTACCTCGGTTCCAATAAGGCTAGGTCTTCCTGTATCCCCCTGACAATTCATGCTCTTATTGGTCGTTAGATTCCAGCTCAAAGTTCCACGGAAGTGCAAATTTTCCAAGAAGATCGATTATGCTGAGACAATAATTTGGTACCCAACGGGCCTCTTCACCACAGAAAACAGGACTGATACCGTTTTCCTCCCGATGCGGTGAGGTGTGTAACTCCCTTTCCCATCAACCGAATGATTCTCGCAACGGTGTTTCTGTATGGGGCATGGGAGTAATCGCGGAAACCAGGGAGGGGTGGGAATTGGCTGGGTTAGAGTTCCCAACCCCCACGCTGTCCTTGCGCCATCTCCGGCACGTCTGGCTCAACTTACCGCGATCGCCCGCGAGAGGACCTGCAAGCCGTTCCCCAAGCGGGCTACCAAACGGTAACGTCCCGGCTGGGACAGCACCAGGTCGCCAAACGTCGCCAAGCGTTAGCACTCGTCCGCTTGACCAGCATCCCGGCCCGCTGCCCGATAGCAACCTGAGCCGCACCGCCACATTCGGCAGCCGTACCGCATTCCCAAACTGATCCCGCAACTGCACCTGCAGCCGGAACCGCTGGTCCACACTCACCGTCGCCGGCGGCTGAATCTTGAACACCAACTGGCCCAAGGGTCCCGGATCGTTCACCAATGAGAAGCTGGCGTTGAGACTTCCCACGGTTGCCGTGACAGTGTAGCTGCCCGCCACGGTATTGGTACTGGCATTCCCTGAGGCTTGGCCGTTAGCATCCGTCGTCACCGTGATGGTGCTGTTGCCACTAAATAAGGACTGGCCCCATTGCTGGGAGCGGTGAAGGTGGCAGAGACACCTTCCATCGGCTCACCGAACTGATCCAACACCTGAACCACTAAGGGAGTGCCGAAGGAGTTGCTCACCGTCGTGCTTTGATTGTTGCCATTGGTAATGGTCAGCGTGGTCGTGATCGCCGTTCGCCACAACTCTGTTCCGTGGCTTCCATCATCGGCACAGAAAAACAGCGTTCCGTTCACGTTGATCAAGTTCCGGGGGTTGGCGCTGCCGCTGGGATTGATGTCGACCATGCGATAGGTGCCCACCGTCGTCCCATCCGTCCGCCACAGTTCCCGATCCCCACTGGCATCCGTCGCAGCAAAGTAAATGACGCCGTTGACCTCGGTGAAGTAGGCTGGCTAGGACGCTCCCGAACCGGTGGCGATGTCTTGGATCACTCTCACCCCTAGGACCGACGGTGTGGTGCGATCTTCCAATGCTTCGAAATGCAGGGTCGTTGCCCGCCGGAGGGTGCGAGCAGAACGGGCGGAAAACAACCAACGCCTCCAAGAGAGGGAAGCCGCGACTTCATGACGAAACTCCAGGGGAGATGGGGGGAAATGATAGGATTCTGCGCTGCGCACCACGGATAGGGGAGTGCAGCTACCTGCGATGTGAAGGGCAGGTTCCAAGCGGTCAACTCCAAAACCCAGGAATTGACCATTGTGGGAGATAGGGAATGTGGAAAATCGGACTTAGGGATCAGACTACTACCGCTTCGGAAGTATGGGTGGGGGTAGCAGGGGTAGCGGGGTTTCCCTAAGGCGGGGTTCAGTGGGGAAGGGGGCGGCGAGAGTTTTCTGTTTAGCTTTCCCCCTTGACCTAACCGAGGGTTGTGCGTAACAAGATATAGAGTTTCTTACGGGATGTCTCCCTTACGGCCCTATCGTCTAGTGGTCTAGGACGTAGCCCTCTCAAGGCTAAAACTCGGGTTCGAATCCCGATAGGGTCAACTTTTGACTTGGCACCGTACTGCACGATGATGCAACACGATGCGTAACATCCTCAATTCCAAGCTCTTGCGACTCCCTGCGCCATATAGCACACTGTACTTCCGTATTCTGCTGTGCCGCAAACTGTGCCGCCTGTGTGCCGCTTTCTGTGCCGCCTGACAAGATGGGAGTATGGAGACAAGATGCCGATCTTGTCGGCGGTGGGACCGCTCCCAGCGGACCGCCCCACTGGCGGGCGAGGTCGAAGTGGGCATCCGTGACCTGGAGATAGTGATCTTGGGCTACCGCCGCCGTATTCCCCAGCCACTCACAGACAACGTGATCCGGAAAAGTGTTGGCCAGGTCCGTCTGAGCCGAGGCCCGCAGGTTGTGCCACAGGCGCGGCCAGGGCCGGATTCCCGCCCGCTTGAGCATCCGCAGGAAGTGTGTCCGCAGATTCACGCTCCCCCAGAAGCCCCTATCCGCCGCCTTGGCACTCTCCCGCTGCCGCAAGTGGTGAAAGATGTAGATGCTCCCCTCCGGGGCTTGATCCCAGACTTCCTGGAGATACGGCAGCACTTGCGGTAGAATCGGCACCACCCGAAAGCCCTTGCCGCTCCGCTCAGTTTTCGGACTGGGGACTCGGAGGCGCTGTTTCTCCCAATCCACACAGTCCCACGTGAGAGAGAATGGCTCACTCGGCACTCGCAAGCCCAAGTAGCGAGCAAGAGCCAGGAGCAAGCGCCACTCCGCCGATGGGGCTTGTTCCCGGATCAGCCGCTCTATTACGTCAGCGGGAACATAAGCCTGGCGATCCCGATTGCGGGCCTCCGGTCGCTTGATCCCCGCGAAGGGACTCTCTGCAATCAGTTTCTGACGCACGGCGTCGGCAAAGATGCTGCGACAATGCCCTAGTCGCCGATGCACCGTCGCCGGAGCCAGGGCCTTGGGCTTTTTGGGTTGCCGCGGCGAACGTCCCCCCGCCAGCAGCCATTTGCGAAAGTCGTCAGCCTGACCTGCTGTGATGGAATCGATCCGGCAATCCTCCCCGAAGTAAGTTAGCAGATTCCGGACAGTCTGAGCAATCACGCCCCGACTGGCCTCTTTGACGTGCGTGTGCCGCTCCAGATAGGACTGGAGAAACTCCCCCAGCGTCATGCACTTCGGCGCTTCGACAAGCCCCAGCTTCACCAGCTTCTCGCGCAGCTCGCCATGCAATTCCTTCAGCCACGTTGCCGTGTCTGGGGGAATTGGCAAGCCGCGAACCTGAGCCGCGAGTAAAGCTTCGATATGGATAGCGATAGCTTGAGCTGTTCGCTTGTCGCACTTGCCCAGCCGCACCGTTTTCCGCTTCCCATCGCGCGGGTCAAGGAACAGGATGCGCTTGCGACCGTTGGCATCATTCCCAATGCTGGCCATAGGTGCCTCCGAAAACACAGAGTACCACGGGAAGGAAGGGGGAACAAGCCGGGGCGAGGGGATTATTTTTTCCGGCGCGGGAGGCGATCCGAAAGATGAAAAGTGTTGATCAACTCCCGCATCCGCTGGAGCCAGCCCTCCAGCCACTCTTTCTCGTGCCACTGGTAATACAAGCACTCGACCTCCAGGTCACCCCGAATCCCCCGCCGGTTGGCGGCCTGCCACATGGCCAGGTCAAAATCAGCCAGCGCCTCCCTGAGTTGGAACCAACGGTCGCGGCACTTTTGCACGTCGGCTGCTGGCGGGGCGTCAGCCGCGGCGGCGAGCCATTGGAGCCATTCGGGGTGGGCATGCAGGCGGCGCGCCGCTTCCAGCAACTCCCCTTCCAGCCCCCATTCACTCTCCACTGGCGTTTGCCGCACTTTCGACAAAACGCCTGCGGCCAGCAACTTCCGAATCACGGGAACGGCTTCGGTTTTGTTCAACGGCTTCGTCATGGGAACCTCCTACATGTTAGTAACACACTGATAAGGGTACACACATACAAACCTCCCAGGGGGTCAGATGGCCAAAATTCGCTTATATATAGGGAATTTTGGCCATCTGGTCCGGCAAACCCGTGGATTTCCAGGGTTTTCCTCTTTTGGAATTCTGGCCACCTGACCCAGATGGCCAAAATTCCGAGTCTCACAGTCGCAGCATGTATGTAGAGGGTTCAACATCTTTTGTTCCAGTTAGTTATTGATCGAAAAGCTGGGCTACGGCTTCGGGGGCGGGCTTCCACCCTGGCAGCGCCCATACCCACCCGTTCGCCATCTGGCGGGGGCGGATTCCCAGCCGAGCCTTGGCGCGATGTAGTGTTTTCTGAGCGATCCCGGCCGCGCGGGCCTGAGCGAAAATGTCACGTGCCGAAAGCGGCCCGCGGCGCAGGACAACCTCCAGGAATTCCGTGGCTTCCTGAAGCTCTGTTGGGGGACGGCCAGGCTGGGCTTCCTCTTTGGCAGCCCGTTGCTCGGCCAGGATTACGTCCGCGGTCCGCTCTGGCGGCAGCTGCCCGCCCCAGGCCAGAACCGGGGGCGTGCCGGTAATGCGGAACTCCAGGCCAGGCGCGGGGCGCGCGAGATTCATTTTTCCACTGGCCAGGACCCGCTCCCCATCGTGGGGTTTCTCCCCCGGCAGGACGTGCCACACAGCCCGTGCCAATGCGGTAAAGGCGACCGAGCCGAGCACCTGGGAATCGGCTGCATCGGCGGCGGCCTTGCGGAGGTGGGCGACGACCAAAATCGCCAGGTTTTTCTCTTTCGCCAGCTCGGCCAGGGGCGAAAGTGCCGCCCTCACCGCGTTATCGCGGAAGGCATCGGTTTGAGCGCCCAGGTGATTCCCAATAGGGTCGATGATCAGCAAACGACAGTCCGGCGTGCGGTCGATGATACGGGCGGCCCTCTCCACCTCGAAAGTGTCCAGCGGGGTCGTGACGGCCCGGACCCTGTTCACGTCCGCACCAGCGGCCCGCAAGCGGGGCTTCAGGACGCGGGCGGCGTCATCCTCCAGGTTGACGATGACGACCCCGCCCTGCGGCGCAACGCCGGAACCGTCGGGCCAAGGGCTGCCGGTGGTGATCCGGCCCGCGATGTCCAGCGCCAGTAGCGATTTCCCCAGCCCCTGGCGGCCTGCGAGGAGGGAGACGAAACCCAGGGGGAAGCGATCTGGCCACAGCCAGTCCACTTCCCGCTCTTGGAGCTCAGCCAGGCACACGTCTCCATCATCCGCGGGCGCAGGCAGATGTCCCGGCCGCCACCGCGCCGCGGACCTCAAAATGTCCTCCACCTCGCTTTCGGGCAGCGGCGGTGTGCATCGCGTCCGGTTCTCTGTGATGAGGGCCGCCCGGATTGCCTCCAGGGACATCCCCTTGTCGCGTAGCTTCCCCGCAAGCGCGACAAGGGTCGTTTTCCGCCGCCCTTCGGGGATGCGGGCCCCCTCCGACCCAGCGGTGATGTGACCGTTAGCCGTGCCGTTGAGCGCCGCCCCGTTGACACTGACAGACACGGCGGCGACTGGGGCGGGCGGTCGGGGTTGTTCGGCCAACCGTTCCAGGAGCCAGACTGGTGGTTCCGGCAGTTCGTCACACGGCGGCGGCTTGCGGAGCCACTCGTAGCGGCCGTTTGCGGTGCGGGACGGCGGGGTGACAATATGCCCTCCAACGGCACGCACGTCCACCCCCTCCCCCAACTGTCCAGCGGAGCAGCGGATCTCCGCCAACTCCTGGGTGGCGAAGTACAAATGCAGGCCCCCGCGAGGCGAGCGCACCACCGCACCCGCTCGGTCCTGAAGCTCCTGATTGAGCGGTCCGTCATCCGGCCAGCCTAATCCGGCGGGCGCGTCAAGATCGATGACGATGAGATGGGAGGTAGAGATACCAACGTTCGCATCGGGCCGCCGAGACCACCACTCGCGGATCGTCTTTGGCTCAGTGCTCGCGATCTTGTAACCTCCCTGCAACAGGGGAACCTTCTCTCCGGGCCGCAGGGGAAGGACGGCGTATCCCAGCTCGGCCAGTTCCAGGGCCGCTTGAAGGAGTTCACTCACTGCCGGCGCCTCCTTTCGCTTGTCCCTTCAACTGCTCGCGAATCCAGGCATCAAGAGCTTCGATGGAGTACAAGACCCGGCTGTATTTCGGGTTTCCGGTCCCAAGCCTTACACAGGGGATCGGACCACGGGGACATGTAAGTTGCCAAAGCAGACGTGAGGAAATACCGAGGTAGTTTGCGGCTTCCCTTACTGATAACAGTGCCCGTTCCATAGATCCTCCATTGTTTCTAACACCAGGATGCCGGCACAAGCAACTGTGCGCTTCCGTAGTTAGTAATAGCGCCTACTTGAGAAATTGATCGTATTTCCCGGAGGGATTTATGGAAAAAGTGGGAAATGATATAAAAAACGACGAATACTTCACATTTTTTTTCGTTCATGAAGCAGTTTTTAGTCAGTTTTAGCTACCTGTGATGCTGTTTTTTGTAATTTTCGATAAAGAAAGTGGATTTATTCAGTTTTAGTAATCTATGGAGTTGCTGCTTGAAATTGCAAAGTTTGGCATATCATTGCATCTCGGTCTTTGTTAGGCAGGAATAGATCGCTTAGCAGTCCTCTGAGTGGGACTAGAACTGCTAAACATTCGCCAGAAGTGGCAGGGGCGCTATCCACTTGGGAGTGGTCCTACCGCCGCCCAAAAAACCAACCGACCAGCTCCCCTTGCGGAACACTGGCCGGTCTGAGCTGCTTCTCAGGCTTGATTCCCGCGATCAAGCCCACTACGTGCTAGCCCTACTGACACAATCGGAAAAAGCGGCTACAAGCATTGTAACACCCACCCGCTGATGGCGCTAGGCCGGCGGCCAGGCCCAGCCCCCCGTCCCAAGCCAGCCCCCCTGTGGGCCACTGCCCGGACACTCTCAGGCCGCCCCTGCGGTGGTGCGCCTCCCGCTATGTCAGCCAATAAAAGAGGGCGGCTGCTGGAGTGCAACCGCCCCGGAGGTGAGGTTGGCCATCCGTGACGACAAGTCGCGGAATCCACCCCTATC
>Ga0073930_1001685_pt1 | contig 18203 bp, 15 predicted proteins | sample DewCreD2012metaG_5_FD_76968 | JGI IMG/M metagenome (GOLD analysis project Ga0073930, IMG submission 76968) | Hot spring sediment bacterial and archeal communities from British Columbia, Canada, to study Microbial Dark Matter (Phase II) - Dewar... ...
GAGGGCGAAAAAGGGGAGATGGTGGTGACCTCGCTCTCGCGCACCCTGATGCCCATGATCCGCTTCCGCACCGGCGACCTGGCGGTGGTATCGCGCCCTGAGGGGCGGCTCTGCCTGCCCAGGGGGGTGATTGGGCGCACCGACCTGATGGTCAAGGTGAAGGGGGTCAAGCTCTACCCCACCGAACTGGCTCCCCTGCTGATGGCCTTTGGCATTGACCCCCGCGGCGGTGCCCAACTGGTGGTGGAAACCAAAGAAGGGGGCACCGACAAGCTCACCCTGCGCATCAAAGCTGAGACGGTGCCACCCCAGCTCGGCCCGGCCTTGCAGCAGGCCACCGGCATCCGCCTGGACGAGATTCAGGCCGACCCCGCCCTGGAAGGGCCGCCGCTGGTGGATAAGCGCTACTAAAAATCTCTTCTGCGAACCCCTCCCAGCGCAATGAGCCTGGGAGGGCAATGCTTTGGGCCATTGGCTGGCCGGGGCACGGTAGGTTTTTCTACAATGTTTGCCCTTGTTCCAAACTATCTTCTAAGTAACAACCTGGTTGCGTCGGGAAGGTGGAAGTGTAAGATGTTGGCGACAGTCGGTCGGGCAGTGCGGGCTTTACCAGGCCTCGTGAAGATGGGCACAAGCTCGACCACCCTAAGTTAAGAGGAGGCGCATGTCACCGATTAGTGAGTATCAGGCTCTGCTGGTGTACTTGGCTGTTGCCGTCGGCATTGCCGTGCTGGCAACCGTGGTGGGGGCCCTGCTGGGCCCTAAAAAGGGCGGTCGTTTCAAGTTGATGCCCTACGAGTCGGGCAACGACCCCGCCGGGGAGGTCAAGCGCTTCCCGGTGCACTTCTACGCGGTGGCGATGCTGTTCATCATCTTCGATGTGGAGGTGGCCTTTTTGTGGCCCTATGCGGTAAGCGCCGGTACCGTGGGTGTGGTGGGCTTTTTCGGCCTGCTGGCCTTCACGCTTTTGTTGTTCGTGGGGTTTTTGTACGAGTGGTACAAGGGCGTGATGAAATGGCACTAGTGGGCCCAGCCCGAAGACAAAGGGGGTTTTGAATGGCAACCATTGCAGACTTATTTACAAAAGACGTGCAGGAACTGGAAAACGAGGGGGTTTTGTTTACCACCCTCGAGAAGCTCATTGCCTGGGGGCGCTCGAACAGCCTGTGGCCGGCGACCTTTGGCCTGGCCTGCTGTGCCATCGAGATGATGGCCTCGACCGACGCCCGCAACGACCTATCCCGTTTTGGCTCCGAGGTCTTCCGGGCCTCACCCCGTCAGGCCGATGTGATGATCGTGGCCGGGCGGCTCTCCAAGAAAATGGCCCCGGTGATGCGCCGGGTCTACGACCAGATGCCCGACCCCAAATGGGTCATCTCGATGGGGGCCTGCGCTTCCTCGGGGGGGATGTTCAATAACTACGCCATCGTGCAGAACGTGGACAGCGTGGTGCCGGTGGATGTGTTTGTGCCGGGCTGCCCGCCCCGGCCCGAGGCCCTCATCTATGCGGTGATGCAGCTTCAGAAAAAAATCCAGGGCAAGGCCCGCGACGACCAGGGTCGCAAGCTGCCCAAGGTGGAGGCCTGGAAGCGCTAGGGCGCTCGAGGTGGACATGCAAAAGCTGACCGAGCTAAAAAAACAGGCTCAAGCCAACGGTTGGGCCATCGAGGAGGCCCACGGCAACACCTGGGTGGTGGTGCCCCGCGGCGAGTTCAAGGCCTTGCTGACCCAGCTCAAAAGCCAGGGTTGGAACTACCTGGCCGACGTGGTGGGCATTGACTACCTGAAATACCCCCAACCCAAACCGGAGCGTTTCTGCGTGGTTTATGAGCTGGTTTCGTTGCCGGGCTACCAGGGGGGCGATGGCAGCCGGGTCTTCATCCGGGTGTATGTGCCCGAGGCCAACCCCAGCCTGCCCAGTCTGACCGATCTATGGATGGGGGCTGACTACCTCGAGCGCGAGGTCTTCGACCTACTGGGCATCCGCTTTGAGGGCCACCCCGACCTGCGCAAAATCCTGACCCCCGAAGACCTGGAAGGCCACCCCCTGCGCAAGGACTTCCCCCTGGGCGAGACCCCTACCCTGTTCAAAGAGGGCCGCTTCATTGACCCCGACGCTTTCCGGGCCGGCCTGTCCGGCGATAAAGGCGGCATGACCGGCTGGCGGGGGGGTACCCGCAAGGGTTACCAGGATGTGGCCGCTGAGGTGCAGAAGGTTGTGAAGGGAGGCAACTGATGGTGCGCGACCCGCAAAAGCTACACAGCCCCTCGGTGGAGGCCTACGATATCGCCGATGCGCCGGAGCTGAAATCCGAGGTCATGACCCTCAACGTGGGGCCCCAGCACCCCTCAACCCACGGGGTGCTGCGGGTGGTGGTGGATCTCTCAGGGGAGCAGATTCTGCGCCTGACCCCCCACATCGGCTACCTTCACACCGGCTTCGAAAAGAACATGGAGCACCGCACCTACACGCAGTGCATCACCTACACCCCCCGCATGGACTACCTGCACAGCTTTAGCCACGACCTGGCCTACGCCCTGAGCGTGGAAAAGCTGGTGGGGGCCCAGGTGCCCCCCAGGGCCCAGGCCATCCGGGTGATGCTCAACGAGCTGTCCCGCATCGCCTCGCACCTGGTCTTCCTGGGGACGGGCCTGCTGGACTTTGGTGCGCTGACGCCGTTCTTCTACGCCTTCCGCGAGCGCGAGGCGGTGCTCGACCTCTTCGAATGGGTCTCGGGGCAGCGCTTCCACCATAACTACATCCGGATTGGCGGCCTCAAGGAAGACCTGCCGCCGGAGTTTCTGGGCGAGGTGAAGAAGTTCATCGCGCAGATGCCGGCCCGGATCGACGAGTACGAGGCTTTGTTCCGGGAAAGCCCCATCTTTTACGAGCGCGCCCGCGGTGTGGCGGTGATACCCCCCGAGGTGGCCATCAACCTTTCCCTTACCGGGGGCAGCCTGCGGGCCTCGGGGGTCAACTACGATGTGCGCAAGGCTTATCCCTACGCGGGCTACGAGACCTACGACTTCGACGTCCCGGTGCTGACCGGGGGCGATGTCTTTGACCGGATGGTGATCCGCATCCTCGAGATGCGCGAGTCGGTCAAGATCATCCGGCAGGCCGTGGAGCGGCTCGAGGCCCTCGGGCCAGGCCCCATCCGCGACCCCAACCCGCAGATCTCGCTGCCACCACTCCACCTGCTGGAGACCTCGATGGAGGCGGTAATCTACCACTTCAAGCTGGTCACCGAGGGCTTCCACCCGGCCCTGGGTGAGGTCTACGTGCCCACCGAGAGCGCGCGGGGTGAGCTCGGTTACTACATCGTTTCCGACGGGGGTTCCATGCCCTACCGGGTCAAGGTGCAGGCGCCCAGCTTTGTGAACCTGCAAAGCCTGCCCTATGCTTGCAAGGGCGTGCAGATGGCCGACATGGTGGTGGTAATCGCATCCTTGGACCCGGTGATGGGGGACGTGGATCGGTGAGTTTTTCGCGGGGGTCTGGCGAGTCTAGGCCCCCGATGATGCGGAGGCGTATGGGATTTTTCGACGATAAGCAAGACTGGTTGAACGAGGTATTCGCGCAGTACCCCGACCGACGGGCGGCCCTCATGCCCATGCTGCGGCGGGTACAGCAGGACGAGGGCTGGATCTCCCCTGAGCGCCAGGAGGAGATCGCCCGAATCTTAGGCATCACCGCGACCGAGGTTGCGGGCGTGATGAGCTTTTACAGCTACTACCAGGCCCTGCCCACCGGCAAGTACCACCTGCAGGTGTGCGCCACCCTGAGCTGCGCCATTGGCGGGGCCGACGAGCTGTGGGATGAGCTGGTCGAGACGCTGGGCATCCTGCGCGGGGAGGTGACCCCTGACGGGCTCTTCAGCATTCAGAAGGTGGAGTGCCTGGGCTCCTGCCACACCGCGCCGGTGATCCAGGTCAACGACGAGCCCTATGTGGAGTGCGTGACCAAGGCCCGGCTGCATGCGCTTTTGCAGGGCCTGCGGGAAGGGAAGAAGCTCGAGGAGATCGCCCTACCCGGCAAGGTGGGGCACGAGGTGCACGTGCGTGGGGAGGAGGTGGGCGCATGACCGGCCCCATCGTGAGCGGGAAAGACCCCCGTTTCGAGAAGACCCTCTACAAACACGTGGGCCAGCCCAACTCCTGGACGCTCAGCTATTACCTGGCCCACGGCGGCTACCAGGCCATCCGCAAGGCCATCGCCCAGGGCCAGGACTGGGTGATCGAGGAGGTCAAGAAGTCCGGCTTGCGCGGGCGCGGTGGGGCGGGCTTCCCCACCGGGCTCAAGTGGAGCTTCATGCCCAGAAACACCGGCAAGCAGCACTACATCGTCTGCAACGCCGACGAGTCGGAGCCGGGCTCCTTCAAAGACCGCTACCTGATGGAAGACGACCCCCATCAGCTTATCGAGGGCATGATGATTGCGGGGGTGGCGATCCAGGCCAGCAAGGGCTACATCTACATCCGCGGCGAGTACCGCCGGGCCTACGACCGGCTTATCGCGGCGATTCGCGAGGCCTATGCGGCGGGTTACCTGGGTCAGAATGTGATGGGCACCGGCTTTAGCTTCGACCTGTATGTGCACCGGGGGGCCGGGGCCTACATCTGCGGTGAGGAGACCGCCCTGATGAACTCCCTCGAGGGCCTGCGGGCCAACCCCCGCATGAAGCCCCCCTTCCCGGCCCAGGCCGGCCTGTGGGGGATGCCCACCACCATCAACAACGTCGAGTCGCTCTGCTCGGCGGTGCACATCGTCCAGCGCGGGGCCGACTGGTTCGCCAGCATGGGCACCGAAAAGTCCAAGGGCCACAAGCTCTTCCAGGTCTCGGGCCCCTTCAAGCGCCCCGGCGTGTACGAGCTACCCCTGGGCACCACCTTCCGCGAGCTGCTCTTCGACTGGGCCGGGGGCCCCACCGAGCCCATCCAGGCTATTATCCCCGGGGGCTCTTCCTGCCCGCCTTTGCCCTGGAATGACGAAATCCTCGATACCCCCATGGACTACGAGTCCATCAGCGCCAAGGGCTCGCTGCTGGGCACCGGGGGGGTGATCGGCATCCCGGCCAGCATGAGCATGGTGGATGCTATGTGGAACGTAACCCGCTTCTACGGCCACGAGTCCTGCGGTAAATGCACCCCCTGCCGCGAGGGGGTCTCGGGCTGGATGGTGAGCCTGTTCGAGAAGATCGGAACCGGACAGGGCCAGAAAGGCGATGTGGAGCTTTTGGAAAGCATGCTTGACCAGATCGAAGGCCGCAGCTTCTGTGCGCTGGCCGATGCGGCCTGCTGGCCGGTGCGTGGCAGCCTCAAGCACTTCCGCCACCAGTTTGTGGAAGCTGTAGAACAGGGCAGGCCGGTCGAGCGCCTGGGAAGCCGCTGGGGGTGAGGTAGGGAATGGCCAAGGTAACCATTAACGACAGAACCATAGAGGTACCGAACGGCACCTCGGTGATGGATGCCATCTTCCACGCTGGCTACGATGTGCCGCTGTTCTGCGCTGAGAAGCACCTGTCGCCCATCGGGGCCTGCCGGATGTGCCTGGTCAAGACCGGCAGCCCACGCAAAGGGCCGGACGGCAACTTCATCATGGAGGATGGGCAGCCCAAAATTTTCTGGATGCCCAAGCTGGCGGCGGCCTGCATTACCGCGGTAACCGACGGGATGGTGGTGGACACCCTCTCCGACGAGGTGAAGCACGCCCAGTCGGGCATGGTGGAGCTGACCCTGCTCAACCACCCGCTCGACTGTCCCACCTGCGACAAGGGCGGGGCCTGTGAGCTACAGGATCGCAGCTACGAGTACGGCCTGGTGGAGAAGTTCTACCAGCCCGACCCCATGGAGCTGCCCATGTACACCCGCTTCGAGATGACCCGGCGGCACGTGGACAAGCACCATCCGCTCTCGCCCTTCATCGTGCTCGACCGCGAGCGCTGCATCCACTGCAAGCGCTGCGTGCGCTACTTCGAGGAGATTCCGGGCGACGAAGTGCTGGACTTTATCGAGCGGGGGGTGCACACCTTCATCAACAGCGAGGACGACGGCCTGCCCTCCAACTTCACCGGCAACATCGTGGATATCTGCCCGGTGGGGGCCCTGCTCGACCGAACCGCGCGCTTCAGGGCCCGTAACTGGGAGTACGACGCCACCGAGACCACTTCGATGGACGACGCCTGCGGGGCGGCCATCACGGTGGACACCCGCAGCGGTCTCCTCGAGCGCATCCGGGCTGCCGAGCGCCGCGAGGTGAACGAGGTCTGGATCTCCGATGCGGCCCGCTTCGGCCACGAATGGGTGAACGAGAACCGGGTGCGCGTTCCTTTGGTACGCAAGAACGGCCAACTGGTCGAGACCAACTGGGAGGAGGCCCTCGAGGCCATCCGCAAGGGCTTGAGCGGCGTGGCCAAAGCGGACATCGGCGTGTACCTGGCGGGCAGCAGCACCCTCGAGGAGGGCCTGGCGGCCCTCGAGCTCACCCAGGCCCTGGGCACGCCGCACCGCGACTTCCAGGGCCGCACCGCCTACCCGGTGACGGGGTTCACCCCGGCCAGCTTCGACGAGCTGCTGGATGCCGAGTTCGTGCTGATCCTGGGCGAGCCCACCGAGGAGGCCCCCACCCTGCACCTCAGGCTTTCGGAGTACAGCCGCGGCCTCAAACCGGCGGCCCGGCTGAACCACGGCACCCCCTTTGCCGACCTCAACATCAAGGAGCGGATGCCCCGCCTGACCCATAAGCTGGCCCTCTTCAGCGCCTACCCCAGCAACACTGCCAAGTGGGCCGGGGCCAGCGGCGTGCATGCCCCAGGGGCCGAGGCGGCCCTGCTGGCGGCCTTGCTGAACCAGGGCGAGGCCCCAGCGGGCCTGGCCGAGGCGGTGGACTGGGTCAAGGAGCGCCTGGCGAAGAGCCAGCGGGTGGTGCTGGTGCTGGGGGCGGGGGTGCTCAACCAGCCCCAGGCGGCCCTCAAGGCCCGGCAGCTCGCCGAGCGCACCGGCGCCAAGGTGATGTGCATGACCCCGGCGGCCAACGCGCGGGGCTTGGAGGCCCTGGGCTTCTTCCCCGGCAAAGGGGGTGCGGGCTGGACGGAGGCCGGGCCCAGGGCGGTTTACTATGCCTACCTGCCCACCGAGGCCCAGCTCAAGTCGGCTTCTTTCCGCATCCTGCACCTCACGCACCGGCACCCGCTGGCCGAGCGCTACGCCGACGTGATTTTGCCCAACCAGACGCCCTACGAAAAGCGCGGCCATACCCTGAACCTCGAGGGCCGGGTGCTGACTTTGGAGCCCGCCGCCATCAACAACGGCGAAGCCGACGGGGTGGTGGCGGCGCTGGCGGTGCTGGCCGAGGCTTTGGGGGTCAAAACCCCGGTGCGGCTGGTGCGCCAGGCCACCCGCCTGTTGGTCGAAAAGCACAAACTGCCGGCGGCGCTCGAGCGCTGGCTGCCCAAAGGTACCGGCTGGGCGGCCTCCGAGGCCGATGCCACCCAGGGAGCCCTCTACCTGCGCCCCACCATGTGGCGGCGGGAGCAGGTGGTGGGGGCGGTGGCCCAGGCGGTCGAACTCAGGCTGGAGATGAGTCCGGCCACGGCCCGCGCCCAGGGCCTGGCCGATGGGTACTGGGTAGAGCTCGAGCTGCCCGGTGGAAGGGAGCGCCTCGAGGTCAGAACCGTGGCAGGGCTGCCCGATGGTGTGATGTACGTGCCGGCGCTGGGAGCCTGGGCGGGCCGCAGCCTGGAGGCCAAAATTCTGGTAGGAGGTGCCGCATGAACCAGACCCAACAGAAGCACCCGCGCCTGGGGTGCCTCCAGACGCGCCTGGCTTTTGGCGCACCACTCCTGGCCGGCCTGGCCGTGGCCGCCGAGGCCACCCCTGCGGCCAGCTCGAGCGCCACCGATCCCTTGTGGATGGTGGGGATCAAGGCCTTTCTGGTCATCTTTGGACTGCTGACCGCCTTTGCCTACATGACCCTGATTGAGCGCCGCCTGCTGGCCCGTATCCAGATCCGCCAGGGGCCCAACCGGGTGGGGCCCACGGGCCTGCTGCAACCCCTGGCCGATGCCATCAAGTCCATCTTCAAGGAAGACCTGGTGGTGGCCAGGGCTGACAAAGTGGTCTTCGTCCTGGCCCCCATGATCTCCGTCACCTTCGCGGTGCTCACCTTCGGCCTGATTCCCTTTGGCCCCAAGGACGCCTTCTTTGGCTACGACCCCTGGGTGATTGACCTGGATGTGGGCCTGCTCTACGTCTTCGCGGTCTCGGAGATCGCCATCTACGGTATCTTTCTGGCGGGCTGGGCCTCCAACTCCAAGTACTCCCTGCTGGGCTCGCTGCGCTCTTCGGCCTCGCTCATCTCCTACGAGCTGGCCCTGGGCATCAGCCTGCTGGCCCCGGTCTTGCTGGTGGGCTCCCTGAACCTGCGAGAAATTGTCGAGTGGCAACACCAAAACGGCTGGCTAATTCTCTACATGCTCCCGGCTTTCGCCATCTTCCTGCTGACCAGCATGGCCGAAGCGGCCCGCACGCCCTTCGACCTGCCCGAGGCCGAGCAGGAACTGGTGGGGGGGTATAACACCGAGTACAGCTCCATCAAGTGGGCCCTGTTCCAGATGGCCGAGTACATCCACCTGATTACCGCCTCGGCCCTGATTCCCACGATCTTTTTGGGAGGCTGGCGGATGCCCGGCTTCATGGAGCAGATCCCCCTCATCGGGGGCCTGTTCGCCCTCCCGTACCTCTGGATGTTCGTCAAAATCGCGCTGTTCCTGTTCTTCTTTATCTGGGTGCGGGGTACGCTCTTCCGCCTGCGCTACGACCAGCTCATGGTCTTTAGCTGGGGCCGCCTCTTCCCGCTGGCCCTGGCCTGGTTCCTGCTGTCGGCGCTGGTGGTGGCCTTCAAGTGGCCGGTTGCGGTGCTGGGCTGGCTTTCCTTGCTCAGCCTGGTGATCTTCTCGGCCTATGTGATTCTGACGGCCAAACCCAAGCCCCGGGCCATGCCGCGCATGGGTGCGGGCGATTAGTCTCGATTGAAAGGAGTGAACCTGTGAGCATTGCTGCACTGGCGCAAAGCATGGGGATAACCCTGAAGGCGCTGTTTTCCAAACCGGTGACCATTCCCTATCCGGATGCCCCGGTGCCCCTGAAGCCCCGTTTCCACGGGCGACACGTGCTGACCCGGCATCCCAACGGCCTTGAGAAGTGCATCGGCTGCTCGCTCTGTGCGGCGGCCTGCCCGGCCTACGCCATCTACGTAGAAGCCGCCGAGAACGACCCCAATAACCCCGTCAGCGCAGGGGAGCGGTACGCCAGGGTCTACGAGATCAACATGCTGCGCTGCATCTTCTGCGGGATGTGCGAGGAGGCCTGCCCCACCGGCGCGGTGGTGATGGGCTACGACTTCGAGATGGCCGACTACCGCTACTCCGACTTTGTCTACGGCAAGGAGGACATGCTGGTCGAGGTGGAGGGCACCAAGCCCCAGCGCCGTGAGGCGGCCTACACGGGCAAGCCGGTCAAGCGGGGTTACAGCCTGCCCTACGTGCGACCCGAACTCGAGGGCTTTAAGCCGCCCAAGTAGGGCAGACCGGAGGCTCGAGTCCAAAAGGCAGGTGTTCCCCAACACACATTGTTGGGGGTAAAATCGCTCGGATTATGTGCGACCCTAAAGGCTCGAGCCCACCCCTGGCTCTCTGGAGGAATCAATGAGTATCGGATTTTGGGAAGTCCTTGCGCTGCTTGTGCTGGTCGGTACCGGCCTGGCCGTGGTGCGGCTGCAAAACGCCGTGCACGCCGCCCTGGCGCTCATCGCCAATTTCCTGGTGGTGGCGGGTGTGTACGTGGCGCTCGAGGCCCGCTTTGTGGCCATGATTCAGATCATCGTCTATGCCGGGGCTATCGTGGTGCTGTTTTTGTTCGTCATCATGCTGCTTTCGGCGGCCAACGCCAACGTGGGCCAGGACCTCCTGCCCCGGCTGGGCTGGGTGGCCGCGCTGGGTGCTTTGGGCCTGGCTGGCGTACTGACCTATGCCGTAACCCGCTTTCAGCCGCCTGCCGGCACGCCGGCCCTGGGGGGCGGCTTACCCCAGGCCCTGGGGCCCTTGCTCTACGATCCCGAGAAGTGGCTCTATGCTTTGCTGGTGGTGGGCTTCTTGCTGCTGGTGGCCACGGTGGCAGCGGTGGTGCTGATTGAACCCGAGCGGATTGTCGCGGCCACCAGCCACCCGGCCCATCCCCAGCAGGAACAGAAACCCAACCCACCCCGGGCCGAACAGAAAGATGAAAGGGCGGTGGTCAAGCGATGATCTGGCTGGTAGCCTCCGCGCTTCTGTTTTCGATTGGGGCTTATGGGGCCCTGACCCGGCGCACCGCCATCCTGATGTTTCTCTCTATCGAGCTAATGCTCAACGCCGCGGCGCTCTCGCTGATCAGCTTCTCCAAGCTCACCGGAAGCCTGGAGGCCCAGGTGGTGGTGCTCTTCATCATCGCCATTGCCGCCGCCGAGGTGGCGGTGGGCCTGGGCCTGATTGTGGCCATCTTCCGCCGCCGCGAGACCACCAGCGTAGACGAGCTAAGGCAACTGAGGGGGTAAAACGTGCAAGAGACCTTTCTTCTACCCCTAACCATTGCACTACCCCTGCTGGGGTTTGTGCTTCTGGGCTTGTTTGGTAAGCGCATTGCAGAGCCCGCCGCAGGCTGGCTGGCCTCCTTGCTGGTGCTGGGTAGCTTCTTTTTGGGTCTGGCCCTGCTGCTGCAGGGTGGGGCCAGCTGGGCGCTCCCGGACTGGCTACCGGGCATCCCCTTCAGCCTCCACCTCGACAACCTCTCGGGGGTGATGCTGATGGTGGTGACCGGGGTGGGTTTCCTAATCCACGTCTGGGCCATCGGCTACATGCACGGCGACCCCGGTTACAGCCGCTTCTTCAGCTACTTCAACCTGTTCATCGCGGCCATGCTGGTGCTCATCCTGGGCGACAGCCTGCCGGTGGTCTTCATTGGCTGGGAGGGGGTGGGGCTGGCCTCCTACCTGCTGATTGGCTTCTGGTACCACGAACGGGTCAACGCCGACTCGGCCCGCAAAGCCTTCATCGTCAACCGTATCGGCGACCTGGGCTTCTTGCTGGCTATGGGCCTGCTCTGGAGCATGTTCGGCACCCTCTCGATCAGCGAGCTGGTCGAGAAGGTGGAGGCCGGGGGGTATAGCTTCACCACCCTCACACTGGCTGGGTTCTTCCTGCTGGTAGGGGCCATCGGTAAGAGCGCCCAGGTGCCCCTGATGGTCTGGCTCCCCGACGCCATGGCCGGCCCCACCCCGGTATCGGCCCTGATTCACGCGGCCACCATGGTTACGGCAGGGGTTTACCTGCTGGTGCGGCACGCTTTCATACTGCACGACGATGGCTTTTTGTCGGGCCTGATCGTAACCATTGGCCTCCTAACGGCTTTCTATGGGGCGCTGTGCTCGCTGGGCCAGTGGGATATCAAGCGCATCGTGGCCTACACGACCCTCTCGCAGCTCGGCTTCATGTTCGTGGCGGTGGGGGTGGGGGCCTACTGGGTGGCCATCTTCCACATCGTGACCCACGCCTTCTTTAAGGCCCTGATGTTCATGACCTCGGGCTCGGTGATCCACGCCCTGGGGGGTGAGCAGGATGTGCGCAAGATGGGCGGGATGCGCAAGTACCTCCCCGCCACCCACCTGCACGGCCTGATCGCTACCTTCGCCTCGGGCGGTCTGGTGCCGCTGGCGGGCTTCTGGTCGAAGGACGCCATCCTGGCCTACTCCTTTGAATATGGCCCCTGGCTGTGGTTCCTGATGCTGCTGGCCTCGGTGCTGGCCGCGCTCTACTCGATCCGCTGGTACGTGCTGGTCTTCTGGGGCGAGTACCGGGGTAAAGAGCACCCCCACGAAAGCCCGGCGGTGATGCTCTGGCCCAACCACATCCTGATGGGTGGGGCCATCGGTGTGGGCTTTATGGGGCTGCCGTACGTGATTGATTACAAGAACTTCATCGAGCCCTTCCTGACCAAGGCCATTGGCGAGTTCCCCCACGAAAAACTGCCGGTGCTCACCGAATGGGTGCTCATCCTCACCTCGGCGGTGGTGGCGATTGCCGCTTTGTGGTGGGGCTTCCGCTTTTTCCAGCAGAAGATGCCGGCCTGGTACGAGCGCTTCCAGGCGGCGGCTTTGCAAGGCTTCTATGCCGATGCCCTGTACAACACCCTCTTGGTGAATCCGGCCAAAGGGCTGGCGGAGCTTTTATTCGAGGGTGATAAGGGTCTGCTGGCGGGTTTTGCTGGCCTGGGTAGCCTGGTAGGCGGGCTGGGGAGCCTGCTGGCGAGGCTCGAGACCGGGTCTTTACGCTTTTATCTGGCCGGGCTTCTGGTAGCCCTGGTGCTGTTGGTGGGCTGGGGGGTGTTGCGATGATTCATGTGGGACTGTGGTTACCCCTCCTGGCAGGTTTGTTGCTCTTTATGTTGCCGAGCCTGGGCCGCACCTTCGCTATCGTCTCGGCGGCGGTGAGCCTGGCGATCGCGGTGGCGCTGTTTGCCGGCTACGGGGGCCAGGGGGTGGCCTATGCCAGCCAGACCCCCTTCCTGCCCGAGGTGGGGGTCTACTATGCGGTGGGGCTGGATGGGGCCGGTTTGCTGTTGTGGATTGCAGTGGGCCTGGTGGTGCTTTTGGGTGTATGGATCGCCGAGGTACCGGTGCGCTTCCTGGCCCTGGCTCTGATGATGCAGACCGGTTTGTTGGGCATTTTTGCAGCCCAGGATCTGATCTTTTTCTATGCCTTCTTCGAGGCCACGCTGATCCCGGCGCTCTTGATGCTGTGGTTTTACGGGGGGGCGGAGCGCCTAAAAGCCATCTACATCTTTGCGCTGTTTACCCTGGTGGGCTCGCTGCCCATGCTGGCTGCCATCTTCGCGGTGCGCTACCTGGGCGGGGCCGAAAGCTTCCTCTATACCGACCTGGTGGCCCATCCCCTGACCGGGCAGGCCGCGGTCCTGGCCTTTCTGGGCTTTTTAGTTGCCCTGGCTGTCAAAACGCCGCTCTTCCCGCTGCATGCCTGGCTGCCTAGCTTCCACCAACAAAACCACCCCTCCGGCCTGGCCGATGCTATGGGCACCCTGTACAAGGTGGGTGTCTTTGCCCTGTTCAAGTGGGCCATTCCCCTGATGCCCGAGGGCTTCAAGGAGTGGCAGGGCTTGCTGCTCTTCCTGGCCGCTTTTGGGGCGTTGTACGCCGCCTGGCTGGCCTTCAGCGCGCCCGACTGGAAAACCTTGCTGGCCTATGCCGGGGTTTCCCACATGGGCGTTGCAGCCCTGGGGCTCTTTAGCGGCAACATGGAGGGCACTGTAGGGGCGCTGTACCTGCTGGGCGCTTCAATGATTTATGGTTCCGCTATGTTCCTGTTTGTGGGTCTGGTGTACAAGCGCACCGGCAGCCTGGACATCCTTCCGGTGCGTGGTCTGGCCAGGCACACCCCGGCGCTCTATGTGCTGGGCATGTTCTTGCTGATGGCCATGATCGGGCTACCGGGGCTCTCGGGCTTCCCCGGCGAGCTGATGGTGTTGCTGGGGGCCTACAAGGTCTCGCCCTGGCTGACCTTCCTGGCGTTCCTGGCGGTGATTGCGGCGGCGGCCTATGCGCTCACGGCCTTTCAGAAGCTTTTCCAGGAAACCCCCCAGGCCCAGGCTGTGCCCGATATGGACACCCGTGAGTGGGGTTTTGCGGCTGTTACGGTGGGGGTGCTGCTTCTGATGGGCCTTTATCCAAAGCTTTTTACGGTCTACCTCGAGCCTCTCGGTAAGGCCCTTGCGGCGCTCTTTGGAGGTGCTTCATGACCGACCGCAAGCGCCAGGTTTTTAGCTCTTTTGCGCGGATGGGAGGTGCGCGATGCTGACTTTGTACTTGCTGGCAGGCTTCGCCACCGTGCTGTCGCTGCTGGCCTTCCTCATCTCCCGCGAGGCCAACCGCATCGTGACCGTGGCGGCGCTGGTGCTGGCGGGTTTGTTCTCTCTGGTGGGCTGGGGCCAGACCGTGGAGGCCTTTGGGGGCCTCTACCGCTTCGATACCCTGGCCCGGGGCCTGACCCTGGTGGCCATTCTGGGTGGGTTGTGGGCGCTTTTGCTGGGGCCTGCTAAGAAATTTGAATACCCCTTGCTGGTGCTGTTTGCGGTGACCGGTATGCACGTCATGGCCAGCAGCCCCAACCTGGTGGTGCTGGTGATTGCCCTGGAGGTTTTCTCGCTGCCGCTGTACGTACTGGCCACCTGGCAGCGCGATGAGAAAGGTTTCGAGGCAGGCCTGAAATACTTCCTGCTGGGTGCGTTGGGTGCGGCCATGTTCCTTTATGGGATCGCGCTCTACTACGGCGCAACCGGCAGCTTTATGGTGGGTGCGACCGGCTCGGGGCCGCTTTACATTGCGGGGCTGTTCCTGATTATGGCGGCGTTTGCCTTCAAGACCGCCATGGTGCCCTTCCAGTGGTGGTCGCCGGACGTTTACCAGGGGAGCCCTACGGTGGTCACCCTCTTTATGGCCACGGCGGTCAAGGCGGCGGCTTTTGCGGCCATGCTGCGCATCTTTACCCCTGAAGGCCTGGAAGCCTGGGGGGTCGGGATGGCTGCCCTGATTGCCCTCAGCACCCTCTTCGGGAACCTGGGAGCTCTTTCCCAGACCGAGGCTAAGCGGCTTTTTGCTTACTCCTCCATCGCCAATGCTGGCTACATCGGCCTGGGGCTGTTTGGCCCCACCGGGCAGGCCACCATTCCGTTTTATCTGCTGACCTACGGCCTGGCTACGGGCCTGATCTTTGCGGTGCTCTCGATGCTCTCCAACCAGGATGTACCGCTCGAGCGCCTGCGGGGCCTGTGGTACCGCAAGCCCCTGCTGGGCGGGGCCCTGGGGCTGGGCATTCTTTCGGTGCTGGGGCTGCCCCCGCTGGCCGGGTTCTGGGCCAAGTACCTGGTCTTCCAGGAGGCGGCCCGGGCCGGGTTCTACGGACTGGTGGTGCTGGCCCTGGTCACCTCGGCCATTGGCGCTTACTACTACCTCCGGGTCTTCTTCCTGATTTTCAGCCAGCCCACGCCGGCCCAGGAAGCCGAAGACCGCGAGGCCGAGGCGGCCCTGGCCCAGTATGGCAGCTCGGAAGCGCCGGGGGTTCCGGTAGCGGCGGCCCCGATGGGCCTCACCCAGGCCCTGATGGCCCCCGCGACGCGAACGGGCCTGCCTGCGGCGGGGATGCTGGTGGGGGCGATGGCCCTGCTGGGCCTGCTCTCGGTTCTGCCTGGACTGGGCCTGCGGGCCTTCAGCGCGGGCCTGCCCCCGGCGGCAGCGGCTGTAACCATCACCGCACCGGCGGACGGTTCGACCCTGGCAGTGGGCAGCTATACCCTGCAGGGGGCTGGCCAGCCAGGGGAGACCCTCGAGCTCTTCGACAACGGCGCGGCCCTTGGCGCTGTAACGGTAGGCTCCGATGGGCGCTGGAGCTTTGCGCTCCCGGTCTCGGCCCTGACCGCCGGTGCACACACCTACGAGGCCCGCCGCCCCGGGCAGATGACCGGGGCCAGCGTCCGCGTGACCGCCACGCCCCCGGTCGAACCCACCTTTATCGCGCCTGTGGATGGGGCCACGGTTTCGGCCACCGGTTTTACCCTCCAGGGTACGGCCCAGCCGGGCCAGACCGTGGAGGTTTTTGAGGACGGGGCCAGCCTGGGGCGGGTCAGCGCCGATGCCAACGGGTTGTGGAGCTTGAACGTTCCACCGCCCTCGAGCGGCACCCGCACCTATGAGGTGCGCGCCGAAGGCGCAACCTCGGGAAGCAAGATTGCCCTGGTGGTGGCCGAGGCCCAGGCCGGGGCTGCCTGCAACCTGCAGTTTGCCCTCTCGAACCTTCAGGCCGGGGGTACGGTCTCCCGTCCATTCCGCTTCGGTGGGGTGGGCTCGGCCAGAAGCTATACCGTGCTGGTCAAGCGCGGCGACCGCGTGATCGGGCGGCGCGACCTACCCTTGAGCGCCGCCTGCGGCTGGAGCTACTTCTCCGACCCCGGCCCCGGCCAGATCACCTACGAGGTGCGCCCCACCGGGGCGCCCGAGAGCGAGCCGCCCCTCGCCACCATCTCGCTCAATGTCCAGTAGGCTTTTTTTGGTCTGGGGGCTCGCGCAGGTGGGCCCCCAGGCTGTTTAACCCTCGAGGGGCCGATTGGCCCACCCCGCAGAAGACCTGCAATGGTTGGCTTTATAAGCTGCCATCGGCGGATACCAGAGCCCACCAAATAAAAAGCGCCCAGCCTAGGGCGCTTGTGCCATCCGGGCTAGGGCGCAGGGGTGGGGGGCACCTGTACGCCGGTAATGGACACCGGCTTGGCGGTATCAGAGGAGTTAGGAGTCCCATCACCTAGCTGACCCTGAACGTTGCTGCCCCAGGCCACCATCGAGCCATCGTCCAGCAGGGCCAGGGCGTGGAAGATGCCCGCCGTTAAGCCCCGCACGCTTCGACCTGTGGGTATGCCCTGAACATCCACCGGGGTGGTCTGGTCGCCCGTGGTGGCACCGTTGCCGAGCTGGAAGCTGTCGTCGTGCCCCCAGGCCTTGACCGAACCATTGCTCAGAACGGCCAGGGTGAACTCGTAGCCCGCCGCAATGCCCACCACGTCCGTTAGGCCCGTGACCGGAACCGGTACGTTGCTGTTTGTGTTGCTGCCATTGCCAAGCTGTCCGTGGTTGTTGTAGCCCCAGGTACGCACCGTTCCGTCAACCAGCAGCGCGACCGAGTGGTTGCCCCCGGCAGCGATGGCCTTTACACCTGGTAGGTTTGATACAGCGGTCGGTACGCTGTAGGGCGTGATGTCTCCGGTTCCCAGCTCGCCGTTGGGGTTGTCGCCCCAGGCCCAGACGCTGCCATCGGCTTTGAGGGCCAGGGTGTGGTCGTCGCCGGCGGCCAGGGCGATTACGTCGCTCAAGCCAGGAATAAGCGCGGGCGATTCCTGTGGGGCAGTGATTGTGCCAAGGCCGAGCTGGCCCACATCGTTGCGCCCCCAGGCGTAGACGGTGCCCTCGGAGGTCAAAGCCAGGGAGTGGTAGCGGCCTGCCTGAACAGCCACAGCCTTGATCCCAGCCGGCAGGATGTTGTCGCGCAGGTTGGGGGCGGTGTGGGTGCCGCTCGAGTCCCCCGGCCCATCCCCCAACTGCCCGTAGTCGTCCCGTCCCACCGTAACCACCCGGCCGTCGCTGGTCAGCACAACAGCGTGGTGCTCACCCAGGGAAATCGAGGCTGCATCGTGGATGAGAGAGGCCTGGGCAGGGGCGCCATCGCTGGGGCTGGTGGTTGCCCGGCCTAGCTGCCCGTAGGTGTTGTCGCCCCACGACCAGACCTGGCCGTTGGGTTTGATGGCCGCGCTAAAGTAGCCCCCGGCGGCCAGGGTGTTGGCCCGCAGCACCCGCAGGGTAAGGGGGGCGGTGCGGGTCAGGTTGCCGCTGCTGGCCTGTACGATGAGGTTGTAAACACCTTCTGGAACCGTGCGGTCTACTGAAAGGGTTACTGGCCCGGAGGCGCTCAGGCTGGCCGGGCTGAGGCTGATACCGCTGAGGGGTGATTGCAGGCTCAGGCTCACCGAACCGCTAAACCCGGCCTCGGGGGTGAGGGTGAGGCTGAAGTCTGAGAAGCTCTGACCCTGGGCCCGCAGGGTGCTCGAGCGGGTCAGGGCAATGTTGAACGAGGTTACGGTTAGTTCAAAGCTGACGGTTTTGCTCAGGCTGCCCTGGGCGGCCACCAGCGCGAGGGTGCTGGGGCCGGTGGGGGTGCTGGAAGTGGTGTTGAAGGTGATGGTGAAGTCCTGTGGGTTTGGCCCGCTTACCTCGATGGTGCTGGGTGAGACCGTGATGCCCGCCGGGGGGTTTTGCAGGCTCAGGTTCACAGTGCCGCTAAAGCCGTTCTGAGGGGTGATGGTGAGGGTACTCGAGGCCGAATCACCAGGGCTGACCAAAGCGCTGCTGGGGTTGAGGGATAGTGTGAAGTTGGGCTGAGACTGCGATTGCGTGCTACAACCAGTCAACACCAGACCAGCCACTGCGAGAGGTAAGAATAACTTCTTCACAGTACCTCCTTGCTAAATTCGATTTCATCATAGAGCTTGAGCAATTCGAAGTCGGTGACAAATGTGGCACTGGGTTTACTAAGTTTCAGTTACCTGGTTGAAGC
>Ga0073930_1001701_pt1 | contig 18036 bp, 12 predicted proteins | sample DewCreD2012metaG_5_FD_76968 | JGI IMG/M metagenome (GOLD analysis project Ga0073930, IMG submission 76968) | Hot spring sediment bacterial and archeal communities from British Columbia, Canada, to study Microbial Dark Matter (Phase II) - Dewar... ...
ACAATACGGTTTCATCGCCCAAGAGCTGCGCGAGGTGTTCCCCGAACTGGTACAGGAGAGCATCGACGATCAGAAAACGCTCTCGGTGAACTATCAGGCGCTCATTCCACTGCTGGTGAACGCCTTACAGCAGCAGGAGGCACGCATCCAGCGCCTCGAGGCAGAACTGCAGCGACTGAGAGTAGCACCCTCTAACGAATCAAACAACCGATGAGGTGGCAACCATGCGAGCCATCACAGTGATTCGAACAGTGTCGCTTTCTTTCGGGCTCTATACGATGACACCCAGCGCGGTGCCCCAGCGTTTCAACTGGCTGGGTCCGATTGAAGTGCGTGCTGTGTCCAACGCGGGCATCGTTGCGGGCAAGGGCAGCAACGACACGGGGGGCGTCCGCGCTGTGCGCGCCCACCGACGGCTCGGCACTGAACTGCAGGGCACTCTGGGCGGCAACCACAGTGAAGCGTGGGGCGTCGCCCAGAACGCACGCTACTTCGTCGGTTCCAGCACTTTGTCCAACGGCGCGGTGCGCGCCTATCGGCGACAGCCACTGGGTGGGCTGCAGAACCTTGGTGTGCTGGCGGGCAACACCAACGACTCCTATTACTGGAGCGAGGCGCGCGATGTGAGCGCGGACGGCAAGACGGTGGTGGGGCGCAGCATCGACGCGCAGGGACGGCTACGCGCCTTTCGCTGGACGGAATCGGGCGGGATGCAGGACTTGGGTGCGTTGGGTGGACTGGTGAGCAGTGCGTTCGGCGTTTCTGCCGATGGCTCGGTGGTGGTCGGCTGGGCGTCCGACCCGTACGGGCGCACGCGTCCCTTCCGCTGGACTGGGTCGGGTGGGATGCAAGATCTGGGAACCTTTGGGGGCAGCACGGGCGATGCGTGGGCGGCGTCTGCCGATGGCTCGGTGGTGGTCGGCGCGGCGCATAATGTTCAGGGTCAGTGGCGTGCTTTCCGCTGGACGCAGGCGACAGGCTTGCAGGAGTTGCCGGGCATTGGAGGCACTGAGAGCGGGGTACGCGACATTTCGTCGGACGGCGCGGTGATGGTGGGGCTGGCGCGGAATGCGCAGGGTCAGTGGCGCGCGGTACGCTGGACGGTGGCGGGCGTTCAGGACTTGACGCAGGCGTATGCGTCGCTGATTGGGCAGGGTTCGTATCTGGAGGTGGCTCAGGGGGTCTCTGCCAATGGGCGCTATATTGTCGGGCAGGGCTACAACGCCGCCACTCAGCGCACCGAAGCGTTCCTGTTAGAGACCGAGCCACCTAAGCCCGGACGCATCCGATTCATCGTGGAAAACACCCGAGGAGCAATCGCTGCCAGCATCTCGTGGGATGGGCGCGTCGTGGTCGGTGGGTTCAGTAGCAACGAGATACCGCGCCTTCTGATTAGGAACTACTCCTATTTCATCAATGGTAATGCCTTTCGCTGGACGCCCACCAGCGGTCGACAGGTCATTGCCACACGCGCCACCGCGATGAGCGTCTCGCCAAGCGGCACGAACATTGTGGGCATCTGCTGGCGTGAAGGAACTGTAGGCTATACCGATGCATTTGTCTGGACCGAACAAAGCGGATTCCAACGCTATTCACACCTAACCTCTGGACAACTACGCACCAACCCGACCATCTATCTCGTGGTGGCACAAAACCCCTACGAAGCGGCGACGGTCGCTACCGACTCCGTGCCGCCGTATCACCCATTGCCCGCGTTAGGCGTTGCAGACGGCGTTTTTGAATTCAATGATGGGGCAGGGCACACCTATGGGTGCTCGCGGGGCTTCCTGCCACTCTACTGGCGCGATACAGTGCCTTACCAATCCTACGAAAATCCGAGATTATTAGGGCATGCCGAGGCATGTGGATCCCCGTTCGTCGTTCCGACCGATGGCGTAACCACGGGTGGGATATATATTGGCTACGACAGCTTTACCGGCCAGTCCTACTTCGGTGTGTACGAGCTTCCCGTCATAGGCGGGGCAACCTACGCATTTTCTGCGTCGGTCTCGCCGTACTGGGGCACTATCATCGTGGGGGCTTCAGGGAACCACGCCGTTCGGTGGGTCGATTTGGGACGCCAGATACAGCCGCTGGGCAACCTGCCAGGCATCTCCGCCCCCTTAATGGCGTTCGGTGTTTCGAAGGACGGGCAGGTAATTGTGGGCGCATGCGGTGACTATTCCGGTCGCAACCAAATTTACGCCTTCCGTTGGACCGAAGCGGACGGAATGGAGGACCTGCAGGACACCTATGGGTATCTGCTCACGGGCACGGACTACATCCTGCGGGAGGCGAAAGCTGTCTCCTATGACGGGCGCTACATCGTTGGGATGGCGTCTGACTATGTGCCCAATCTCCTTCAAGCGCTCTACTGGCTGGACACTTGGCGCGAGGGCGACACGAACGGCGACGGATGTATTGACGACAGTGACCTGCTGAATGTACTCTTCGCGTTTGGCACGCCGGGCACGGGCATCTCGCGCCACGAGGACATCAACCACGACGGAATCGTGGACGACGCCGATTTGCTGGTGGTGCTGTTCAACTTCGGTAGCGGGTGTTAGCGGACTCGTCCCTACTCGTCACGCGCCACTTCCCGATAGAGACTGTCGCGCTCCACCGGGTCGCGCCCGGCTTCGCGTATCAGTCGGATCAGCTCCGTGCGGGTAAGCACCTGCTGACGCATGCCCGGCGCGTCATCAGGATAGACAATCTCGTACTCATGCACCGTGCCGTCCACATCGTCCGCGCCGTACCAGATCGCAAGTTGCGTTACCGCCGGCGTATTCATTATCCAGAACGACTTGATGTGCGGAAAGTTATCCAGCATTAGGCGCGCGACGGCGATGTTGCGCAGGTCGTCATAGCCCGTCGTGTGCGGCAGATGCGCTAACTCAGTGCCTTCCGGATGAAAGGCAAGCGGGGTCAGGGCGAGGAAATGTCCCGTTTCATCCTGCAGTTCGCGCAGCGCGAGAAAGTGTTGCACCCGCTCCGCCACCGTCTCGCCCATACCGTACAGCAGGGTGGCGTACTGCTTGAGGCCAGCACGGGCAATCTGGCGGGCAATCTCCAGCCAGCGTTTGCCGTCGATCTTTTTGGGGAACAGGGTAGCGTGGATACGGTCGCTTAGCACCTCGATGCCACCACCGGGGATGCTGCCCAGCCCCGCCTCCTTCATCTCCTGCAGCACCTCCGTGAGTGGCTTGCATGCAACGCGGGCAATCTCCTCCCACTCCACCGCCGTAAATGCTTTGATATGCACTTCAGGACGCTCGGCTTTGACCGTGCGCACCAGATCAAGATAGTACGAATAGGGCAGGCGCGGGTTCACCCCCCCGACAATATGCACCTCCGTGATGGGAATATGGCGATAGGAGTGCAGACGCTCGCGTACTTCATCCATCATCAGCGTGTAGGGTTTCGGACCGCCCTTTTTGGCATAGAAAGAGCAGAACTTACAACCTTTATTGCAAATGTTAGTGTAGTTAATATGCAAATTGCGAATATAGTAGGCGCGATTGCCGTGCAGGCGTTCGCGCACCAGATTCGCGAGATAGCCCACTCCGGACAGGTTCGGCGTCTGATAGAGTTGAATCCCCTCCTCGAACGAGAGCCGCCTGCCTTCCTGCACCTTCTCGTAGAGGGGCAACAGCTCGCGCCCCAGCAGCAGCTCCAGAAGCTTCGCGCCCGCCGGGCAGAGTGTCTGGGAAGAAGGTTCATGCCGGGCGCTGTTATCGATGCCCTTCACTGTCTCCATCGCTCGCATCGCGGGAAAGGATGTCGCGCAGGCTTTGCAGGCGTCGTTTGAGCGCGTCGCTGCCTCCCAGTCGCCGAATCGCTTCTTCCAGCAACTTCTCTGCCTCTTCGGGCGGACCCAGCCACGCCAGCACGCCCGCCGTCACATCATACAGCCCTTCGAACAGCGCGGTAAAGGTGCGCACGGACGGCGTGTACGCCCAGCGCGATTCCGCCAGCGTCTGCCACGCCCGCAACACATACGGATAGGCACGTTCCGGATTGCCCTCCATTAGCGAAAGCTCCGCCAGCCCGATTAGCGCCTCGATGTTGTTCGGATAGTGACGTAGCACCTGTAGGTAGGCCGTCCAAGCCGCGTCATGATCACCCATTTCGAACTGCAGAATTTCGGCGCGGCGCACCATCGGGTAAAGCGCGTTCGGCTCCAGACGCAACCACTGCTGAAGATAATCAAGCGCAAGCTGGGGCATGCCACGCAGCGTTGCCTTGTCCACCAGATGGTCCAGCGCACTGAGGGCAATCTCGCGGGCACGCTCCGCGATGATGGGGGTCTCTAATAACACCAGAGGCAGGGCGGTCTGAAGCGCCAGCTCATACTCCCCAGTTTGGAGATAATCGTTTGCCTCGTCGCAGGTCGCCGCGGTCTCCAGCAGGGTCTGAACCCCTTCATGATCCAGGTGCGCCATCAGCGCCTGCCGCATCCGATCCGCCGCTCTCAGCTCTGCTCGCATGGTCGTACAAATAAGTATACCCCAACCAACTGCCTGCGTGCAACCCCTTGCTGCACTTTTGGGGTATAATAAGGCATCGGAGGTAAGATGATGAGGATACACGAAAGGCTCTTGGTGATCGCTGTTGCGCTCGGTCTCTTGACCGGCAACGCGAGCATCCGCGTGGATATTTTCGAGATTGCAGGCTACTCCCACCTGACACCCCACTGGGCACCTATCTGGAGCTGGGAACATCCCGTTCCTGGCTGGAGCGGAATACAGCCAGGCTCGATGGTAGAGCGGCACGCGCTCATCAGTGCCCTGACCGGTGTTGAGGGCGTTGGTTCATGCTGCATCGAGGGCGTGAATCGCGACGGGCTGGCCATGCATGTCTGCTTCGCCCCCGGCACGCCTCAGTGGTATGTAGATTATATTTCTCACCTGATCTTTGGCGACTTTTTCCCTGCCTATGATATCGGTGCTCGCTGGAGCGCCACCTCGTACGGCGGCACAGGTTCCCAGGGCAACCCGATCCGCCTGCGCTGGAGCTTCGTACCAGACGGCACGCTCGTGCCCGGTATCAGTGGCGGCAGTGCCCCCAGCAACTTAATCGCCAGCATGAACAGCAAGTTCGGCGGCAACACCACCCTGTGGCAGAACCAGTTCCGCAACAGCTTCGCTCGCTGGGCGCAGTTAGCAGGCATCCAGTATACCGAGGTGAGCGATGATGGCGCTGCCTTCCCCGACAGCCCCGGCTCCACCAGCCGCGGCGATGTGCGTATCGGCGGACGCAATCTGGATGGCGCAGGGGGTGTCCTCGCATTCAATTATCTTCCTAATGTGGGCGATATGGTGATAGACACCAGCGAAGGCTGGCAGAGCAGCAGCGGCACCTACCGCTTCCTGCGCAATACGGTCATGCACGAGCATGGACACGGACTGGGGCTGCTGCACGTGCTCCCTACCAATGGCACCAAGTTGATGGAGCCGTATCTGAATACGAACTTTGACGGTCCGCAGGATGACGATATTCGTGGGGCACAACGACTTTACGGCGATCCCTTGGAGGTGAACAACACGGCGCCCACCGCCACGCCCGTCGACTTGACCAACACCAATCTGGTGGTGCTGAATACGGTGAGCCTGGACCGCACCACGGATGTGGACTTCTATCGCCTGACTGTGCCGCCCAGCCGCAAAATTACCATCACCGTAACTCCTATCGGCAGCACCTATACGGTTGGCGGGCAGGATGGCAATCCACCTCAAACGTCCATCAACACGCGTGCGATCCAGAACCTGCAGCTGGAGCTGCGTGCGCCGAACGGCTCCGCGGTACTGGCATCGGCAACGGCGAACGACACAGGCGTTGCCGAGCAGATCGCCAACTTCGTGCTTTATCCAGCAGGAGGCAACTTCTATGTGCGGGTCTTCTCCGGCAGCGGCTCGACCAACGATGTGCAGCGCTACGAGCTGCGCCTCCAGACCACGACCCTGCCGACGGGCGATATCGATGGCAACGGCTGCGTGGATGACGCCGACCTGCTGGCGATCCTGTTCAACTTCGGCGGCAGCGACCCGCGCTACGACCTCAACGGCGACAGCATCGTCGACGACGCCGACCTGTTGACTGTGCTGTTTAACTTCGGCAACGGATGCTGAAAATCCCCCTCACACCAACTCGCGCAGGGATTGGGAAGTTCTCCCAATCCCTGATTCTTTGGGTTCAATAGAGATGGCATAGCCGATACCCTATCCCGAAAACCCCTGCAGCGCCTGTCCCAGCACCTGAAACTCGTACCTGCCCGAATCGATTTCGAAGCGCACCCAGTGGGCATTATGCTCGCCCCCGCGAATGGTTGGACGCGAACGGCACAGTCGCCCCTCCTTCCAGAGCACCATATCACGCTCCACAATCGTCGGCTGCTGAAACTCCAGCGTGGGCAGATAGAGCGTCGCCTGGGCGCACGGGGGTATCGTCAATATCAAGTTCAAGCAGCTCGGTTGACGCTCCCAGCGGCAATAGACCAATCCCAGCGGGGTCTGCACACGCGCCTCCGCCCAGGTGAGGTCGCCCAGAATATGCGGCTGCACTACGAATCGGCGCCAACCCTGCAACGGACGCAGCCCCACAAGTGTTTCGTAGAACCAGCTGCTGATAAAACCGAACGCAGGGTGGTTGTGAGAGTTCATGCCGGGGCCCGTCGCCAGCCGCCACAACTCCCAGATGGTGGTTGCCCCATTTTCAATCATAAAACCCCAGCTCGGATAGGTGCGCTGGGTGGCGACCGTGTACGCCAGCTCGCCCTGACCATGTTGCACCAGCGTATCCAGCAGGAAGCGTGTGCCGATGAAGCCCGTTGCCAGATGCCCGCCATAACGCTCGCGGATCGAGTCCACCAGTCCCTGCAACACCACGAGCTGGTGCTCGGGTGGGGTCAACCCGATGGCGAGTGCAAGCACATTCGAGGCTTGTGTGCCCTCGTCATATTGCCCCAGTAATGAGTTGAAAAATGCCTGATGGAACGCGCGAGCGACCCGCTTGAACACCCGACGGGCATACGCCTCCTCGCGCTGATCGCCCAGCACATGCGCCATCTGCGCCACCAGCCGCGCCGTGAGGGCATACGCCGCGGTGGCCACCAGAGGCTTGGGGGTGCCCTCCTCCACCGCCACCCAGTCGCCATAGTAGCAACGGGTCAGAATGCCATCGGGTGCCTCGCGCTCCAGAGAACGCAGATAGTGCCGCACACCCCCATAATGTTCACGCAATAATTCGACATCACCTGTATGCTCATACAATGTCCACAAAATCAGCGGGTACGCCAGCGACCACATCGGGTCACCAGGGCGCGAGCCAAACACAAATGGCACCGTGTCGGGAATGGAGCCATCACGCCCCTGCTCATCGGCAATATCACGCAAGAACTTACGATACGCCTGTTCCGCCTCGAAATTGAAAAGCCCCGCCGCAGCGGTCATATGCGCGTCGCCCAGCCAGCCCTGCCGCTCGTCACGCTGCGGGCAATCGGTCGGGATTGAGTGGAAGTTCGTGCGGTAGCCCCAAACCGCATTCTGCTGAATTTGGTTAAGCAGAGGGTTCGAGCAGGCGAAGGTACCCCGCCGTGCGAAATCGGTGTGCACCACACGCCCCTCCAACGCAAGAATCACGGGGTCAGTCTCCGGGGGCTGTTCGTCGGGCGGTTCGATCTCCACCTGCACATAGCGGAAGCCGTGATAGGTAAAACGCGGCTCGTACTGCTCGGCATGCCCGCCGCGCAGGATATAGACATCGGTCGCCTTCGCGCTGCGCAGATTCTCCTGATTGACCGTGCCGTCGGGGTAAAGCAGCTCGGCATGGCGTAGGATGATGCGCGTACCACGCTTACCCTGCACCCGCAAGCGGCACCAGCCACTGAAGTTCTGCCCGAAATCATACACTCGCACGCCAGCCTTCGGCTGCAGCACCTGCACAGGCGTCAGCGTCTCCACCACGCGGATCGGTTCATGCATCCGCGCGCTGAGCTGTAGCGTGTGGGGCATGCGTACGCGCCGGCTGCGTCGCCATTCGCCTCGCTTCATGCGAAAACCGGGCGACGCCCAGCCGCGCCGCTCCCGCCGCGCATCGTACACCTCACCTCCATATAGCGAGTTCTCCAGGATAGGGCCGGGGTGCCAGCGCCAATCGGTGTCCGTGCCAATCACAAGCCATCTGCCGTCAATCAGTTCGATCTCGAGTTGCACCAGGAGACAGGGCGGTCCCTGCCACCAGCCCTGCCCGACCAGCGCACCAACGGCATTACGCCCCGTATGAAGCATGGACGTAATGTCATAAGTCGCATATTCCACACGCCGTTCGAAGCGCGTGAAGGACGGCTCCAGCACCGCATCGCCCACCCGACACCCGTTCAGGTAGAGCTCGTAATAGCCCAGCCCCGTCGCATAAGCACGCGCTCGGCGTACAGGAGCGGGCAACTCAAACTCATACCGAAAGCAGGGGCATAGCGCTGCAGGCGGGCGATGCACCGGGTTACGACACACCCCAATGGCTGGCTCACGCGCGACCGAAGGAGCAATCCATCGCGCCTGCCAGTCGGTCGGCTGTAGCAACCCCATCTCAAACCATGCAGGTTCGCTCCACGCGCTGATACGCCCCCGTTCATCTCGCACCCGTACACGCCAGTAGACGCGCTGACGGCTCCGCAACGGAACGCCCCCATAGGGCACGCCCGTTGGATTATCAACTGACTGCCAACCCGAGTCCCACAAATCGGGGCGTTCCTGCAGTAACGGCTCAATTGTGCTGGCTGCCTGCACCTGGTAGGCAGTTTGACGCGTACCGCGCCGTGCGGTTTGGAGCTGCCAGCTCAGGCGGGGTGGGTTGCGATCGATACCCAGCGGGTTCTTTAACCCTTCCACGCGCAGGTTCACAATCCGCATCGCCTACTCGCTGCTCACGGCGCGTTTGGACGCCTGCTCGATAAGCGGCTTCACCGTGGACACGGACAGGATAAACAGCGTTGTGCCGCCCTGACCGCCAAAACTCATGGAGAAACCGAAGTCGCTCTCATCGTCCTGCTTTAAGCCGTGCCCCATCAGCACCGCCACACCGACTGCCTCGCCCGTCAGCGTGTAGACCGGCAAGCCCAGCTCGCTAATGTTGCCCTCCATCAGGAACGCTCGGCGCGGCTTGCTTACCTCGCCAATCACGCGCCCGCTGGAAAAGTAGGGGGCGTAATCGAAGCCCTTTGGCAGGCGCGACACCGTGTATAACTCCTGACCAATCGTCAGGGGGGTATCTTTAAACTGGATGGGGTTCAGCACGCGCCCCTCCAGATCTTTGATTTTGAGGAACGCCAGCCCCAGCTGCGAATCGGTCGCCACCAGCGTCGCTTCGTACTCCTTACTTTCCGTGCCGAAAATCACCTTGAAGCTCTGCGGCGTGAGCTTGAAGTCGAACCGCTCCTCCTGCTCCGCCTCGATACCCATCATCTGCTTGAGGCTCTCGGCAGTGAGTGGCATGGCGGAAAGCAGGATTAAGCCATCACTGGACACGATCGCGCCCTGCATGCTGAACTTCTGCTCGCTGGTCTCGCTCTCATCGCCCGATTTGAACTCGTACTTCATCACCACACGCACCGTGACGATGCTGGAGGCAACCTTCTCCAGCAGCTGCTTGTGCATGTTTGACGCCTCTTGCGTGCTCGGCGCCTCTTGCGCGAAGACCACGGCAAGACTGATTAAACAGAGTGTAAGCATCCGTCTCATCTCGATCGTTCTCCTATAGATTCAGTTGCTTCCAGTCCGGCTCGATAAAGACGAAAGAGGTGTCGTTATCGCGCCGAACAAAAAGTATCACGACGGGCGGTCGCTGCTTAAGAGTACGCTCCATCACCTGCTGGAACTCCTTGGTGTTGTGCACAGGTTGCTCGTTAATGGCGAGGATGAGATCGTTCATGCGCAGCCCGCCCAGCTGCGCCCAGCCGCCGTTCGCTACCTCCGTGACAATCACACCCATCTGATCCTGGCTCCAACGATTGCGCATCCGGTCCATCGGCGTGACATCGCGCACGGCGAACTCCAGCTCCTTCTGGCGCACGGTGCGGGTGGTCTGCGCCGAGGCGGGAGTCGGCTCCAGCACCACAGCAATCTCCAGTCGCTGGTCGCCGCGCAACAGGGTCAGTTTCGCCTGCTCGCCAATGGCAAGTTGTTCGATACGCCGCTCCAGATCGCGTGCATCCTGCACACGCGACGCTTCGAGCGGCTCCCCATTCAGCGCGACGATGATATCGCCCACCTGCAGACCCGCTTGGCTCGCCTCCGACCAGGGCAGCACTTCCGTGATGCGAAAGCCCTTCAAGTCAGGCTTGCCCAGCGATTCGGCGACCTGCCGAGTAACGACCTGGGTGCGCACCCCCAGCCACGGCTTGGGCAGTTCGGTGCTAGGACTAGGCTCGCTGGGTGGCTTGTTGCGCACCGCGCTGATGATAATCTCCTCCTTGCGTTGGAAGGTGATGGGGATCAGCTCCTTGCCCTTGAAGGTATCAAGCGCGGCTTGCAGCTCGCTCAGGTTGCGTACAGGGCGATCCCCCACTTTCAGGATCACATCGCCCACGCTCAGGCTCGGCTCCGCATTATCGAGTGGGTAGCCAGGGCGCACGCCCGTGATATAGACGCCCTGCTTCGGCAACTTGCGGGCATAGGCGAAAGGGCGTGTGATGTCGCGTGCGGTGAAGCCCAATTCGCGGAACTCCATCTCCCTGCCATAGTAGGGTTCCATTCGCTCAACCGTGATCGGGAAGCGCTGACGCTTGCCCTTCCGCTCCACCTCCACCACGACCGTCTTGCCGATGGGTAGCGCGGCAATCTGTTGATACACCAGGGGCACCTCTTCCATAAAGCGGGCGCGCACGGGCTTGCCATCCAGACTCAGCAAGATATCGCCCGGCTTCAGTCCGGCGCGTTCAGCAGGCGATTCCGGCGTGATGGAAGCAATTAACACGCCCACCGATCGCTTCAATTTCTCCACCGGCAACACCGACACACCGATCCAGCCCCGTTCAATCTTGCCCGTGCGCAACACCTGACGCAATACCTGCCGCGCAATGTTCGACGGGATGGCAAAGCCGATGCCCATGCCGCCCAGCTGATTGATGCCGATCACCTCGCCGCGCAGGTTGACCAGCGGTCCACCCGAGTTGCCCGGCAAGATCAACGCATCATGCTGAATCCAGCGGGTAAGCACGCCAGAACGGTCGCCCTTCTCAAACTCCACCGCCTCGATGCGCGAGCCAACCACATCGGTAAACACGCGGCGCGGGTTCGACACAATCCCCAGCGTCACGGACGAAGAGAGCAACAACGGATTGCCCATCGCCAGCACATAGTCGCCCGTTTTGACCATGTCGGAGTCGCCCAACGGTGCGTGGGGCAGAAAACGCCTCGCCCGTCTGCTGCCCGCGTTCTCGTCGGGGAACTGAATCTGAAGAATGCTCAGGTCCGTGAGCGGGTCATGCACAACGACCCGTGCTTCGAACCGCTCGCCTGTGCCCAGCGTGCAAAAAATGCGCACCGCATTCTCTGCCACATGATAGTTGGTCAGCACAACGCCACCGGGCGTCACAATCACCCCACTGCCCCCACTCAGCCCGTACTGGGCGCGCCCGCCGTCGTAGTAGCGGGTCACCGTCAGAATGTTGACCAGCGCAGGAAATACGCGGTCGCGAGCGCGTTCGATATCACGGCGCAGGGCATCATCGAGGGGGCGTCGACTCTGGATCGGCTGTGTCATCCCCGTGAGCAGCCCAACGCTCCATCCACAAAGCAGTAAACCCCATAAGCGCACGGTTTTCCTGAACATCATCAATTCTCGTCAGAAAAGTATACCTCAGCCCGGTTCCGCCCTGTTTTCACGCTCCGAACTTCTCCTGCACCCCCATCAACTGGGTCAAGATGGGCATCAGGTCGCGCCCCCGCAGATGCCCCAGCCCACCCCGCATGCAGGCACGCTCGTGGAATGCCTGCACCTCATCACCACGCAAATCGGGTCCCCAAATGAGAAGGGGCACCGGATCACCCGAATGGTCACGCACAGAGCAGGGTGTGGAGTGGTCCGCCGTGAGCGCAATGTAGAAGGGTTCAGTCAGCGATTCCAGCACCAGTCGCAGCATCGCGTCCATGCGCTCGATAACCTCCACCTTCTGAATGGGGTTGCCGTCATGTCCGCACAGGTCGGGCGCTTTCACATTACACAGCACAAAGTCGTGGGACCGCAACGCCTGCACCAGAGTGCGTCCCATGCTCATCAGGTCCGAATCGAGACCGCCCGTGGTACCCGGCGCGTCCAATGTTTCCATACCGACAAAGCGGGCGATGCCGCGGATAAGCCCCGTTTCGACCACGGCGGCAGCGTGAACCCCGTTCCGAGTAGGAAAGGGCTCCAGATGAGGGGCAATCCCTGCCCCACGCGGCAAAACAATATTGGCAGGAAGCAATCCCTGCGCCACGCGCTCCCGATTAACAGGGTGGTGCTTGAGCCGTTCATAGGAGAGGCGCACGAAGGTGTTCACGACGCGCGCCGTGCGCACAGCCGCCTCGTCGGCGGGGTCCAGTGGACGACATTCCGCCACCAGCTCGCCTTCTATGTGGGGATCGACATCGCTGATGCGCGCGCTCAGCCCCTCGCCTCGCAGCACCAGCGCACCCCGATGTGCCACCGATTCCTTAAAAAAGCACTGCACGCCCTCGATCTCGACCCCATTCAGCGCGGCGGCCAGCTGGTCTGTGCCCTGCGTGATGCGCCCCGCACGCCGATCGATCACGCGCCAGTGCTCGTCGACGGTGCTGAAGTTGCAGCGCAGGGCAACATCCCCACCCCGCACCTCCATCCCAATGCCCAGCGCCTCAAAAGGACCGCGTCCGGTGTAGACTTCGTAAGGGTCGTAGCCCAGCAGGGCAAGGTGCGCCGTGTCGGAGCCAGCGCGGATACCAGGCGCAATCGGGTCCATCAAGCCACACTCGCCTTCACGCGCCAGACGATCCATCGTCGGCGTATGTGCCGCTTCCAGCGGCGTGCGATGACCCAGCTCGGCGACGGGACGGTCCCCCATCCCGTCGCCAATCAGCAACAATGCCTTGAATCGCGCCTGACTCATCTACCGACCATCCTTCCCACTCGCAACGGACGCCACGCGCTCCTCCTCCGTCACATGGTAGCCCAGCCGCTCCTCAATCGTCTCGGCAATGGAGCCGCGCTTGCTCCAGTAGATAGAAAAGAGCAGCGCCGCCACCGCCACCGCGGTCACCGCGATGCGCACCCCGTTTGGCAACGGCTGGATGACCACCGGCGCAATCAAGATCGACACAAGGTTCATCACCTTGATGAGCGGGTTGAGCGCAGGTCCCGCGGTATCTTTGAACGGGTCGCCCACCGTATCGCCAATCACGCCCGCCTTGTGCGCGTCGGTGCCCTTGCCGCCAAGGAAGCCGTCTTCAATGCGCTTCTTGGCGTTGTCCCACGCACCGCCCGAGTTCGCCAGCAATACCGCCAGCAACTGCGCGGTCAGAATCGCGCCTGCCAGATAGCCACCCAGGGCCTGGGCGCCTGTCAACACATATTCGCTGCCGTTCAACACAATGGGCGTGGCGCCAATACTCAAGCCGAAGCCGACCGCCACCGGCAGCGCGATTGCCAGCACGCCCGGACCAAGCAGCTCTTTCTGCGCCGCGCGGGTCACTATCTCCACGCACCGCCCGTAATCAGGCTTTTCCGTGCCCGCCATAATGCCCGGACGCTCGCGGAACTGGCGGCGCACCTCGTTAATCATCTCGAACGCCGATCGCCCCACCGCCATAATCGAGAACGCGCTGAACAGGAACGGCGCAGCACCGCCAATCAGCAGCCCGATGAACACAATCGGCACATCCACGGGCAGCGCACCCATCACATCGCGCAGATGAGACGCCTGCTGCGTAGCGACTTTAATCAGCTCCGCCAGCCGCGAATCCTCCACGAAGGAGTGGAACAGTGCTACCGCAGCCACTACCGCCGTCGCAATCGCGAAGCCCTTGGTCAACGCCTTCGTCGTGTTGCCCACCGAGTCGAGCCGATGCACAATGCGATCCCCTGTCAAACCGCCCGCCGCCGGCTGGTTCCCTTGCTCCTTCAACGCGCCCGACATCTCAAAAATGCCGTTCGCGTTGTCCGAAATGGGACCGAAGGTATCCATCGCCAAAATGTAGCCCGTGGTGGCGAGCAAGCCCAGCCCAGTAAGCGCAATCCCGTAGAAGGAGAGCATCGGACCACCAAATGTGCCCGGCGGAAAGATAAACAGCGGCGCCAGCAACGCCAACGCAATCGAGAACACCGCCCACACACTCGACTCCAGCCCGTAGGCGAAGCCCTGAATAATCAGGGTGGCGGGCCCTGTCGACGCCGACGCCGAAATCTCTTTCACCGGCTTCTTCTCCGTGCCCGTAAAATGCTCCGTGATGCGCTCAATCAGCACCGCCATCACAATCCCGAACGCGGTTGCCAACCAGAACCGCCACCAATCAACATAGGCGCCACCCAATTCCGACTTGAGCTGCACATCCTGCATAAAGAAGTAAGCAACTCCGAGATTACCCAGCGCAGCTAAAATCGCGGAGACCCAGAACCCACGATTGATGGGCTTCATCGGGTTCAGATCAGCGCGATCCTCGCCGCGCACCGCCAGAACCCCAATAATCGACGCCAGAATGCCCACCCCACGCACCAGCAGCGCGAACATCACCAGCTTCATCGCGCTTGCAGGGGTCAGCACCACGCTGGCAGCAACACCCAGAATAATCGCGGCGACCAGCGTGACCTCGTACGATTCAAACACATCGGCTGCCATCCCAGCACAGTCGCCCACATTATCGCCCACATTATCGGCAATCGTAGCAGGGTTGCGCGGGTCGTCCTCCGGGATGCCTGCCTCCACCTTGCCCACAAGGTCCGCTCCCACATCGGCGCCTTTGGTATAAATGCCACCGCCCACGCGCATAAAGAGGGCAGCAAGCGAGCCACCAAAGCCAAAGCCCACCAGCACGAACATCGCCTTCTCGCGATAGATGAGAAAGATAATCGTCGCGCCCAGCAGCCCCAGCCCAACGGTGAACATCCCGCTCACCGCGCCCGCGCGAAAAGCAGTCTCCAGCGCGCCCTTGAAAGTGGTCAGCGCCTTGTACGCAGTGCGCACATTCCCACGCACCGCCATATACATCCCGACAAAGCCAGCCCCGTACGAGGCGAACACCCCTAAAAAGAAGGCAAGCGCGATGCCCGCTGCCAGCCAAAACGCCTCCTCTGGGTAAATACGCCCGTACACCGGGTAATAGAGCGCGAACAACCCCACCGTAATCAGCAGCACGAACCAGATCATCGTGCGGATCTGCCGCTTGAGGTAGGCATTCGCGCCCGCCTGAATCGCCTCGGCAACCTCCTTCATTTTGGGGGTGCCCTCCGGCTGCTTCAGTGTCCAGAAAAAGAGATAACCACCGAACGCCAGCGCAGCAAACGCCAACAAAAGCACCAGCCCAAGAATCGCATACTCCGTCGAGCCAAAAGGTGGCAACTCCACCGCCTCACTCGCCAGCGCGCTCGCCACGCTTAGCAGCCAAAGCACACCGACCGCCCTGAAGCGCACGCGAAACGCGCTCCCTATAGATCTCTGCAACTTATTCATCGTTCCGACTCCTCCCTTGTAGATTGGTTTCGTTCGTTGGTTGACGATACCAGCATGATACCCGTGCCCTTCGCCCGATCGCACCCTCATGGCAGTTCCAGGTCATGGAACCGATCGGCGGAGGGGTCAAGATGACGCAGCAAGATACGGTAAGCCTGCTCGATCTGGGCATGGATCTGCTCCGCCTTTGCCCGCTCGGGTGAGCCTTCGGGGAAACGGCGCGGATCGCTTTTCGCCGCCAGCTCACGGTACACGCGCCGGATAGTAGGCAGGTCAGCATCTTCAGGTAGCCCCAGCACTTTGCAGGCGTGCCGCACAGGGTCCAACGGCGCAGTGCCCCGTGAAGCAGGGCGCGAGGCAGACACCGACGGTGTACCCGCCTCAGGCAAATGATGCTCCAGCTCGCGCACCGCCTCCGCGCGAGCGCGTGCCTCCGCTTCCTCCTCACGCATCAGCGACTCCAGCCGTTCCCATTGCTCCTCGATAAAGGCGCGCATCAGGCGGGTAATCCGCTTGCCCAGCGCCATCAAAGTTCACCTCGCAGTCCTATGGCAACCAGTTGAAGTGTACCTGCTCGCCCGCGAAAGGTGAGCTGCACACTAAAACGGTTATCCAGCTGCTTCTGAAAACCCAGTCGCCAGCTCAAACCCGCGCTCGCCGTCTGATAAGTGAATAACAGCTCAGCCTGAAGAGGCATCCCTATCGGTTGCCAATGCAGGGCAAACCAGTGCGTATCGATGATGCGGCTGCCCCCACTGTAGAGCCACTCCAGTTGCAACCGGTGGTTCCCGATTTCGCGCGTGAGATCCGCCCCATAGAGCTGTTGATAGCCTTCGGGATGACGCGGCACCTCGGGCAACTCCCACGCAGCAAAAGCGTGCGGGTCCGTCCCAAAATGTCGCCCAACACCCACGGAGATACCGCCTCTGGGCGTGCCCACACGCACATAGAAGCCCTGCTGACGCTCTTTGCCATTAAAAAGGTACGCCACGCGCATCGGCAAGTTGCCTATCGCAAGGCGCGTGGGGGATTGGACGGCAAGCACACTCTCGCGGAGCAGCAATCCCGCCCCAAAGAGCGCGTAGAACCGACCGAACCGCCAGCCTTCCAGCTTCTCGAGATAAGCTTCGTCAAGCGCGGTGCGGGTGCGGTCACGGGGGATATTCTGCAGGCGCTGCGCGATATAGGCGCCGTAGCCCGCGTCATGATAGAGTTGCAGATAGACCACCGAATGATGCGCGAGGTCATCGTACCAGCGCAGCTGGGTGGCGTGAGCATTGGCGCGTACCTGGCTGTGCAGGCGTGCCCCGAAAAAGACCGTGGGTGGCTGCGCCGCAGCCCCGTGCAGCAGAATGACCAGCCCAAGGCTAACCCGCCCTCGTTGCATCACAGCTGCCCTACGCACCGTCGCTGCTGGTCTGCCCACTCTGAAGCTTACGCTCCAGCTCCTCCAGCTCCTTCAACACATCGCCTTCGGCGACCGCGGTGGGCTGAACGGCGGGTGACGCCTCAGCCGAGGCAGGGCGCAGTCCGAGCCGCTGCTCCATCTGCTTCAGCTCCTCCTCCGCCTCCTGATCGATCTGAGCATCCTGCAACGCAGCGATGCGTCCGTGCAAGCTCTGGGCAGCCATCTCCTGGCGCGCGGCGGCCTCCGCTTCTGCCCTCTGAATGCGCTGCTCGGCAGTGCCCCAGCTCGATTCCAGGGCCTCCACCGAGATGCCCTCCAATGCTTTATTAATCGCCGTCTGAATCTGTGCCTGTTTCCAGCGCGCCTTGAGGGCAAGCGCCTGCGCCGTTTTAACGCGTACCTCTTCCTCCTGACGGCGGATGGCTTGCTTGACCGATTCAACGGTCTCGATGGCTTGCTGCAGCGATGCACGCAGCGATTCAAGCGCGCCCTCCTGTGCCTTTTTCTCACGAATAATCTGCAGTGCGAGGTCGCGCTTGCCCTGTTGAAGTGCCAGTTCCGCCTTGCGTTCCAGGTCGCGCACCGTCTTCTCCAGTTTATCGACCTCCGCTTGCAGTAGGTTCTTCTGCGTAATCGCCTGAATGGCGCGCTCGCGATTGCGTGCCAGCATCTCCTGCATCTCGCGTCGCGCCTGATCGAGCAGGATTTCGGGGTCCTCCAGCTCTTCCACCTTGCCCGTCACCCACGCGACGAGATAACGCCACAATCGTGCCAATGCTTTCAGCATGTCTGTGCCCCCTGTTCGGTCAGGTTCAGCAGAGTATACCCCGTCCGTCAAAATCAAACACAAGGAGGAGGAACGATGAGATACATCGGCATGGATATCGGCAAAAGCAAAACCGTCATTGCCATTCTGGATGGAGACCAAATCCAAATCCAGATCCTGAGG
>Ga0073930_1001713_pt1 | contig 17924 bp, 9 predicted proteins | sample DewCreD2012metaG_5_FD_76968 | JGI IMG/M metagenome (GOLD analysis project Ga0073930, IMG submission 76968) | Hot spring sediment bacterial and archeal communities from British Columbia, Canada, to study Microbial Dark Matter (Phase II) - Dewar... ...
GACCCGCCTTGAGGGGATGGAAACTGATTTGTTGAGCCTCCAAAAAAAGTCTAGTAGACGGTCTCCGACCCGCCTTGAGGGGATGGAAACTGGTGTGGATTCGGCGTGGTCGTTGAAGTCATAAGCGTCTCCGACCCGCCTTGAGGGGATGGAAACTTGAGCTCCTTCAGGAGCTGGATTGCTGACTCTAAGGTCTCCGACCCGCCTTGAGGGGATGGAAACGGCAGTTTCCGAGCGAGCAAATCAAACAACATATACGGTCTCCGACCCGCCTTGAGGGGATGGGAATTGAGGGATGGGAAGGGAGGGGACGGGAAGTTACGGGAGGGAAACACCGACTTTCGCCAACACGATGGCGCCGATGACGCCTGCCTTGTCGCCCAACTTGGCGGTCAGGAGAGGCGGACGATAACGGGGCGGATAGACTTTGAGCATCTCGCCGTAAAAGCGTCGTAGTGGCATCAGCAACATTTCACCCCGTGCCAACATCCCGCCCGTCAAAATCAGCGCATCGGGGCAGACAAAGACGGCGGCGTTGACCAACCCTTGCGCCAACCGAAAAGCGATTTCCTCCCACGCTTTCGGGTCGTTGAGTTCGTGCGGGGGGACGCCGTAGCGTTTCTCAATGCCCGTCGCCGAGACGAAGGCTTCCAAGCAACCTCGCTGCCCGCAGCCGCATTCAGGACCGTTAGGGTCAAGGATTTGATGCCCTGCCTCCACATCTAAACGCCCGTGATAGATGCGCCCCTCCTTGACTTGAAAATGCCCGATGCCCGTGCCTAAGGTGAAGCCGGCGATGAACCGCTTGCCCCGTCCCGCCCCCAAAAGCGCCTCGCCCAACCCTGCCACATTGGCGTCGTTGTCCAAGAGCACCTCGCAGCCGACCAGTTTTTCCAGTCGGTCAAAGCGGACATTCGCCCAAGGCAAATTGGGTGTCTTGCCCGTGAGCCGCCTCGTCCGCCAGTCCAACGGTCCTGGCGAACCGACCGCCAACCGTTTGATGCCCTTGGGTAAAAGTTGCCGTGCCGCTTCGGCGATGCGTTCGCACTCTGTCGCAAAGTCGTCTTCTGTCGGGAAACTGATGACCCGCAACCGCCCCCGCTCATCAAAGGTGCCGACGCGGGTCGTTTGACCGCCGATGTCCACGCCCACAAACCCGACCAATTCTTGCCGCCGCAACTGCGACCACTCCTTTCTTGCCGCAGGATGGTAACGGTTCAATCATAGTCCACCCGCTCCCATCGTTTCGTCTCCATTGACCTGTAAGCGGCATCCAAGACGCAGTTGACGATGTAGCCGTCTTCAAAAGTTTCGCGGGGCATTTTGTTTTGGGCGACGCACTCAACGAAGTGCTTCATCTCCTCGCGGTAGCCGTAGACCCACGCTTCCTCAATGGGCGGGATGAGCCAGCCGATGTCCAGTTCGCCCTTTTCAACGATGTAGCCAGCGCCCTTTAAGGTGAACACCCTAATGCCTGTCTCGCGGGTGACATCGGTGAAGATGGCGCCGTCGGTGCCATAAACTTCGTTGCGCAAGTCCAATCCGCCCCGCGCCGTCCAACTCGTTTCCGCGATCGCCAATTGCCCGCCTTCAAAGCGCATCAGCAAGACGGCGTTGTCTTCGGCATCAGTGCGGTCGTGGTGCATCAATCGGTCGCCCCACGCCAAAACCTCAACGATGGGGTTGTCTTTGCCGAGGAAGTAACGGGCTGCTTCCACCATGTGGCAACCCATGTCCAGCAACGCACCACCGCCAGCAAGTGCTTTCTTCCAGAACCAATCAGCATGAGGACCAGCATGGGCTTCTCGCGAGCGAACCATCAGCACCTTGCCGATGCTGCCTTGTTCAATGAACTGGCGGGCTTTCATGACGGCGGGGCTGAAAACTTCCGTCTCGGCGTAACCGTGCAAAACGCCTGCTGCTTTCACGGCATCCAGCATTTGCTTGGCTTCCTGTTTGTTACGGGCTAAGGGTTTGGTGCAGACGACATTTTTGCCCGCCTGCGCACATTTGATTGCCAATTCAGCGTGGACAAAGTTGGGGACGCCGAGGATGATGAGGTCAAGGTCGTTTCGCTTGATTGTGCCGTCAATGTCCGTCGTCCATTCGGGAATATCCCACTGCTTGGCGAAGGCTTCGCAGCGGGCAGCGTTGGGCGACGCCACGACCTTCACTTCGTGCCCCGCCACATCCTTCAAGCCTTGCATGTAAAAGTTGGACACAAAGCCGCTGCCGATCAGCCCGATGCGCACCGTTTGCGCCATCGCCAACACCTCCTTTTGTTTAGTGCGTTCCCAACGGGAACGCGGTCAGCCACGCTTTGGCGTGGCTGAGTCGGTCTGTGCCCAAAGTGTCGGGGTTGACACCTTTGGCGACACCCAAATAGTAGCCGAAAAGTTGACCGACGACCGTGCCGGGAATGGGTAGCATCAGTTCGCTCACTTTTGGCACGACAATCACATCGTCGGCATCGCGAGCGATTTGGTCGTCACCTTCCACGACGACGGCGATGGTTGGTGAACCTGCTACCTTCGCTGTCCGAAGGCAAGCGTGCAACCGTTCGTAACTTGGTCCTGGCGGGGCGAAAACGAAAGTCGTTCGGTCAGAGGTAAGGAGCGAAATCGCCATGTGCGGGTAATCGGCGGTTTGATAGATGCGGCAGGGTGTCCGCGATTCTTCCTCAATTTTCAGCGCCGCTTCCAACGCCGTGAACCAGTTTGGTCCGCCACCGACGACGAAGAAGCAACTTTGCTGGGAGTGCTTTTGCGCCAACTCTTGGACGGCATTTTCCTGCTCCCGCAAAAACCGTTCCAAGATTTCGGGCGTAGGAGCGATTTGCTCGTTCACTTGCGCCACCAGCGACAGGTTGAATTTCGTCCGCTCACCGACGGCAACCGCCAGCAAGTAAAGCAGCATCAACCGAGTCGGGATGACGCAGATGTCGGGACCTGTTTTTTGCCCTGTCGGGAACGCCACTGTTTCATCGGCGAGGGCTTCCAGTGGGCTTTCTTTCGTGTTGGTGATGGCAAGGACGGGCAATTGCCATTCGTTGCGAGCGCGCCGCACCGCTTCCAGCACCTCAAAACTTCCGCCCGTCGCCGATTGAGCGATGACCATCGTTTTGCGATGGCTTGGTTGCCAATAGTTGCGAAACTCCCATGCCTCCACGCCTTCCGCCGTTAAGCCCGTCAGGCGCGGGAAAAGGAACGCGCCGAGGAGGGAAGTGTAGTAAGCCGAGCCGCAACCGATGAAGACGAGATGCTCGTAGCCACCGGCGATGATGCGGTCGGCGATGTCCGCAAGGCGGTCACGCAGTGCCATCGTTTCCCGCAGCAAAGCGGGTTGACGATGGATGTCCTCAATCAGGTGGTAGGGTGGGGCGAAGCGGGGGTCGTCGGTCGCCTCGCGGATGTGATACCAAAGGGGCACGCGGCGCAATTCCTCCTCCAGCCACGCAGGGACGGGGTTTTCTGGCGTGGGTCGTTCAGCGTCGGGATGCTTTTCCAGCAATCGTTGCGCCCATCGGGGCAACAGACCACTCACCGTTACCACCTCCGTTCTCTCATCATGGCAGGTCAAAAACGACTTCCGTTTCCTCACCACTTTTGACGACGACTTCTTTAGCGGCGACTTGCTCGCCCAGACGGAAAAGCATGACGATGTGCCGACCGGGAGGAATGAAGTCTATGCGAAAGCGACCGTCAGGGGTGACGGTGCTGACGAGATTGTTGTCAGCGTCCACCATGACATACAGGCGATTTAAGGGCGTCTTGCTTGCTCGGACGCTCCCGACGACGCTGCCTCCCGTCGTCAACACAAAATCCACAGGAACTTTCATCCCGTCACCGACCCAAACTTCGTGGCGGACACTCATTGCCAACCCTCGCCCTTGACACCGAAGGGAGTAACGCCCTGGGGCGATAGGCTCAAAGCGATAAGTTCCCAACGGGCTCGTCATCGTTTGAGCGATGGGAGAACCTGTTTCGTCCAACAAGGTGACGATAGCACCAGCGACAGGGCGTCCCGTGTCGGCGCGGACGACTTGCCCTTCAATGCCTCCAAAGCGGGGCAAGATAAATTGCACCCAAACCCGCTGACCAGCACGAGCATGCACCCTTTGGACAAGGGGTCGGCTGCTGGGGAGTTGCAAGAGAAGGGCAACAGGTTCGGCAGGAACTTCCACCTGAAAATGCCCATCGGAACGAATGGGCACTTCGCCGAGGATGTTCACCCACTGGGGTTGCAAGGGGTCATCATTACCGCTGAGGGCAACGATGCGTAACCGCAAGTCGCCCAAAGGAAACTGTCCTTTGACGATGCCTTCCACGATGGCGGGTGGCGGAAGGAGCAAATCTCCCACATCGGTCACTTGATGGGCAACGACGCGGACCTCTTTGAGGATACGGCGTCCGCCGACTTGAACCGTTAAGCGATAAGTGCCCTCCCGCAATTTGCCCTCAAAACGCCCGTCAGGTTGAACTACCCAGACACCCGAAGGTTGACGCAAGGTGGGCGAAAGGAGGCGTTCAATCAACAAGCGCCCGTTTTGCGGAAGCGAACCGTCTTTGCTGATGACCCGCCCTCGCAAAAGTCCCAAAGGTTGCGGCGACAGAGAAACTCGCAAATGCGCTTCTTTTTCGGGACGCACCTGAAGAGGGAGAAGGACGCTCTCGTAGTCAGGGGCAGAAGCCATCAGGCGGTAAGTGCCTTCAGGGATACCTTCCAACTCAAAACGCCCTTGAGCATCGGTAAAAGCCGTAGCGACGCTCACGCCATCGCGCTCCAAAAGGACGGAAGCATTGACAATCGGTTGACCTTGACCAGTCGTCACGAGCCCGGTGACCCGACCTGTCGGTGGGATGGTAAAAGAGAGGCGCAAAGGCGTTTCCCCTGTCACTTCCAAGGTGGCAGTTTGCAGCGGTTGTAGAGCGTCCCAATAAGTTGGCAAAGCAGCGGAAGCCACCACCAGTTGATGTTGACCGCGCGGCAACCGAAAGAGGAGCAGTTGGTTGTCTTTGAAGGGTGGCAACCGTAGCCACCAAGTCGTCCCTTGAAGGCGCAAAAAGAGGGCAACTTTGTGGGCATCGCCAGTCGCCGTGCAAATCGCCGATGGCTTTTCGCCCAGCCAACACTTTAAGGACGAGGGCAAGCGTTGCGGTTGAGAAGCGTCCACGAAAAAGACAGCCCCCGGCACGCCCACCAAAACCCAGTAGGGACGAGTCGCCTCAGGGAGGAGGACAAAAAATTCGCCCGCTGCGTTGGTGACACCTTGCATGCCCATTCGCGCCCCTTGCAAGGGAGGCGCCAAAATGATTTCCGCACTGGCAGGCTGTTGAGCAAGAGGCGTCATATCTTCCGCCAGAAAAACGCACCGAAGGGAGAAAGGTGCTGACGCAGGCGGTTGAGCGACTGCCCAAGTCGCCAACCAAAGCCCAACAAGCCCCATCCATCGGCGGGTCATCGTCGGTTCACCTGCCACCAATTTTAACCGCCTCTCTTCCTTCCCTTCTGCGGAAGGCTCATTCCTTCTCTTCACCCAATTGAACGGGTCGGTAGCCACCTCGGGCACGGAAGTAAAGATACATCGCCGTGAACACGACGATAAGGATGAGAGGCAAGACAGCGACATAGCGGAAGGTCATGGAAGCACCGTGCCGAAGGGCTTCTTCAATCGCCGCTTTTGCCTGAGCACTTTGCTTCATCAGTTGTTCCGCCGCTTCGGGACTGTAGCGCCCATTGATGACGACTTTTGCGGCGATGTCAGGAGGCAAGTGAGCGATGGTGTAGTGGTCATAGATAGCGCCCATGACAGGACCAGCGACGCCCGCCGCAATCATCCCTGTCGCCCCCGTCACCGCCAGCAAAAACTCGCCGCCTCTGGGAAAGCGCTCTGAAGTGATGCCCAACATCGTCGGCCAGTAGTAAGTCTTGCCGATGCCAAACAGCGTCGCAGCGATGAGTGCCGTCGTGGGAGACCCGAAAGCGACACTGAGCCAGAACAAACCGACCGCCGCAAAAACCGAACACACCGCCAACAAGCCCGGCGGCGTGAAAGTGCGCACCGCCACATCAGCGAAGAATTGCCGCAAAACGAACATCAGCCCTGCCGTGTAAACGAGGAAAAGGATGCCCCGAATGCCCACGATGTCCGTCAGCACCGAACCGACCCATTGGTCAGGTCCTAACTCCGTGATTGCCGTCAAACACATCGTCGCCATGAGCAGCAAATAGCCAGGGCGCAAAATTTCGCGGAACATCTCTCCCATCGGCACCCCTGCCTCCGCCCGTTCCGTCTTCGGGAAGCGTTGCCCACTGATCAACACAAGGTAAATAACCGCCGCCACCATAATCGTTGCCATCCGAAATTGCCAACCGAGGTGAAACCATTGCCCCAGCACATAAGTCGCCAACCCGCCGATGATGAGCCCGCCTGGCCACCAAGCGTGAAGGACATTGAGTTTGTGGGTCTTCTCTTCGGGATACATCGTAGCGACCAACGGATTGATGACGGCTTCCACCGTCCCGTTGGACAAGCCGATAATCAGCGTGGACAACAACAACATCGGGTAGCCACCCAACCGAGGCGAGAGAATTGTCAGCAATGTCCCGACGATATGCCCGATGCCTGCCAAGGTCAAAAGCCGTCCCATCCCGACGATGTTGCACAAAGGTCCCATGATGAGGATGGCAATAGGGAAGCCCCAAATGCCCATGAGGTTGATGAACCCCTGCTGCTCGTGGGTGATGTTGAACTGCACGCCAAATTCCTTGAGAAGGTCTGCCCGAATGGAGAACGCCATCGCCGTCGTGACCAAAGCGATGCAACTGGCGACGAACAACCGCTGCCGATTGTAGCCACCGCCTATCCCTTCCGATGCGCGCATAACCGACTTCCCCCTCCTTCCTTGTAGCGTCACCTATCGGCTGCGCCTTATTGTAGCGACTTAGCGGCAAAGTGACAAGCCTTCCAGAGGGTGTTCGGAAAGTCTGGGATAGGTTTTGTGCGTCGTGGCTAATAGCCGCTTTGGTCGTGGCTGATAGCCATTCCGTCGTGGCTAATAGCCACTTGAGCAAGGAGGAGCAACCCGACGCCCTTTGCGCCTCCACCAAAAATCCTACGCTCCCTCCGACCTTCATCCAACCTTCTGTTGGAGCGGCTATCACCCGCGACATCTCCAACCACAAAGAAATTTCAGCCGTGCCGACTCAGGTTTCAAAGCAAACTGTCAAGGGTTGATTTTTTTCAGGCGTGTTATCAGTAAAAGCGGGCAGGTGATGGAGACGATGAGGCGATGGCTTTTGATGGTTGGCATCGTGAGCCTTCTGACGCCATGGGCGAAGGCACAGCCTTCGGTCACGGTTCACGGGACTTTGAAGGGCTATTTCCTGACACCTCAAGGGGAACTTGTCCGGCGTAAGATCCCCTTGACCAGTTCTCCCGTCAGTGAACCGCCAAAGGAGCAGCTGCATCTGCTCTGGGCAGGCTATTATTTTGAGGGATGGTTCAAAAGCGCTCAGCCAATCAAAAGTCTCACTGTCTTTGCGGATAGCCAACCGATTTGGAAGCGAGAATTCCCCAAAAGCGTTTTGCAAGGTGCTGTGCCTGATTTGAAATTGCCCCTGCAAATCCATACCCGTTACGGCGACCTTTGGAAGGTTCGCATGGTTTTTGAAGATGGCGCCACTGCCGAATTACCCTTGCGCCCTGTAGGGGTGCAGTTCAAACCTGTCTTGACCTTAAAAATTGACTGGCTGGATTTAGTGCGCATCAAAGCGGTTAAAAACTTTCTCACCCGTTATGGCGACCGTCTCTTCCCGGGCTGGAATGCCGCTCGGATTCCCTTTGCCCTTCAGGGCGAAGGTGGACAATGGGTCTTCATCAACCATCCCAAGCCACCCAAGGGCGCTCGGCGTTATCGTGGTCTAAGCCCGCTCAAGGCGGACATTTGGGTGATTGACCGATGGTTGGCATTCAGCCCTCACCCTGAAGCGGCAGAAGCGCCGGAAATTGAGAGAGTTAGCACTGTCGTTTTACCTTTTCGCCCCTATTGGTTCGCCCTGCCCGATTACGATAGCCAACGCAACGCTCAAGAAGCATTGATGCGATTAGCGACCATTCTGCACGAATGCTTTCACGCTTGGTATGCCCAACAGCCTTTCCAACGGTTAGCCGTTAGTTTGCCCCACAGTGAGCTGGCGACGAATGAATTTACTCGCCTTTTCAGCGTTCTCAAAAGCGTAGAAACTGAGCTGTTGAACCAAGCCCTTACTACCCAAGACATTGACCGAAGAAATGAAGCCTTGCAGCGCTTTTTAGCACTGCGGCGATTCCCACCTGATAAGCCTGAATACCAGACCGCACTGAAGGCAGGGCAAACATTTGAACTGGCAGAAGGCGTTGCCAGTTTCCTTGAAGACCAAGCATTCAAGTTGTTGATGGAGCGGTGGCATGAATACTACCCGCTGCTGAGCGTAGATCCTTTTCTGCCCAAACAAAAAGTCCATTTGTCAGCGCGCTGGCGAAGTTACCTTAACTCTCACTACTTCACGGGCGCCGCTCAACTGACCCTGTTAGAGCAATTCGGGGTTGATTGGAAGCAACACCTGCGAACTGCTGGATTTCGGCTAACTCTGGACGAACTCCTTTCAAAAGTTATCCCTTCAAAGGCTGTCGCTTGGCGACCCCTTTCGCCAGATGAGGAATCAAAGATAGCACAAAATGCCTGGAAACAGGTGGAAGAAAGGTCGGCGGTGTTAAAGCAAGCGGAAGAAGAAGTGCAAGGGCGAGGCTTTGAGGAATTCCTCAAACGCTCGCGTGGCGAGAAAGTCGGTTTATGGGTGAAAGTGGAGTTTCCGAAGGATTTTCTGACTCGCTTCCCTCCACCTAAAGTCCCTTTGGATGGTTGGTGGCAAGAGAATTTGGATGTCTCCGTATGGGATTGTCAAGTGAAAGTTCGTCGGCTTTGTTGGGTCAGTCAAGAGACGATGCAATCATTGGTCGTTCGGGTTTATTTGCCAATGGAAAAAGACGAAGTTTTGTGGTTTCGTTGGCATGAGCACGATTTGGAGGTGAAAGGAGAAGGTTTTGAGTTGTATTTGCCTCAGGCACACTTCGTTAAGACGAAGGAGTGCCTGTGGCTGGTCGGTCAAAGCCGCTCTTTGAGCGGCGAAAATCCCTTGTGGGCAAGGAGGGTAACGAATATGAAGCGGGCTGTTTGGCTCGCGGCATCATTGACACTTTTGCTGGCGATGTCTAGCAACGAAGTTCGGGCACAAGTTCCTGAAGGCGTAACTGTGACGGCTACCATTACGGGGAACTTCCGCGACGCTGATACGGGGCAAATCGCTTACTTGACCCTTGACGCACTGGACGAAACGAACAATCCGCCCGGCAATTGGCACACTATCGTTGACGAGCAATACACTTTGAGCGTCACGATGGAAAGCACGGAACCCCAACCTATGAGCATCACTTTACTCGGCTTTGGTGGTCAGGAGTTAGCACGAGCAGAGAGCACTCAACCTACACAACGGCTCAGCGTTCAAGGACAGGATACTTCTCCTTACGGGTGTCAAACGAAACATCGGGTGAGACTTGAAGCCGGTCCTCGGCACTTTCCGACTTGCCAGACCATCTGGGGGATTTGGCTCGCAGTTGAACCGTATCATGTCCCCGTCCCACCACCTCAGTTTGGGACAGTTGTCGTGCATGTCTTTGACGGGGCAACGGGTCAACCCTTACGGGGAGCAGGAATCAGCATCCCTGAGGCTGGCATATCTGATGTGACGAATGAGCAGGGTATCTGGACTGGCAAATTGCAGGTTGATCCGAAGAAAGGAACGAATTACACGATCAACATTAGTAGCCCTTACCAATCCATAGCCTGGTGCGTCATCCAGCGGAAGATAAAGCTCTATGCCCAAGGAACATATGAAACCAGGGCTTGGCTCTGGGAACACCGCCCCATTGTCGGTCGGATTCAGTTTGAGGGGCGTCCCGGTGACCCTCAGCAAGCGACAGTCAAAGCGACAAAAGGAGACCAAACCCTCACCGGCGTCGTCAATTCCGATGGCTCATTCGTCATCCCAGGATACGGAGGGACTCCTGAAGCAGGGGAATGGATCGTCACCGTAACATACCCAGGCGCTCTCTCCGTTGATCCCCCTTCAAGGAAAGTGGTTGTGCCCAACAACTGTCAGGTTGGTGCTATCCGTCCAGGTTCTCACAGCCCTGTAGATGCGGGTGTTTTCACGATTAAGTTACCTTTCCCAGGCGGTCCTGGTGGCGGTTAGTTGTGGGCGCGACCAAATCTCAACCGATAGCCAAACACGCTTGCTTGGGTCTGGAAAGTCACTTCGCCGTTGCGCTGGACAAAGGGCACATCGCCGATGACTTTGCCACTTTCATCTATCGCTTCAATGACGGTGATGCGCGGCGCTATGCCAAGCAATTTCTGCAACCGTAAAGTGACGGTGAAAGGCGCATGTTCTGGCAACGGGGTGAGGGTCAAGTTTTTGCGGTCAAAGCGAAATGCCCCGTCGGTGACGGCAAATCCGAAATCAACGGCTTTGCCTTGAGTGTTCCAGCGCTTGAGCCACTCAAGCATCTTTGTCAAGTTCGGGTTGAGTTCCAACCTTGCGCCAGTGATGTTGCCGCCTTCGCCCTCAAGAACCAAATCACCGACGACAATCCGCAAAGTATCGTCAACCTCGCCCATCAGCCTTAGCCTATAGCCAGTTTTCGGATTCCACAAACCAACCCGAACGCCGTATCGGTCAGCACCCCATTGTTCAGGGACGGTCACAACTGTCCGAGTAACAACTTCGCCTTGCCATTGGGTCGTCGGCAAATCGGGAGTGTGGTCGCCCTGAAAGGCAATTTGCTCGCCCCGTTGCGATTTCGGGTTCGTGAAATGCACGAAGACATGGTGCGGTTCGTTCGTAGGTTTGTCCGCTTTCCATCGCAAAGTCAACTCAAACTTGCGATTGCCGAGCCAACGAACTTCAACGCCGACAAGTTGAATTGGCGTCCAGCCAAACAAAACTTGCGTTCGGGCATTGCAGTAAGCGAACCTATCAGAAAGCGCCCATTCAGCAATCACTTTATCGCCCTCCGTCGTCGGCAACTTTTCAATCGCCGCTTGGAGTTGGGGACTGGAAGAGGTTGAAATGACAGCGTAAAAACCGAACGGCGGCAAGATGCGATTGTTGACTTCCCAATCACTTCCGCTTCGGTTCACCCAAACGATTGCATTGGACGGGACGCGGGACGGGGGACGAGGGACGCGAGTTGAGGGAACAGAAGCGAGTTTCCAGCGAATGATTTGGCGATGAATATCTCCGTCAGCGAATTCAACTGAATCCATCTTTGCCAAAGCCAGCGCTCGCCCAAGTTCCGAAAGCAGCCAATACTTGCGCACAACCTGCGGACCGAAAGGTTCGCCGACCATCGCAGGATGTCCCGTCAAAACTTCCGTGCAAATGTAGTCGTCACTGTAAACGCCCGCCACCTCGTAGGGCAAGCCACCCTGATAGCGGTCGGAATAGCCTGCGCCGTGCAGTGCGAATTTGTGATGGTGGGCGAAATCAAACCAAGGAATTCGCTCGGCGTCTTCGCATTGAATTCGCCAAACTGCCCATTGACCCGGCAGCGCTTTCGGGTCAACCCGCAAGTGGTTAGTCGTAGCGCCGTCAAGCCAGTTGATGAGCCAATCGCAACCACTTTCGCTCGTTTGTGGTGCGCCACCCAAAATGTTGCGGATGAAGTTGAAGGCTTCGCCCCAGCGTTTTTGCGTCTCCAAAATGCTGCGGAATTCGCCGTCTTCCGTCCAGAAGTCAAACATGCCGATGCTGCTAAAAACATCCACGAAGTAGGCAGTTGGGCGAATGTGTTTTGCGATGAGTTTCAAGTTTCGCTCCATGAACGGGAAGAAAGCGTCGGGACGCCAACGGTAAGACTGAGCCTGCCGCCACTCGTTAAACCAAGCCCTGATTGGGTTGCCATCGGGCGTAAAGCAGATGTGCCGGTACGAGTAGCCCTCAGCGTCAGGATAGAAGTCAATGTAGTTGTCGTGAGGCGCAAACAAGACACCGTAGCGGTTGCAAACTTCCACCATCTTGACAAAATCTTCCAGCGTGCCGAATTGTGGGTTGGGCGGGAAGATGTCGGGCAGGCGATAGTCGTAACCCCAGCGCTGCCAGTTGTGGTAGATGACCAAAGCATCGGTGCAACCGTAACGGAAAGCCTTCTCAAGTTGCTCGGCAACCCAAGCGTAACGCCAGCCTCCCCACAAGTCAAAGACGAACCGACCAGCAAGTTTCTCCAAAGTCGGTGCAGGTTTGTATGGGTCAACTTCCCGATAGCGTTTCGCCGCAACCCAAACACTTTGCGCGCTCGCAGCAAAGGCGAAAGCCGTGTCCATGTGGGCATGAATGCTGTAGTGGCGGGAGGAAGGTTGGCATTCAAAGAAATCGGGTGGATTGTCCACACCGACGACAACGCTGATGCCGTTTGCGAAATCCATGCCAGCGTGGCGCGTTGAAAGTCGGTGACCGTCAGCGCCCAGCCTGAAAGCCTGTGGGCGAACAATGACATTGCCGTGACCGATGTAAACTCGCTCCGCAATTTCACTCCACGAACGAACGGCGCAATCCGTGATGCGCAAGGGTTGATGCTTGTCTTGGGGTGCGGTTGTGCTCAGTTGCCAACGAACTTTCAATGTCCCACCTTCAGACCAAGCCAGCATCGTCAGGGTGTAAGGGACACCGTTCCCCTCTATCTGATGGGTTACTATCAGGCGGTTGCCTTCAACCTTTTCGTTGCGGCTTACCAACACCGAAGGGCTTCGCCAATCGCCCAAGTTGTCACCAAGCACTCTCAGGTTAAAGCCGTCAAAGAGCAGTTCACGGTCGGCGAAAACGATTGCGCCCTTTGCATCCCACCATCCGCTCTCTTTGGGAGGCAGAAAAGCGAAAGCCATTAGTTCGTCGTCGTGAGCGATTACCCAAACTGCGGGTTGACTTCCTTTGGGCGGGGCAAAAAGCACTTGCTGCTTTCCTTTCGGCGACTTGACTTGGGCGAGCAACCTCCGTGCAATTTCGTTGACCCTCTTGAATTCGTCCGACGAACTTGCGATGGGAGCCAGAAGTTTCAAGGCAGCCCAATCCTTGACAATTTGGGCACTCCTCGGTAACAAGTTCCAACCTTCTGCCGCTTCAACCATCCTTCGCCGCGTCAACGCAACTAACCTCAGCCGTTCATCGGGTTCTAAGTCGGCGACTTTATCTGGTGGCGTTCGCCCCGCAACCAAGTAGGGTTCGCCGATGAAGGCTAAATCGCAAGTCGTGTCGTTTTTCGGACCAGGGTGCACTTCCAACCGCAAGACGATGCGTTGACCTGCAAAGGCGCTCAAGTCCACGCGGGCGGGCACCCAAACTTTGCTGTCCGAATGACGCTCGTAAAGAAGTTGCCAACCGTCGTCGTCACTTTGCGTCGGCGCGCCACCACCGTCAAAAGCGACGGGATGGCATAATTGCGGAGCGAGGTGAGAATGCATGGCGAAAGCGAAAAGTTCTTCAGGGCGTTCCGCCTTTGAGGCAAAGGTCGCCAAGTTGCGCAAGGAGCGAGAATATGTCGCCCGAAAACTGAGGGAGTTGAAGGAAACAAAAGGACCTGACGCGGCGTGGGAGTGGTGGTGGAATCGGTTAAAACGCAAACTGAAAGGTGGTGTGCCCGCTGAATTTGTGGAAGCAGCGATAGAGGCACTCTCACGCCATCGGGGTGAGGGAAGGGCATGGAGCGAGGGGAACGAACAGTCGTAGATGCCTCGGTCGGCTTCTTGACGACACCTATCAGTGGCGAGCCACCAGAGTTGCAACGATGCGCCTTGCAGTTGTTTGAAGACATCCGCAACGGCTTGCTGGAAGCCTACATTCCTGACCGGTGGGAAGATGAATTGGGTGGCGCTTTGTGGCAGGCTGTCACGCAGCGGCGACAACTTTTGTTCGTGGGACGCCTGTTGACGCCTACGGACGGTTGGATCATTTTCTCCGAACTCCTCGCCTTCGCTGATGCTTTCATGCACTGGCACTACCGTGACTGGACGCCAGAAAATGTCTGGGCGATGGCAACGGTGAAGGGATGCAGTTACTATGACGCCATTTACCTCGTTTTGGCTCACAAATTGGACGCTCTTTTCTGGACGGCAGACCGACGCCTCTACGACTTCTTGAAACGGCGCCGACAATTGACTGACCCAACCGTCTGCTGGATCGGCGATTATCGCCGTCAATCTTTTACGCCATAATCGTTGTCGGAGGTGAGGCGTAGTGGCGAAGTCCAGGGGGAAACCAAAAGCCGATGACCAGAAATTGCTGACGGAATTGGACGATGCCAAAAACGAGGTCGCCCGAATGTTTGATGCGCTGCGGGCAGGCGCTATCAGCGAAGATGAGTTCAAGCAATGGTGGCAAACCCGCGTCGCTTTTAAGGGTCGTGGGTTTTTGCGGAGCATGCTGAGACAAAGGGAGTTGGCGAGGGGATGGGACAGCAGGAAGTCAAGGTCGTCTTGAACGCTTCGGTCTTTCTGGCAGCGATGCTTTTGGATGAGCCAAAGGAAGTCTCCGATGGCGCAATGCGGATGGTGTTGGACATTGACAGCGGCAAAGTTATCGCCCATGTGCCCGACCGGTTTGAAGACGAAGTTTTGGGTGGCTTGGTGGAAGCCATTAGCAAGGGACGCCCTGTCTCGGCGACCGTTTTTGCCATTTTCCTGCATTTCTGGGAAAAATTTCGCGTCCACTCCCGCAACACTGACTGGCATGCCGAAGAAGTTTTTCAGGCTGCGTTGCGTTGGCGGGTCAGTTACTATGACGCTCTTTATTTGGTCTTGGCGCAAAAAGTTGGAGCGACTTACTGGACGGCGGACAGGAAATTGCTCCGTTTCCTGCGACAGCACCGCTTTTCCGATTTGCCCGACTTGGCTTGGATTGGCGACTATCGCCGATGACTTCCGATGTCTCGCTTCACCCCGTCGCTCATCTGTTTGCCGCTTCACCCAAACTCGCATCGTCACACCGTCGCTGGGCGGTTCGCACTGTGGGTCGTGGTCGCGGATGGCAAAAGCAAAGTCAAGCAAGATTGGCTTTGTGTTCGGCAAAACGACTTGCCAGTCAACGAAGATCGTCCCCGCACCTTTGCGCCAGGGTGGATGGATGGCAATGGCTTCCTTCACCCCACCCCTGTCAACTCGCTGCAAAGTTGCGTGAGCGCCCGTTGTCTCATCCGTGCCCCACCAACCCACCGGCATCGTTTGCATTGGCTGGCTGAAAATTTGGAAGGAGACTTGGTGGTTGCCCTGTTGCCACAGGGGGACGCTACCTCGCTCAGCCAATCGCACGACTTTCTCCTTCGGGGTTTTCGGTTTTCGGGGCGCTCTCACTTCCACAACCAAAACCGCATGAGCCCTTTCCATGCCCCCTGTCCCTTGCCCCTTGCCCCACTCCGCAAACGCATGGATGGGATAGTGGGCGTTGTGAGTTCCTTCACCGGCGACGGCAGCAAACTCCAGAACCCGCTCACTTTTCGGCGTCAACTCAAAACTTTGCGGGTTGGGACTTACGATGCGCCATCGGTTAATGACTTGTAGGCGGACTTTTCCCCGAAGGGTTTGCGAACCCGCATTGGAGAGATGAATGCGGATGGGGATGGGCGTCTCAAGTTGGGTGACCAATAGGGGTGCATCAATGCGAAGGGTAAAATCACCGACTTTCGCCACTGGCGGGTCAAAGGCTGCAACCACCGAACTCATCGCCATCACTCCCAGCCAAACCCATTTGCGCATAACTGGCACCGCCTTTCCCTTTTGCTGTTCACCCCTTTATTTTGATGCGGCTTCAAAACATGGATTAGTATTGGGGTCAAACAGTGGCGTGGTGTTTGAAATCTGGGTTCCCAAAAGGGCTTTGACCGTGCAAAGGTGCTAACCCAACATTCGCGAATTCGGGGTGGTGAGTCTATTCAGGCAGCATTTTTGAAAGCCTCTAAAAGCCTCAGGCTCAGAACACTTGGATAACTTTGACAAAAAGTTTCAACTCTGTGCGGTATGCATTAGGTTCGCCCAGCAGGAGATAAAGGTCAGTCCCCTTTCGGGAGAATTGTCGGAAGCCAAAATAGATGTTGTCAACAGGCAAAAGCGTTTGAGGGTCACCAGGTTTAGGCACTGAGCCTTTGACCCAACGGAAAACTATGGATTGCTCCGGTGTTAAATCATAAACCCCAGAGAGGACAAGTTGGTATGTTTGACGCCTATGTCTTAATTGCTCATATCGTAAGTTAAGCGACCACCGGTCAGGTAGACGAAAGGATTGAGCAAGGGATAAAAAGCGGTAACTTTGCCCTGCCCGCCTGCCCCACTGATAACTAAGGTTTCCTGAACGAAAGGGGTCAAAGACATCCCAAATGGAATGTTCGGTCTAAAAAGGGAGGGCGACGGTATTTGTTGTATGCAGAAGAAATGCTCCATCCCTTCCTCCCGGTGACGAATGCCCCAAGATTTTCGTTTTGGTCTAAAAGTTGCCCTTTCTTCAGCCCTCCCCGAAAACGCCGCCGGTGATAAAAAGCAAAACTTCCCCAGTAAAGCACCGTTCCTTTTTCATATCGGTCAAAGTAAGCGAGGTTTCCGATGAATTCTTTGAAGTTGACCTCAGGCTTAAATCCGATAGAAGGACGGTAATCTCCGATTTCTCCGTAGTTCAAGAAGAAATGCAGCCGTCCAGGGGTGTTGGAAAACCGACCGAAGTATAAACTCCAAGCGTCTGCACCCCCATAAACCCAATCGCCCCCTAAATTCCAAAGCCAATCGTTCTTTGACGGGATGTTACCGTTAAGGGCCAACCGATAAGCGGGAAACCTCCCCGTCCCTGTCCGGTGGGCGTAATTACCTTCCACCGACCATTTCTTGTCCAAGTTATAACTCAGGCGCGATGCTAAGGTCAGATGGGAGTGAGTTTCATAAACGCCCAGAATACCAACGCTTGTCCGACCGACTCGCCCGAAAAACTTCGTCCCAGCCAAAACATCCTCTACCAAGCGGCTGTAAAACATAAAAGGTGGAGGGAAATAACCCCATCCCTCACTGAAGAAGGGGCGTCGGTCTGGCAGAAAGCGAGATGTGTAGGTGAAGTCAATTGTCTCAACGACATCTTCAATGTTATAGAAGTCGGGATTGAGCGTCATTTGCCATTGCAATCCATTGGGTAAATGCTGTTTTGCGTCCAAGCCAGTGCGGATACCCCTTTTTGCCTCACCCATCAGTAAACTCGTGGACGGCATGAACAGCATCGGGGATTTAAACTTGGGTAAATCCAAAGGACCCCCCTCGGCAGTGTTGGAGACTGCTTGCCCTCGCCGATAGGGGAAGGTGCTATCTTCAAGACGGGGTGGTGGGACAGATCGGGAGAACCAAAGGGCAAAAGCTGAAGGCTTTCTCGGCAATCGGAAGATGCGGAATGGGATTGCCATTTCCACTTGCCATCCCTTTTCGGTGATTTTCGCCCTCGCTTGCCAATCTCCTCTCCATTCAATCTTTTCTGCAGCCCCACCAGGAACCCATTCATTTTGTGTCCCCAATGGGTTGACTGAGAAGGCGTAGAAGTTTCCACCCCCAACGAGGGGCTGATTAAGGGGGTCAATGTTAATGGTAATGAAATCATCACTTTGGAACGCTCCTCCCCTCTTCCTTTGTTGAGCGCGGATAAGGTTCGGTTGAGAGTCGTGGCAAATGAAAGCAACATAAATGGCGGTATCATCATAGCAAATCAGGACTTCCGTCTGCTCCTCAGCGAGTTGGTCTCGGTCGGTCCGCCAAAAGCCTGTAACCTTAGCAGCAGTCTGCCATGCTTCATCGTTTAAATCGCCATCAATC
>Ga0073930_1001715_pt1 | contig 17857 bp, 19 predicted proteins | sample DewCreD2012metaG_5_FD_76968 | JGI IMG/M metagenome (GOLD analysis project Ga0073930, IMG submission 76968) | Hot spring sediment bacterial and archeal communities from British Columbia, Canada, to study Microbial Dark Matter (Phase II) - Dewar... ...
CCCCCGCCCCGTGGTGTACGCCTGGTGGATCCCTTCGCGTCCCAGGATCACTCCGCCGGTGGGGAAGTCCGGTCCCTTGACGATCTTCAAGAGCTCCTCGGTCTCCAGCGCCGGGTTCTCGATCAACGCCACCAGCGCGTCGACCACCTCGCCCAGGTTGTGCGGCGGGATGTTGGTGGCCATGCCCACGGCGATGCCACTGGCGCCGTTGATCAACAGGTTGGGCAGGCGCGCCGGCAGGACCGTCGGTTCCTGCAGGCTCTCGTCGAAGTTGGGGACGAACGGCACGGTGTCCCGGTCGATGTCGGCCAGCAGCTCGGCCGCGGCGGGCGCCAGGCGCGCCTCGGTGTACCGCATCGCCGCCGGCGCGTCGCCGTCGATGCTCCCGAAGTTCCCCTGACCATCGATGAGCGGGTACCGGAACGACCACTCCTGAGCCATACGCACCAGGGCGTCGTACACCGGCACCTCGCCGTGCGGGTGGAACTTCCCCAGCACCTCGCCCACGATACGCGCGCTCTTCCGATACGCGGCATCCGGCCGCAGCCCCAGTTCGGCCATGGCGTAGAGGATCCGCCGCTGCACCGGCTTCAGCCCATCACGCACGTCGGGCAGGGCACGGCTGACGATCACCGACATGGCGTAGTCGAGGTAGGAGCTCTTCATCGCCTCCTCGATGGGTCGGGAGATGATGCGCAGGTCCTCGTCGCCCGCCATGCCGCTACACGTCCAGGTTCTTGACGTCTCGGGCGTACTGCACGATGAACTGCCGGCGGGGTTCCACCTCTTCGCCCATGAGGGTGCGGAAGATGGCGTCGGCCGCCTCGGCGTCCTCCAGTTCCACCCGCAGCAACGTGCGGGTGGCGGGATTCATGGTCGTCTCCCACAGCTGCTCCGGGTTCATCTCGCCGAGGCCCTTGTACCGCTGCACCTCCACCTTCTGGCCCCGTCGCTCCAGCGCCTGCACCAGGATCTGCCGCTCTTCGTCGGTGTACGCGTAGCGGCGCTCCTTGCCGTTCCGGATCAAGTAGAGCGGGGGCTGGGCGATGTACACCTTGCCGTGTTCGATGAGCGCCCGCATGTACCGGTAGAAGAACGTCAACAGCAGCGTGCGAATGTGGTTCCCGTCCACGTCGGCGTCGCACATGATGATGACCCGGTCGTAGCGCCGCCGCTCCAGCGAGAACTCGTCGCCCACCCCGGTGCCCAACGCGGTGATGATGGCCCGGATCTCCTCGTGAGCGATCATCTTGTCCTCACGGGCCTTCTCCACGTTGAGGATCTTGCCTTGAATGGGCAGAATCGCCTGGTACTGCCGGTCGCGCCCTTGCTTGGCCGACCCGCCGGCCGACTCGCCCTCGACAATGAACAACTCGCACTGGTTCGGATCGCGCTCGACGCAGTCCGCCAGCTTCCCCGGCAGCGTGCCAACCTCCAGCGCGCTCTTGCGCCGCACCAGCTCCCGTGCCTGCCGCGCCGCTTCCCGAGCCCGCGCGGCCGTCAACGCCTTGTTGACGATGCGCCGGGCGTCGGCCGGATGCGTGATGAGGAACTCCTCGATGGCGTCGGCCACCACCGACTCCACGATCCCCTTGACCTCGGTGTTCCCCAGTTTGGTCTTCGTCTGCCCCTCAAACTGCGGCTCGGCCAGTTTGATCGACAGTACCGCCGCCAGGCCTTCCCGCACGTCCTCACCGGTGAGCGCCGGATCGTTCTCCTTCACCAACCCCGCCCGCTTGGCGTATTCGTTGATCGATCGTGTGAGTGCCGATCGGAATCCCGCCAGGTGCGTTCCGCCCTCGGTGGTCGGGATGGTGTTGACGTAGGTCAGCACGTGTTCGAGGTAGCTGTCGTTGTACTGGATGGCCACCTCCACGTCCACCCCGTCGCGCTCGACGTGGGTGTAGATGACGTCGGAGATCTTGGCCCGCGTGCGGTTCAGCGCCGCGACCAGTTCCCTGATGCCTCCGACGTGCTTGAGGACCGCCCGTTTGCCGCTGCGTTCGTCCGTCAGTTGGATTTCGAGCCCTTCGGTGAGATAGCTGATGTCCTCCAGCCGTTTGGCCACCACGTCGAACGCAAACTCCGTGGCGGTCATCACCGTGGGGTCGGGCTTGAACCGCACGCGGGTGCCGTGTGGCTGTCGTGCCCCCTTCTCGCTGCGCAGGGGTGTCACCGGCCTGCCCCGTTCGAACCGTTGCCGGTAGGTCCTCCCGTCGCGGTAGACCTCCACCTCCAGCCACTCCGACAGCGCGTTGACCACCGAGACCCCCACACCGTGCAGCCCGCCCGAGATCCGGTACCCACCTCCGCCGAACTTCCCGCCTGCGTGCAACGTGGTGAGCACCACCTCGACCGCCGGCTTCCCCACCTTGGGCACGTTGTCCACGGGGATCCCCCGTCCGTCGTCCAGAACGGTGGCGCTGCCGTCCGCGTGCAGCACGACCTCGATACGCGTGCACGCCCCCGCCAGTGCTTCGTCGACCGAGTTGTCGACCACCTCGTACAACAGGTGGTGCAGCCCGTCGGGTCCGGTGCTCCCGATGTACATAGCCGGACGCCGGCGGACGCCCTCGAGACCTTCCAGGACCTGAATTTGCTCGGCGGTGTAGGCAGGCACGTCGGACATGCGAACACGCTCCAATCACGCAAAGGGGCACACGCGAGAACCCGCGCATGCCCTAAGAAAAATTTACCACCGCCGCGGAAAGAGTGTCAACAGCAACACCACATCCGCGGTCCGGCGAGGACGCGTTCCATACCACGCTCCCCGCACCTGTCAGCGCGCCTGCCGGCGTGCGAGCCCCGTTTACTGCCTCCCGCCGCGCTCCAGCCGCCGTGCCGCCGTCGAGGGGGCCAGCTCGGTGAGGAACGTTCCCCGCGTGGTCACCACCACCGCACGCGGGCCGCCCGAACGTCCGTGCCTCTGCCGTCTGTCCCGACCCGGGGCCCGCGTACTCGCTTCCCGCCGCCGGACGGCCAGGACCGCCACCACCTCCCTCACGTCCACCACCAGGTCCCCGCCCAGGTACACCAGCACCTGCTCACCCCCGGCGGCCCCGCGCGGTCCCGGTGGCCAGCCGACCGCGTCCACTCCGTACTCCGCTGGATGCGGGCTGCCGGAGGACACCTGGCAGCCGCGTTCGCACCACCACCCGGACACGGGAGGGACCCGCCCCATGCCCGGCGGCCGCCGCCCGCAGGATCGCACGCTCCCGCCACCGGATCTCCTGGGCGGCCGCCGGGTGTACTGCCACCACGACCAAGGTATCACCGCGCAGGCGCCCGGGGCGCGACACCTCGGCAAGCGCCGCCCCTACGATCGCGGGCCAGCGGCGCTGCAGGTCGACGAGCCCCGCCAACCTACCCAGGCCCCACCGGCGTGCCGCTGTCCCTAAGACGTCACGGATCGGTGTGACCATGCATCCTCCCTGACGGCACCGTCTGCAACACGCAACACGTGGATGCCGTTGCCACCTGCGCCCGCCGGCAGCGCCGTCGTCGTCGCCAGTACCTGGCCCGCATCGGCCAGTTGCAACACCCGTCGCTGGCGGGCTTCATCCAGCTCCGCCAGCACGTCATCCAGCAGCAGGATCGGCGTCACGCCCAGTTCGTCTCTCAGCGCCTCGCGCTCCGCGAACCGCACGGCCAGCATCGCCAGTCGCCACTGTCCCAGCGACCCCACGGTGCGCAGCGGCACATCGTCCAACAACATCTCCACGTCGTCACGCTGCGGACCCGACAGCGTCACCCCCCGTCTTAACTCATCGGCACGGCGGCGCGTCAGTTCACCCCTGGCCACCAGTGCGACGTCCTCTTCAGACGCACCGGCCCACGACGGCCGGTAGCGCACGCGCAACGTCCCCGTCCCTCCCAAACGCTGAAACCACCCTTCCGTCTGCATACTCAACCGCGCCACGTACGCACGGCGGCGCACAACGACACGAGCACCGAGGGCGATCATCTGCGCTTCCCACGGTTCGAGATGCGCGCCGGCACGCCGGCGGAGCGCCGCGTTCCGTTGCGTCAGCGTCCGATAGTACCGATGCAAGGCGAAGTAATACGCCGGGCTCACCTGCGCCAGCGCCGCATCCAGCAGTCGCCTGCGCAGCACGACGGCGCCCCGCACTACGTCCAGATCCCACGGCGCCGCCACCACCACCGGCACACGCCCCAACACCCGACTGCGGGGCGTTTCGACACCGCCCACACGCATCTGGACCGTCCCCGCATCTTCCGCACGATGAATCACTACCTCCTGCTCCTCGTCGCGACCCCGACGTACGACGACCGCACGTACCCGCGCCACCGCCTCGCCGCATGCCACGACTTCCACTTCCCGTACCGTCCGGTACGATCGGCCTATCGCCACGACGTACACCGCTTCCACGAAGTTGGACTTCCCCTGCCCGTTGGCCCCCACGAGAACCGTAAGACCGTCCCGCAGCGCGACGTCTGCGCGCGCGTAGTTCCGGAAGCCCCGCAATGACACCCAACGGACCCAGCACGCGGTCTTCACGGTCGCACAACCCGTAGCCTGTCAATCCCCACGACGTCCACCACGTCGCCCGGGTACACCCGTCGCCCCCGACGCGCTTCGACCACACCGTTGACCCGCACTTGCCCACGGCGGAGCAGCGCCTTCGCTTCTCCACCGGTCGTAACGACGCGTGCCCACTTCAGCAGCGCGCCCAGCGCAATGCTCGCAGTGTGAATCTGCACGGTCCGTTCACGCCGCGACACGAACCGGTGCCAACACGTACACGTATTCCGGTTGCCCTACCGGCCGCACTGCACCTGGACTCAACGGCCCCGTAAGCTCCACAGCGACTTCGGCCGTCTCCACCACCCCGAGACACTCCATCAAGTAGCGCGCGTTGAACGCCGTCGCCACCGTCTCGCCTTCGCTCTGCACCTCCAATGTCTCCTCGGCTCTGCCATACTCCGGTGTATGCGACGACAGCGTCAATTCGGTGCCTCGGGTCACCAGACGTACCACGTTGGCCGAGTCTCGCGCCGTAATCGCCACACGGCGCACGGCCCCCAGCAACGCCTCCGTACTCACCACGATCCGTTGCTTGTACCCCTGCGGGATCACCTGCTGGTAGTTCGGAAACGGCCCGGGAATCAACCGACTCACCATGCGCGTGTCACCGAACGCGAACATCACCTGGTTTTCCGCGATGGCAACGTCCACGACCCCGTCGTATCCCGTCAACGCCCTCACCAGCTCGTTCATCGTCCGCGCCGGCACGATCACGCCGGCGTTCTGCGCCGCCGGCGTCGCCAACCGCGCCGTCCGTAACGCCAACCGTCCTCCGTCAGTGGCCACCAGCCGAATCTCCGTCCCATCGAGCACCAGGTACAACCCGGTCAAGAACACCCGCGTCTCGTCAGTCGACACGGCAAATGCCGTCTGTCGCATCATGACCCGGAGCGTCCCGGCCTCAAGCGACACGACCGTCGCCGCCGACGGCTCGGGGACCACAGGGAAGTCGCTGGCCGGCATCCCCACCAGGGCATACGTGACCCGCTGGCATTGAAGCTCCACTTCGCGCCCGTTCTCGGCTGCCCGAATCTGCACCGGCGCATCCGGAAGATTCGCTACGATCTCTCCCAACAACCGGGCCGGCAACGTCACCGCTCCCCCGCGGGTCACGGTGGCGGGGATCGTGGTCTGAATCCCATGGTCCAGGTCGGTTGCTACCAACTTGACGCCGTCCTTCCTGGTTTCCAGGAGGACGTTGGCCAAGATGGGCATTGTGGTGCGGGTGGATATGGCACGGCCCACCAACACAACAGCCCTGCTCAGGTGTTTGTGTTCGCATGTCAGCAGCATGAACGAGGGTCCTCCGGGCATGACGTACGGATAGTGCTCCTCATATTATGTATATCAAGATCGTCTTCGTAGTAAGGGCTGGGCGTACTGTGGATGTCGCATGCGGCGGTGACCGATGCTGGCGTTGGACGAAGCCAGGACGGTGGACTGATGCTGGCGTACGTGTGGAAAAGCGCGAACAAACAGCCAGGTGCGCCGTGTGCAACCCGTCGGTGAGAAAGGTTGTACACAGGTTATGTGCTCCGGCGTTGCAGCATTTCCACAAGACGTTTGAGGCTGGCAGCGAGATGCACGTCCTTCTGCAGCACCTCTCGTACTCGCTGGCAGGCGTGCATGACCGTGGTGTGGTCGCGCCCTCCGAACTCCTGGCCGATGTGGGGCAACGACGCATCAGTGAGTTCCCGTGCCAGGTACATGGCAACCTGACGGGGGAACGCGATGCCTTTGGTGCGGCGTTTGGCCCGCATCTCTTCCGGTCGGATGCCGAAGAACTCGGCAACGACCTGCTGGATGGTGGCGATCGTCACGGTGCGCGCGCGGGCCGGTGGCAGGAGATCGCGCAAGACGTCGGTCGCCAGCTCGACGGTGATCGATGAACGCGTGAGCGACGCGTAGGCGACTACGCGTACCAGTGCGCCTTCCAGTTCGCGGATGTTGGTGTTGATACGCTGCGCGATGAATTCCGCAACGTCGTCGGGAACGACAATGCCGTCGGTTTCAGCTTTCTTCTTGAGAATGGCGATGCGCGTTTCGAGGTCGGGTGGCTGGATGTCCGCGATGAGACCCCACTCGAAACGGCTGCGCAGCCGATCCTCTAACGTGGGGATTTCCTTCGGGGGACGGTCCGACGTGATGATGATCTGGCGACTGGCTTCGTGGAGGGTGTTGAACGTGTGGAAGAACTCCTCCTGCGTGCGCTCTTTGCCGGCGAGGAACTGGATGTCGTCGATGAGGAGAACGTCGACGTTGCGATAACGATTGCGGAAGTCGGCGGTCTTGTCGTCGCGAATGGCGTTGATGAGCTCGTTGGTGAACTTCTCACTGCTGACGTAGGCGACGCGGGCGACGGCAGCGTTGTGCAGGACGCGATGGCCGATGGCCTGCAGAAGGTGAGTTTTCCCCAGTCCCACGCCGCCGTAGATGAATAGAGGGTTGTAGGCGCGGGCAGGGGCCTCGGCAACAGCCAGCGCAGCGGCGTGCGCGAAGCGGTTCCCGGCGCCTACCACGAAGGTTTCGAACGTGTACTTGGGTGAGAGGTGAAGGCCTTCCGGTCGCGGTGTGGTCGATGGCGGTGTCGACCGGACAGTGGGCAGCGTTGGCGGTTCGACGATGATGATCTGCACGGCGACGTCGCGGCCAAGCGACGTGATCAGTGCAGTACGGATCATGGCGAGGAGACGCTGTTCGACCCATTCCTTGGCGAATCGGTTGGGTACGGCCAATGTGAAGACGTTGTCGCGCAGATCGACGGGCCGCATGATCCTCAGGAACGATTCCAGGGTGGGTTTGTTGAGCTGGCCCTCGATCTGGCGTAACGCGTCACGCCACAGCGTGGCAGGAGAGACGTCGACTGACACGGCAGACTCCTTTCCGTACGTCGCTCGAACGAGTTCGTTGGCGCTCACGCCTTGAGCGTCGTCTCCAGAAACGCGATGCCGTCCTCGGTGAGCGTACGCTGACCGCGGCCACGGGGCGTAACCAGGCCCAGCGTCTCCAGGGCGTGGAGTTCGCGGTACGCGGTGCTGTGACTGACGTCGAGTTCCTTGGCGATGGTGGTGGGCCCCGCAGCCCCGAGTTCCGCGATGAGCAGAAGGATCTTCTTCTGGCGGGTGGTGAGGTGACGCCGTTCTGCGACCCTGGCGGGTGCGGTGTTCGCAGTCGGTGGATCACGGTGGACCGAGAGCGTCACCACCGTGCCACGCTCGGGATTATCCTCGATCTGCAGGGTGCCCCCCAGGAACTGCAGTTGTTCTTTGGCCAGGGGAAGGCCGCTGCCGACGCCGCGGATGATGCGGCGCATCTGGGCGGTGGCCGTGGAGAACCCCGGTTGGAGGGCCCGGACCTTGTCGGCGATGCCCGGGCCCTGATCGGAGATGCGAATGGTGTTGCCGTCGTCCAGGACGGTGACCGTGGCGTTGCGGAAGTACGCATGAATCAGGTTTTCCACGATTTCCCTGATCACCCCGTACGGTACGCGCCCGCCGCGCTCGCGGGAGACGGCGTACGTCCGTGCGGCGGTCTCCCCCACGAGAGCGTGGAAATCGTCGCCGCGTACGGAAACCACCTGCGGTTCGGAGAGCGGCGAGTCGTAGATGGCCAGGCGGACTTCGGGTTCGTCGTCATCCGAAGACAGCGGCGTCTCGGCTCGACGCTCGTCGATCAACCGGGCAAGGAGCGCGCGTAGCGACATGAGCCCTCGAGCGCAGGCACAGTGATTGGCCGTGGTGGTCCGGACTCCTACCGGGGCCGGTGTGCGTTTGGAGAGTTCACGCCCGCCGTCCGCCCACCAACAGCATGGCACATGTGTGGATAACCAGGGCCGTCGTGGTGGGAGTTTCGGCCGTCGACGGCAGGACTCCTGCCAGGGGACTGAAGGGGATTTCGCCGCAGGGACGCGCGGTTTGGCAGTTGTCCACGGAGTGGATAACCCTGTGGACAACGGGTGGTGAACCCCTGGGCGTCTCCGGGGTATCGCACAGACCCGTGGCAGCACGACGGCCGTCTGAAGTCGTCAGGCATGGCAAAGATGTGGACCACCGACCGGTGTGTCCACAGGTTGTCCGCAGCCGTCTGTGGACGAGTCGTCCATCCAGGAGGTCGACCTTTGGTGTTGACGTCTGGAGCGTGAAATGGCGTGCGTGTCGGGTGAGAAGAGGCGACGCGGGCTGACCTGCCGCCGACGGTGAACCACCGCAGGTTTTGTGCTATAGTAAGCCCTGCTCACGGGAGGGCCCATGGTCAAACGGACATACCAACCCAAGAAGCGCCGACGTCGTCGGGTACACGGGTTTCGGCAACGCATGCGGACGGCGGGCGGTCGTAAAGTTCTCAAACGGCGACGGCGGAAGGGACGGCACCGGCTCACCGTGTGAACGGTCCATGCGACACCTGGGACGGCTGCGGCGGGCGGAAGAGTACCGCCGGGTGCGTCGTCTGGGACGACAAGTGGTGGGCCAGGCGGGAATCCTGTACGTGGCGCCGAACCTCTGCGGGGAAACCCGGGTGGGCGTGCAGGCGAGCCGGCGCCTGGGCTCGGCTGTGCGGCGCAACCGTGCGCGTCGGAGGGTCCGAGAGGCGCTACGTGCGTTGGTAGACCAACTGGCCGTCGGGGTCGATCTGGTGATCATCCCACGACCTGCCGCTCTGGCGATGGAGTTTGCTGCGTTGCGAGAGGATCTCGGGGGCATGCTGGCGGCTGCCGGTGCCCTGACACGTAGTTCCCGCTCATGGGAAGGCGCGTGCTGATCGGCCTCATCAAGGCGTATCAGCGGATGCTTTCTCCGCTCCTTCCGCGGGTGTGTCGCTTTTATCCGTCGTGTTCGTCGTATGCCATCGAGGCGATCGAGCGCCATGGCGCATGGCGAGGACTGGGGCTGGCGCTCCGTCGTATCGGTCGCTGTCATCCGTTTCATCCTGGCGGGTACGACCCGGTGCCATAGGGAGTCGTAGGGGGGTTTCGTGATCGACCCGTTGGTGTCACTGCTGGCCGAGGTGCTGGCCTTCCTGCGGACCGTGACGGGGAGCTCGGTGGCGGCCATCGTCGTCCTCACGGTGTTCATCAAGCTCGTGCTGCACCCGCTGACACGAAAGCAACTGAAGTCGATGAAGGCGATGCAGGCCCTGGCACCGCAGCTGGAAGTACTCCGCCGCAAGTACCGGGAGGATCCGCGTCAGTTGAACGTCGAGGTGATGAACCTCTACCGAGCACACCGCGTCAACCCGTTCAGCGGTTGCTTGCCATTGGTGTTGCAGATGCCAGTGCTGTGGGCGTTGTTCGCCCTGTTCCGGCGGGAGGGCGTATTCGGGGGTGAGCAGCTCTTCGGGGTGGCGCTCGAAGCCAACCTCACGGTTGCCATGGTAATAGCGCATCCTGCTTTGGCGCTGATACCCGTGTTGACGGCTGCCACGACGTACGTCCAGCAGATGATGACGATTACGGACCCGCAGCAGCAAAAGATGTTTCTTTTCATGCCGGTCTTCATTGCGTGGACCACCGTCGCTGGCTGGTTCCCAGTGGGCCTTTCTCTGTACTGGATTCTTTCAACGTCGTTGTACATCGTCGAGTACATCGTCGTCGTGGGTAGACCGAAGCCAGTGGGTGTGGCGCCTCCCAAGCGGAGGAGAGCAGGCGGCTCTCGAACCCGTGCCGGTGGTGACGATCGGTGAAAACGATAGAAGCGACCGGACGCACCGTGGAGGAGGCGGTGGGAAAAGCCCTCGCGCAGTTGGGCGCACGACGGGAAGAAGCCACCGTGGAGATCTTGCAGTCTCCGCGGCCGGCACTGCTGGGTCTGGGTCGCAGGGAGGCCGTCGTGAGAGTGACGGTCAAAGAGGTCGAGCCTCCTGCGGTCGTGCAGCCTGACCAGCGGGTGGAACCGGAGCGCAGGCTTCCCCAGGGACTGGAGGCTGCCGCAGCGGAAGTCGTGGAGCAGCTGACCAGGCACATGGGGCTCGACGTGACCGTCACGGCACATGGCCAGGAGATGGGTCATGTGTCCGTCGAGGTTGCTGGCAAGGACGTATCAGCGGTGATCGGGCGCCACGGCCAGACGTTGGACGCGATCGAGTTGCTGTCCGCGCTCGTGCTCGGTAACCGGTACGGTCAACGGGTCTTCCTCACGGTGGATGCCGAGGGGTACCGCGAGAAGCGAGGGCGTACGCTACGCGGCATCGCCCGGAAGGCAGCCGATCGGGCGGTGCGCGAGCGCAAGCCGGTGTTTCTCGAACCCATGAGCGCCCGGGAGCGTCGCATCGTACACCTGGTACTGAGGGACGACGGGCGCGTCACGACATCCAGCGTAGGCGAGGGCGACGACCGGCGGGTCGTGGTGCATCCATCTGAGTGGCGGCGGGACGCGCGCCCGCCCGGTGCGCCGGAGGACGTCGACGAAGACGGCGCGTGAGGTATGACGCTCGTGGGAAGGCGTGAGCACGCAGTCCGATAGGGTCGCAGGCATAGCGGCCCACCTGGGGCTCACGCTGCAGCCCGCTCTCGTCGATGTCCTGCGGCAGTACCTTCACTACGTGTTGGAGTGGAACGCGCGGGTCAATCTCACCGGTCCTGCGGATTTTGACACGCTGGTCGACCGCCATCTGGCCGATTCACTGTGCGTGTTGGTAGCCTGCGACATGCCATACGGCGCCACCGTAGCCGATGTGGGAAGCGGCGCCGGCTTTCCGGGGGTACCCATTGCTATCGTCCGCAGGGACCTGGTGGTGACCCTGATCGAGGCGACACGCAAGAAGGCCGCCTTTCTGGAGCATGTCCGCGATGCGCTGTTGTTGCACAACGTGGTGGTGTGGTGCGATCGTGCGGAACGGCTGGGGAGTCAGCCGGGGTCACGCGAGGCGTTTGACGCCGTCGTCACACGGGCAGCGGCGCCACTGCTCGTAGCGGTCGAGCTGTGCATCCCCCTTTGTCGTGTCGGTGGCGTGACGGCGTACGTGAAAGGACCCGCAGCGAATGCAGAACTGGCAGCTGCTTTGACCCATATCGAAAGACTCGGGGGACGATTCGAGGCGACGCGCACCTGCGTGATGCCCCCGGACGCCCGTCGTACGGTTATCGTGGTCATCCGTAAGCAGGCGGTAACTCCGGACCGATTTCCTCGCCATAGGATTCGTCGGTCAGGAACAGCGGAGCACGGAGATCCAGCGGGATGACGGATCGTCGTTGGGCCCGTGTGAAGTCCACCGGGTCCGCGGCGCCGACAGGCGTTCCCTACACTGCGGCCTCCTGGCATCCGTAGGCCTTCGACTTCCAGCTTTGGGGTCGGTCGGAACCGAGGAGCGGTCGCTCTGCGCGACACCTGCCCGGGGGGAACGGCCCGAGACGGCGCCGAATGTCCGTTATCGGCGTGGCCAGGGTTATCGCGATCGTCAACCAGAAGGGCGGCGTCGGGAAATCGACGACAGCCGTCAATCTTGGGGCGTTTCTCGCTGCCGATGGCCATGATGTTCTCCTGGTGGATCTCGACCCGCAGGCGAACGCCACGAGCGGGTTGGGCGTCCCCAGGGAACGCGTGCGGATATCAACCTACGATCTCCTTCTGGGAGACACCAGTCCAGCGGACGCCGTCGAGCCCACAGCGGTGTCGGGGTTGTATCTGATTCCCAGCACCATCCATCTGGCTGGCGCGGAGGTGGAACTGGCGGGGATTCCGGATCGTGAATATCGGCTGAGACGCGCCCTGCGGGACGTCCAGTTCTCCATGATCTTGATCGACTGCCCTCCTTCCCTCGGGCTGCTGACGCTCAACGCGTTGGTCGCAGCAACGGAGGCCCTCATTCCCATTCAGTGCGAGTATTACGCTCTCGAGGGGCTGGTGCATCTGTTGGACACGATCGACTTGGTGAAACAGCACCTGAACCCCGGATTGGAACTCGCCGGCGTCCTTCTCACGATGTACGACCCACGCACGAACCTGTCCGCACAGGTCGAAGAGGAAGTGCGCAGGCATTTTGGAGATCGCGTGTATCGTACCGTGATACCGCGGAGCGTGAGACTTGCCGAAGCGCCGAGTCACGGGAAGCCTGTTTCTCTATACGATCCTGGCTCGCGAGGTGCACAGGCATACCGGGAGCTGGCCGAAGAGGTGATGCGACGTGGCCAACAACGAGCCGCACTTTCCTGACACTTCGAGGGGCTCGCGATCTCGCGGATTGGGCAGAGGATTGAGCGCACTCATCCCAGGGGCGGTCGAGGCTAAGGCCACTGGTATTGCAGAGATTCCGGTTGACGCGGTGCGCCCGAGCCCGCGCCAGCCTCGGGCTTCCATCGGTGGCGAGGCGTTCGAGGAGCTTGTGGCATCCGTGCGTGAACAGGGAGTCCTTCAACCCGTGCTGGTCCGTCCGGTGCAGGGCGGGTACGAACTCGTTGCGGGAGAGCGCCGATGGCGTGCTGCTGTCGCCGCGGGGCTTCGTACCGTCCCTGCAGTCGTGCGGGAGATGGACGACCGGACGGCAGCCGAGGCAGCGCTGGTCGAGAACCTGCAACGCGAAGACCTCAATCCCGTGGATAGAGCGAGGGCTTACTATAGGCTGGTCGAAGAGTTCCATCTGACGCAGGAAGAAGTGGCGAGGCGAGTGGGCAAGAGTCAGCCTGCCGTTGCGAATTCACTCAGGCTTCTTTCGCTGCCCAGTGAGGTCCTGGCATCTCTAGAGGCCGGGAGAATCTCCGAAGGCCATGCTCGCGCGCTGCTTGCCGTTCAGGATACCGGGCGTCTTCTGGAACTGTGGAAGCGCGTGGAGTCGCGAGGACTGTCCGTGAGAGCGACCGAGTCGTTGGTTCGGAGGTCTGGTATTTCACGTGAAATACGTATCGCAAAAAAGTCAAAAGATATTGAATGTCTTGAGAACCAAATCGCATCCGCGCTAGGAAGTCCAGTGGAAATATCTTATAGAAAAAATGGTTCCGGAGTAATTTCGATAAAATTCTACTCTTCTGATGACTTGGGGCGTCTGGCAGAACGTTTGAAGGGTGGTCCATCGACGTGAACGGGACGACCTGGCCATCGCGGGACGACGCCTGGGCGCTCGTGTGCGAGTGGACGCAGAACCCCAATCTGCACAAGCACATGCTGGCCGTGGAGGCGGCCATGCGGGCCTACGCCCGGCGTTTCGGCGAGGACGAAGACCTCTGGGGGCTCGTGGGGCTGCTCCATGACCTCGACTACGAGCGCTACCCGTCACAGGAGGCCGGTCACCCGTTCCGGGGCGTCGAACACCTGCGCGCGTTGGGCTACCCCGAGGTGATCTGCCGGGCGATCCTCTCGCACGCGGACTACTCCGGCGTCGCGCGCATCTCGCGGATGGAGCACGCGCTGCACGCGTGCGACGACCTGACCGGGTTCGTGATCGCGGTAGCGTTGGTACGGCCCAACCGCAGCCTGGCGGGCGTAGACGGCCCGGCGGTCCGCCGGAAGATGAAGGACAAGGCCTTCGCCCGCGCGGTGTCGCGCGACGAACTGCTGCACGCTGCGGAGGCGTTGGGCGTCCCGTTCGACGAGCATGTCGCGGTCGTGGTGGACGCGTTGCGGGGCATTGCGGCCGAGCTCGGCTTGAGCGCGTAGGCGAGCGCGCGGTGGAAGGCACCCTGGTCAATGCGGCGGCGGTCGTGCTCGGGGGCGGAGCCGGGCTGGCGGTCGGGCGGCGCGTGCCCGAGCGCGTGCGAGACATCGTCATGCAGGGGGTGGGCCTGGCGACCGTGCTCATCGGTGTGCAGATGGCGCTGCAGGTGCGCAACGTGGTCGGGCTCATCGTCAGCCTGGCGGTGGGAGGGGCCATCGGGGAGTTCCTGCGCATCGAGGAGTTGCTGGAGCGGCTGGGTACCCTGGCCCAGCAGCGCCTCGGACCGGACGAGAGGTCGGGGAGTTTCGTCCAGGGGTTCGTGACCAGCAGCCTGCTGTTCTGCGTGGGGCCCATGACGCTGCTAGGCGCCATCCAGGACGGGTTGGGACAGCCCCCGGTGCTGCTGTACACGAAGGCGGTGCTCGACGGGATCTCGGCGGTGGCACTGGCTGGGGCGCTGGGCGCTGGTGTCGTGTTGTCAGCGGTGACGGTGTTGGTCTACCAGGGCGGCGTGACGCTGCTGGCCGGGGTCGTCCAGCGAGGCATGACGCCCGAGGTCCTCCGCGAAGTCACCGCCGTGGGCGGGGTCCTCATCTTCGGCCTGGGGCTGGGCATTCTCCAGGTGCGTCGCATCCGCGTGGGCAACCTCCTGCCGGCGCTGCTGGTGATGGGCATCGTCGTCGCCCTCGAACCGTGGTGGAGTGCGCTGGGGCCCGTGTGGAGGCGATGAGGAACGGGCGAGGCGACGGGACAGGAGAACCGCGGCCGTTCGTGGAAGGACGCACCGATTCCGGGGGCAACCGAGGGATGGTGGGACGGGCGGAGTCGTGGGCGATCGCTGCCCTGGCGGGGAGCGCCATGCTGGCGGTGGTGGCGACGTGGCTGGTCGTGCGCTACCGCGAGCTGGCGCACCGGCTGGCCGCGGCGACCGGTGACCCGCTGCTGGCAGGGCGTCTCGAGCGGCTGGCGCGCGACGTGGACGCGATGAGCCGCCGGGTGGAGGAGGTGGCGCAGCGGGTGGAGCACGTCAATGCGCAGGCGCAGCGCAGCCTGCAGCGCGTGGGGCTAGTGCGCTACGACGCCTTCCAGGATCTGGGAGGCCAGCTGAGTTTCAGCGTGGCGCTGCTCGACGCGGAGCGGAACGGGCTGGTGCTGACGGTCCTGAACGGGCGCGATGGCGCCCGGGCGTACGCCAAACCGGTGCGGGCGGGTGCGTCGTCGGCGGCACTGTCCGAGGAGGAGCAGCGCGCGATCGTGCAGGCGTAGGAGCATGCCGCGACCATGGTCTTCCGCGACCGCCGAGATGCGGGACGTCGCCTGGGGCGGGCTCTGGCCCACCTGCGGGAGCGTCACCCGGTGGTGCTGGCGATTCCCCGTGGCGGCGTCGTGGTGGGGCGTGAAGTGGCCACGGCCCTGGAAGCGCCCCTGGCGGTGGTGGTCCCCCGCAAGCTGCGGTCGCCCTACAACCCCGAACTGGCCATCGGCGCCGTGGCCGAGGACGGCGCGGTCTTCCTCGACGAGGAGCTGAGCCGGGGGCTCTCACGGGAGTACGTGGAGCAGGAGGTCGCGGTGCAGCGGGCGGAGATTGCACGCCGTATCCAGGCGTACCGGCATGGCGCGCCACTGCCGTCCCTGGACGGACGCACCGGCATCGTCGTGGACGACGGTATCGCTACGGGTGCCACCATGATCGCTGCCCTGCGGGCGGTCCGCGCGCGTAGGCCGGGGTGGCTGGTGGCCGCGGTGCCGGTGGCACCGGCAGAGAGCCTGGCGTTGCTGGCCAGGGATGCCGACGAGGTGGTCTGTCTGAGTACGCCACCACTCTTCCACGCGGTGGGGCAGTTCTACGAGGATTTCACGCAGGTGGACGACGACGAAGTGGTGGCGTTGCTCCAGGCCGCGACGGGGCCCGATGCGTCCACCGCCTCGCCGTGAACGCGTTGCGCCGGACGTCGTTGTACGCAGCGCACCGTGCGGCAGGCGCACGCCTGGTCCCGTTCGCAGGCTGGGAGATGCCGCTCCAGTACGCGAGCATCGTGGCCGAGCACGTGGCGGTGCGCACGCGCGCGGGGCTCTTCGACGTGTCGCACATGGGGGAGATCCGGGTGGAGGGGCCGGGGGCGCTGGCGGTGGTGCAGCGGCTGATCACCAACGACGCCGGCCGCCTGCCCGTCGGTGGTGGGCTGTACACGCCCATGTGCCTTCCTTCGGGCGGCATCGTCGACGACGTGACGGTGTTCCGGGTCGCGGAGGATGCGTACCTGTTCGTGGTGAACGCGGCCCGTCGGGAACACGACGCGGCGTGGATCACCGAGCACGCGGCCGGGGCCGCTGCCGTCGTGCGCGACGTGTCGGACGCCACCGCGCTGCTGGCGGTGCAGGGGCCACGGGCGGCGACGATCCTGGCGCGGCTGGCGGGCGATGAGGTCGCGGCGCTGCCCCGGTTCCACGCGCGCGACGGCGTCCGCATCGCCGGCGTGCCGACCTGGGTCTCCCGGACCGGGTACACCGGCGAGGATGGGTTCGAGCTGGCCGTGCCCTGGGACGATGCACCGCGGGTCTGGGCTGCGCTGCTGGAGGCAGGGCAGTCCGAGGGCCTGATGGCCGCCGGGCTCGGGGCCCGCGACACCCTGCGCCTGGAAGCGGGGTACATGCTGTACGGAAACGACATCGACGAGACCACGACGCCGCTGGAGGCCCCGCTGACCTGGACCGTGAAGTTCGACAAGGGCGAGTTCATCGGGCGCGACGCGCTAGCGCGCCAGCGGGCAACAGGTGTGACGCGCCGACTGGTCGGATTCGAGGTGGTGGACCGGGCGATCGCCCGGCCGGCTCAGGAGATCTGGGCCGACGGCGGCCGCGTCGGCAGGGTGACCAGCGGGACGTTTGCCCCCACCCTCCAGCGGTCCATCGGCCTGGGGTACGTGTCCGCCACGCACGCTGCGGTGGGCACGATGCTGCAGATCCAGATCCGCGGGGTGGGCGTGCCGGCGCGGGTCGTGCGGCTGCCCTTCTACCGGCGACCGACAAGCTGATCCAGGTACGGGGTGAGGCATGTATCCTGACGATCGGCGGTACACGCGCGAGCACGAGTGGGCGAAACGCGAGGACGGACGTGTACGTGTGGGCATCACGCGGTTTGCCGCGGAGCGTCTGTCGGACGTGGTGTACATCGAGCTGCCGAAGGTGGGCACCGAGGTGCGGGCCATGGAGCCTTTCGGCGTCGTGGAGTCGGTGAAGGCCGCCAGCGACCTGTACGCGCCGGTGTCGGGGCGCGTGATCGAGGTGAACGCGGACCTCCTGGCGCACCCGGAGCGGCTCAACCAGGACCCGCATGGTGACGCGTGGATGATCGTGCTGGAACCTGCCAGCGAGGCGGAATGGGATCAGCTGCTGACGGCCGAGGCGTACGCCGAGCTGGTGGCCGCGGAGGGCGCATGAGCGCTGCCTGGACGCCGCATCGGTACCTGCCGATGACCGCGCGGGAGCGGGAGGAGATGCTGCGGACGATCGGCGTGGCGTCGGTCGACAAACTGCTCGTCGACATCCCGGCCCAAGTGCGGCTCACCCGGCCGCTGCAGCTCCCGCCGCCGATGGCGGATGTCGACGTGCTGGCACACCTGCGCGGGCTGGCGGAACGGAACGGCCACGCGGATCGGTTCGTGTGCTTCCTGGGGGCCGGCGCCTACGACCACTGGATCCCCAGTGTGGTGTGGCACCTGGCCGGGC
>Ga0073930_1001717_pt1 | contig 17840 bp, 10 predicted proteins | sample DewCreD2012metaG_5_FD_76968 | JGI IMG/M metagenome (GOLD analysis project Ga0073930, IMG submission 76968) | Hot spring sediment bacterial and archeal communities from British Columbia, Canada, to study Microbial Dark Matter (Phase II) - Dewar... ...
AAAGGGCTTGGGGCGCTCCCGCCCGAGGAGCGGCGAGAGATCGGTCGCCTGGTCAACGACCTGAAGGAAGAGGCCGAAGCCATGCTGGAGCAGCTCCGCCTTCAGCTCGAAGAACGAGCCGAAGCGGAGCGCTTCGAGCGCGAACGCGTGGACATCACGCTGCCGGGGTTGCGTCCCGTCTTCGGCGCTCGCCATCCGATCACCCTCATCCGAGAGCGAATCGAAGACATCTTCGTCTCGATGGGCTATTCGGTGGAGAGTGGTCCTGAAGTCGAGACGAGCTATTACAACTTCGACGCGCTCAACATCCCCCCGGGACATCCGGCGCGCGAGGCTCAGGACACGTTCTACCTGAGCGAAGAGCTCGCCCTGCGGACGCAGACCTCGACCGTGCAGATCCGGGCGCTCGAACGGCGGCGTCCCCCCTTGCGCATCATCGCTCCGGGGAAGGTCTTCCGTCGCGATACGCCGGATCCGACGCACAATCCGATGTTCTTCCAAGTCGAGGGGCTGGCGCTCGATCACGAGATCACGATGGGCGATCTGAAGGGGACGCTGCAGGAGTTCGTCCGACGGATGTTCGGCCCACAGGTGCGGACGCGCTTTCGCCCGAGCTATTTCCCCTTCACCGAACCGAGCGCCGAAGTGGACTTCAGTTGCTTCATCTGTGGTGGCGCCGGATGCCGCGTGTGCAAAGGGGCGGGATGGATCGAACTCGGCGGATGCGGCATGGTGCATCCGCGCGTGCTGCGCGGGGCGGGCGTGGACCCGGAGGAATTCACCGGATTCGCCTTCGGCCTCGGCTTGGATCGCATGGCCGCTCTCATGTACGGCCTCGAGGATATTCGTCTCCTCTATGAGAACGACCTTCGGTTCCTCGAACAATTCGGCTTCTAGCGCGGCGCGAGGCGACGACTCGCCAAGCGCGCGATCTCTGTCGCGGGAGCGCACGGGGGTATGAAGGTCAGTTACCGGTGGTTGAAGGAATTGGTGGATTTCGAGCTTTCGCCCCGCGAGCTGGCCGAGAAGCTCACGATGGTGGGGCTGGCGGTGGATCGCGTGGAGGAGGTGGATGGGGATGTCCTGCTGGAGCTGGATGTGACGTCGAACCGACCCGATTGCCTCTCGCATCTGGGCGTGGCGCGCGAGATCGCCGTCCTCTGCGGCACGAGCGTGCGATATCCGGAGACGCGCCTGGAGGAAGACGAAGAGGAGACGGTCCGCGTCGCCTCGGTGGAGATTCGTGATCCCGACCTCTGCCCGCGATACGTCGCGCGCGTGATTCGGGGCGTGCGCGTCGGCCCGTCACCGCGCTGGGTGGTGGAACGACTGGAGCGGCTCGGGCAGCGGAGCATCAACAATGTCGCGGACATCACGAATCTCGTCCTCTTGGAACTCGGGCATCCGCTCCACGCCTTCGATCTGGAGAAGCTCATCGGGCGGCGGATCATCGTGCGGCGCGCGCGCGCTGGCGAGCTGTTGGTGACCCTCGATGGCGTGAAGCGCACGCTTCGGGAGGATATGCTCGTGATCGCGGATGCCGTGCGCCCGGTCGCGCTGGCCGGCATCATGGGGGGCGAGGAGACGGGCGTCTCCGAGACGACGCGCGATGTGCTCCTGGAGAGCGCCTACTTCCATCCCCTCTCGATCCGGCGCACGGCCCGCGCGCTCGCGATGAGCACGGAAGCCTCCTACCGCTTCGAGCGCGGGGCCGACGTCGAGGCGCCGCGATGCGCGGCCGATCGCGCGGCTCGCCTCATCGTCGAAGTCGCTGGGGGACGCATCCTGCGCGGCGCCATTGACGTCTATCCGAATCCGCGGCCGCGCGCTCCGGTGCGGCTTCGCCGCCAACGGCTGCGACGGGTCTTGGGCATGGACGTGCCGTGGGATGAGGCCGTGCGTCTGCTCCGAGCGCTCGGATTTCACATCGAGCGCGCCGATGGCGAAGAGGTGTGGGCGATCCCACCAAGTTTCCGCGTGGACATTGACGGCGAGGACGATCTCGTCGAAGAGGTCGCCCGGCACATCGGTTATGACGCGATCCCCACGACGCTCCCGCAGTGGAACGGCTACGGGGAACTCCTGCCGGGCGAAGAGAAACGGCGCGCGCTGCGCACGATCCTGTCGGCACTCGGCTTCAGCGAGGCGATCACCTTCAGCTTCGTCCCCGAGTCGTGGGACGCGCTCTTTCGATCCGAGGAGACGCGCGTCTGTCGGTTGCGAAACCCCATTGACGAGACGCGCGCGCAGTTGCGGACGAGCCTGCTGCCGGGGTTGCTCGAATCGCTCCTGCACAACCTGCATCACGGAGTGCGCTCGGTGCGCCTTTACGAGATCGGCATATGCTTCTTCGCTCGAGAAGAGGGCGAACGCCCGATCGAGCGGGAACAGTTGGGGTTGGTGGCGACCGGGCTCCTCAATGAGCGCGCGTGGCAGGACCATCATCGCCCCTTCGGCTTCTACGAGATGAAGGGGACCTTAGAAGCCCTGCTCGAAAAGCTTCGCGTGCGTCCCGTCGCCTTTCAGACGTCCCCGCAAGAGTATTTGCATCCGGGCCAATCGGCCCGCCTCTTGGTGGGAGGCGAACCGATCGGCGATTTCGGCCAACTCCATCCGCGCATCGCCGCCCTCTTCAAGTTCAAGCAACCGGTCTTCGTCGCCGAGCTGGATCTGGAGAAACTCCTTCAGAAGGAGAGCGAGGCGATCCGGTATCGCCCGCTGCCGCGCTTCCCGACGGTAGTCCGCGATTTCTCGCTGCTTGTCCCGCGCGAGGTCACCTATGCCGAGATCGAGCGCGGCATCGCGGAGCTGGGCATTCCGGAGATCGTCGAAGTGCGCCTCTTCGACGTTTATACGGGACCGAACATCCCGGCCGACAAGCGCTCGCTCTCGATCAGCGTTCGCTTGCGCGCCGAGGATCGGACTCTGACCGAGGAAGAGATCGCCGCCATTCAGGTGCGGCTGCTCGCCCATTTGCGGGAGCGCTTTCGCATCGAGCCGCGCCTGTGATCGGCGCTCGCGCGAGCAAAAAGGAGTTGCCAGATTATGTCCGTCGGAGTAGAATACGGTTCAGGTGTTTGTCAGGCGGAGGGATGATCGTGGCGGGATTGAGCGGTTTGGAAAAGTTCGCGCACCTGGAAGATAAGATTTATCGTGCGATCGAGCAATTCAAAGCTCTGCGGCAGGAGAAGGAGGCTCTGGAGAAGGAGGTGGCGACGCTGCGCCGAGAGATGAGCGCGCTCCTGGCGGAGAAGGATCGGCTGGAAGCTCAAGTGGAACGTCTGTTGACCGAACGCGATGCCATCAAGCTCAAGATCGAAGCGATGCTGGAGGCCCTCTCGGTCTTGGAGCAGGAGATGGTGGATTCCCTGCGATGAGGAGCGAACCGGAGCCTATGGAGACGACACGCACACAGACGGTGAAAGTCGAGATCTACAATCAGACCTACAACCTGCGTGCCGACGGCAACGCCGAATACATCCAGCAATTGGCGGCGTACGTGGATCGGCACATGCGAGAGATCGCCTCGAAGACCCTCACGGTGGATTCGCTCAAGGTCGCGATCCTGGCCGCGTTGCTGATCGCCGATGAACTGCATCAGATGAAGCAGCGCTACGAGCAGTTAGACGCGCAACTGGCGCAGCGCAGCGCGGAAGCGGGCGAGCTGCTCGACCAGGTGCTCAAGAACTATCGCTCCGGCGACCGCCGGGTTGGTGACACGTCGGACGTCGCATCCGAACTCCGGCATCCCTGAGCGCCCTCAGGCCCTGTGGCGATGCGCACGGCGGGGCCCGCCGGCCGAAGGGGTTGTCGGCAGTTGCCGTTTTTGTTATCGTCCATTTCAGCCATGAAGCTCTCCGACTGGGCCCGCAAGCAAGGGATCGGCATTCCCACTGCCTGGCGGTGGTTGAGGGCGGGCCATCTCCCCTTTGGGCCGCACGGGCAGCTTCTCGCCGGCACCATCCGGAAGGCCGCACGTGGTTCCAGCTACCGGAGGCTGTGAGGATGAAGGTTGCGCAGGCCTTTCGCTTTGAGCTCGCCCCCAACGTCGCGCAGCGCATCGCCCTCGCGAAGCACGTGGGGGCCGCCCGCTTCGCCTATAACTGGGGCCTCTCCCGCTACCTGCAAGCAATCGAAGAGAAGCGTCGCATTCCTTCGGCCATGGAGCTGCACAAGCAGTGGAATCAATGGAAGAGAGAGAACGCCCCTTGGTGGGTGGAGGTCTCCAAGTGCGCGCCGCAAGAGGCGCTGCGGGATTTGGAGCGAGCAGTCCGGAATTGGCGGCGGAGACTGGCTTGCCGACCCCGCTTCAAGCGGAAGAAGCAGATGGCTGACAACACGGCGCGCTTTACCGGGTCCATTCGGGTCTTTCCCCGACACGTGCAGCTGCCTCGGATCGGCAAGGTCCGCTCTAAGGAGCAAACGGAGAAGCTCCTTGTGCTCCTAGCCAAAGGCAAGGCCCGGATTCTTTCGGCCACGATCTCGCGGGAGGCCGACCGGTGGTTCGTGAGCTTGACCTGCGAGGTCGAACGACCGGATCCCGCCTTCAGTGATGGAGAGCCCGTTGGGGTGGACTTGGGTCTTTCGTCCTTTCTGGTGCTGTCGGACGGGACGAGGATTGAGGCGCCGAAGCCTCTCCGGAAGGCTTTGCGGCTTCTTGTCCGTCGGTCTCGGCGGCTGTCGCGGAAGCAGAGAGGGTCGAAGAACTACGCCAAGGTGGCCTTGACTGTGGCTCGGCTCCATCGCCGGGTGAGGAACCTCCGTCGGGACTTCCTGCATCGGGTCAGCACCTGGCTGGCGAGAACCAAGCCGGCCGTTGTGGTGGAGGATCTCGATGTGCGGAGTCTCGGGCGGGGAAGGTTCTCCCGGTCAGTAGCGGATGTCGGCTTGGGAACCTTCCGGCGGATGCTGGAGTACAAGGCCCGCTGGTATGGCGTGCGACTGCTCATCGCGCCGCGGGATTTTCCCTCCACCCGGATGTGCTCGCGCTGTGGGTGGGTGGCCCCGAAGATGCCGCTTTCCCGTCGGATGTTTCGCTGCCCAGAGTGCGGGCTGGTGATGGATCGAGATCTGAACGCGGCGTTGAATTTGCGGCTTTATGGACTAGCCATCCTAAATGGCTCTACCGAGAGTTCCTCGGGAAGTGACGCCTGTGGAGACTGGCTCTGCGGCGGAACGGCAACAAGCCGGTCTACGAGCATCCGGTCGGTGAAGCAGGAAGTGGCCGGTCGTTTTGTTTCACCCTGGGTGGTGAAATAAACGACTATGAGCCACGGAACGGTGATCGTCTCCGCCTCCCCAAGTTCCCTCCGGAAGGTCTGGCGCCCGCTCTCTTCATAGCGTCGGCTTCGAGTATAATCATGTGTCACGAGGCAGCGACTGTGATCGGAGGGTGGGCGATCTCGTGAAGGGCACACGATGCCGCGGCGCTGAGGACCGCTTCGGGATCTCCCCGAGCGTGGAACGGGAGTTCGCCCGCCCGAATCCTCAACGAGGAGGACGTCGGCATGATCAAGGATGATCTCTTTCGAGTGAAAGTCGGATTGGCCGAGATGCTCAAAGGGGGCGTCATCATGGACGTCACCAACGCCGAACAGGCGCGCATCGCGGAAGAAGCGGGAGCCGTCGCCGTGATGGCGCTCGAACGCGTGCCCGCGGATATTCGCGCCCAAGGTGGCGTGGCGCGCATGGCTTCGATCAAGCGGATCCGCGAGATCATGGAGGCCGTCTCCATCCCCGTGATGGCGAAAGTGCGCATCGGTCACTTCGTCGAGGCGCAAATCCTGCAGGAGCTGGGCGTGGATTTCATTGACGAGAGCGAGGTGCTGACGCCGGCCGACGAGGAGCACCATATTGACAAGCATCAGTTCAAAGTCCCCTTCGTCTGTGGAGCGCGCGATCTGGGCGAAGCCCTGCGTCGCATCGGCGAAGGTGCGGCCATGATTCGGACGAAGGGGGAAGCGGGTTCGGGGAATATCGTCGAGGCCGTTCGTCACCTGCGAAGCGTGATGGATGCGATCCGCCGCCTGACGGTCCTGCCTAAGGAGGAATTGATGGCCGAGAGCAAACGCCTGGGCGCGCCGTATGAGTTGGTCTGTTGGGTCGCCGAGCACGGCCGCCTACCGGTGCCGAATTTCGCCGCCGGAGGGATCGCCACGCCGGCCGATGCTGCGCTCTGCATGCAACTGGGCGCGGAAGCCGTCTTCGTCGGCTCCGGAATCTTCAAATCGGAGGATCCGGCGCGGCGGGCGCGTGCAATCGTCAAGGCCGTGACCTACTACAATGATCCGAAGATGCTCCTTGAGGCGAGCGAAGAGCTGGGCGAGCCGATGCGCGGCCTGGATGTCTCGCGCCTGGCCAAGGAAGAGCTTCTGCAAACGCGCGGATGGTGAGCGATGCGGATTGGCGTTCTGGCCGTTCAAGGTGACTTCGCCGCTCACGGGCGCGTCCTGGAGCAGCTGGGCGTGCCCTGGTGTGAGGTCCGACATCCTGAGCAATTGCGCGAGATCTCGGGCTTGATCCTCCCGGGGGGCGAGAGCACGACGATGTTGAAGTTCCTGCTGGAAGAAGGATTCTGGGAACCGCTTCAGGAGTTGGCCCGTCGCGGCGGCGCGTTCTTCGGCACGTGCGCGGGCGCGATCCTGCTGGCGCGAGAAGTCACCAATCCGCGCCAGCCCTCGCTCGGCTTCATGGATATCTCCGTCGAGCGGAACGCTTACGGCCGCCAGATCAACAGCTTCGTGGATCGCGCGCTCAGTCCCGTTTTCGGACCGCCCCCCCTGGAGATGATCTACATTCGGGCGCCGATCATCACGCGCGTCGGCCCGGGCGTCGAGGTTCTCGCCGAACACGGCGGATACCCTGTGCTCGTCCAACAGGGGCGGTGTTTGGCGGCCACCTTTCACCCCGAATTGACCGATGATCGGCGCGTCCACAAACGGTTCCTGCAGCTGGCCGAGGCCGCGTCCGCGCGAGGATGAGGAGAGGCCAACCCCGCTTGGTCACCCCACGCCTTGACAGCCGCGTGGGCGACCGCGATAATACGGCTCTTCGTATGCGCGGGAGCCGGTCAACGAATCCGCGACAGCGGCGCGTGTTATCCGATGGCATCTACGATCGCCTCAAGGTCGAGATCATCACGGGCGCCTTGAAGCCCGGATACTATTTTTCGGAAACCGAACTCGCCCGGCGATTCCGCGTGAGCCGCACGCCGATCCGCGAAGCGTGTGCGCTTCTGGAGAAGGAAGGACTCCTGCACAGCATCCCCTACAAGGGCTACCTCATTCCCCCGATCACTTTTGAAGACTTGCAAAAGCTCTACCAGGTGCAGCTCATCGTCGAAAGCGCGTGCGCTGAACTGGCCGCTCGCGCCATCGCCTCCGAACATCTACACACGCTCGAGCAACTCTGCCGGGCTTCGTACACCTTCGAGGATCGAAAGAGTTACTTTGAATTCATCCGCGCGAATTTCCGCTTCCACGCATTGATCGCCGAGGCGACGGGCAACGATCTGCTGCTGGGGATCGTGCTCGACGTGGAGAATAAGCTCCAACGATTCTTCTATCAGACGATCGGCTTGGGGGCCTATGGTCCGCAGCTCGTCGAGGAGCACACAGCCATCGTGCGCGCACTGCGCGACGGCGATCCGCAGCGCGCGCGCCGCGCTATGGAGCGGCACATCCAGAACACGAAGGAACGAACCTCAAAGTTATTTTTGAAGTGAGGGACGGCTTCGTCGCGAGAGCGCACTTCGTCCGGAGCCGGTGCGCACGGGGTGGAAACAAGGATGAAGCAGAGACGCGAGATTCTGACGGGAACAGGGATCGGCCTTCTGCTCCTCCTCTTGCTCCCTCCGAACCTCTGGGCGACATCTCAGCCGGCCATCTCGCCGATCGAACTCCGGGTGGATGCGTCGGAAGCTCCGCGCAAGATCTTCCACGTGCGGATGACGATCCCCGTCTCGCCGGGTCCGCTGACGCTCGTCTATCCGAAATGGATTCCGGGCGAGCATGGTCCGACGGGCCCCATCGCGAACCTCGCCGGACTGCGGCTTGAGGCCAATGGCCGTGAACTCCCGTGGCGGCGCGACGCGCGCGATATGTTCGCCTTTCACATCGAAGTTCCTGCGGGTGCGTCTCGCCTTGAAGTGGCGTTCGATTATCTCGCCCCAACACGCCCCGGTGGCTTCAGCACGAATCCTTCGGCCAAACTGGCCGTCATTGACTGGCATCTGTTCCTCCTCTACCCGAAGGGGCTCGACATCGAGAAGGCGCTCGTTCGCCCGACGCTTCGCCTTCCCGCCGGATGGCGATGGGGGGGAGCTTTGTCAGGACACGTCGTGCGTCCGGACGAGGTCGTGTTCGAGCCCATCCCCCTCTCCCTGTTGGTGGACACGCCCATCGTCATCGGCGCGCATTATCGGCGGATCGAGCTGGCCGGCGCCTCCGAAGGTCTTCCGCCTCACGTGATGGATGTCGTCGCCGATAGCGAGTGGGCGCTCGAGATCCCGGAGTCGCGGCTCTCCGCCTATCGCCAACTCGTTCGAGAGGCGCGAGCGCTTTTCGGCGCGATGCATTATCCGCGATATCATTTCCTCGTCTCGCTCAGCGACCACATCAGCCATTTCGGTCTGGAACATCATCAGACGTCCAACAATCAAGTCCCGGAGCGATTCTTCGTGGATGATCATGTGCATCGGCGACTGGCCGATCTGCTCCCCCACGAATTCGTCCATTCCTGGTGCGGCAAGACGTTGCGCCCTCAAGGACTGGTGACGGCCGACTATCAGCAAGAGATGTTGACGGACTTGCTCTGGGTGTACGAAGGCCTGACGCAGTACTACGGCATCGTGCTGGCCGTGCGGAGCGGGCTGCTCTCGATGGACGAAGGCCGGCAACTTCTGGCCGCATACGCGGATGGATTGGCGCATCAGACGGGACGTCGGTGGCGACCGCTGCAGGACACGGCGACGGCGGCGCAAATTCTCTATACGGCCCCCGCGGAGTGGGCGAACTGGCGGCGCGGCGTGGACTTCTATCCCGAAGGCGCCTTGCTCTGGCTCGAGGCCGACGTCCTCATCCGTCACCTGACGGACGGACGCCGCTCGCTCGATGATTTCGCGCGAGAGTTCTTCGGCGCAGGCACCGGATCGGAAGGTCGGATTTTCGTGAAGCCGTACACGGTCGAGGACATCTACGCGACCTTGCAGAAGGTCGCGCCATATGATTGGAAGGGCTTCTTCACGGCACGGCTCGCAGAGAAGCAGCCGCACGCGCCGATAGGCGGCCTCACCGAAGGGGGATGGACGTTGAGCTACGGGGAGACGCCGAACCCCTTCACCCTTCCGCTTTCGGAGGATGTGCTCCCGCTTCCCTCCTCGCTCGGCTTAGCCGTGAAGGAAGATGGTCTGATTCTCGACGTGGGGCATGAGACGCCGGCTTATCGAAGCGGCCTCGGCCCAGGGATGCGGATCGTCGCCGTCAACGGGCGACGATTCGGCCGCGAGGTCCTCTTGCAAGCCCTCGCGTCGGCGCGCGACGGCCGTCCGATCCAACTCCTTGTGGAGAACAACGAGTTCTTCACCACGCACGAGCTGCGCTACACGGAAGGCGTGCGATTCCCACACCTGACGCGGAACGAGCAGAAGCCGGACTGGCTCTCGCAGATCTTGACGCCGCGCGCTGCCGAACGCCGATGAGCCGAGGAGGATGATGGGCGACGAGATTCGAGAGGAGGCTGCCCCGACGATCTCGCCGGAATCGCCACGCGCCCTTCAGGAAGGGGCCGGACACGCTGCAGGACCTCTCGCTTGGCTCCGACAGGCTTCCCCCGAACAGCGTCGAGCGCTTGTGGCCGCTTGCCTGGGATGGATGCTCGACAGCATGGACATCATGCTCTATGCGATGGTCTTGGCTCATCTCATGCGCGATCTTCAGATGAGCCCCTCGCAGGCGGGCCTCCTCGGATCGCTCACCTTGCTCGCTTCGGCCGTTGGGGGAATCCTCTTCGGTCTCCTCGCGGATCGCATTGGTCGGACGAAGGCGCTGATGGCCAGCATTCTGATCTACTCCATCTTCACGGCGGCCTGTGGCCTGGCGCAGAGCATCGCGCAATTGGCCGTCTTCCGTGTATTGCTCGGGCTGGGCATGGGTGGAGAATGGGCGACCGGAGCCGCGCTCGTCTCCGAGACCTGGCCGGCCGAGCATCGCGGGAAGGCCTTGGGGGTTGTCCAAAGCTCCTGGGCCGTCGGCTATGCGCTCGCCGCTGCGATCACGGCGCTCATCCTTCCTCGATATGGATGGCGAGCCGTCTTCTTCTTCGGCGTCCTGCCGGCGCTGGTGACCTTCTGGATTCGACGCGCCGTCGAGGAGCCCGCGTTGTGGAAGAGCGCGCAACGAGAGCGCGCGCTCGCGAAGGCATCGGCGCCTCGCCTGGTCGAACTCTTTCGCAGAGGGTTCCTGCGGCATACGCTCACGACGACGCTCATGAACACGAGCTCGATGTTCGCCTGGTGGGGATTGTTCACGTGGATCCCGGCCTATCTGGCGCTCCCTCCGGACAAAGGCGGAGCGGGCTTGAGCATCGTGCAGACGTCCACCTGGGTGATCCTCATGCAGGTCGGCATGTGGCTCGGCTACGTGACCTTTGGCTTCGTCAGCGATTGGGCGGGGCGGCGGCCCACCTATCTCGTCTATTTCCTTGTGGCCGCGGCGCTGGTCCCCATCTACGGGGGGACGCGGCATCCGCTGCTTCTGCTTCTGCTCGGTCCGGCCGTCGCGTTCTTCGGAACGGGATACTTCAGCGGATTCGGAGCGATCACGGCCGAACTCTTCCCGACGCGGATTCGCGCCACGGCGCAAGGCTTCACCTATAACATCGGACGCGGCGTGAGCGCGCTCGCTCCCTTCGCCGTCGGACATTACGCTCACACGCACGGCCTGGGCGTCGCCTTCTCGCTCACGACCGTCGCCTTCCTGATCGCCGCCGCCTTCGCCCTCGCCCTTCCCGAGACGAAAGGCAAAGCGCTCGAGTGAAAATCCCCCTTGACAATACGACCGGCTTGCATAGAATAAGGGCCGACATTGTATACAATGCGGATACAATTTCGGCGAGGGAGAAGATCGCGCCAAAGGAGGACGGCCATGAGGAACCGGATCCAAGGAGGATGGACCATCGTCGTCATCTTGCTCGTCGGCGCCTTCGGGCAGATCCGCGCTCAGGGCGAGCTGGCGACGCTCAGAGGCAAAGTGACCGATGAGACGGGGGCGGTGATCTCCGGAGCCGTCGTCACGGCGACAAATGTCGAGACGGGATTTCGACGGACGGCTCGGACGTCGGATTCCGGAGACTATTGGCTCCCCGCGCTTCCCCCTGGGACCTACGAGCTGACGGTCGAAGCCAGTGGCTTCGCTCGTCAAGTCCGGCGAGGTATTGTCCTGACCATCCGGCAAGAGGCGACGATCGACATCGCGCTCAAAGTCGCGGGGATCGAGGAGACGGTCGTCGTCACCGCCGAAGCGCCGATCGTGGAGACGTCGAAATCCGAAGTCACGACCGGAGTGAGCGAGCAGATGATTCGCGATCTGCCGGTCAATACGCGCCGTTGGCTCGACCTGGGTCTGCTCACGCCCGGGGTGAGTCAGGATAATATCCGCGGCTTTTACTACAACAACCTCAACATCGGCGGCGGCTCCCGCTGGTGGGCGAACGGCTTCGTCGTAGACGGCGTCACCAACACGTGGGCCGAGATGGGTGAGCCGCGCCAGAACTTCCCTCAGGATGCCATCCGCGAGTTCAAGGTCAATACGATGCAGTTCAAAGCCGAATACGGTCTGGCCAGCGGAGGACTTCTGACGGCCATCACGAAATCCGGGACCAATGAGCTGCACGGGAGCGCGTTCCTCTTCTTCCGCGACAAGCTCCTCAACGCGCGCAACTTCTTCGAGAAGACGCGCCCGAACTACCGGCGCTATCAATATGGCGGAAGCTTGGGCGGACCGATCGCGAAGGATAAGACCCACTTCTTCGGCTCCATCGAACGGACGGATGAGAATCGCTTCTTCACCGTCTTCACCGGAGGCCTCTATCCGCAGGAAGAGGGAACGTTCTTGAGCGATCAGTGGCGGACGATGTTCGTCGTGCGGGTGGATCACCAGTTCAATGAGAGCCACAAGCTCTTCGCGCGATATGCGCAAGAGGATGAGTATCGGCCATTTCTCACCGCCGGAGGGATCAACGCGCGGAGCGCGGGCTTCGGATTCGCCGTTCCCCGTCGAGCTCCGGTCATCGGATGGACGTGGACGATCTCGCCGAGGGCGCTGAACGATTTCCGATTCCAATACGCTTTCGCCAAGTACATCGTCTCCCCGGCGGATACGGGGAAGCGCGGCCATTCGTTCGATCCGGGCGACTTCCCCAAGAAGCGTTTCGACGATTGCGCGCAGATCATCGTGCGGCCCAGCCTGGTCACCGGCAATTGCAACTCGCAGATGGGACCGGAGAAGCGATGGCAGTTCGTGAACAACTTCTCGTACCATGTCCCGAACCGGTACGGCAAGCACGAGATCAAAACAGGCGTGGATTACAATTGGATCGACTTCGCCGCCGACATCTTCATCAACGTGAAGGGAACTTATTTCTTCTCGACGGATAAGCCGTACACCCCCAACGACCCGACGACCTCTCCGTATCTCTTCACCATGCAATTCCCGGCCTACACGCGGAAGCCGGTGACGCACTTCTCCGCCTACGTTCAGGACGATTGGTCGCCGATCCCCTCTCTCACGTTCAACCTCGGACTGCGGTACGATGTGCAATTGGGCTCGTTCAACGAGGACATTGACAAGATCCAGTTCCCCATCCCGGTACCGTATGTCACCTCTAAGGGGCGCGGAGATCACAACAACTTTGGGCCTCGATTCGGCTTCGCGTGGGATCCGACGCGCAAGGGCAAGGCCGTGATTCGAGGCGGATATGGGATCTACTACGAGAACGTTCGGACGCTCACGAACTTCGCCGAGCGCTGGTGGCCGCAACAGAAGCTGATCATCATCTCCAATCCGGCTTATCCGGATCCCTTCCAAGGGCGGAGCCCGGAGGAATTCATCTCCAAGGCGCCCCCGAACATCACCGTTCTGGCCAACGATAGCGTCAATCCGTATTCCGAGCAGTACAACCTCGGGCTCAGTCTGCAACTGACGCCGAATCTCGCCGTCACCGTGGATGGCGTTTATCATCTCGGGCTCAAGCAGTGGCGGGCCATAGATGCCAACTATTTCCCCAGCCCGACGGTGCGCGTGCGTCCCAATCCCAACTTCGCGCGCGTGACACGGCGGGAGACGGCGGCGAAATCCCATTACACGGCGCTCTACGTCAAGCTGGAGAAGCGCTTCAGCCGCGGCTTCACGTTCCTGACCCACTATACGCTCGCCGAAGGAAAGGACAACTTGCACGACGGGTTGCCGCCGGATCAATTTCGGCTGAACGACGAATGGGGGCCGAGCCCGACTGATCGCCGCCAGGCGTTCGTTTTCAGTGGCCTGTGGCAATTGCCTTATGGGTTCACGCTGGGAACAATCGTGCAGCTTCGTTCGAGCTTGCCGTTTGAGATCACGGCCGGGACAGATCTCAACGGCGATGGCGTGGCCGGGGATCGCCCGCTGGGGATCACGCGGAACATGGGCTGTCGCGCCGTGAACTTCCAAGCGCTCAATGCCTATCGGCAAGCGAATCGGCTCGCCCCGTTGAGCGAACGAGATATCCTCTGCCCGGGATATGCGAATGTGGATCTCCGACTGACGAAGGCGTTCGCACTCAGAGAGGCCGCGCGCGTGGAGGCGATCGTCCAGGCCTTCAACCTCTTCAACCGAGTCAACTTCAACCCGCCGGCGGGGAATTTGCGCTCCGGACTTTTCGGGAGGCCTACGACAGCTCTGGACGCGCGCCAACTGGAGCTGGCGGTGCGATTCAGCTTTTGATCGCTGTGGGGCTCCGGGCGACCGGGACATCGCCCGGAGCCCTCCATGGAAGATGCCCTCCCGCATCCTCATGCGGATTTGCCGCCAGATGGATCGGCCGAGTTGGGAGGAAACATCTCCTTCAGCACCTCAGTCAATTCATGCGTGAACGTAATCGGAAGGAGGGGGAACTATGGATGTGCGGCGTCTCGCGATGATCGTCCCACTTCTTCTCACCCTACTCCTTGCGCATCCGGTGCCGGGACAGGAACGGCTGTCCAGCCTCGCTCAGGTCTTCGCGAAGGGACCTATCCTCCAAGATCGCAACGACGATGGCGTCGTTGACTTCATCGCGTTGGCGATCGTCGCCTCCGGGGACGCGACGGCGACTGATGCGGCGATCCTCACGGACATCGGGGCGCGCCTTGGTTTCGAGACGATGGGTTTGGATCTTCCCCTTCTCTTCCTCGACACCGAGAACGCTTTGCCGCCGGCTCCCTGTATTCTGCTCGTCGGAAACCGAAATCGGTGGGTGCAAAAGCTCGCGAGCGAGGGACGCCTGGATCTGGCGGCCCTTGGCCCAGGGGAGGGCGTGATCGCTCTCCTTCCTTCCGCGCTTGAGGGACGGGACGCGCTCGTCATCGCAGGACGCGATGAGGAAGGCCTTCAAGAGGCCGGGCGATTCTTCGCCGCACGCATGCCCTATCTCTGGCGCGTGGGGAAGGAGACGCTGCGGCAGGTCGAAGAGGACGCGACGACGTTCTTCGAACGACAGGGCCTTGGGCGTCCTCCGGTCGCCGCGCGCGCGCTCACCGTACGAAAAGGCGCGGAGGAGATCGCCTCGCTGCTTCTCGATGTGCAGTTCCGCAGCGCGACCGAATTGGCTCAGGCCGCTCAACGGCTTCGAGAACTCGCCGCGGCGCACGAGCAGAACCAGCGCGAAGACGTGCTCAACTATTCGAGCATCGCGCGGGTGATCTTCCAGCTTCGCGCCGAAGCTGCGTCGCAACGCGTGGAAGTTCCAAGAAGCGGCTCTCCGAGCAGAGCATCCCTTCCGCTCGTTCGCGAGAGTCGAGAACCCGTCCGCGACTTGAGCCTCGCCAACTTTTACTCCACCGACGGGCTTTTGAAAGGCTCGCCGACCGAACTCATTCCGAATCGGGTGGACACGACGATCGTCGTCGGACCGGGCCGGGATGCCGTGTGGGCGGCGGAGATCGCCGCCCGCCTCGGCTTAGAATCCACGGGCGTGAGACTGCCCCTCGCCAAATCGGCCGAGGAGATCACGGATGAAAAGGGCGAAATGAATCCGATTCTCATCGGGAGGGAGAATCGCCTGGTGCGCGCGCTCGTCGAGAGAGGGAAGCTCGCGAATCTCGCCGAGCTGAGGCCGAATCAGGGACTCGTCGAAATCGTTCACGAGGCGTTTGAGGACTCTCCGGCCGTCATCGTCGCGGGTTCGGACGAGGCGGGAACGCGAGAAGCCGCCCGCTATCTGGCGGCTCGCGTCCCGTATCTGTGGGAACCCAAGAAGGGTCGGTTGAGCCTCGGCATGATCGAAGATGAAGCGCGGCGGTTCTTCGCCGCGCGCTCGGGCGCCGGACAAGCGGCCACGGCGCTCTACAAGCTGGATCGCCTCATCGCCTCGGAACTCGCGGGGAAAGCGGTCGAATCGGTCTCCGCGAGCCTCTATGTGGAAGGCGCCGAAGAGGGATTCGCTCGCTTCGCCGAAGACTACCTGCGCCCCAAGCTCAGGGCCGAACGCGTGCAGATCGCGGTGAGAAACATTGACCTCGCCCATACCACGCCGATCCTGGATGAGTCTTGGGAGATCCCTTGGGAGGTCCATGACGTTTGGAACGTGCTGCGCACCCGTGTCCTCCCTCGCGTGAAGAAGGGCTCACGCGTGGAGATCGAGGTGCGAGTGAGCGAAGCCCCGGACGTCCGACGCGAACTGGAGCGCGCCATTCGCGCGGAGCTGCGGAAGCGAGGAGTCGCCGAGGAGAAGATCACCGTCCGCGTGCTCTCCGCCTACAAGCAGGGCTTCAGTTGGATCATGGACGTCGTGCTCCCGGCGATTCGGGAGAAGCAGTCGGAGATCGCGAAGATCCTCATCCGCTTCGCTCCGCTGGAGCGAGAGCCGGACAAGCCGGAACTGCGGTGGCAGACCATCTTCTCTCCGATCCGGTGGCTGCAGGAGCTCTATCCCATAGATGAAGTGCTCGCGAAAGAATTGAACCTCCCCGTAGAGGCGATCGTCTTCGAGAGAGCGGCCTCGCCGAAGAGCCCGATCTATCACCTCGAAGTCCTCGATCGAGCGGGGCGAGTCCTCTATCAGAGCGATTTCGATCCGAAGTTCGTGATCCAACCGCTCTTCCGCCAATTCCCCGATTACGAATCGGTGCGCGTGACGACCGGATGGATCACGGCGGACGTCAACGGGAAGCGCGTGGCGGATGAGCGGATCGTCACGGATCCGGAGAAATTTTGGGACCTCTATCAGAAGAAATTGTTGCCACGCCTGTTCGCTTATGTCATGGACCTCTACGAAGGCCAGCCCAAGCCCGAGCACGCACCCTATTTCGGCGAATTGAAGGTGGAGCTGACCTTGAGCGAGCCGGATTATCCGTTGGGGATCGATCAGGAGCAAATCTCCTCGCTCGAGGCCCTGCACGAGGATCTCTACTTCGGCACGCTCGCCTTCTTCGATCTCATCGGGTTGAAGTTCGTCGGCGAGCGCCTCCTCTATCCGGGACGAATCCTCCCGATCATCTCTCCTCCCCGCCATGGAGAGAACGGGCGCGCGCGCATCGTCCTCACGGGGAAAGCGGCGGGCTCTCCACGCGTCGTCCTCGAATGGACGGAGCGAGGGAAAGAGGGGACGCATAAGCGCTCGCTCGACATCTTAAAGGTCGCCGTCGAAGACCCGCGCGTGGTGGCCGCCATCGTGGAGGCCGGATACGAAGGCGTGCGGCGCGTGGACATCGCGCTCCGCACCGATACGGAACGCGATGAGCGCGAGGAGCTGATCAAACGGGCTCCCGAAGAGGTCGTGGATCGGACGATCCTCTCGGCCGAACAAGCGCGCGCCATGCTCGATCTTTTGCGACGCTTCCATCAGGCGAGGCTCTTCACGGCCACCCTCGCGTATCCGCAGCTCGATCGCATTCGTTTTCGCCTCATCTCCCCGGAGAAGACGACGTTCGAAGATGTGCCGAACCCGGGCTCGACCTTCCCCGTCAAGGATCTCGAAGCGCGAGCGCGGGGGTATCGGTATGCGGGCGAGCGAATTGTTCAATGGGATGAACCGATCAGTCCCGAGGAATGCGAGGAGATCGTCGCGAAGCTCAGCACGTTTCCGGAGATCACCGCCTATTGGGTCGGCCGATCGTATCTCGGGCGCGACATCTGGGCGATGGACGTCATGTCGCCGATCGAGGCGAAGCTGTGGTCGCACGCGAAGGCGACGACTTTCAAGCCGACGCTCTTCATCTCCGGCCGACAACATGCCAATGAGGTCTCCAGCACGAGCCATATCCTTCGCCTCGCCGAGTTGATAGCGACCGATCCGGAATACAAAAAGTACCTCAAGCGCGTGAACCTCGTGCTGCATCCGATCACGAATCCGGATGGGGCGGCCTTGGCCTATGAGTTGCAAAAGATCACCCCGCACTTTATGCTTCATGCCGGGTATTGGGGAGCGCTGGGCGTGGACGTGACCGTCGGTCAATGGGAGCGCGACCCGATGTATCCGGAGGCGAAAGTGAGGCGCGAGATCTGGCGCACATGGCTGCCGGACATCTTCTTGAACCCGCATGGCTATCCCTCCCACGAATGGGTGCAGCTCTTCGGAGAATATGCCGGATGGGTTCGCGCGCGCGTGCC
>Ga0073930_1001721_pt1 | contig 17796 bp, 18 predicted proteins | sample DewCreD2012metaG_5_FD_76968 | JGI IMG/M metagenome (GOLD analysis project Ga0073930, IMG submission 76968) | Hot spring sediment bacterial and archeal communities from British Columbia, Canada, to study Microbial Dark Matter (Phase II) - Dewar... ...
AGCGGTCGGGGCCGGCCTCGGCATGCAGTGCTTCGACTTCAAGGGCGGCATCGGGACGGCCTCGCGGGTCGTCTCCGGCTTCACCGTCGGCGTCCTCGTGCTCACGAACCACGGCTCGCGCCACGAGCTGCTCCTCGCCGGGGTCCCCGTCGGGCGCGCGATCACCGACCTCATGCCGCGCGAGCACACGGAGGGCTCGTGCGTGGTCGTCGTGGCTACGGACGCGCCCCTGCTCCCCCACCAGCTGCGGCGCCTCGCGGTCCGGGCGGGGCTCGGGCTCGCGCGGGGCGGCTCGAGCGCGTCGAACGGCTCGGGCGAGCAGATGCTCGCGTTCTCGACCGCGAACCGGCTCCCGGCGCAGGGCGGGCGCGTGCTCGAGGTTCGCGCGATCGCGGACGGGCCCGAGGCCGAGGTGCTCTCGGACCTGTTCCGCGCGGTGGTCGAGGCGACCGAGGAGGCCGTGGCGAACGCGCTGTTCGCGGCCGAGACGGTGGTCGGTCGGCACGGCAACACCCTGCACGCGCTGCCCGTCGAGCGCGCGCTCGAGATCCTGGCCCGGCACGGCGCGCTCGCATCCTGAGCGACGCGCCGAACGGCCCTGCGCCGCAGGGCGCTCCGGTCCGTGGTCGCGCCGGCCCCCCGGGCGCAGGATGATGGTGGAGGTGGCCGATGGAGCACGACGACTTCTGCCGAGAGGCCGAGGAGCGCTTCGGCACGGTCGCCCAGGCGATGACCCGGGGCGTCATCACGCTCGAGCCCGACATGCGCGCGAGCGACGCGGCGATCCGGCTCGCCGCCGAGGGGATCCCTGGCGCCCCGGTGGTCGACGGGGGCGCGGTGATCGGCATCCTCACCCTCCGGGACCTGCTCGAGCGCGAGGGGCACACGGCGACCCAGACGACCGGCCCCTTCCTGCGGGCGGAGCGGCACCTCGCCAAGCTCACCGTGGCCGACGTGATGATCCGGGACGTGGTGACGGCCCGGGCCGACTGGCCGCTCACGAAGGCCCTCGAGCTCATGGACCGGAGCCGGGTCGGTCGGCTCCCCGTCGTGGACGAGCGCGGCCGGCCGGTCGGGATCCTCGGGCGCGACGACGTCCTGCACGCGATCGCCGCGGCGCTGCGCACGCCGGCGACGGTCCACCCGGGCGCGCCGAAGCTCCCGCCGGACCCGTGAGGCCGAGCGGGGAGCCGCGGGGCTGGCCGAGGGCCCCCGGCTTCCCGTACCATCGGGCACGGAGACGTGGCTGAGTGGCCGAAAGCAGCCGCCTGCTAAGCGGTTAGGGGGCGTTGAGCTCCCTCGCGCGTTCGAATCGCGCCGTCTCCGCCATCTGGGCGGTCCGTATCCTGGGGGGTCGTGGAGGCCGCCCTCATCGACCTGTTCGACACGCTCGTCTGGAGCGAGTGGCGCGCGCTCCGCTCGGCCTTGGCCCGGGAGCTGGGGGTCCCCGAGGACGTGCTGATCCGCGCGTACGAGACCACGTACACGCCCCGCCAGACGGGCGCGTTCGGGAGCGCCGAGGGCGACATCGCCGCGCTCGTCGAGGCCTGCGGGCTCGAGCCGGAGCCGGCGTTCGTGCGTCGCATCACCGATCTCGTCGCCTCGCACCTCGACGGACGGGTGCACCTGTACGACGACGCCCTGCCGACGCTCCGCGCGCTGCGAGCCCGGGGGGTGCGCACGGCGGTCGTGAGCAACTGCGACCACTTCGCCGGCCCGCTCGTCCACGAGCTCGGCCTGCGGGACGAGGTCGATGCGCTCGTGCTCTCCTTCGAGGTCGGCTCGCACAAGCCGGATGCGCGGATCTACGAGGTCGCGCTGGACGCGCTCGGCACCTCGCCCGAGCGTGCGGTCTTCGTGGACGACCAGCCCTGGTACCTGGACGGGGCGGCGGCACTCGGCATCGCGACGCGCTGCATCCGGCGGGCGCGCGAGCCGTGGGAGGGCCACCGGGACCCCGGCCCGCACCCGACGATCTCGAGCCTCACCGAGCTGCTCGGAGCCTGACCGAGTCGGCGCACCCGGTGGCGGCGATACCCGCTCTGCGGCTGTTGCGGGGCCGTCGCCGGATCGCTTCGGGAAACCCCGCGACGAACCCGCGGAGCCTCGATCTGCGGGCGTGTTGTGCCGATGGGACGGTGTCCGGAAACCCGGACGCTGCGTCGAGCGAGGTGGGGGGTACGGGATGAACATCGGCAGGCCGGTCCGGATCCTCGAGATCGTGCCGGAGACGCTCCCCGGGCCGCTCGCCCCGGTGCGCGGGCCGCTCGTCATCCTCCCGGAGGTCTCCGGCGCCGGTACCCAGCGAGCGCGGCCCGTGAGGTCTTGACCCGGAACGATGCACGGTCGGGTCGACGTCCTCGCGGTGGGCGGTGGCGTCGCGGTCGGTTGGCGCGCCTGGTCGCTGCGGCGCGAGCGCGACGGGCGGCTGCTGCTCGGTTCCGTGTTCGGCTGGGGTGAGTCCTGGCTGCCGGCGACACCGGCCGTCGCGGCGTGTCCGAGGTCCCACCGAGCCCCGGATCCGTCGTGCACGTGTGGGCTCCACGCCGCCTCGGACCCCGGGCTGCTGCCCACGGTGCTCGACGGCGACGTGGCGGTCGTGGGCACCGTGAGCCTGTGGGGGAGGGTGATCGAGCACGAGTCCGGCTACCGCGCCGAGCACGCGTACCCCGCGAGCCTCCGCCTCGTCTGCTCCCGATGCGGGCGGGCGCGGGACGTGGCACGCATGGTCGTGGGTCCGGGCCGCGGCCGGCCGGGGCGCCTGATCGTGGCCTGCCGCCGCCATCTCCGCAGACCGCACCGCGGTGTGGTTCCCGCCCGAGTGGTGCAGGAGCGACTGCTGCGGGCCTATGGGATCGACCGGCTGCCGGAGGACGCCGCCCGCCGGGTCCTGGGGTGGCGGACGGTGGCGGCGCGGAGGCTGCTCGGGACGGGCCTCGGGAGGGCCGTGGTGGCCGGCCTCGCGCTCGCCACGATGCTGTCCTTGCTCATCTCGGTCGCCGTCGTCACGGGACGGCTGCCCGCCTGAGCGGGCGCCCGACGCTCCCGATCGGCGCCTCCTGCCGGCGCGGTACGATGATGCGCGAGCGCCGGTAGCTCAACGGATAGAGCATCTGACTACGGATCAGAAGGTTGGGGGTTCGAATCCCTCCCGGCGCGCGAGGGTCCGGGACCTGACCGCCGGCCATCCGGGCCGGGGCGGGCGCCCGTATGCTCGGCTCGTGAGCCGCGAGCCCGAGCTCGTCGACCGGATCGGCATCCTCCGGCCCCTGCGCATCCGGGACTTCCGGCTGCTGTGGGCCGGCATGACCGTCTCGATGATCGGCGACGGCGTCTACACCGTGGCCGTGGCCTGGCAGGCCTACGAGATCTGGAACCGGCCCTAGGCCCTGGCCGCGGTCGGGGTCGCCTGGAGCCTGCCGCAGGTGGTGCTGCTGCTCGGGGCGGGGGTGCTCTCGGACCGGCTCGACCGGCGGCGCCTCATGATCGCCGGGGACCTCGTCCGGCTCGTTGCGATCGGCGCGATCGGCGCGCTCTCGATCCTCGGCTCGCTCACGCTCGCGCGGCTCGTCGGGCTCGTCGCGGTCTACGGGGCCGGCCAGGCGGTGTTCGGGCCGGCCTTCTCCTCGATCGTGCCGCAGATCGTGCCGGATGACCTCCGCGTGCAGGCGAACTCGCTCGCGCAGTTCGTGCGGCCGCTCACGCTCGCGCTCGTCGGGCCGGTGGTCGGTGGGTTCCTCATCTCCTGGCTCGGCGTCGGGTGGGCGTTCGTGGTGGACGCGGCGACCTTCGTCGTCTCGGCGGCGGCGATCCTCGCGATGCGCACGCGGGCTGTGGCGCGGGAGGAGCTCGAGCGGCCCTCGGCCTGGCGCGACCTCGTCGAGGGCCTGCGGTTCGTCCGTCGGCGGACGTGGCTGTGGGCGGCGATGGTGGGCGGGACGATCAGCCTGCTGTTCACGTGGGGCCCCTGGGACGTGCTCCTGCCCTACGTGGTGAAGAACGATCTCGGCGGCTCGGCGTCGGACCTCGGGATCGTCTACGGCGCCGGCGGGCTCGGGGCCGTCGTGGTCGCGCTCACGATGGGGCAGCGGGGTCGCCTGCCGCGCAGGCCGATCACGGCGCTGTACCTCTCCTGGGCGCTCGGGATGCTGCTGCTCGCCGGGTTCGGGCTCGCCGTCCGGCTGTGGCAGGCGATGGTCGTGGCCCTCGTCGCCGAGGGGGCCATCACGCTGCTCATGGTGATCTGGACGACGCTGCTGCAGCGCCTGGTGCCGAGGGAGGTCCTCGGGCGGGTCTCGAGCCTGGACTGGCTGCTCGCGACCGCCGGCGTGCCGCTGTCCTTCGCGCTCGTCGGGCCGGCCGCCTCCGTGCTGGGCGTGGACGCGACGCTGATCGGCGCGGGGGTGCTCGGGGCGGCGGTCACGCTCGCCTTCCTGCTCGTGCCGGGGGCGCGCGAGCCCGAGCGGGACGAGGCGCTCCGGGCGGCGCTCGTCGCGGGCGCTCAGAGCTCGCAGGTGTAGCCGACGCAGCCGCCCGCGTACTCGGCGTCGACCTCGACCGGCGGGGTGGTGCCGGCCTCCGAGAGGAACGTGAGGACCTGGCCCGGGCGGCTCCCGTACCGGTAGACGGTGATGCCTTTCACCCGCATCCGCCAGGCGGCGCGGTAGATCTCGCGCACGTCCTCCACCGTGGCCGAGGCCGGCAGGTTCACGGTCTTGGACACCGCGGCGTCGACGTAGCGCTGGAAGGCCGCCTGCATCCGCAGGTGCCACGCGGGCTCGATCTCGAGGGCCGTGACGAAGGCCCGCTGCACGTCCTCGGGCACGCGCGGGTTGCCGCGCAGGCCGCCGGTGCGGGCGATCTCGGCCATGAGCTCCTCGGAGTAGAAGCCGCGGTCGCGGGCGATGCGCTCGAACAGCGGGTTGGTCTCGACCAGACGCGTGCCGAGGACGTTGCGGACGTAGGAGACGGCGAACATCGGCTCGATCCCCGAGGTCGTCCCGGCGATGACCGAGATCGTCCCGGTCGGCGCGATCGAGAGCAGCTGGGCGTTGCGCAGCGGGGGCGCGCCGCGGGCGGCGAAGACGCTCCGGTCGAACGCGGGGAAGGGGCCGCGCTCGGTCGCGAGCTCGGCGGAGGCCCGGCGGGCCTCGTCCCGGATCTCGCGCGCGATGCGCGAGGCGAGACGGATCGCGGCCTCGTCGTCGTAGGGGATGCCGAGGGAGGCGAGGAGCTCGGCGAGCCCCATCACGCCGACGCCGATCTTGCGGGTGGCGAGCGTCGCGGCCTCGACGGCCGGCGTCGGGTAGCGGTTGACCTCGAGCACGTCGTCGAGGAACCGCACGAGCAGGCGGACGGTCGCACGCAGCCGCTCGAGGTCGAGGCGCCCGCCCCGCACCATCCGCGCGAGGTTCACCGAGCCGAGGTTGCAGGACTCGTTCGGAAGCAGCGGCACCTCGCCGCAGGGGTTCGTGGCCTCGATCCGGCCGAGCTCGGGGACGGGGTTGTCGCGCGCGATCCGGTCGAGGAACAGCAGGCCGGGGTCACCGCCCCGATGGGCCTCCTCGCAGATGAGGTCGAACAGGCGCCTGGCCGGCACCTCGCGCACCGCCTTCCCGGTGCGGGGGTTCACGAGCCGGTGCGCGCCGTCGTGCTCGACCGCGCGGAGGAACCGGTCGGTCACGGCGACGGAGAGGTTGAAGTTCTCGAGCATGCCGGGCTGGCGCTTGGCGGTGACGAAGGCCTCGATGTCGGGGTGCGAGACGTCGAGCACGCCCATGTTCGCGCCGCGGCGACGGCCGCCCTGCTTCACGACCTCGGTGGTGACGTCGAAGACGCGCATGAACGAGACCGGGCCGCTCGCCACGCCGTGGGTGCTGCCGACGAGGTCGCCGGCCGGCCGCAGGCGCGAGAAGGAGAAGCCGGTCCCCCCGCCCGCCTGGTGGATGAGGGCCATGTCCCGCAGCGTCGTGAAGATCGACTCGAGCGAGTCCTCGACCGGGAGCACGAAGCAGGCCGAGAGCAGGCCGAGCCGGGTCCCGGCGTTCATGAGGGTCGGCGAGTTCGGGAGGAACTCGAGCGCGCGGAGGCTGCGGGAGAACGCCTCGGCCCAGCGCTCGGAGGCGCCCGGCGCGAACGCGTCCTCGGCGGCCGCCACGTGGCGGGCGACCCGGTCCATCATCTCGCCGGTGGACTCGACCACGCGCCCCTCCTCGTCGCGAAGGAGGTACCGCTCCTTCAGCACCGTGACGGCGTTCAGCGGCAGCTTCAGCTCGTCGCGGACGCCGAGCAGGCGCTTGGCCTCGCGCAGCTCGGCCCGGCGCCGCCGGTACAGGACGTAGGCGCGGGCCGCGTCGACGAGACCGAGCTGCATGAGGACGCGCTCGACCTCGTCCTGGATCTCCTCGAGCTCGGGGGCGCGGTCGACCCCGCGGGCGGCGAGGGCGTCGATGACGCCGCGGGTGACGCGCTCGGCGAGCGCCCGCTCGGGCCGGCCGGTCTCGCGCAGGGCCGCGAGCACGGCCTCGACGATCCGCTCGGCGTCGAACGGGGCTAGGGTCCCGTCGCGCCGGCGCACCTCGCGGAAGGGCGCCCGCACGCTCGCCACGGACCCAGCCTACCCCGGGCGCTGCGTCAGGCGCGCGGACGCAGCATCTCGAGCGCGGTCGCGAGCGCGGCGAGGGCGGCGCCGGCGACGGAGACCCAGTACCCGGTCTCCAGGCGATAGGTGATGAGGCGTGGCACGGACTCCGGCATCTCGATCGGCCCGGCGAGGACCGCGAGGGCGGCGACGGCCGCGAGCAGCGCCGCGACCGCGGCATGCCTCCGACCGGTGCGGATCTGGAGAGCGGCGTGGAGGAGCAGGCCGACGCCAGCGACCAGCGCTGCGCGCCCGGACCACGCCTCGTACCCGCGCACCGACCCCGGGATCACGAGCGCGGTCGGCCCTCCCAGCCAGGTCCACCAGTCGAGGAGCGACCCGACGCAGAGGAGGAAGCCGGCGAGGGCACGGCCGACGAGCGCGACCCTCGGCCCCTTCACGCCGTTGCGCCAGAGCCTTGCGGCTGGTCCGGGTCGGACGGCGCAGGCACGGGCGCCTGGAACAGCAACCCCTCCTCCTCGGCGAGTCGGAGCGTCTCCACCGGTACGTGGTCGGGTTCCGTGCCGAGGTTGAGATCCGCGTAGCTCGTCATCGAGGTGCTTGCACGCGAGAGGTCCACGAGCACCACGCCCGTTGCCGTGAAGCGGTCGTACGGGATCCGCGCCACGGTCCGCCGCTCGATCCACGACACGGCGCCGTCGCCGAGGAGATGCGCGACCCGCACCTCGAGCGGCTCGCCGGGCACCGCGTAGGCCTCGTCGAACCGCACGTACGGCCAGGCCTTCGTCCGCGGGAGCGCGCTGCAGCCCACCGATCCGACGGAGGCCTGCAGGCACAGCACGGCGTCGCGCACGTCGAACCACTCGGTCGGGACCCGCACCCACACGGTCCCGAACGTGAGGCCCTCGCGGACCTCCTCGGGTGCGTCGAGGACGCTGCGGCACATCGGCGGCGCCGCCTCCCACCAGGCGCGGGTGCCCGGCGCCGGGTGGGCCGTGCGCTGGAGGACGATCCGGTCCACGAACCGCTCCCAGGCGGCCTGGATCGGACCGTCAACCCCGCCGGCCGCCTCTTCGTTCCAGGCGAGGATGAGGTCGCGCGCGTCCGCTCCCGACTCGGGGTTGCTATCCCAGGTACGGAAGGCCTCGAGGATCGCGGTCTGCCGCTCGGCGAACGGCGAAGATCCGATGAACGTGGCGCTCGGACCCGACAGGGCGACGGCGAACCTCGTGCTCCACAGGCCGTCGGACCGCTGCTCGCCGAGGCCGAGGAGGATCTCACTGTTCTGCGGCGAGCGCAGGTCGGCCGGCGCTCCGACCCACACCTCCGCGCCGGCTGCGACCTCCTTCGCCTCCCCTGCGTCCCAGAGAACCTCCCGGACCTTGACGGTGACGGGCGAGAGGCCTTCGGCGAGCGGGTACGTGCCCGCGGGCGCCGGCTCGACCGAGGCCGGGATCACGATGAGGTCGGCGAGCGGCGCCGGCGCGGGATCCACCAGGGCGTTCGGCTCGACCTCGAGCGCGGGCCAGGGCGTCGGCGATGGGGCGGGGCGCTCGGCGTCGGGGGCGCAGTACGGCCACGGCAGGTCTGCCGCCGCTGGCGATGGCGCCGGTCCTCCGCCGAGGTGGGCGAAGGACAGGAGCGGCGCCCCGACGCCCACGAGGGCCACGGCCCCCGCGGTCACGAACGAGGCGATCCTGCCGCGCATCACTGGGCCCTCGCTGCCACGACGTCTACCCTGGCGTACGCGCGGTTGCTGCCGTTCCGAAGCTCGTTGATGACGTTCACCCGGATCTGCAAGTGTGGACCGCCGCTCGCGCTGTACTCGTCGGTCTGCCAGAACACCCACGACTCGGTGGGTGTGAACGTGTGGGTGATGGATGCCAGCCAGTCTCCCGAGGGGCCGATGTCGCACGTGGCTGGGTCGCCGGTGAACTTCGTCCACGGACGCTGAGCGAGCTTGAGCGTGACCGTGCCCGTGGCATCTGGCGCCCGGCGGATCCATGCGCCCATGTCGTACGTGCCCGGGTGGAGGACGAGCACATCCTGTCGAAGGATGGGGTCCGCTCCGGTGAGCGGCTGGGAGCCCTTGAACCGCAGGTGGTAGCCGCCCCACGGGCTGTTCGCGTCGGCGATCTGCTCGACGGACCCGACATCCACCGTCTCCCAGTACTGCGTCCAGTCGAAGACCTCCTCGAACGAGGGATCGGCGTGCATCCGACGGAACGAGCCCGCGTTCTGGCCGTTCCGCTGCATGAGCGCGGCGTAGTCGTCGTGCTCGACCGTCTGCCATGCGGAATGAGCGCTGCTGCACTTCCCCGAGCTCATCGTGGGGTGTGCGCTGGTCGTCAGGTTCTCCTCGTGGCTCACGTGGGCCAGGCCCATGATGTGCCCTGCTTCGTGCGTTGCTGGATACCCGAAAGGATTCGTGAACTTCCAGGTGATCTCGGCACCGCAGTTCGAGATGACCGTCCCGTCCTCGGGCGCAACCCCCCTCGCGAGTACGCGATCGCTTGCTGCGGCGTCCCAACAACGGCTGTGCACACGAGGAGGCACCCTGTCACCGCAGCGCATCTCCGGCGTTTCACATGGGAAGAATCTCTCTCTCTCCGCTGTCAAGTCACGCAACCGAACCTGGACGCGTCCCCCGGGCACGGTCTGGGAAGCGCCGCCCGTCGCCCTCGCGGAACCGCCGCCCGCGAACCCGTCTAGCCCGGGTCAGGGTTGCCGGTCAAGCCAGGTCTGCACGGCGCGTGCGTACTCGCGAAAGCCGTCGAGCACGAGGGGGATCGCGGCGTGCACCCGCACGTCGTCGATATCCGCGTAGTCGTGCACGAGCGCGTTCCGCAGGCCGGCGGCGGGGGCGAGCCGCTCGGCAAGATGTGGCGGCAGGAGGCCGAGCCTCGCGGCCGCGGAGAAGGACCGCCGGTAGTCGGTCGGCGGCTGCCCCTCGAGCTCGGTAGCGACGTGGACGTTGATGTCGATCGCGGTCTCCACGATGAGCTGGATCAGGCGCTCGACGGCTCGGCGGGGGCCTGCGGCGGCGAGGTACTGCTCGAGACCGATCCCCCGATGGGCCTCGAGCTCGCCGAGGTACCGGTCGAGGTGGGCGAGCTTGCGGCGGACGATCTCGGTGCGGACCATCAGCCGTAGCGCTCCCGCAGGACGCGAGCCTCGATCTCGCGCAACCAGGCGGTGTCGAGGTAGCGCTTGATCGCCCGCAGTCGGAACTCCTCGAAGGCTCCGGGCTCGGCCTCGAAGACCGGACGACCATCGAGCGCCACCTCGCGCAGCAGCAGCGGGTCGGCCTCGTCCAGGAGGACGAGGTCCACCGGGCGATCGGCCTGCACGGCCGACGCGACCGCCTCCAGACGCGGCTCGTACGGTCCCGTGTCCTCGCGACCGTCACCGTCGAAGAGCACGCCGAGATCGAGGTCGCTCCCGGCGTGCTCGAGCCCGCGCGCGGCGGAGCCGAACACGACGAGCAGGCGCACGCCCGCACGCCGGATCGCCGCTTCCTCTACCCGGAGCTCCATGAGGGCATCCTACGGCCGAACGCTCGGCGAACAGGCTGCGCTCGCGAAGCGAAGGTGGCGGCGGTGCCGGCGGCACGCTCGGGGGTCCTCGCTAGGACGGGTGGGCCTCCTGGAGGAACGGGTCCCCGGGAGGTGCGGCCGGTGAGGACGTGGCCCGGTGCGTGAGGAAGAGGACGAGGCCGGCGGTCGCGAGGGCGATCCATGCCACGACCTCGTCGTGGGGTCGGCCTCGCGAGCAGCTCACCCAATCCGCGCCGCGGACGCAGATGGCCCCGACGAAGAACAGGGCATCGAGCACCGCGCCGGTGACGGCGGCCGCGACCGCCGCCAGGCCGGCGGGGAGCAGCTCGAGCACCGATCGTCGCGGCGCGCCGACGAGGAGGTAGATCGCGAGGCCCGTGAGCGGTAGGAGCCCGACCACGACGATCCAGACGACGCGCGAGCCGTGCTCCGGCTCGCCGATCCCGCGCCCTCGCACCAGGGAGGCGAGCACGTACAGCCACAGGGCGGCCGCGAGGTAGACGGCCGTCCGGATCAGATACCCATCGAACCCGATCGCGGCCCCCACGATGAGCCGAGTAGGCCAGGGGTCCTCCCCGTTGTCAAGTCGGGCGACGGCGCTGCGGTCTCGCTTGCGTCGTATCGTTCGGGCGACCGGGAGCAAGGAGGGAGGACGCGATGGAGTACGTGCACCTCGGACGGCTGGGGCTGAAGGTGAGCCGGCTGTGCCTCGGGACGATGAACTTCGGGCCGGAGACCGACGAGCCGACGAGCCACGCGATCATGGACCGCGCGCTCGAGCTCGGCATCAACTTCTTCGACACGGCCAACGTGTACGGGCGCAGCAAGGGCGTCGGAGCGACCGAGACGATCATCGGGAACTGGTTCGCCAAGGGCGGTGGCCGGCGCGAGAAGGTGGTGCTCGCGACGAAGGTCTACGGGGAGATGGGCCCCTGGCCGAACGAGTCGCGGCTGTCGGCCCTGCACATCCGCCGCGCGTGCGAGGACAGCCTGCGCCGCCTGCGGACCGACCACATCGACCTGTACCAGATGCACCACATCTACCGCGAGGCCGACTGGGACGAGCTCTGGCAGGCCTTCGAGGTCCTCGTGCAGCAGGGCAAGGTCCTGTACGTGGGCTCGAGCAACTTCGCGGGCTGGCACATCGCGCAGGCCAACGAGCGGGCGCGCGACCGGCACTTCCTCGGCCTGGTCTCCGAGCAGTGCCTGTACAACCTCAACGACCGGATGAGCGAGCTCGAGGTGCTGCCGGTCTGCCAGGCCTACGGGATGGGCGTCCTGCCCTGGAGCCCGCTCGCGGGCGGCCTGCTCGCCGGCGTCCTCCAGGGGGTGAAGGAGGGACGACGCGCGGGGGAGTGGGTCCAGGAGGACCTGCCGAAGTACCGCGACCGGATCGAGCGGTACGAGGCCCTGTGCGCGGAGCTCGGCGAGCGGCCGGCGGACGTCGCGCTCGCGTGGGTGCTCGCCAACCCGGCCGTGACCGCGCCGATCATCGGTCCGCGCACGCTCGAGCAGCTCGAGGGCTCCATGCGCGCGCTCGAGCTCGAGCTCGACCCCGAGACGATGGAGCGCCTGGACGAGATCTTCCCCGGCCCCGGCGGTCCCGCCCCCGAGGCCTACGCCTGGTGAGGCGGTCTACAGCACGCCGACGCGGCGCAGGGTCTGCTCGCGCACCGAGCCCGCGAGGGCCTGCAGCGCATCGGAGACGCGCGGAGCGGGCGGCTCGGGGTCGGCGAGGCGCCGGGCGGGCTCGGGCACCGCGGCGAGGTCGGCCTCGAACCGCCGGCGGGCCTCGGCGAGGGTCTCGGGCGGTCCGGTGCGCCGGCCCCCCCGCATGACCGGCACGAGCAGGGGCTCGTGACCGGGGGGCACCGGCTCGTCGCGGAGCCCGAGCACGTCGCCCTCGGGTCCGCGGAAGACCTGCTTGCGCCCGGGCAGCGTGGCCTTGGCCGTCGAGAGCTTCAGCACCGGCCGCCCGTCGAACTCGACGAGCTTGTAGACCGAGTCGAGGTACGGCGCGTCGGCGGAGGTGCCCATCTTCGTCCCGATGCCGAACGCGTCGATCGGCGCGCCGGCGCGCACGAGGCGATCGACGTCCATCTCGTCCAGGCCGCCGCTCGCGAAGATCCGGACGTGCGGCAGGCCCGCCTCGTCGAGGATCCGTCGCGCCTGCCGCGAGAGCGCGTCGAGGTCGCCGCTGTCCAGGCGGATGCCGAGCCGGCCGGCGAGCCCGAGCTCGCGGATCACCTGGATCGCGGTGCGGACCCCGTTCGGCGTGTCGTACGTGTCCACGAGGAACGTGGTCCGGGTCGGGTGGTCGGCCGCGAAGGCCGCGAACGCGTCCCTCTCGGTCGGGAACGCCTCGATGAACGAGTGCGCCATCGTCCCGGCGACCGGGATGCCGTAGCGCCGCCCGGCCTCGACGTTGGAGGTCGCGACGAAGCCGACCATCGCGGTGGTGCGCGCGACCGCCATCGCGGCGTCGACGCCCTGGGTCCGGCGGAACGCGAAGTCCACGAGGTCCTTCCCCCGCGCGGCGAGCACGCAGCGGGCGGCCTTCGAGGCGATCGTGGTCTGGAAGGTGACGACGTTCAGCAGGTACGTCTCGACGAGCTGGGCGACGGCGATCGGGGCGGTGACCTCGAGCAGGGGCTCGTCGGCGTAGACGATCCGGCCCTCGGGAACGGCCCAGACGTCGCCGGTGAACCGCAGGCGACCGAACGCCTCGAGCGTGTCCTCGTCGTACCCCAGCTCCGCGAGGTGGGCGAGCTCGTCCTCCTCGAACCGGAAGGACTCGAGGAACGCGAGGCAGGGCTCGAGCCCGGCCGCGACGAGGAAGCCGCGGTTCGGGGGCATGCGCCGGACGAACAGCGAGAACGTCGCCTCGCGGTCCATGCCGCGGCGCAGGTAGCTCGCGGCCATGTTGAGCTCGTACAGGTCGGTGAGCAGGGCCGACGGCGGCATACCGACAGCGTACGCGCTCGTGCGCGCGGCCGTGCGAAGATGCGGCCCAGAGGTCCCGTGGGTCTGCGGACCACGGCCCCTCCGGGCCGGGTGCGCCGTGCGAGATGGTGGAGGAGGACGCGGGAGGACGGCCATGTGGCACCTGGACCGCGACGGCCTGGATCGGCTGATCCGGCTGCTCGCCGAGCGCGGGTACCGGGTCATCGGCCCGACGGTCCGCGACGGGGCGATCGTGCTCGAGGAGGTCTCGGGCCTGGCCGATCTCCCGGCCGGGGTGCGCGAGGTCCAGGGGCCGGGCCGGTACCGGCTCGAGCGCGCCGATGACGGCCGCCTCTTCGACTGGGCCCATGGCCCCGACGCCGGGAAGCGGTTCCTGTTCCCGCCGCGCGAGCGGCTGACCGAGATCCACCGCGGCCCGGACGGCATGCGCGTCGAGCCGGCGCCCGCAGACGACGACCGTCCGCTCGCGCTCATCGGCCTGCGCTCGTGCGACCTGCACGCGATCGCCGTCCAGGACCGGGTCTTCCTGGAGCTCGACGAGCGGTACCGCCGGCGCCGCGAGCGCGCCCTGCTCATCGGCGTGAACTGCGCGGTGCCGGGGGAGACCTGCTTCTGCGTCTCCATGGGCACGGGTCCGCGGTGCACGGCCGCGTTCGACCTCGCCCTCACCGAGCTCGCCGACGGGTTCGCGCTCGAGGTCGGCAGCCGCGCCGGCGAGGAGCTGCGGAGCGCGCTCGGTGCCCGGGAGGCGACCGACGCCGAGCGGGCGGAGGTCGAGGGCATCGTCGCGCGCGCCGCCGAGGGCATGGGGCGGGCGCTCGAGACCTCGGACCTGCCGGGGCTGCTGTACCGCAACCGCGAGCACCCGCGCTGGCGCGAGGTCGCCGCTCGCTGCCTCGCGTGCGCGAACTGCACGAGCGTCTGCCCGACCTGCTTCTGCCACGACGTCGTCGACGGGGTCTCCATCGACGGCGAGGTCGCCTGGCGGACGCGCGAGTGGGCGAGCTGCTTCGGCGCCGACTACAGCTACGCCGCGGGGGTCGTCGTGCGCGAGAGCCACGCCGCGCGCTACCGCCAATGGCTCACGCACAAGTTCGCGTCCTGGATCGACCAGTTCGGCGTCTCCGGGTGCGTCGGGTGCGGCCGCTGCATCACCTGGTGCCCGGTCGGCATCGACGTGACCGAGGAGATCGCCGCGATCCGCGCGACCGACGGGGCGGTGGAGGTGAGGACGGCGTGAGCGCGACCGAGCTCGAGGCCCGCGCGACCCAGCCCGAAGGCCGGCCGATGCGGATCGCCGTGATCCAGCGCATCGTGCCGGAGACGCCGGAGTCCTCCACGTACTGGATGACCTGGCGCGGGAACGACGGCGAGGGCTACGCGTTCGAGGCCGGCCAGTTCAACATGCTCTACCTCTTCGGCGTCGGCGAGGTCGCGATCTCGATCTCCTCGAACCCGATGCACCCGCACCATCTCGGGCACACCGTCCGGCACGTCGGGCGGGTCACGAACGCGTTCCGGAACCTGCGGCCGGGCGACGAGATCGGGGTCCGCGGACCGTTCGGCAAGCCCTGGCCGCTGCACGAGGCCGAGGGCGGGGACCTGCTCATCGTGGCCGGCGGTGTCGGCGTCTGCCCGGTCCGGCCGGCCGTCGAGGCCGCGATGCGCCGGCGCGACCGGTACCGGCGGCTCATCCTGCTGCTCGGCGCCCGCACGCCGGACCTGCTCCCCTACAAGGACCAGCTCGACGAGTGGATCGCGCTCATGGAGCGGCTGGGCGTGGAGCTCCACCTCACCGTCGACGAGGCCGTCGGCCCCTGGCTCTACGACGTCGGGGTCGTCACGACGCTGTTCCCGAAGGCGAAGATCGAGCCGGCGCGCACGACGGCGTTCATGTGCGGACCGGAGGTCATGATGCGGTTCGCGGGTCGCGGCCTGCTCGAGCTCGGGGTGCCGGCCGAGCGCATCTACCTGTCGATGGAGCGCCACATGGAGTGCGGGATCGGCCTGTGCGGACACTGCCAGCTCGGTCCGTACTTCGTGTGCACCGACGGGCCGGTCTTCCGCTACGACGTCATCGCGCCGCTCATGGAGGTGAGGGAGCTGTGACGGCGAGGCCCCGCGTCGCGGTGTTCAAGATGGCCTCGTGCGACGGCTGCCAGCTGCAGCTCCTCGACGCCGAGGACGCCCTGCTCGAGCTCGCGGGCCGGATCGAGATCGTGCACTTCGCCGAGGCCTCCTCCGACATGCGGCCCGGCCCCTACGACGTGACGCTCGTCGAGGGCTCGGTCTCGACGCCCGAGCAGGAGCGGCAGGTCCGCGAGATCCGGGAGGCCTCGCGCGTGCTCGTGACGATCGGAGCGTGCGCGACGGCCGGGGGCATCCAGGCGCTGCGCAACGCGACCGGCCGGCACGAGGAGTTCGTGCGGACGGTCTACCCGACGCCCGAGTACGTGCGCTCGCTCGAGGACTCGCACCCGATCGCCGACTACGTCCCGGTGGACCTCGAGCTCACCGGGTGCCCGATCGACCGCGACGAGCTGCTGCACGCGATCGCCACGCTCCTCGCCGGCGGGACGCCGAGGGTTCCGAAGGATCCGGTCTGCGTCGAGTGCAAGCGTCGCGGCATCGTCTGCGTCGTGGTGGCCAAGGGCGAGCCCTGCCTCGGCCCGGTGACGCGCACGGGCTGCGGGGCGCTCTGCCCGGCTTTCGGCCGCGGGTGCTACGGGTGCTTCGGTCCGGCCCAGGCGCCGGGGAACGCCGACGCGCTTGGGCGGCGGTTCGTCGAGCTCGGCCTGCGACCGGAGGAGGCCGCCGACCGGTTCCGCTTCATCACCGGCTGGGCGCCGGCCTTCCGCGAGGCGTCCGAGCGGCTGCGGACGGGGGCGGGTGCAGGCGAGGAGGTGGACGCGGGATGACGCACCGCCGGGTCGAGGTGCCGGTGATCGCCCGCGTCGAGGGCGAGGGAGCCCTGCACATCACCGCGCGCGACCACGAGATCGTGGACCTGCGCCTGGAGATCTACGAGCCACCGCGGTTCTTCGAGGCCTTCCTGCGCGGCCGCGCCTACCACGAGGTGCCGGACATCGTGCCGCGGATCTGCGGCATCTGCCCCGTCGCCTACCAGATGAGCGCCGTCCACGGCCTGGAGGAGCTCTTCGGCGTGCGGGTCCCCGCCGGCGTGCGCGAGCTCCGACGCCTCCTGTACTGCGGCGAGTGGATCGAGAGCCACGTCCTGCACGTGTTCCTGCTCGCCGCGCCGGACTTCCTGGGCTACCACAACGCGATCGAGATGGCGAAGGACCACCCCGAGCTCGTGCGGACCGCGCTCGCGATCAAGCGGGTCGGCAACGACCTCATGGCCGTGATCGGCGGACGCGAGATCCACCCGGTCTCCCCGCGCGTCGGAGGCTTCTCCCGCGCCCCCCGCCGGCGCGAGCTCGAGGCGCTGCTGCCCCGGCTGGAGCGCGCGCTCGAGGAGATGCCGCGGATCGCCGACTTCGTGTCCTCGCTCGAGCGGCCCTCGCTCCCGCGGCAGGCCGAGCTCGTCGCGATGGTCCACCCGAGCGAGTACCCGATGAACGAGGGCGAGATGGCCTCGACCGCCGGCCGACGCTGGACCTTCGCCGAGTACGAGCGCGTGACGCGGGAGCTCCACGTCGAGCACTCGAACGCGCTGCACTCGGTCATCGCCGAAACCGGCACGCCGTACCACACCGGGCCGCTCGCTCGGGTGAACCTGAACGCCCACGTGCTGAGCCCCGTCGCGCGCGAGTGCATGCGCCGCACCGGCCTTCTTGTTCCCGGGGACGACCCGTTCCTCTCGATGGCCGCGCGCGTGGTCGAGACGGCCTACGCGCTCGAGGAGGCGATCCGGCTGATCCGCGCCTACGAGCCGCCGGACCCGCCGGCGGCCGAGGTGACGCCGCGGGCCGGGAGCGCGATGTGGGCGACCGAAGCGCCCCGCGGGACGCTCTACCACCGCTACGACGTGGCCGAGGACGGCACGATCGTGGAGGCCAAGATCGTGCCGCCGACCTCGCAGAACCTCCGGCACATGGAGGAGGACCTGCGGGCGTTCGTACCCGGGGTGCTCGACCGCTCCGACGAGGAGCTCACGCGCCTGTGCGAGATGGTCGTGCGCAACTACGACCCGTGCATCTCGTGCGCGACCCACTTCCTGCGGCTCGACCTGCGGCGGCTGTGAGCGGTTCGGCGCGCCGAGCGGCCGGGCGCGTTCGGGTCGTCGGGGTCGGCTCGCTTCCGGCCGGGGACGACGCGGCCGGGATCCTCGCGGTCCGTGCGGCGAGGGCGGAGCTCGAGCGCCTAGGGGCCGAAGTCGTCGAGATCGGGGCGGCCGCCCACCTCCTCGACGCGCTGCAGGGCGTCGATGCCGTGGTCGTCGTGGACGCGGTATGGGCTCCCGATCTCGAGCCCGGTGAGGTCGTGCGCCTCGAGGCCGGGCCGGCGGGGCTGCCCGTCGAGCTCCGTGGCTCGCTGTCCTCGCACGGCGTCGGCGTCGCCGAGGCCATCACCCTGGCCGCGGCCCTGGAGGACGGCCCTCGGGTCGTCGTCCTGGGGGTCGTCGTCGCTCGCACCCGATCGTCGTCCATGAGCGCCCGGGTCGCCGCATCGATCCCCGAGCTCGCGGCCCGGGTCATGGCCGAAGTGCGG
>Ga0073930_1001730_pt1 | contig 17688 bp, 18 predicted proteins | sample DewCreD2012metaG_5_FD_76968 | JGI IMG/M metagenome (GOLD analysis project Ga0073930, IMG submission 76968) | Hot spring sediment bacterial and archeal communities from British Columbia, Canada, to study Microbial Dark Matter (Phase II) - Dewar... ...
AAACTGCGCCGCCTGCCGCCCTATCGCCCCACAGCCGTTCCCTGTGCAGGCGCATCTACTTCAAGTCGGCACGGCGATACGCCGCGCCGCTGGCGCCACCCGCGCCTCAAAATGGCTGGGCAAAGCAGGAGGGCGCTCCGAACGCTGGTTCCTGCCCCGTCGGTTCTCACCTCCTTGCTGGGGGGTGTTTTCGTCAAGCTGTCGGGGATTCCTGCTGATTACGCACAGTGTCTTACAGCTGCTTGCGCCTTCTCGTCAGGCGGATTTGTGAACAGGTTTAGCGGAGGGGGTTCGGATCTTCTCCACCACCTCTCGCAGACAGGGTGGCAGCGACGCCAGAAACGAGCAGTTTTTGCCCCTCACCCTGACCCTCTCCTCCAGCGGGGAGAGGGTTTTTTGCTCTCACCCGTGCAGAGACGCCAATTGTAAACGAAAGTGTCGACGGGTTTTTGGCAAAGGACACTCAAGGCAGATAAGCCCGTTGATGGAACAGCGCGGCGTACTTGGCGGTTAGTTGGACATATTGCCTGCCGTACTCTTTAGAAGGAGCAATGTCGGTGCCCTCGTGGAACTCGTTCCAGGTTTCTATCATCACGATGGAGGGGCGTTTTTCGGGGGGGATGCGCAGAATCTGTTGCCATGCGCGTTCATAGAAGGCACCTCCTTCACGCTCGCGCACAAGGGGCTTGCGCCCAGGTACAGCGGAGTGGTCATAACCTGGTCCGATAGCCGCGACGCCGTAGATTTTGGGTTCCAGTGCACCGCCCCAGGCGAAATCGTTGTCGGTCTGCACTCCATGCCATGAGATCTCGCGCACAATATAGGGCTTGCGCCCGAACTCGCGTTCGAACGCTTGGTAAACATAGTCAAAAGCTGCCTGATCCCAGCCCTTTGCGAAAGCGGCTGCATAGAGGAAGATGAGCGGGCGTCCATTGATCATTGCCCAGAGCACAGGTGGCACCAGCGAAAAGAAGTCTCGGATCGAGAGATAGAACCAGCGGCGTCCCTCTTCCGTTCGCAAGTCGGCATGGTAGCTGAGCGCGTTGTGCTGCAGCGTGGTGGTGTCGTAGAACAGTCCGATTTTGGGCGATTTTTTACGCGCTTGGCGCATCTGCTGCTGCGCCTCCACCAGTGTTTTGATGCCCACGAAGCTCCAGCTGAGCGGTTTACCAGGCTGACGGTCGCCCGGATTGCCCCAGTAGACGGGCAAGATGAAGTCGATACCTGCGCTGCGTATCTCCTCCATCTGTTGGCGATGCCAACGCACCGAGCGGTAGCTGTAGTCCGTCGTGTCCAGTGGGTGAGTGGTCAGGGCATCGCTCCCGTCAGGGTTGATGAAATGTTCCTTTGTATGTACATCGTACCAGTAGAAGTAGTAGGTACCCACGATGGGTTGCCCGCTGCGGAACGAGGTCGTCCCCTTGAAATCGCTTGGCTTAAGAAAGATATATTTGCCGATTGGTGGCTGATCCCAGTCGGGTCTGGCTTGCTCTTGCATGGTGATTACCTCCTTCAAAACTCCAGGTGCATGGGCAGGATGGGGGCGGAATGCGTGATTGCACCGATCGAGATCAGATCCACCCCTGTCTCGGCGATGGCACGCGCGGTGTCGAGGGTGACGCCCCCCGAGGCTTCAATAAGGCGCACACGCCCTTTGGCAAGGCGCACCGCCTCGCGCAGCGTCTCCAATGGCATGTTGTCCAGCAACAGCGCATCTGCTCCTGCTTCGATAGCCTGCTGCACCTGTTCCAGCGTGGTGCACTCCACCTCCACCATCAGCAGATGGGGTGCATGGGCGCGGGCACGACGCACCGCCTCGCGAATATCGCCCCCAAGCGCAATCAAATGGTTATCCTTAATGAGGATACCGTCCGAAAGTCCTATCCGATGATTGACCCCACCCCCAACACGCACGGCGTACTTTTGCAACAGTCGCAGCCCAGGGATGGTTTTGCGGGTGTCGGCGATGCGAGCTCCGGTGCCCTCAATGGCTTGCACGAAGCGGCGTGTGAACGTGGCGATGCCCGACAGATGCTGCAGGAAGTTCAGTGCAGTGCGTTCTGCACTCAGGATGGCGCGGCTCCGACCACGCAGGCGTAGCACGCAGGCGTTGGGCGTTAGCCATTTACCCTCTTCAAGCGATTCATAGAACTCGACAGTCGGGTCTAATCGCTGAAACACGCGTTTGGCAAAGGGAACGCCGCACAGCACACCCTCCGCCTGCGCCAGAATAGCACACTCGCTGCATAGATCAGGCGGAATAAGCGCGGCAGTTGTCCAATCGCATGCACCGATATCCTCCTGCAGGGCGTGCGCGATTATCCCCTCCACATCACCTGGCTCCAGCCCGAACATGCGCAGATTCTACCCCCTTCCCCACCCAGTAGCCGCGCCCGCAAAGACTTCCACGCCACAGAGACATAAAAGGGTGCCTATGGGTCGCCTGGCACGAGATAGAGACGCCCGATGGCTTCAGCAGCGAATCTGAATAGATAGTAGAGGGGTTCGCGATTCCCCCCCGCCGATTCGGATGGTTTAGGCGGAGCGATTCGAACGAGCTTGCTCTCGCCTGAGGCATCGCCTGCACCCTCCGACACAATCTGGCTCTGCCCTTTTAGCAGCATAAAGTGTGGTTCCTTCACATGGGTTGCAAGCGTGTCTGTGTTATCAGGAGCGAAATGCGCAAAGCTCATGGAGAGCACCGATTCACGAGCCGTGGGATTGATGCCCACAAAGCGAGTTTGGCTGGTTGGAGCATACAGTGCTTGCTGGAACCGCTGTTGTTGGGTCAGGCTTAAGCGGCGCAGGAACAGTGGCTCGCCCGATAGGGCAACCTGCTTCTGCTGAGGTGTTAAACTCGCCCAGAAGCGCAGGGCAGGGATTGCGGCAGTTACCGAACGCAGGTTTAGCGTACTACTTGTGCGCACATAGAACTCCGAGAGCAGCGGCAATCCCATCAGTCGCTCTATTTGCAGCTCGTTGAGCGAATCAGCGAAGCGTGCCCAGTCGTCCAGTGAGATGACTTCGCACTTCTGCTTTTTCGCTTCCAGCAGGCGGAGGCTCTCTTCGGGTATCTCGCTTGGACGTAGCCAGAAATAGTCCTTGTGTCGTGCCAGCAGCGCGTCGTCCTCCTGACGCAACCAGAACATTGCCCGTATCTCCGACCAATCGGTGGGCAGTGTTTTGTTCAGCAACAGCGTGCGTGTGGCAGGCAGCGTCTCAAGGAACAGCTCCAGACGGTACGCATCGGCATAGAGATCAAGTCCGTACCGCGTGGCAAGCTCTACTATGGCGGCAAGCGGGCTGCGCTGCAGATAGTCGGGCAGCGCGATTCGTTCAGGCGTGGTGGTCGTTCGGCGTGCAGGTGTCAGGCGATCCGACACATTCGCCCACTCACGCCACACCTTGTTGAGAGGGTGGTCGTCCAGTAGAGCCGTGGACTCCGTTTGCGAGCGTGCTCCAGTGGTCAGTTCGCGTGCAGACAGGGTTCTGAGCGTGGTGGATAGCCCTATCGGCGAGAGGATGAGCCTTCCCGCAGAGTTTCGCGATGGGGTGTACGATTCGCGTTCGGTTGCGATACTCAGCTCGCCACGCCAGCCATCCCAGTGCAGTCGCAGGCGTGCCACCGTTTCGCGCGATTCGTCCTGCGCGGGTTCAGATGAGGCGCGCGTTGTGACGGTGAAGCGTCCTTCCAGCATCAACCGGCTCAGCTCGGGGGCGAGAGGAAGCTCCCCTGCACGGGGCGCAGACGAAAAGACCAGCGGCTCGCCCTGCCAGAATCGCTGCCATTCGGTGGCACGGAAATCGCCCATGACACGCGCCGCCGCGTAGACGCTCGCATCGTAGAGTCGCGGCAACAACCGTGCCTGCTCTGGCGAGAGCCGTTTCGCACCCTCCTCCCCCAAACGAGTGAGTTCCTCCCAGCGAACGCGGCGTGCCAGATCGATCAGGATGCGCAGGGCACGCTCCACTCCCTGGCGACGCGCCTGCCACAACGCCGCACGCAACTGCTGTTCCCGTACCCGCTCCGCATGCGGCTGATAAAGGCGATAACCGTCCGCCATGCTGGAAGGTTGCCACTCATAGCGCAGCACATCGGCAAGTCGCTGCAACACCTCATGCGCTGGGCGTTCACGCACGAAAACGCATACCTTATCCTCGGCAATATCAGAAGTCAGGAAGAGACCCACATTAAGTTCCTTCCCGACCTGGGTTAGCAGCTGCTTCAGGGTGATCAATGGCTCGCGCACCGTGATCGGCTTTTGCAAACGCTCGTCCTTACTCAGATCAACCCCCTGCGCGTTCAGCTCTACGCAGAGGGCGACCATACCAACCACCCATGCCCATCGTGCCCGACGATCCAATCTCATAGTGGAACGCCTCCACAGGATTAGACGCTTCGGGCGCATGAAAGGTTCAAAAGCCGCCTTTTGTGCGCTTATCGCCCAAAACTTACCAAAAAGTAAGTAGTTTACTTTCTGGAAACCTCTTGATACGGTATAGGCTTATGGGATAGAATCAGGGTATATGGAGGTGAACGCTATGCGAATCTTCCTTATTGGAACAGGGTTGCTGGTGTTGTTGAGCATTGCGGCGATTGCAGGTCAGAGCAAAGCGCCGACGCCCCAGCGATTGCCTACTAACTGGCGCAACTGGACACATATCACCACGGGCGTCATCTACAGCGAAAAGCATCCACTGTTCGGCACGTTTGGTGGCGTGCATCACATCTATGCGAATCGCGTCGCGGCGGAGGCGTACCGCAAAAACGCCCGCAAGTTCCCCGACGGAAGCCAGATCGTCTTTGTGCTGTACGAGGCAAAAGACGAGAACGGCATGTATGTCGCGGGCAAAAAGAAGGTGACCGCGCTGATGGTCAAAGACAGCAAGCGGTATGCCAAGTCGGGCGGCTGGGGCTGGCAAGCGTGGGACGCTTCTGGAAAGGCACTGGTGACCGACCCCGTAGGACAGTGCCAGAGCTGCCACGATCAGGTCAAGCATCGCGATCGCGTCTTCAGCCGCTGGAACCCATAGGGCTGGGCCAACCCCTCTGCGCGTGAGTTCCCTGACCTTGTCTACAGCGGGGCGTGGTCATCACGCCCCATTTTTTGGGTGACCTCACGGCTCACCTGCCCCCTGAATTCACCTCTTCTGGGGTATTATAAATGATAGTGAGCATGCTCATGAGTTCACGCAAACCGCTGATCGGAATCAGCTGCAACTGGCGTGCCGAATCGAATGGCTTCGGGGAGCTGCGCATGGACGACGCCTATGCGCGGGCAGTCAGCCGGGCAGGGGGCGTGCCTGTGCTGATTCCCACCGATGCCGACGCGGAGGCACTGGCAGACTCGCTGGACGGACTACTCATCCCGGGCGGCGCAGATATCGATCCCCGCGAGTTCGGTGAAGAGCCGCATCCAACCGTCCGCATCGTGGCACGACCCCGATACGAGATGGAATGTGCGCTGCTGAAGGCGTTTGAAGCGCGACGCAAGCCCATTCTGGGCATCTGCTACGGGGCACAGCTGTTGAATGTGTGGAGGGGTGGCACGCTGTATCAGCATCTGCCCGACCTGCCCTCTGTAACACTCCCTCATCAGCGCAAGTCAGAGGAACAGGAGCCTCCGCGCCACTTCGTGCAGCTCAAACGCGATTCGCGCCTCTACACTCTCATTGGGCAGGAGCAGTTCGAGATTGTGAGCGCGCATCATCAGGCGGTGCGAGAGGTGGGCAGCGGGTTGCGAATTGTGGCGCATGCGCCCGATGGCATCGTGGAGGGCATCGAGGACCCCGACCTGCCCTTCTTTATCGGCGTGCAGTGGCATCCCGAGCGTGACCCCAACGCGCCTGCCACCCAGGCGCTCTTCAAAGCCTTTATCCAAGCGGCGGAGCGAACCCGATGAACAATCCTGTTGCCTTTCTGGAGATGCAGCTGGGCAAGTTGCCCTGCGCAGAAACCCTGCGCGACTATCATGCGTGGTGGGAGACGACAGGGCGGTGCCTGTCGGACACGGTGGATCGGGCGGGTACACCCTGGCTGCGCCTTTACAATCGGCAGGGCGAACGCATCGACGAAGTTGTGATGCCCGCGGGCTACCGCGAGCTGGTGCGACAAGCCTACCGGCATGGCGTCGTGTGGCGGGTGCTGGAGGAAGGCGACTGGCTCTCCAGCTTCGCGCTGGGATATGTCACCTCCTTTTATGATCCGGGCTTGTATTGCCCGCACACGGTGAGCCTGGCAACGGCTGTACCCCTCGCCAAATATGGCAATCCCCTGCTGAAAGAGCGCTACCTGCCCCATCTCTTGAAGCGAGACGAGACGGTCTGGCAGGGAGCCACATGGATGACCGAGATTGGTGGCGGTTCCGATCTGGGCGCGAATGTGCGCACCATCGCCATTCCTGACGGCAACCGCTATCGGCTTCGGGGCGAGAAATACTTCTGCAGCAATATCGGCGCGGAACTAACGGTTGTGGCGGCGCGTCCGCAGGGCGCATTGGAAGGCGTTCGTGGACTCGCGCTCTTTCTCGTGCCACGCTGGCGTGAGGACGGCACGCTGAACTACTTCACTCGCCGTATCAAAGATAAAATCGGCACCCGCTCCGTCCCCACAGGCGAGGTGGAGTTTATCGACAGCGAGGCCTACCTGATTGGCAGCGTGGAAGCGGGTGTCTATCTGATTCTGGAGGTGCTGAACATCTCGCGCGTCGCGAACAGTATCGGTAGCGTGGCGTTGCTGCAGCGTGCCATCGCCGAGGCAGAACAGTTCGCTCGCCATCGGGTCGCCTTCGGCAAGCCGCTTATCGAACAACCGCTGATGCATCGGCAATTTGAGCACTGGCGTCAACGGCTCCAGTGCGCCTTCGCGTTGACCTGGGCTGCTGGGCGCCTGCTGCAGGAGGTGTGGCAGCAGACCCCACCCTACAGTCCACGCTATCACCTCTTTCGGCTGCTCACCCATCTGGCGAAATACTGGACGGCAGAGCAGGCGGTGCAGGGCGCGAAGTGGTGCATGGAGGTCCATGGTGGTCTGGGTGTGCTTGCCGAGTTCCCCGTCGAGCGTCTGCTCCGCGAGGCGATGGTGCTACCAATCTGGGAGGGTGGCAGCCACCGTCAGATGCTGGACGCACTGGAAGTAATGCAACGGAAGCAGGCACATCACCTGCTGCTGGAGATGCTGCCGCCCAGAGCCGATCCGACGGAACAGCGCGAATGGCAGGAGCGCATCGATGCCTATCTGCAATTACCCTCCGAAGCGCAGGAGGCGCACCTGGAGGAACTCATCCCGCCATTCGCAGAATGGGTGGGCATGACGCTGCTACGCTGCGGTTCGAAAGAAGAAGCAACCACCCTCTCCCCGCTGGGGAGAGGGTGGGGGTGAGGGGACAAAAGAAGTTTAGTGTAAACCCGTCAGCGAGATCCCCATTAGCAGCACGCCGGGCGTGCGTCGCCAGTAAAGGAACGGTTCGATGCAGTGCTGGCGCCAGCCAAGAAAGAGCTGCAGGTCGTACAGGTCGTGCCGATCCGTGTCATACTTCAGCAAGGCGCTTAGGCGCAGATTGCCCCACACGCCCTCGCCGCGCAGGGCGAGTTCGTTCCACGCCGCGAGCCGATCCACCCGGAAGGGGGTGCCGCCCCATGTTCGGGTGAGCGCGTAGCCGACCATCAGTCCGAAGCGCTCCGAGAGTTGATAGCGCAGTTCAAGCTGGGAACGGAGCCAGTCCAGCTGATGGTCGCTCTCATAGCGCACATGGCTTGCCCACAGGTGTAGGCTCAGTTGGAACGGCTCGCTTTGACGCAGAGGCTGGCGCCATTCCACTTCCAGTGCAAGTCGGCGCAGGGTGGGCGTGCGCCGGTTCGCCTCTCGCTCGCGCATCTGCCCCATGCGCAGAGTTAGCCCGCCCACACCTGCCCCCAGAGCGAACCCTGTGCTGAACCCGACCTCGAATGGGCGTGAAACGCGCAGATGGGCATCGCGAGCGAACAGCGGGCGCACCTCCGACGCATGCTCCATACGCAGCGTGGTGGTTCGGTCGTGCAGGGCAGCTTGCTCACGCTCGGGAGTAACGCGCAGGTTATACAGTGCGCTCGATTCCAGTCGCTGACTCAGTTCCGGTTCCGTTAGGGTGGGAGTGTCGCCCGTGAGCGCGACTGCGAGCGCGAGTCGCGTTTCGGGTATGGCACGCATATAGAACGCACCACTCAGCGCAAATAGGGCACGCGCTCCAAGAGGCAGCTCCCACTGATACCGTGCGCCCAGTCCTGTGTCGGGGCTGTAGGTTGGTGTGGGCAGCTCCAGCGTTTCGCGCCGCTCGCGCAGGCGCAGCGTGAGCATTGGCAGGTTCAGCACGGTACGCCCCTTCCAGCGCAGGCGGGCATTATATAGGCGCAACCGCTCGCCCCCGATCAGCCGTACACGCGCCGCCTCCACCATAAAATCAGGTGCATCCCGATCACAGGTGGTCGCGCGAACGGCCTGTGCCTCGAACTGCTGCAGGTCGCCTGCCATCTCCTGCGCCCACAAATGCAGGGCAACCTTCTCTCCCCCCGTGGCAGAGGGTCGAAAGGGCGCATGACGGGCAAGCGGAGTATAGAGAATCGCTTCCACCTCACGGAACCACCCACGCCTCTGCTCATAAAAATATTCCAGTTCCTGCCCGCGCAAGTGTCCTTCGGGAGCAAACAGCTCAAAAGGTGCCTTCCCCTGCACCACCGCCTGCATTGTGTCCAGCTGGAGCGTTTCCGTGCGCAGCCGACGGTCGCCGTAAAGTAGCTCCACCGCACCCGTCAATTCAAGGCGGAGTTCACCATCCGGCTGACGTAAGAGCCGATAGTCGCGCGCCCGTAGCACCAGTGATTCGGTAGCCTGAAGCTTAGGGTGGAAAATCGGGATTTCCCTGCACTCGATGGGGCAGCCCCAACCGCCGCTCCAGGGCAGCCACAGCAACCACCAGAGGGCAAGCCAGCGCACTGCCCCCACCTCACGCTTCCCAGGCGAATGGCTCCGCGTCGGTCAGCACGCGTGCCGTCGTGATCATCTCACGCAGATAGGGCGGAATGGCAAACATGGCAAAGTGCGTCTGCGGGTCATAATAGCGTAGCCCCCTGACCCCACGCACCTCCAACCGGTTCGCCACCTCATCAGGCGTGAGTGCGAGCGGATCATGCTTCTTGGACGCCAGCACGAAGCCCCATGGCAGCATAAACGACGCCACAAATGACCAGTAGGGGCGCACGATAGGAAACACCTCCTGCAGCGTGCGCACAATACAGCCATACAGGTAGGGATAGAGCGGGTCGCCCGCGCCCGACTGAACTGTCAGCACGCCTTCGTCAGTCAGCGCGTCATAAATCATCTGGTAGAACTCGCGCGTGAACAGATATTGCGACGGTCCCGCCTCCAGCGGGTCGGTCAAATCGGACACAATCACATCGAAGTGGTCGCGATACTGGGGAATGACCTTGCGGGCATCGTCAAAGAGAAGCGTCGTGCGCGGATCGGTAAACGAGCCCTGGTGCCATTCGGGCATATACTGCTCGCAATAGCGCACCAGCTGCTCATCGATATCGACCATCACGGCTTGCTGCACCGTTTGATGGCGTAGCACTTCGCGCAGGGTTGCGCCCTCGCCACCGCCCGCAACCAGCACACGCTGCGGGTTCGGATGCGTCACCATGCCGGGTTGCACCATCGGCTCGTGAAACATATACTCATCCAGCAGCGCAGACTGGATCTTGTTATCCAGAAAGAGCGTCTTGCCGTAGCCCGCTAATTCCACCAGCATCGCATGCTGGAAGCGCGTCTGTGCAATCTGGTACACCTGCTTCACGCGATAGGTGTACATCACCGCGTCGGTATGGGTCTCCGAGAGCAGAAGCCCTCCGCAGACATGATGAGCCGCTGCCATATTGATCCTCCTTCTTTCACTCGATTCCTGGATACCCAGCGCCTCGCTACTCGCTGCTCGCCAGCTTGGCCAGTTCCGCCTTGAGCCGATCGATAGAGTCGATCGCGTACGGATCAACGCCGTTCAGGTATGCCAAGTAGAGGCTGACGAAATCGCCGAGGTAGGTGAGCATGAGCAATCGTTCAAGCAGGCTGTCGCCTTCTGCCCAGGCTTCGTGCCACTCGGCGGCGTCGCCAACAAGCTGGCGAGTGACCTCCACGCGCGTGCGTATCTGGATGCTTTCGTCAGGATCGCGCAGCACCACAACAGCAAAGTTCTTTGCTTGTCGCTTCGCACCGACCCAGCCCAGAATCTCGTTATGGTTCAGCTCCGGGAAGGTGTTCGCAAAGGCGTGCTGCTTCGCGTTCTCGTTAAACTGCCCTTTCCATCGGGTGGCGACAATCGCACGATAGTCGCCTGAACCGTAGAGCAGAGGGAGTTTGCCATGCAGAGCAGCCGCAAGCTGCTTGGCATGGTTCTGCTCGTAAGCAACGCTGATACCCCAGCGGTCGCGTGACTGCACCAGTCGCTGCAGGGTTCGAGCAAGCACCTGCTCCAAGTTGGGCAGCAGCTGCCACCGCTCACACAGCACCGCCATTGGCAGGAAGAGGTAGCCGAGTGCCGTGCGCGGCGGTTGACCCACAGGCACTTGCAGATGGGGTACACCTTCACGCTGGGCGCGCACCTGCAATTCGCCACCACTGGAGATTGCTACGCGCATTGCGCCCCGTGCACGTGCCTGCTCATAGCAAGAAAGCGTCTCCTCCGTGTTGCCCGAATAACTTACCGCGAACAGGAGCGTATGCGGATCAACACACCGGGGCAGGTGATAGTCGCGCACAACCAGCACGGGCAGGCTGCCATGCGCTTCGAACAGGGCGCGCAGGTAGTCCCCTCCGATGCCAGAGCCGCCCATGCCGCTCACCACAATCAGGCGCGGCTCGCGCGGCAAATTGGGTAGTCGCCACTCCCCTGCCAGCTCGACAGCGCGCTTACACTGGGCAGGGAAATCGAGCGTAAGCGCCATCATGCCGTGCGGATCCGCACTCCGGAGCTGTCCATGCTCGTCCAGTGGATGTGCCATTCCTGCTCCTCACTGGGCGATGTAGGGGAGAAGTGCCAGCTCGCGCGCCCGTTTGATCGCCAGAGCCAGTCGCCGCTGACATTTGGCGCAAGTGCCTGTCTGACAGCGAGGCAGAATCTTTCCTCGCTCCGAAATATAGCGCCTCAAGCGTGCCACATCTTTGTAATCGATGGGCTTCTTTTCGAGGCAGAAGGCACAAATTTTGCGTTTGCGTCGAACACGGCGCAATTTCGCGCCGACTTCCAGTTCCTCATCCAGTTCCTTCTTTTCCAGTTCCAACGGTTCGATAGCCATTTTTCACCTCCACTTACATCTGCTCAAATGGGTCACCCTCGACATCTTCGAAGCCCTCATCCAGAAACTCGTCCGGCACCTCGAACGCTTCATCGGTCTCTCCAGTAGTGGGCGGGATTCGGCTGGGGGACGAGGTTCCCGCCGAGCTGACGGCTGCCTGGGCGGCAGGAGCTTCTACTTCTTCCATTTCACGCGGGCGATCCAGCAGGCGCACCTCCTGCGCGACAATCTCATAAGCTTTGCGCCTGATGCCTTCCCTATCCGTGTAGCTACGGCTCTGCAGACGCCCCTCTATCAGCACCAGCCGCCCCTTGGTGGCGTAGTTCGCCAGAAAATCGGCTTGCTGGCGAAACGCCACAAAGTCGAAAAAGTCCGCCGTCTGCTCACCGCTTGTGCGCCGATCGACAGCTACCGTGCAGCGGACCAGCGGAACCCCGTCCGGGGTGGTGCGCAGATCCGGATCGCGTGTGAGGCGACCGACCAGAATGATGCGATTGTAGTTCATCTTATACCCCCTATATGCTTGCCAGAGCAGCAACCTCTTCCGGTTCCAAACGGAAGATGCGGAAGCGCAAAATGTCCTCGGTGATGCCCAACACGCGCCGCAGCTCCTCGGCAGCGGCGGGCATACCCTCGAACCGGAAGAGCAGATAGATGCCCTCGCTCACATGTTTGATCTCGTAAGCGAACTTGCGTTTATCCCAGACACGCGCCTCGTGCACAGTTGCGCCCTGATTTTCGAGCAGCGTACGAAACCGTTCGAGCAGCGCGTCCACCGCCTCCTGCTCGGTGCTGCCGGGCAGGATCACCATTGCCTCGTACATTCTCGGTTTGACCATAGCCGTGTTTACCCTCCCATGGACCGTTTGGAACCCCCGAAGGGGTCAGAAGGGTTCCATAACGGCTCGATTATACCCCATTGCCCGATTGCAACTCCTTCAGCGTCTGTTCGACTTGCTGGTGGATGCGCTGCTGGGTTTCGGGGTCCGGTTCAAAAGAGATTTGGAGCCAGCTGCCTTCCTTCGTGTCGGGTGGCAGCCATTCGAGGGGCGCAATCCAAGTGAAATAGTCGCCCGGCTGCCAGCGCACGACCAGCACGGCGATGCGCTCGCCCCCTTCCAGCGTTTCGACGCGGTCCACATAAGCACGCACAATCATGCTTGAGCCTCCCTTACGCTTCGGAGCCATGCGCGCAGCTCAGCGAGGGGGCGTGTGTTTAGGATACGCTCGGGGGTGAGCCAGCCGCGCTGCGCTAGCCCGACCGCCAGCTCCATATAGCGAAGCTCACTGGCACCATGCGCATCGGTACCCAACGCGACCGGCGCGCCGCTCTCGTTCAACAGGCGCACAAGCGGCGTGGGCGGATCCATCCGCGTGTAATAGCCGTTCACCTCGACTGCCTTCCCCAGCTGAGCCGCACGCATAAAGATGCGCTCCCAGTCTGCCTCATTCGATTCGCGCTTGCCAAACCGTCTTCCTGTCGGATGCGCCAGAATCTGCACTGCCGGATGCTCCAACGCGCGAATCAGGCGATGAGTCATCACTTCAGCAGGCTGCCCATGGGCATAGTGGACGCCTGCTACTACAATCTCGGCACTGCGTAGCAGCTCGCCTGGCGCGTCAATCCGCCCATCCGCCTCGATGTTCACTTCCAACCCGTTCAGTAGGTAGGGCTTGCCACCAAACTGTTCGTTGAGCTGTTCAATCTCCTGCTGGCGGCGGCGGAACACTTCGCGCAGATCGCCGTACCACATCAGCATCTCCACATGGTCTGTTAGAGCAAGATACTCATAGCCGAGTTCCCGGGCGACCTGCAGCAGCTCTTTAACATCGCTGCGTCCATCGGACCAACGCGAATGCGATTGCAAGTCGCCCCGCACCTGCTCCAGCTGGATGAGACTGGGTAGCCTGCCCTGCTCGGCGGCTTCCAGTTCGCCTTGATCCTCACGCAGAGTAGGCGGTATCCACGCTAATCCCAGTACGGCATAGACCTCCTCCTCCGTCAGGCTGGCGATTCGCTCCGTGCCACGCCACACGCCATACTCATTCAGCTTCCATCCGCGGTCTATCGCGCGTTCACGCAGGCGAATGGAGTGGAGTTTGGAACCGGTGATATAGAGCATGCCCGCGCCCCAGCTTTCGGGGGGCACCAGCTTGAGGTCAACCTGCAAGCCGTCACTGAGAAACACCTGTGCCCGGTTCTCACCGCGCGAATAGACCTCGGCAACGCCTGGCATGCGCACAAACGCCTCGATCACGGCATCGTTTTGCTCCGTGGCGACCAGATAGTCCAAATCGCCCACGGTTTCCTGCATGCGTCGCACCGAGCCGCCCAGCAGTGCGTTCCGCGCGCCGGGGGCACGACGCAACCATTCGAGCCGTTCGCGTGCCAACCACAACACCGACCCCAGCGGACGGCGCATACGCGACTTCTTCACCAGGTCAATCAGATGGAGCAGTCGCTGACGCCTCTGCTCGCCAAAGCCAGGCAGTTCCAGCACCCGGGGGCTTTCAAGAGCGCGTTGCAGGCTCTCCAGGTCATGCACACCCAGTGCCTCTGCGAGCAGGCGTGCTGTTTTCGCCCCGATACCCGGCACCGCCATCACCTCCAGAATGCCGGGGGGTGCTTGTGTAAGCAGCTGTTGATGCTTCGGAATAACACCTGTTTCGAGGTACGCCAGAATCTTTTCCGCGATCGCTTTGCCAACGCCGGGTATCGCCTCCAAAGCTTCCTGACCCTGCTCAGCGATACTCTCAATAGGAGTCTGCATTGTCTCCAGCAGGTGCGCTGCCTGGCGATATGCACGCGATTTGAACGGGCTATCGCCAAAATAATCTGATAAATCCGCCAGTTCATAGAGTACTTGTGCCACTTCGTTGTTTCGCACGCCTCAATTGTACCTGACGGCGTTGCGGGATTTTCTCTCTTGGGTACAATCGCGCTGATGCGGCAGGTGCTACCCAAGCTCGTTGCGTTGCTGCGAATCTATATGGAGGATAGCCTCGCCTATCGTGCCAGCGCGTTCATCTGGATGTTGACCGATGTGGTGCAATGCCTGGTGATGCCGCTGGTCTGGCTCTCGGCTTACAATGGGCGCGAGGCGATTGGCGGCTATCAGCCGGGCGAGATGGTCAGCTACTATGTGGTGATGGCGCTCGTCTCCAACTTTATCGTTAGTCACCTAATGTGGGACATGGCGTGGGAGATCAAGGAGGGTATCCTGTCGCAGTGGCTGTTGCGCCCCGTGCCCATCCTCTGGATGCTCTTTGCCCGCAACATCTCATGGCGTCTCCTGCGGATGGTGCTGTTTGTGCCGGTGGCGCTGCTGGCGTGGCTGTATTATGGGCAGATGGTGAAGCTCGGCGCGGTGGAGCTGGGTGCGCTGTTCTGGCTCAGTGTGCTGCTGGGGCATCTGGTGTCGTTCCTAATTGCGTTCGCCCTGGCGTGCCTGGCGTTCTGGCTGCAAGAGGTGCAAAGTGTGTTCTCGCTTTATTACGCGCCGATGCTGCTGCTGTCGGGCTGGGTTGCTCCCATTGGGCTAATGCCCGATTGGCTGCAAGCCGTGGCATTTGTGATGCCGTTCCGCTACACGACCGCCATCCCAGTGGAGGTTGCGGTGGGCAAACTATCTGGGGATGCACTCTGGCTGGGGATTGCGGGGCAGCTGCTCTGGATCGGGCTGGCAAGCGTGCTGGGCGCGGTGTTGTGGCGAGCGGGTATTCGACAATACAGTGGGGTGGGAATGTGAAGCGGCTCCGCTTTTACTGGAACCTGTATCGGGCCTTCCTGCGCACGAGCCTGGTCCGCGAGATGGAGTTCCGCGCCAACTTCTGGGCGAAGGTGCTTTTTAACCTGCTCTGGCTGGGCTTCTTTCTGGCAACGCTGAAGATCATCTATCGCCACACGGAAGCGATCGCGGGCTGGACAGAGCCGGAGGCGCTGGTGCTGGCTGCCACGCTCTATTTTTTGGATGCGCTTATCTCCACCCTGTTCTACTTCGGGTTATCGGAGCTGCCGACGATGGTGCGACAGGGCACGCTCGATTTTGTGCTGGTCAAGCCCGTCGATGCGCAGTTCTGGCTCTCGCTGCGGCGGGTAAATTTAGACCAGCTTGGCTCGCTGGTCGTGGCGGTACTACTGGGGGTTTATGCGCTGTTTTCACTGGGCTATGTGCCGCCCCTCGTGAATGGGCTGCTCTATTGCGGCATGGTAGCAATGGGAGTATTGATTTTTTACTCTTTTCATTTTATGATGATGACGCTGAGCATTTGGTTGGTGCGTGTGGAGAATCTGTGGGTGCTGTCGGATGTGTTTGCCCAGATTGGGCGGTTCCCGACCGATGTGTTCGATGCGGTGCTGCGAAGAATCTTTACCTATGTGCTGCCTGTGGCGTTTCTGGCAACGATCCCGGCAAAGGCCCTGCTGGGCAAGGCATCGAGTGGCTTCCTGCTCTTTGCAACGGTGTGGGCACTGGCATTTTTTATTGTTGGGCGGCTCTTCTGGCGATTCGCGCTCCGCAGTTATACCAGCGCCAGTTCGTAAAGGGAGCCAAAGGCGATAATTGCCAGCGCCCCAATCAGCTGCTTCAGTGTCCATCCACTCATCGCCATCCTCCTTCATTTTAGTCTGTCAGAAGGTAATGCAGCACAAAGCCATCTCTCTACATCTTGCTTATAATCCGTATTCCCAGAAGTTTTGATGCAGCCAGAATCGAAGCCGCAACCAGAGCGACGGTTCACAATAGTATATTTCAACTGTCCCCTTCGATGGGACCTTCCCATTGGGTGGGAGCGGCTCCTGACGCTGAATTATAACATCTAAATCTTTATCCCCCATGATGAACAACATAAGCTCAAATTTCTCTCCAGACTTGAGTTTTCTCGGAAGAGGAAAGGTTATTGGCACGATACCATATATCCCTGTTGGCACTTCAAGCATTATCTCATGCTCGGAGACGTACCACCAAGAGGAGGTTCCTAGCCCCCCCCAGTACACACCCTCTGCAACCGCTTCAGGATGAAAACTAACAATATTATCGGCAAATCCTTCTTTCTGCATATCCCGCCACCACTCCTCTATCCCTGAGGGCAGCGGTTTCGAAAAGCGCAGACAGATGAGCTGTCCTGGTCGGGCACATAGGAATTTATTCTCGCCGAAGTAGCCGATTGTTGCGGTGAGAGGAGGTTGACGGACAAGCAGCCACCAGCCACCACAAAATGCCAAGATCCAAGTAACCGCTAAATAGCCCAGCCATCGCTTGCGTCTCACCGTCACACCTCCTCCAACCGTGTCCATAAAAGGCTAACTATGGACATAGACAATTACCACTTGGGATACATCCGCCTCGTACTATAGGAGGGCCAATTGGACAGAAGAGATCACCCCAGGAGGGGTCTACCTCTTGAAAATCTTTCGTTCTCCACCATACACGTGTTCCCACATATTGCAATTGACCGTTGACACATTGGTAGCAGTCTTGTAATGTCATCTTGGTCTCTACACACGAACGCTTCCGGATATGAACCGTAATGCCTATACTTAGCCTTATACGATAGGCATTCCACACTCTGGTGGCTATCGTGACATCTACGGTTATTGTCCGACAGTTCTGCCAAGGACCGCACCTACGAAAGAACTTGGAACGACTTGTTCTAGTATCACCTGAGCATCTGAGATCTGGAGGTGGCGGATTTACTGGTCTTCCAGACGAGCATATCACGAAGCCACTACCTTGGCCGTGCAGAGCAAAGAGCTGAACACCTGCATTGCTAGACGTGGGTATCCGGTAGACAGCCTGCCCGTCCAGTGACTCGAGAGCCAACTTCACCGTCTCGGCTTCGCATATAAGAGTGATTCCTATCGTAGCCCATTGTCCTGAAGAAGGGTTATGCCATATTAACACATCAAAGGTTTCGTCGTGTCCATCAGGTGCTTGGTACACTACACCTTCTCTTGATACACTCAGCACCTCGCCATTTAGCGCATACCAAGTGGAGGACTCCGACATTCCACTCAGGACAGGATTTGGAACAAAGGTGACGATTTCGCTTGGTTTCAAAATCAGCCACTGATCTGGGAGCGAAGCAAATAGCTCAATCTCGATGGGCTTAGCCTGTTCATCCAAGATCTCCTCTTGACTGGCTGCCCACTGAAAGCAGCCAAGCAGCACGCAAAGAATCCAGATTGTTCGATGCGAGCTTATCATCTCCATCCTCCTCCATCGTTTTTGGTCTGTTGGGAGGCAGGGTGGTCCTACACCACCATTCTCGCCTCCTGCTTATATTAATAGTGCCAACCCGCGCATTTGGTCACTCGAAATCACCTTCTCTTCCCCTCTCTTCGTTAGAATCACCCAGCAAAAA
>Ga0073930_1001732_pt1 | contig 17663 bp, 14 predicted proteins | sample DewCreD2012metaG_5_FD_76968 | JGI IMG/M metagenome (GOLD analysis project Ga0073930, IMG submission 76968) | Hot spring sediment bacterial and archeal communities from British Columbia, Canada, to study Microbial Dark Matter (Phase II) - Dewar... ...
CACGGAGGGGAGTACCCATACGGCGTCGCCGTCATCACGGCGCGAGCCCGGTGCCGCCGGCCCTCGGGGCGGGGAGACCTCCGACCGGTGACCGCCGGCTGCGGCCGGCCCGACGTCGGAGGTGTCGTAGGTGGGAACCGAACCGTGGGTGTGGGCGGCGTTCGTGGGGCTCATCCTGGCGCTGCTCGCGCTCGACCTGTTCGTCTTCCATCGCGAGGCGCACGAGGTCTCCTTCCGCGAGGCGGCGAAGTTCAGCATCTTCTGGATCGTGCTCGGCCTCGCGTTCGGCGGGGTGGTCTTCGCCTGGCAGGGCGCCGAGGCCGGGGGCGAGTACCTCGCCGGCTACCTGCTCGAGAAGAGCCTCGCCGTCGACAACATCTTCGTGTTCGCGGTGATCTTCACGTACTTCGCGGTGCCGGCGAAGTACCAGCACCGCGTGCTGTTCTGGGGCATCGTGGGGGCGCTCGGGTTCCGGGCGGCCTTCATCGCCGGCGGCGCCGCCCTGCTCGAGACCTTCCACTGGATGATCTACGTCTTCGGGGCGTTCCTCGTGCTCACCGGCGTCCGTCTCGCCCTGCACCGCAACGAGGAGGTGCATCCCGAGCGGAACCCCGTGCTGCGGCTGTTCCGCCGCGTCGTCCCGAGCACCCAGCGCTACCACGGGCAGCGGTTCGTGGTCCGCGAGGCCGGTCGGCTCGTCGCCACGCCCCTGCTCGCGGTGCTCGTGATCGTCGAGACCTCGGACATCGTCTTCGCGATCGACTCGATCCCGGCGATCTTCGCGGTGACCGACGACCCGTTCCTCGTCTTCTCCTCGAACGCGTTCGCGATCCTCGGCCTGCGGGCCCTGTACTTCATGCTCGCCGGCATGATCCGCCGGTTCATCTACCTGAAGGTCGGACTCTCGGTCGTGCTCGCGTTCGTCGGCGTGAAGATGATGCTGTCGGACCTCGTCCACGTGCCGGTGTGGCTCTCGCTCCTCGCGATCGCGGCGGCGATCGGCGTGTCGGTCTGGTTCTCGCTCCGTGCGACCGCGGGCGAGCCGAGCGAGCCGAACGAGCCCGCCGCCGAGCCGGCGCCGCGCGGCCGGCGCCGCTGAGCCCCATACGGGGAAGCGCCCGTCACGCTCCCTTGCGGGATACGAGCGCCGAAAGCGCTTGATACAGCTCGGCGGCTTCGGGATCGAGCGCGACCCGTGCCCGCCATCTCTCGAGCAGCTCGGAGATGGTGCCGATCCCGCCGCGCTGGTCGCTCCAAGACGTCGGATCATCCGGCCGGCCGAGCCACACGCGGTTGTCGGAGCGCTTCCGCGAGATGGCCATCCGTCGGCCGTCGACGAGATCGACGAGGTAGTACGCGCCGCCCCGCGGCCCATCCAGTTCCAACACCTCCATCGCCACAACCCCCTTCCCGCCGGAGCGGCCGAGTCATCAGACCACATCGAACCGCTCGGGTCGAGCGAGAGGTGGGGGCCGGCCCTCGGAGGTGACGCCCGGGGTATCGTCGCTCGAGGAGAGGCGCGCAGGTCGCCTCAGGGATGCCATGGTTCGACCATCCGCTTCACGTCCGCCGGGCAGGATCCTCGTCGGGACCTCGAGCTGGACCGACCCGACCCTGGTGAAGGAGGGCGGCTTCTACCCGCCCGAGGTCCGCACCCCCGAGGCCAGGCTCCGCTACTACGCGCAGCACTTCCCCATCGTCGAGGTCGACTCGACCTACTACGCGCCCCCGACCGAGCGGAACGCCGTGCTCTGGGTCGAGCGCACCCCGAGCGACTTCACCTTCAACGTGAAGGCATACGCGCTGCTCACGGGGCACCCGACCCGCCCGGACTCCCTCCCCAAGGACCTGCGCGAGGAGCTCCCGGCCGAGCTGCGCGAGAAGCGCACGATCTACCGCGACCAGGTGCCCGGGGGGATAGTCGAGGAGGTGTGGCGGCGGTTCCACGACGCGCTCATGCCGCTGCACTCGGCGGGCAAGCTCGGCGCGGTGCTGTTCCAGTTCCCGCAGTGGTTCGTGATCGGGCGCCGGAGCAAGCACTACATCCTCGAGTGCGCGGAGCGGCTCCGCGACTTCCGGATCGCCGTCGAGTTCCGGCACCGCAGCTGGCTTGAGGGTCGGAACGCCGAGGAGACCCTCCGCTTCCTCGAGGAGCACCGGCTGCCGTTCGTGTGCGTGGACATGCCGCAGGGGTTCGACTCGAGCCTGCCCCCGATCGCGGCGGCGACGGCGGAGGATCTCGCGATGGTCCGGTTCCACGGCCGGAACCGCGAGGCGTGGGCGGCGCGCTCGGCGAGCGCCTCCGAGCGCTTCCGCTACGACTACTCGCGAGAGGAGCTCGCCGAGTGGGTGCCGAAGGTGCGCTCCCTCGCCGAGCAGGCGCGCGAGGTCCACGTCCTCATGAACAACTGCTACCGCGACTACGCGGTCCGCAGCGCCCGGCTCCTGCGCGACCTCCTCGAGACCTGAAACGGGGTCCGGCCCAGGCCCGCGGGCGAGCCCGCGTGGAAGGGAGGGTAGCCTGGGCCGGACGCTCACGGACCCGGCACCCCGGCTCGGATCCCTGCCCCGATGCTAGCAGCGCCGGACGGGCGGGCTCGCTCAGGAGGCCGGCGTCACCGTGAGCGTGGGGATGAGGCTCACGCTCGGGCTCGGCGAGAGCTCGGGGAAGTCCCGGCTCACCAGGTGCCTCGTCACCGACAGGCTCCCGGTCTCGGGGTCCTGCTCGATCACGTCGTAGGCGACCAGGCGGACCTCGGGATGGAGTGAGAAGGAGAGCACCTCCGCCGAGAACGGGACGTCGAGCCCGCGCAGCGCCCCGGCGCCGTTGCCGCCGGTCGTCCCGATGCGGAGGAACAGCGTGCCGTCCAGGACCCGGGCGGTCGTCCGGTGGAAGTGCCCCGAGATCACGAGCGGCATCGTCCCCGCGAGGGACTCCACCATCCGGTCGTCGTGGACCGCGACGATGTCCGGCGGCGCGTCGAGCGCGGCGAGGTCCTCCGCCACCCGGCTCGCGGCCGCCCGCGTCTCCTCCTCGAAGGCCTCGGGATCGATCCCGCCGGGGGTGCCCGACGGCGTGAACGCAGGGTGGCCGAGCCCGTAGATGCGCAGCCCGGCGAGCTCGACCAGGCTGCCGTCGAGCACGGTGGCGTTCGGGAGCCCCGAGATCCTGGCCTGGAGCGACATCGGGTCGTGGTTGCCGCGCACGTACACGTACGGGCGGCCGAAGGTCGCGATCTTCGCCGTGATGAGGTCCTCGAGCGGCGTCCCGAAGGAGGTGAGGTCGCCGGTGTCGACGACGAGGTCGACGTCGAAGGCCGCCGCGACCTCGCGCGCGAAGTCCATCCCGAGGGGCGAGGCGTGCAGGTCGGAGATGTGCAGGACCCGGACCGAGGCCGCGCCGGGCAGCGGCTGCGCCTGGATCGAGGTGTAGGCGCGGGCCGCGCTCGCGATGAGCGCCTGCAGGCCCACCCGGAAGTCCTCGATCCGGTCGGTCGCCTCCCGCACCGGCCCGATCAACCGGGAGGCCGTCCCGAGCGAGCCGGTGTACGTCGGCTCGGTGAAGGCCGCCGGCCGGTAGGTCGCCCAGGCGAGCGCCTCCGCCCCGCCGGTCGCGAGGAGCGCGGCGAGGCACGCCACCGCGATCTCGCGCCCGCGCCGGCGGAACACGAGCGCGGCGAGCGCGGCGGCGCCGACGAGCGTCGCGAGCAGCAGCCGGACGGCCAGCCGCCCGAGGGCGGCGAGGGCGTCGTGCTGCACCCGGTCCACGAGCCCCCCGATCCCGACCTCACCGACGACCGCCGTCAGCCGCCGGACCCCCACGTCGACGAGGGTCCCCGAGATCCCGATCGGCCCGGTGTGCGTGTCGGCGACGATCCGGCCGAACGGCGGCAGCCCGATCTCGGTCACCCCGCGGCCGAGCACCGGCCGGACGTCGACGCGGAAGGGGCCCATCGCGACCGAGGTCGGCCCGAGCAGGACCGCGCCGAGCCAGGCGCCGAGCAGCCCCACGACGGCGGCGGGCCCGAGACGCAGGACGGTCCGGCTCGGTCGCGAGAGCTCCACGTCTCCACCTTAGCCGCGGCCCGCGGGTCGGCTCGGGTAGGCTCGGGTCGGTGCTCGGCCGGCCGTGGAAGCTCGCGACGATCCGAGGGGTCCCCGTGCTCGTGGACCCCTCGTGGGTGTGGATCGCGGCGCTCGTCACCTACAGCCTCTGGGCGCGCTTCGAGGCGCTGCACCCGCAGGTCGGCCAGGTGGGGGCGCTCGCGTTCGCGCTCCTCGGCTCGTTCCTGTTCTTCGGCGCCGTGTTCCTGCACGAAGGGGCCCACGCCGTCGCCGCCCGGAGCTACGACATCGAGGTCCAGGGCATCACGCTCGTGCTCTTCGGGGGCTTCACGAGCGCGCGCGCCGACGCCCGCGGGCCGATGCCGGCCTTCGTGATCGCCGCGGTCGGGCCCGCCACGAGCCTCGCGCTGGCCGGCCTGTTCTGGATGCTCTCGCGCCTGTCCGAGGGCTCGGCCACGCCGATGCCGGGGCTGTTCGGCTACCTCGGCTGGGTGAACCTGTTCATGGCCGTCTTCAACGTGCTCCCCGGGCTGCCCCTGGACGGCGGCCGGATGCTCCGGGCGCTGATCTGGCGGGTGAGCGGCCGGCGCGAGACCGCGACGCGCGTCGCGGCCTGGGTCGGCATGGGGCTCGGGGCCCTGCTGTTCGGGCTCGCCGCCTTCGAGCTCTCGCGCGGCGAGACCTTCCAGGCGGTCTGGCTCGCGATCATCGGCTCGTTCATCCTGCAGGGCGCCCGGGCCTCCGACCGTTACGTCGGGATCGAGCGGCGTCTGTCCGCCGGCCGGGTCGCCGACGCGATGGAGCCGCCGCCCCCCGCGATCCCGGCCGAGCTCAGCCTCTCCGAGGCGCTCGACCGGTTCCTGCGGGGCCACGAGGCCGAGACCTTCCCCGTCGTCGAGGGCGAGCGCGTGATCGGGGTGATCTCGTTCGGCTCGGCCCGCGAGCTCGGCGCGACCGACCCGCTCCGGCCGGTCCGCGAGGCCACGGTCCCCCTCGATCGGGTGATCGTCGTGGGGCCGCAGGAGCCGCTCGACGCCGTGACCGAGCGCCTCGGGACCGAGCGCGCGGCCCTCGTCCTCGAGGACGGCAGGCTCGTCGGTCTCATCACCGCCGGCGCCGCGTACCGCTGGGCCCTCGCCGGGCGCTGAAGACGGCATGTCGGAGGGCGGGGGTACCATCGCCCCGATGTCGCACGCGGTCCCCCTCGTCCCCGATCCCGCCCAGCGGCGGGTACTCGAGCACGAGGACGGTCCCCTGCTCGTGCTCGGCGGCGCCGGGACCGGCAAGACGGCCGTGCTGCGCGAGCGCTTCGCCCGCCTCGTCGAGGCCGGGGAGGACCCCGAGCGGATCGCCCTCGTCGTGCGTTCCAAGAGGGACCGGGCCCAGGCCAAGGCGGCGCTGCTCGAGCGCCTCCGCGCCCCCATGCCCTCGCTCGGCGTGTTCACCGCCCACGCGCTCGCCTTCCGCATCCTGGGCAGGTTCCACCGGGCGCTCGGGTACCTGGAGCCGCCGCGCGTGCTCTCGGCAGCGGACCAGTTCGCGCGGGTCCACCGGATGCTGAAGGAGGAGGACCCGGCCGACTGGCCGACGTACGGCGGGCTCCTGCACCTGCGCGGCTTCGCCGACCAGGTCCGTCAGCTCCTCCTGCGCGCGCAGGAGGAGCTCGTGACGCCGGGTGACCTGCTCGCGCTCGCCGAGCGGACCGGGCAGCACCGCTGGCGCGAGATCGCTCGCTTCTCCGAGCGCTACCGGCAGGCGCTCAACGCCGCAGGGGAGGTCGACTTCGCCGGGCTCCTCGCGCGCGCGGGAGAGGCCGTGCGGCCCGAGGACGCCCCCTTCGCGCACGTGCTCGTGGACGACTACCAGGACGTCACCCGCTCCTTCGAGCGCCTGCTCGAGCGGCTCGCGCCGGCGAGCCTCGTCGTGGCCGGGGACCCCGAGGCCCACGTCTTCTCCTTCCAGGGCGCCACGGACGAGCCGATCCGGCGGTTCGCCGAGGGCTTCCGCGCGCCGGTCGTGGAGCTCACCACCCGCCACCGCGGGCCCGAGCCCGAGATCTCGGGCTGGCGCGCCCCGCACGCCTCCGAGGAGCACGCGGCGATCGCGCGCGAGCTGCGACGCATCCACGTCCAGGAGGGCGTCCCCTGGCGCGAGCTCGCGGTGATCACGCGCCGGCAGGACGCCCGGGCCGTCGCGCTCGTCCGGGCCCTGGAGGACGCGGGGATCCCCCACGTCGAGGTCGAGGGCCGCCCGGCGCCGGGCTCGGCGCCGGCCACGGTCCCCTACGTGCTCGCGCTCCGCTGGCTCGCGGCGGACGATGAGCAGCGGGACGAGCTCGTCATGCCCCTGCTCACCTCCAGCCTGGCCCGGCTCTCCCCGGCCTCGGCCCGGGCGCTCGTGCGCGCGGCGAGAGCCTCGAACCGGCCGCCGCGCGACGCGCTCGAGCTCACCGACGGCCTCTCGGAGGCCGAGCGGACGGCCGTGGCCACGCTCCGAGCGGTCCTCGAGCGCGCGAGCGACGTCTCCGCCTCGGTGCTCGACGCGTTCGGCGTGCTGTGGCGTGAGCTGCCGTGCTCGGCCGAGCTCGTCGCGGCGGCCGAGCACGATCCCGTCGCGCGCGCCGACCTGGAGGACCTGGTCGCCTTCTCCCGAGCGGTGGAGGCCGCCGGGAGCTCCGAGGACCCCGGGATCCCCGCCTTCCTCGCGACGCTCGTCGCGCAGGAGGGCGCCCCCGAGCTCGCGACCTCCGCCGAGCGCGAGCCGGACGCCGTGCGCGTGCTCACCGCCCACGGCTCGGCCGGGATGGAGCTCGACACGGTCTTCGTCGCGGGGGCCGTCGAGGGCGACTTCCCGAGCCTCTCGCGATCCCCCCTGCTCTTCGATCTCGACGCCCTCCTTCGGCCGCGCACCCCCGCGGAAACCAACCGGGAGCGCCTGGCGGAGGAGCGGCGGCTGTTCCGACTCGTCCTGGGCCGCGCCCGGCGCCGGGTCGTGCTGACCGCGAGCGCGGCCGAGGACGAGGACGCCGTGCTCACCGTCTCCCGCTTCGCGGACGAGCTCGGCGTGGCCTGGACCCCCGCGCCCACGCCCCCGTTCCCCGAGCCGGTCTCCGTCGCGGAGGCCGCGGCCGCCTGGCGGCGGACGCTCGCCGACCCCGCCTCCCCCGCACCCCACCGGCTCGCGAGCCTCGAGGGGCTGCTCGCGCTCGGCGTGGATCCCGGCCGGTGGTGGTTCCAGCTCGACTGGTCCTCGCCCAGCGTCCCCGAGCGCTCCTCGCTGCGCCTGTCCTACTCGCGCCTCAGCCACCTCGAGAACTGCGAGCTCCAGTACCTGCTCGCCGACGAGCTCGGGCTCGAGCCCGGCGGCGGCTACCAGGCCTGGGTGGGGCACCTGATCCATCGGATCATCCAGGGGATCGAGGAGGGGAGGATCCAACGCACCCTCGAGGCCTTCCGCGCGGAGATCGACCGCCGCTGGGACCCCGGTCGCTTCCCCTCCCACGCCGTCTCGGAGGCCGAGCGGCGCAACGCGCGCGAGGTCCTCGCCCGGAACTGGTTCGAGCGCTACGGCTCGCTCCCCGCACCCGCCACCGAGCGCCGCTTCAGCTTCGCCTTCGACGGCGCGACCATCGTCGGCTACATCGACCGCATCGGCCCCGTGCCCGAGGGCGAGGTCCGGATCACGGACTTCAAGACCGGTCGCTCGGACAACGCCGGGCGAGCGGCCGAGAACCTCCAGCTCGGCATCTACTACCTCGCCGTGCGCGAGTGCGAGGACCTCGTCGAGGAGGCGCCCGATGTCACGGGCGTGGAGCTCGCGTTCCTCGGCGGCAAGCGGACGGACCCCGGCATCCAGGTCCAGGCGTGGTCGATCCCCGCGGGCGCCGAGGACGCGTACCAGCTCCGGATGCGCGAGCGCCTGGCCGGCCTCATCGAACGCATCCGCCGGCTCGACGAGACGGGCGCGTACGTGGCCTCGACGAGCGCCGACTGCACGTTCTGCCGGTTCCGCCCGCTCTGCCCCCGGTACCCGGAGGGGGACCGGATCTTCCCGATCGCCGCTCCGATGCCCGGCGGGCCCGAGGCCACCCCGGCGGAGGTCGCGCGATGAGCCGCTACCCGGAGCCGATCGTCGCCTTCCTCGGCGGGGAGCCCACCCCCGAGCAGTGGCGCGCGATCTCCTACCCTCTGCAGCCGTTCGTGCTCATCGCGGGGGCCGGCTCGGGGAAGACCTCGGTGATGGCGGCCCGGATCGTGTACCTCGCGATGGTGGCCCACGGTCTCATCCCGGCGGATCACCCCGGCGTCTCGCCCGGCGACGTGCTCTGCCTCACGTTCACGAACAAGGCCACGGAGCTCCTGCGCATCCGCATCCGGCGGGCGCTCCGGCAGCTGGATCTCCCCGAGGGGGAGGAGCCGGAGATCGCCAACTACCACGGCTTCGCCGCCGACCTGCTCGAGCGCTACGGCATGCTCATCGGGCTCGAGCCCGGCCAGCGTATCGTGACCCCCCTCCAGCGCGCGCAGATCGCCGAACGGGTCCTGGAGGAGATGACCTTCGAGCACCTGTCCACCCGCTGGCAGCCGAGCATCGTGAGCAAGATCCTCGCCCTGGACGACCAGCTGCAGAACCACCTCGTGGAGCCGGCCGAGGTCATCCAGCACGTCGAGGGCAAGCTCGAGCAGCTCGCCGCCCTGCGCTCGTCCGAGCCGCATCAGGCCGCGCTCGAGCGGATCGAGCTCGCTCGCGCCGTCGAGCGGTTCCGGCGGATCAAGGCCGAGCTCGGCGTCATCGACTTCGGCGACCAGATCGCGCTCGCCGTGCGCATCGCGCGCGAGCATCCGGAGGTGGGCGAGGCCTACCGCGAGCGCTTCCGAGCCGTCCTGCTCGACGAGTACCAGGACACGAACCACGCCCAGGCGGAGCTCATGGCCGCCCTGTTCTCCGGCGGCCACCCGGTGACCGCCGTGGGGGACCCCGACCAGAACATCTACGCCTGGCGGGGGGCGAGCCTGCACAACCTGCTCGAGTTCCCCGAGGTCTTCCCCCGCGCCGACGGGAGCCCCGCGGAGAAGCTGCCGCTGTACACCAACTTCCGCTCGGGGGCGCGCATCCTCGAGGCGGCGGACCGCATCATCGCGGAGCTTCCCGCCGAGCAGCGGCCGGACCCGGACAAGCTCCTGCAGCCCTGGCCGCGGAACGGGCAGGGCGAGGTGGCCGTCGGGCTCCACGAGCACGAGGTCGCCGAGGCCGAGGCGATCGCGGAGCGCATCCTCGCCCTCCACGAGGAGGGCCTGCCGTGGCGCGGCTGCGCGGTGCTCTGCCGCAGCCACCGCCTGTTCGCGCCCCTGGAGGTCGCCTTCGCCGCGCGCGGCATCCCCGCCGAGTTCCTCGGTCTCGCCGGGCTCATCAAGCTCCCGGAGGTCGTGGAGGTCCTCGCCTACGCCGCGGCGGCGATCGACGCCGACGACAGCGTGGCCCTCGCGAGGATCCTCACCGGCCCGCGGTACCGGGTCGGGGTCGCCGACCTCGCGCGCGTGGCGGACTGGGCGCGCCGGAGCGATCTCGACCTCCGGCGCCGGATCGCGGAGGAGCGGCTCGGCGTCGACGAGGATCTCGTCGAGGACCAGCCGCACCTCATCGCCGAGGCGCTCGAGCACCTGGGCGAGATCGAGGGGCTCTCGCCGGAGGGGCGCCGGCGCCTGGAAGCCTTCGCGGCCGAGCTCCGCGAGCTCCGGGAGGCCGCCAGGCGGCCGGTCCCCGAGTTCCTCGCCGAGATCGTCCGCCGGATCGGCCTGCTCGAGGAGCTCGACGCCGAGCTCGATGCCGCCCTCGCCGCGGCGAAGCGGCGGAACCTCGCGGCCTTCCTCGACCAGGTCCACGCGTTCCAGCCCGTCGAGGGGGAGCTCACGCTCCGGGCCTTCCTCGACTACGTCCGGCAGATCGAGGACGACCGGGAGTGGAGCCCCGTGCAGCCGAGCGAGGAGGACTCGGTCAAGGTCATGACCGTCCACGCGGCCAAGGGGCTCGAGTTCGACGCGGTGTTCGTCCCCGGCCTCGCGAAGGGGATCTTCCCGAACGACCGCATCCAGCACAACCCCGCGCGCCGCGGGGACTCCCTCGATATCGAGCTCCGCCGGGACCGGAAGCTGCTGCCCACCTTCGACGGGGTGAAGAGCCACTTCGAGAGCGCGCTGCGCCTCCAGGAGGAGTACGAGGAGCGCCGCACCGCCTACGTCGCGCTCACCCGCGCCAAGCAGCGGCTCTACGTCTCGGCCGCCAACTGGTACGGGGAGCACGTGCAGAACGCCAAGGGGATCGGGAAGTTCCTCATCGAGCTGAAGGCCTGGGGCGAGGGACGCGGCGACGTCGGCGTCGAGGTGGCCACCGGCGACGGGGCGGCGGACCCGGACGGCGAGCGCCAGAACCCGCTCGCCGGCTACCGGCAGGCGCTCGTGCCGGCCTGGCCCGGCCCCGCGCTGCGGGAGGAGACCGACGAGCTCTTCCCGGAAGGATGGCGGAGGGCCGCCGCGGCCGCGGCGGAGGCGGGGGGCGTGCCGGAGGAGCTCCGCTCGCGCCTGCGGCCCGAGGAGCGCGGCGCGTTCGAGGCGGCCGCCCTCGAGCTCCGTACCCTGGCAGCGCACCTCCGCGAGCGAGAGGAGGAGATGGAGCGGACGAGTGGGCCTCCCGCAACGGTCACGGTGAGCGCCGTGATCGACTACGCGCGCTGCCCGCAGCGCTTCTGCTGGACCGTGGTCCGACCGCTCCCCCGCTTCTCGGGCCCGGCGGCGCGGATCGGGACCGAGGTCCACGCGTGGATCGAGCGCCGCTCCTCGGGGCAGGCCTCCCTGCTCGAGCTCGAGGAGGCCCCGGACCTCCTCGCCGAGGAGCTCGCCGGCGAGCCCGGGAAGGTCGAGCGCCTGCGGCGGGCCTTCCTGGAGAGCCGCTTCGCCGAGCTCGTGCCGCTGCACGCCGAGCGCCCGTTCCTCCTGCCGGTCGGCGACCGGTACGTCGGCGGACGCATCGACGCGATCTACGGCACGCCCGACGGCCCGTGGGAGGTCGTCGACTACAAGACCGGACGGATGCCCGCCGAGGACGACCCGCTCGCCCGAGCGCAGCTCGACCTGTACGCGCTCGCCTGCATCGACGTCTGGGGCAAGCGGCCCGAGGACCTCACGCTCACGTACCTGTACCTCGCGGCGCGGCAGGAGCGCTCCTACCGGGTGGACGACGTCCGAGCCGTGCGCGAGCGCGTGGCCGCCTGGCTCGAAGGCATCGGGGCCGAGGCATACGATCCCACGCCCGGAGAGCACTGCCGCTGGTGCGACTTCCGCTCGTTCTGCCCGGCCGGCACGACCTGGGTCGCCGAGCGCTGAGCCAGCCGCGGCGCGGCCCGACCGCCCGCGGGCTCGGCTCAGGCCGCCGAGGTGAGCCGCTCGACCTGCTCCTCGAAGGTGCGGTACGTGGCCGCCGGGTCCCACCCGCCCTCGAGCCTGACGGGGACGAAGCGAACGGCGAGCCCGAGCGCCTCGGCCCGGGTGCGGAGCGCCTCGCGGAACCACTCGAAGGTGCCGGGGTGCAGGAGGACCTCCCCGTGCGTGCCGAGGCGACGGAGCGAGGCGTCCTCCACGACCACCGGCGTCGGACGGAGGATGTCGGCGATCCCCTCGGGAGCGCCCTCCAGCACCTCCAGGCGGGCCGCCCGGCCGTCCCAGGTGGCGACCGCGACCGGATGCTCGGGGTCCTCGGGTCGGTGCAGCTCCGCGCGCATCAGGCGGTGAGGGCCCGCTCGGTCCGCCGGAGCAGGCCGGCGACGTGCTTGAGCACCCGCCCGGCCACGACCGGCTCGGACTCGAGCAGCGAACGGAACGCCCGGCGTGGCAGCGCGAGCATGAGCATCGGGGTCTCGGCGATCACCGACGCCGTCCTCGGCCCACCGTCGAGCAGCGAGATCTCCCCGAAGAAGTCTCCGGGGTAGAGGCGGTTCAGCACCCGACCCGATGGGCCGACCACCTTGGCCTCCCCCTCGAGGATCACGTAGAAGGTATCGCCGATGTCGCCGGCGCGGACGATCGTGGCGCCGGCCATGAACCGCTGCTCCTCGCACAGATCGGCGACCCGGCGCAGGTGACGCGCGGGCAGGCTCGCGAAGAGCGGCACCCCCGCCAGGGCCTCGCGCGCTCGCTTGCTCACCGATGGACCCCCTTCGCTCTCGTCGGGTGCAGCCTATCGGTCCGGCGGCCCGCGCGTCGAAGGCCGCACCCTGGGGCGTGTCGGTGCCCCGGTCTATGGTGCGCCCGTGGGGGAGAGGGTCCTCGCGGCGGGGGCGCCGCGACGGTACCGGCACGGTGCGGTGATCCTGGGGCAGGGGCAGACGGTGAGCTGCCTACGCCTCGTGACCGCCGGCGCCGTGCGCCTTGCGGCCGTCGTGCCCAGCGGGCGGGAGGTCGTGGTCGGCCTCCTCGGTCCCGGCGACGTCTTCGGCGAGATCGCCCTCCTCGGCGGCGGGCCCTCGCCCGTCGAGGCCCGGGCCCTCGGCGAGGAGACCGCGGTCCTCGCGATCCCGCCGGCCGTGCTGCGCGAGCTCATCCGCCGGATGCCGGCCACCGCCGAGGAGCTCCTGCGGCTCATCGCCGCGCGCCTCCACGACACGGCGGCCGCGCTCGAGGAGGCGCTCGCGCACGACGTGCCCACCCGGGTCTCGCTCCGCCTGCGCCATCTCGCGCTCGCGCACGGGCAGGCCGCCGAGCACGGCGTCGCCCTCCCGCCCCGGCTCACGCAGGAGGAGATCGGCCGGATGGTGGGGGCCACGCGCGAGTCCGTGAACCGCACGCTCGCCTCCCTCGCGGCGCGCGGGCTCGTCCGGCTCCAGGACCGCCGCTACGTGGTCCGCGACCCCGAGGCGCTGGTCCCCGCCGCCGACGGATGAGCCGCGATCCGCCCTCAGGCCTCGCGCCGGCGCCCGAACGCCGTGAGGAGCGCGAGCAGCACCCCGGCGACGAACAGGATCGTCCCGAAGACGTTCACCGTCGGCGGCAGCCCGATCCTCGTCGCCCCGTACACCCAGATCGGGAAGGTCTGCACCTGCCCCGAGACGAAGTTCGAGATCACGAAGTCGTCCAGGGACAGGACGAAGGAGAGCATGTACCCGGCGAGGATCCCCGGCAGGATGAGCGGGAAGGTGACCTTCCAGAACGCCATGACCGGCGTCGCGTACAGGTCCTGCGCGGCGTCCTCGAGGGAGCGGTCCATCCCGGCCACCCGCGCTCGCACCGTCACCGCCACGAAGGGGATGCTGAACGCCACGTGGCTGAGGAGGATCGTGAAGAGCCCGAGCGGCGCGCGGACCTCGATGTAGAGGGACAGCAGCGAGGAGCCGAGCACGATCTCGGGGATCGCGATCCCGATGAAGATGAGGAAGTTCACCGCCGCCCGGCCGCGGAACACGTACCGGCCGAGCACGAGCCCGAGCGTGGCGCCCAGGGGCGTGGCGATGGCGGCGGACGCGAGCGCCACCACGATCGAGTTCCGGACGGCCTCGTTCAGGGAGGGGTCGGCGAAGACGTTCCGGTACCAGTCGAGCGTGAAGCCCCAGAAGCGTGGCATCTGCCGCTCGCCGGGGATGTCGTTGAACCCGTACAGGATCATGAGGAGGATCGGCGAGACCAGGTACAGCATGAGCAGCGTCGTGTAGGAGCCCAAGGCGAGCTTCGCCTTGCGGACCCGCGGTCGACGCAGGGGCGGCCGCGTATCGGGCGCGACCGCGCCGACCGTTCGCGCCGGAGCGCCGACGACCGCGCTCATGCCCCCACCGCCGCCGCCACCGTCTCGTCCTCGGTCCCGATGAGCTTCGCGTACAGGCTCGTGAGCACGACCATGCCGAACATCAGGACCATGGACAGCGCCGCGGCCACCGGGTAGCGGCCGCGCGTCAGGTACTCCGTCTGGATGATGTTGCCGATCATCCTCGTCGTCGGTCCGCCGAGGATCTCGGCCTCCACGTAGTCCCCGGTCGCCGGCACGAACGTGAGGAGGGTCGCGGCGAACACCCCGGGCATCGACAGCGGGAAGATGACCTTCGTGAAGGCCTGCGCGGGCGTCGCGTACAGGTCGTAGGCGCCCTCGACGACGGCCCGATCGATCCGCTCGATCGCCACGTAGAGCGGCAGCGCCGCGAACGGCAGGTAGTTGTAGACGAGCCCGCCGATGACCGCGATCCAGGTCGAGAGCACCCGGAAGTGCTCGGGGAGCAGCCCGAGGTCCTTCAGGGTCCCGAGCAGGATCCCGTTGTCGGCGAGGATGAACTTCCACTGCACCGTCCGGATCACGAACGAGACGAAGTACGGGAGCAGGATCATGAACAGCAGGGCGGACTTGAACCTGCCCCCGTAGAACGCGATCCAGTAGGCGGCCGGGTACCCCAGCAGCACCGTGCCGAGCGTGGTCGCCCCCGCGTACACCACCGAACGGAGGAAGAACATCTGCCGGCCGGCGAGCGCGTCGACGTAGTTGCCGAACGACCAGGTGAACCGGAATCCGCCCGAGAGCAGGCCGCCGCTCTTCAGGGACATGTACCCCATGACGAGCACCGACCCGACGAAGAACACGACGAGCCAGATCCCGCCCGGGGTGAGCAGCGCGTAGGCGGCGCGCCGCCGTCGCGCCGAGATTCCGTGGGGGCGCGCCGCCTTCCGCGAGACGACCGTCGTGGCCATCGCTCAGCGCTCGCCCGTCACGCCTGCTCGGAGATCGGCTCGAAGATCGAGTCCCACTCGGCCTTCTCCTCGTCGCTCTCGAACGTCCGACCGAACCGCGTCCGCGCGAGGAGCTCCTCCGTGGGGAACAGGTACTCGCTGTTCGCCGTCTCGTAGAGCTTGCGCGCGTAGCCCTTCCAGCCCTTCTCCTCGGCCTTCCGGGCGTCCTCGAGCATGAGGTCCTGCACCTCCTTCACCGGCGACATGTACAGGACCCACTCGGCGACGTCCGTCGCGATCCGCGGCCGGTAGTAGAAGTCCATGAGCATGAGCGCGGCCACCGGGTGCTCGGCTCCGGCCGGGATCATCATGTTGTCGGTCCAGAACAGGCACCCGCCCTCGGGGAACACGAACTCGAGGTTCGGGTAGCCGCCCCACGTGTGGTAGTAGAGGATGTCGCCGGACCAGGCCATGCACGCCGCGAGGTTCCCATTGGTGAGGTCGTCCACGTAGTTCTGCTCGTAGTACTGGCGGACGAGGCCGGTCTCGCGCTGCTTCAGCAGCCAGTCGGCCGCGACGCGCCAGTCGTCCGGGGTCGAGGTCTCGGGGTCGATGCCGAGGTTCCACATCACGAAGTCGGCCATCTCGCTCACGAGCATCCCGACGCTGCCCGGCGGCAGCTTGTTCGGGTCCGCGAGATCGTCGAGCTTCGTGATCGGCGCGTCGACGAGGTCGCGGTTCACCGCGATCCCGGTGAGCCCCGACTGCCAGACCATCGAGTGCTTGGCCCCGGGGTCGAACGGCGGGTCCTTGGCCCAGTCGTTCGCGTGCGCGTCGAAGTTCGGCCGCTTCGTCGTGTCGAGCGGGTAGACCCATCCGTTCTTCACCAGGGCGGTTAACTCCCACCCGTTGCTGATCACGATGATGTCCCACCCGGTCGGCTGACCGGCCTGGAGCTGGGGCTGGAGCTTGCCGAAGAACGAGGGGTTGTCCTGGATCACCTCCTTGTAGATGACGGTGATGCCCGTCTCCTCCTCGAACTTCCGCAGGGTGGGGACGTACCGCTCGCCGGTCTCGGGGTCCTTGGCCTTGTCGATGTAGATCGGCCAGTTGGCGAAGTTCACCTGCCCCTCGGGGGGACCGGAGAACAGCTCGTGCACGTCGACGCCGCCGGTGCCGGTCTCCCGCGCGCACGCGGCGAGCAGCGGGGGCAGGCCGAGGCCGGCCGCGCCGACGCCGGCGGCCCGCAGGAACCCCCTCCGGGTCAGCCGGTGCCGCAGCGCCTCCCGCAGGAACCCGAGATCCGAACCTCCGACCGATGTGCCCATGACTTCTCCTCCTCCCTCAAGGAACGCAGGGGTCAGGCGCCGTCGGACGCGGGTGCGTGAAGGGGCGAGCGCGGGTGTGCGCATAGGACTCCTCGTGGCCGAGACGGCCGCGGGGGGCGGAGACACACGGACCACGGCGGGCACACCGCATCGCCCCTCCCGGTTGCATGCTAATGCGGGATCCGGACCGTGTCCGGTCCAGCTGGCCCGCACAGCGCAGGCCCCAGGGGCTACTCGGTCTCTTGCAGGACCGCCAGGCTACAGGGGCCGCACAGGCGAGCCCGACCGGCCACCGGCCGCCCGCACCGAGCGCACGCGCGGGGGTCGGCGAGCTCGAAGGCCGTCCCTCCGTCGGATCGCACCCGCCGGACCCGGCCCTCGGCCTCGAGCTTCAGCAGGTGGGCGAGGACCGACCGGGCCGCGAGCGGATGCAGCTCGGCGGGGTACCCGGCGTAGATCGACGGGACGAGCTCCTCCGGGGTCCGGGGCCCCTCGGCCAGGCCCTCGAGGACCTGCCGCTCTCGCTCCTCGCGGTGCGCGAGGTACTCCTCCAGCTTGGCCATCGCGTCGAGCACGACCGGCCCGTGCCCGGGGTAGATCGTCCGCGGCCGGAGCTCCCGCAGCCGCCGGAGCGAGCGCAGGTACTGCGCGAGGTCGCCCTCGGGCGGATCGATCACGCTCGTGCCCCGCCCGAGCACGGCATCGCCGGTGAACAGCGCCCGGTCGCGCTCGAGGAAGAAGGCCACGTGGTCGGGCGCGTGCCCGGGCGTCGCGATCGCCCGGAGCCGAACGCCGGGCAGGCGGATCTCCTGCCCGTCCCGCAGGCGCCGCCATCCCTCGGCGGGGCGCGCAGCGTACACCGGCGCCCCGGTCATCGCGGCGAGCGTCCCGGCGCCCGGCGCGTGGTCGGGGTGGTCGTGGGTGAGCAGGATCGCGCCGACCCGCCCGGCGGCCTCGAGCACCTCCCCGAGGTGCCGCGCGTCGTCCACGGCCGGGTCGATGACCGCGGCCGGCCAGCGGCCGACGACCCACGTGTTCGTCCCCTCGAGCTCGCGCAGCCCCGGGTTCGGCGCGAGGACCCGCACGATGCGCGTGAGCCGGCTCGGGGCCTCGGCGTGCGCCTCGGTCACGCGCGCTCCTCCCCGTCCTGCCAGAAGGTCGAGCGCGGCAGGCGCGCGAGCTCGTCCTCGTCGGGCTCGCGGGTCGGGATCTCGAGCGCGAGCAGCTCGGCGACGCTGCCGCACGCCGCGAGCGCGCGCACCGTGTGGTACGTCGGCCAGTACAGCTTGCGCCTGCCCTGCTCCCACTGGGCGAGGAGCCGGCCGGGCGAGCTCCACCAGGCCGCCGCGATCTCGCGCCCGTCGGGCACCGGCTCGAGGCCGGGCGGGGCGGCGACGGCGAAGTACTCGGCGTCGAAGCGCACCGGCACGTCCTCGGGCGCGACCCAGTGCGCGATCCGCACGAGCTGCGCCGCGGCGGGCGGCGCGCCGTCGATCGCCCGGAGCGGCTCGACCGAGGCGTCGGCGCGTCCGAGCCCGTCCGCCGTGAGCGCGAGCCCGACCTCCTCGAGCAG
>Ga0073930_1001751_pt1 | contig 17515 bp, 19 predicted proteins | sample DewCreD2012metaG_5_FD_76968 | JGI IMG/M metagenome (GOLD analysis project Ga0073930, IMG submission 76968) | Hot spring sediment bacterial and archeal communities from British Columbia, Canada, to study Microbial Dark Matter (Phase II) - Dewar... ...
CGAGGTGCGCGTCGAGCCCGACCGCGCCGCCGGCCGCATCCTCGTGCGCACCACCGTGCGGGCCCGGGACCGGACCGGCGTCGAGATGGAGGCGCTCACCGCGGCGGCCGTCGCGGCGCTCAGCCTGTACGACACGGCCAAGGAGTTCGACCGCGCGGCCCGGATCGACGGGCTGCGCCTGCTCGCCAAGCGCGGCGGCAAGTCCGGCGAGTACGTGGCGGACTGACCGCTCTCGGCCGGTCCCCCGCCGGATCGGGGCCTCGTGCGTTCGTGAACGGGGATCACAGGGATGTGATTGTTCGACGCACGATGCGGTGCTACCGTGCGGTCCCAGCCCAAGATGTTGTGGTCGACCGGGGTCGCCGGGGCGAGGGGGTCCGCCGCGTGAGTTGGCTGATGCTCGCGGCGTTGGGCATGATATGGGCCGCGTTCCTGCTGCCGCGTGAACGTTCGGGGACGCCGAGGCGGACGATCGAGGGGTTCGAGAGGGACATGGAGCTGCTGGCCGAGACGGGACGGGTCGGGCGCGGGCGCTGGATCGTCACCCCCCAGAAGGGCACCCCGTTCATCGGCCCGCAGGCCCGGGCCAGGCAGCGGGCGCTCGAGCGACGCCGGCGGATGCTCGTCGCGCTCCTCGAGAGCACCGGGCTCACCTTCCTCATCGGCCTCGTCCCGCCGCTGCGGGCGATGTGGTACGCGACGGCGACGCTCCTGCTGCTCCTCGGCGCGTACGTGTGGCTCCTGCTGTGGCTGAAGCACCAGGGCCCGCAGGCGCGGGCGCTCGAGCGCGCGCGCCTGGTGCGCGTGCCGGACTCGCCGGTCGTGGAGCCGCGGAGCCGGTACGTGACCGACGCCTCGAGCCGCACGCCGCGCCCCGCGATCAACGGGCTCGTGCTCGACGGCGACGACCCCGTGCGGATCGTGGTCCGCTCGGCGGGCGCGGCCCGCGCCTGAGCGGGCCGTGGACCTCGACGAGATCGCCGAGCGTATCCGGCGGCGGTTCGACGAGCGCATGGAGGCGCGCGAGCGCGCCCTCCCGGCCTCGCGCCGAGCGATCCGCGCCTGCGCCAACGCGATCCGCGCGATCCACCGCGGCGAGTGGGAGCAGGCCCACCGGCTCATGGACGAGGCTCGCGCGGCGATCGACGGGTGCGCCGAGGCCCTCCGCGACCACCCCGAGATCCGCTACGCCGGCTACCTCCAGGACGCCGAGAAGGAGTACGCGGAGGCGCGCATCACCGAGGCGGTGGTGACCGGCGCGCCGATCCCTTCGCCCGAGGAGCTCGGGGTCGAGGACGCGCCGTACCTGAACGGGGTGGCCGAGGCGATCGGGGAGGCCCGCCGCCACATCCTCGACCTGCTCCGCCACGGCAAGGTGGCGGAGGGCGAGGCCACGCTCTCCGCGATGGACGACCTCTACACCGTGCTCGTCACGATGGACTACCCCGACGCGATCACCGGGAACCTGCGCCGGTCGACCGACGTCGCCCGGAGCCTCATCGAGAAGACCCGGGGGGACCTGTCGGTCGCCCGGGTCTCGCAGGATCTGCACGACGCGCTCGAGCGCCACGCCCGCGAGGTGCTCGGCGGGGAGGCCGGCCCGCCGACGGGCTGATGCGTCGGGGTCCTCTGCTACCCTGAACCTCGGTTCCGGGGGTGTAGCTCAGTCCGGTAGAGCGCTGCCTTCGCACGGCAGAGGTCGGCGGTTCGAGTCCGCTCACCTCCACCCATCCCACCGGCGCCGTCGGGCGTCGCGGCCCCAGCCGCTTCCCACCTCGAGGTCGCGAGGGGCCGCTGCGGTGCGCGGTTCCGTCGCAGACCGAAGGTCCCGTCGCGGTCGGGACCTTCGTCGCTTCCCATGGCGTCCCGATCCCGTAGGCTGCGGACCGATTCGGTCCGTTGTTGCACGTGCACGGAGGGAGGCACGAGATGCCGACGAACGGAGGTCCCAGGATCACCCGACGAGCCGCGCTGGGCGTCGTCGCCGGGGGAGCGGCTGGCGCCGCACTCGGGGCGGCCGCTGCCCGTCTGGGGTTCGGCGCGGCGGGCGGTGGCGATCTCGCGGAGGTGGCCGCAGCACGCGGGCTCTCGCCGGAGGAGGCGTAGAGCGCGCTCCGCGCCTACGTCCCGGGGGGAGAGCTCGACGAGTACCTGATCTTCTCCTCCGGTGGCCATTCCGGGCAGGTGCTCGTGATCGGGGTCCCGTCGATGCGCCTGCTCAAGTTGATCGGCGTGTTCACGCCGGAGCCCTGGCAGGGCTACGGCTACGGCACCGATCAGGGGGACCGGGTGCTGGCCGAGGGGTCCGATCCGGCGAAGAGCCTGCCGCTGCGGTGGGGTGACACGCATCACCCAGCGCTGTCGGAGACCGAGGGCGACTACGACGGCCGGTTCCTGTACATCAACGACCGCGCCAACGGCCGGATCGCCATGATCGACCTGCGGGACTTCAAGACGAAGCAGATCCTGGACATCCCGAACATCCAGACCTCGCATGGGGGCTGCTTCGTCACGCCGAACACCGAGTACGTGCACATCTCCTCGATGACCCCGTGCCCGATCACCGAGTCGGGGTACGCGCCGCTCAGCCGGTACAAGGAGGACTACCGGGGCTTCTCGACGTGGCTCGCGGTGGACCCCGACACCGGGCGGTTCGTGCTCGAGAAGAGCTTCCAGATCGAGCTGCCGCCGTACACGCAGGACCTGGCCGACGCTGGCAAGCTCGCGAGCTACGGGTTCGGGTTCATCAACTCGTACAACACCGAGATGGCGACCGGGGGCAACCTCCATGAGGGGCACGCCGACCCGGCGGCCTCGCTCGAGTCCACGGCGACGAAGAACGACTACGACTTCCTGCACATCATCGACTGGAAGAAGGCCGAGGAGGTCGTGGCCGCGGGCCGGATGAAGGTGCTTCGGGGGATGAAGGTGATCCCGCTGGATGTGGCGGTGGACGAGGGGATCCTCCATTTCGCGCCGGAGCCCCGGAACCCCCATGGCGTCGACGTGAGCCCCACCGGTGACTACATCTGCGTCGGGGGGAAGCTCGACCCCAACGCGTCCGTGTACTCGATCGAGAAGATCAAGGCCGCCATCGAGGCGCAGGACTACGACGGGACCGACCCCTTCGGGGTCCCGATCCTCCGCCTGGACTCGGTGCTCGAGGCCCAGGTCGAGCTCGGTGCGGGGCCGCTGCACACGCAGTTCGACGACAAAGGCCATGCGTACACCTCGCTGTTCGTGGACAGCGCGATCGCGAAGTGGACCCTGGGGCCCAAGGCGGGGGTCTCCGAGGATCGGGCGTTCCGGCTCGTGGAGAAGATCCCCGTCCACTACAACATCGGTCACCTCGTGACGGCGCACGGGGACACGGTCGCTCCGCACGGACGCTACATGGTGGCGCTCAACAAGTGGTCGATCGATCGGTTCGCCCCGGTGGGCACGCTCCATCCGCAGAACTTCCAGCTCATCGACCTGGACGCCCAGCCGATGCGGATCCTGACCGACATGCCGATCGGGGTGGGAGAGCCGCACTACGTTCAGATGGTGAGCGTCGACCGCCTCACGCGGACCCTCCAGGTCTACGAGCCCGGCACCGATCCGGCGACGATGCAGCGCTCGCCCTACGCGACGGCCGCCGGGGAGGAGCGGATCGAACGCCGCGGCAGGGAGATCGACGTGTACATGACCGCGATGCGGTCCCACTACACGCCGGACGTGGTCGAGGCCCGGCAGGGCGATCTCCTGCGGCTCCACATCACGAACATCGAGCAGACCCCCGACGCGACGCACGGGTTCGCGATCCCCGGGTACGACGTGGAGGCGAGCATCGACCCCGGTGAGGTGGTCTCGATCGAGCTGGAGCTGACGCGTGCGGGGAGCTTCGCGATGTACTGCACGGAGTTCTGCTCCGCCCTGCACCTGGAGATGCAGGGATGGCTGCTGGTGGCTCCGGCCTAGGTGCCCCGAGGGATCACCGGCTACCGGGAACCATGCGAACAGGAAGGAGCGAGAGATGACCAAGGTTCGGATGTTCACGCTCGCCCTTGCGGTGGGCGGCTCGCTGGCCCTGGCGGCGTGCGGGGGCGGCAACGGCGGCGGCGGTGAGGGGACCACCGGTCCCGCGACGGAGACCCCCGCGACGACCGCGCCGACGGCTACGACGACGGGCGGGCCGGTCGTGGTGACGATCACCGCGCCGTCGGGGGCGGCGAACAGCGGCTTCGCGGAGAAGTCCGTGAGCGCGCCGGCGGACACGCCGTTCACCATCCACTTCGTGAACGACGACCCCGGGATCCCGCACAACGTCCAGATCTTCGAGGGGCAGGACACGAGCGGGGAGCCCATCTGGGCCCCGGAGGGCGACGCCCTCATCACGGGCCCCGGGGAGGTCGACTACGAGATCCCGGCCCTGCCCGCCGGCACCTACACGTTCAACTGCCTGGCCCACCCGACCACGATGGTCGGAACGCTCACGGTCAGCTAGGTGCGGGCGGACGAGGATGGGGACGCGTGCCGCGGCAAAGACCGAGGTGAGGCCGGCGGAGGGGGCGCCGCATGACCCGGGCGCGGGGCGGGCCGTTCGGCTCGGGATCGGCCTCGTTGCCGCCCTCCTCGTCCTCCTCGCGTACCGGATGCCGATCTGGGAGGCCCGGCTCTCGGCCCCGCAGTACCCCGACGGGCTCCGCATCGTGGCCTACGGCCAACGGGTGGTGGGCGACCTGCGGGAGATCAACGAGCTGAACCACTACGTCGGCATGGAGGCGTTCGATCCGTCCGACGTTCCGGAGATGCGCCTGTGGCCGCTCGCGATCGCCGCGGCGCTCGTCGGGGTGGGTGTGAGCTCGTTGCTCGGACGACATGTGCTCGCCCGGCTCGCGCGGTGGGGGCTGTGGCTCGTCCCCCTCGTGGCGCTCGCCGACATCCAATTCCGCCTCTACCAGTACGGTCACTCCGTGGATCCCGAGGCCCCCATCAGGCTCGAACCGTTCACGCCGCTCGTCATCGGCCCGACCAAGGTCCTGAACTTCACGACGTGGGCCTACCCGGGTGCGGCGCTCTGGTCGCTCGCGGCCGCCGCCCTGCTCGTCGCGGTCGGGCCCCGTGTCGTCCTGCGCGGCCCTCGCCGGGGCGGTGCTCCGGAGGGTCCTTCGGGATGAGGACCGCGCGGGCGGCCGCCTCGTTGGGCCTCATCGCGCTCCTTGCGACCTGCGGCGGTTCGGCGGGCGCCGCGACGCGGGGGACCGGGCTCGCGGAGCGGCCGACCTCGGAGATCCGGGCCATGATCGAGGCCGTGTCCCCGGGAGCGACCGTCGCGGTCCCAGCGGCGCGGTACGTCGGGACGCTCGTGGTCGATCGATCCGTGACGCTCGCGGCCGAGCCGGGGACGGTGCTCGACGGCGGGGGCGCGGGGTCGGTCGTCGAGATCGTCGCCTCCGGGGTTACGCTGCGCGGGTTCCGCATCGAAGGCAGCGGCGCTGGCCCGATCGGCGAGCCCTCGGGCGTCCTCGTCGAGGCGGCGCGGGACGTCCGGCTGGAGGATCTCACGATCGTGGGGACGTACCTCGGCATCACCGTCCGAGGGACGCGCGGGGTGCTGGTCAGGGACGTCCTGATCCGTGGGCGGGCCGAGGCGGCGATCGAGGGGGAGGAGCACGCGGTCTCGGATCAGCCGGGCGAGGAGGTCTCGCCCGAAGGGACGCCCTCGATGGTCATGGGCACGAGCGGGTCGGGCGAGCACGAGGGCCACGGCATGACGGGTCCGGGCGAGCACGAGGGCCACGGGACGACCCAGGCTCCGGAGCCGGGGTCCGGAGGTGGTTGGGAGGGGCCCTCCCCCCTCCCCTCCGGGAACGGGGGTCTCCGGGGAGATGGGATCTGGCTCTGGAACGCCCAAGACGCGGTCGTTCGGGATAGCCGCATCCAGGGGACCCGTGACGGGATCTACCTCTCCTACGGCGAGCGGGTCCTCCTCGAGGGCAACGTCATCTCCGATGCGCGGTACGCCATCCACGACATGTACGCTCGTGATGTCACGATCCGTCGCAACGTCCTGCGGGACAACCTGTCCGGCTGCGTCCTGATGTACGGGGGACCCGTGCTCGTGGAGGGCAACGCGATCGTCGAGAGCGGGAGCCCGTCCACCGGGTTCGGGGTCCTGGTGAAGGACGCCGGGGACGTCCTCGTGCGGAGCAACGTGATCCTGGATGACCGGGTGGCTGTGCACGTGGACGACGCCGGTCGGACGGGCGGCGCGCCCGCGCGCTTCGAGCGGAACCTGATCGCGGCCAACCACGTGGGCGTGGTCCTCTACCCGTCGGCCCAGCCGACGTTCACCGGCAACGCCTTCGTCGAGAACGCGGCTCAGGTCGTCCTCGGGGGTTCGGGGGTCGCGCGGGCGTCCTGGTCCGTCGATGGGATCGGGAACCACTGGAGCGACTACCAGGGCTTCGACGTCGACGGTGACGGGATCGGGGACGTGCCCTACGCGCAGAGCGGCCGCGTGGCGGGGCTCGTGGCGAGGTCCCCGGTCCTGCTCGCGCTCGCCTCCGGGCCCGCGCTCCGTCTCGTGGAGGCCGTGGAGGAGCGATGGGTCCCCAGCGAGCCGATCGTCCTCGACCCCGCGCCTCTCCTGCACGCCGTTCGCCCCCGCGTCCCGCCGTTCAGCACCGGGAACGCCGGGTCGGGGGCGCTCTTCCTGGGCGGTCTCCTGATGGCCGGCGCGGGGGGCGCGGGTCTCGTGCTCGCGCGCCGTGGGAAGGGGGGTGCCTGGGGTGCCTGAGGCCCTCCTCGAGGTGCGCCGTCTCACGAAGCGCTATCGCTCCGGTCGCGGTCTCCAGGGCGTGGACCTCGCGCTGCCCCGCGGCGTGATCGTCGCGCTCGAGGGGCCGAACGGGAGCGGGAAGAGCACGCTCCTGCGCTGCCTGGCCGGACTCGCGACCTATCGGGGCGAGGTGAGCCTCGGGGGGCGACCGCTCGATCGCTCGCCCGCCTCCCGAGCACTCGTCGGCTACCTGCCTCAGGTCCCCGCCTTCCCGGCGGAGGCGGTCGTGGGCGAGATCCTCGATCTCTTCGCGCGGCTCCGGGGGGCGGAGCTGGGCGATCTGCCCGAGGGGTTCCTGCCCGGCATGTCCGAGCCGATCGGGTCGCTCTCCGAGGGACAGCGCCACAGGGTGGGCCTCGCGGTGGCCCTGCTCGGCGACCCGCCCCTGCTGCTCCTGGACGAACCCTTGGCGAACCTCGACGAGGCGGGCCGCGGAACGGTTCGCGTGGTGCTGCGCCGCCGGTGCGACCGTGGCGCCACGGCGATCGTGACGAGCCCGTCTCCGACCGAGCTCGAGGAGGTGGCCGACGTGCTGGTCCGGATGGCGGAGGGGAGGATCGTCGGGGTGGAGGGGCTCCGACGTCCGGACCTAGATGCCCTGGGGGTGGGTCGGTGAGCGGAGCGGTCGGAGCCATCGCGGCGTGGGAGTTCCGGCTGGCGGCGCGCGCTCGATGGATCCTCGCGATGGGAGCGGTGTTCGCGCTCCTCGCCGGCGGTGTGACGTTCCTCGCCCTCGGTAGGGTCCGGAGCCTCGGGTCGACCGGGATCGGCCCCGCAGGCGCCGCCCTCGTGAACCTGGGTGTGCTCCTCCCCTCGCTCATGGGTCTGCTCCTGGGGGCCGGGAGCTTCGCCGGGGAGCGGGACCACGGGATGCTCGCGCTGCTGCTCGCGCAGCCGATACAGCCCGGGCGGGTGGTGCTCGGGGCGTTCCTGGGGCTCGCGGGCTCCCTGTGGGCGACGCTGGGCATCGGCTACGGCGTCGCGCTGCTGCTGCTCTCGGCCGTCGCGCGTGGGCACGACGTGCTCGCGATCGCGGTGCTCGTGGGGAGCACCTTCGCGGTGGCCGCCGTCGGGGTGGCGGTGGGCGCTGCGCTCGCGGCCTGGTCCCGGCGACGCCTCCAGGCCCTCGCTCTGGCCACCGCGCTGTGGATCGCGCTCGCGCTCGGGTTCGACCTCGCGCTCGCCGCGGTCGCGCCCACGGTCCGCCTCGGACCTGGGGGTCTCCTCGTGGCCGTGCTCATGAACCCCCTCGAGGCCGGCCGGATCCTGGCGCTCCTCGGGATGGAGCTGGAGGGCACCGCGCTCGGACCCTTCGGTGCCTACCTCCTCGTCCGTTTCGGGACGGCCGGGTCCATCGCGCTGCTCGCTGCCGACCTGATCGCGTGGGTGGCAGCCCCCCTCGCCCTCGCGAGGTCGGTACTGTCTCGAGGGGATCTGTGAGGGAGGGGGAGTGCGACTGTCGAGGGAGACCCGGTACGCGATCGAGGCCCTCGTCGAGCTGGCACGCCGACCCGGGCGGCTCGTCGAGGCCCGGGAGTTGGCGGCGGCCGCCGGCGTTCCCGGCCCGTTCCTCGCCAAGGCCCTCCAGGCGCTCGCCCGCGCCGGCGTGCTGACGTCGGTGCGTGGTGGCGGCTACCGACTGGCGCGGCCCCCCGAGCGCATCCGGCTGCCGGAGATCGTCGCGGCGGTCGAAGGTCGACGGCCCTTCAGCCAGGAGTGCATCTTCTGGCGCACGGACTGCTCCGAGCAAGCTCCGTGCATCCTCCACTGGCAGTGGCGGGAGGTGCGTCCCGTGCTGGAGCGGCGGATGGAAGCCACCACCCTGCGCGACATCGTCGCACACGTGGGTGAGGGATCCTGGCTTCGGCGGGCGAGCGGTGCGGAGGGCAAGGCCGAGAGGGCTCCGGGATCCTGAGCTCGCCTCCTCGGCGTCCGCGCCGAGACGGCGCGGTCTCAAGACGAGTCGCCCTTCAGGCCGCGTCGGCGGGGAGCAGGACGAAGCGGCCGCCCTGTAGCGGCGGGACGGCTCGGAAGGCGCGCTCGTCGAAGGTGAGCAGGCGCCGGGTCCGGAAGCGAGCGGCGAGCACCACGATCGAGGCGTCGGCGAGACCGAGCTCGAGGTCCCGGTAGCGCCGGGCGAGCTCGGCCGCGGTGCGGAGCTCGGCGGGCGTGAGCGTCTCGACCTGGAACGCCCCCGAGGCGAGATCCTCGAGGAAGGCGAGCTCGGTGTCGACGCCGAGCCGGGTGAGGATGAGGAAGTCCGCCTCCGCGGCCGCGAAGGCGGGGGCGACGAGCGGCTCGCGGGCGCCGAGCAGGACCTCGGCGACGTCGGCGTGGTCTGGGTCGCGCCGATCCGCTTGGCTGTAGAGGGGACCGGCATCGACGATGATCGTCACGGCCGCGGGCGGAGCGTGGCGGCGAGGAGCTCCTCGGCTTGTCGTCCCACGGGCTCCCCGGTTCCCTCCCCGGCACCCAGGCTGCGGAACCGTCGCCGGCGGCGTGCGGTGACGCGCCGGATGCCATCCCGGATGAGCTCGGACTGGGAGCGCCCGGTCTCGGCGGCCGTGCGGCGCAGGGCCTCGGCCTCCTCCTCGGTGAGGTAGACGGTGGTCTTCCGCATGACATCGGTAGGGTACCATACACTCCCGCGACGCTCCGCCGCTCCGTCCGGTGGCGTAACGTCACCGGACGCCGCCCCCGAACCGCGGGATGCTGAGGGTGTGGCGCGCTGGATCCTCCACGTGGACCTCGACCAGTTCATCGCGGCGGTCGAGCTGCTCCGCCGCCCCGAGCTGCGCGGCCGGCCGGTCGTGGTCGGCGGGGACGGCGATCCGACCAAGCGCGGGGTCGTCTCCACCGCGTCCTACGAGGCCCGGGCCTACGGGATCCGCTCGGGCATGCCGCTGCGCACCGCGTACAAGCGCTGTCCCGAGGCGGTGTTCCTCCCCGTCGACGCCGAGGCGTACCTCGCGGCCTCGCGCGAGGTGATGGCCGTCCTCCGAGGCTTCCCCGCCGTCGTCGAGGTCGCCGGCTGGGACGAGGCCTACCTCGAGGTCGAGGCCGAGGACCCCGACGCGCTCGCCCGCGAGATCCAGCGGGCCGTGCTCGAGCGCACCGGCCTGTGGTGCACCGTCGGGGTGGGCGACAACAAGCTCCGGGCGAAGATCGCCGCCGGCTTCGGCAAGCCGGCCGGCGTCTTCCGGCTCACGCGCGAGAACTGGGACGAGGTCGTGGGCAGCCTCTCGACGGAGGTCCTGTGGGGGATCGGGCGCAAGACCGCTCGCAAGCTCGAGGCGCTCGGGATCCGCACGGTGGCCGAGCTCGCGCGCGCCGACGAGGCGCTCCTCGCCGAGCGCTTCGGCCCGCGGATCGGCCCGTGGCTGCGGGCGCTCGCGACCGGCGAGGACCGCACGCCGGTGAGCGCCGAGCCGTACGTGCCGAAGGGGCGCGGGCGCGAGCGGACGTTCCAGCGCGATCTCACCGACCCGGCCGAGATCCGCAGGGAGGTCTCGCGTCTCGCTCGCGAGCTCCACGAGGACCTGCTCGCCGAGGGCCGGCCGGTCGTGCGCGTGACCCTGAAGGTGCGGTTCGCGCCGTTCTCGACGAGCACCCACGGGGTGCCGGTCTCCCCGCCGACCCTGGACGCGGGCGTGCTCGAGCGGGTCGCGCTCGCCGCGCTCGAGCGGTTCGAGCTCGACCGGCCGGTGCGGCTCCTCGGGGTCCGCGCCGAGCTCGTCCCGCCCGCGTGATCACTCGGGAGCCGGGTGCCCCACCGGGATCAGGTACAGAGGGGCATGGTCCCGGGGCAGGCCGAGGATGCGCTGCACGTCGCGGTCGGAGAAGGCGCCGATCGGGACGGCGCCGAGGCCGAGCCCCACCGCCTGCAGGAGCACGTTCTGGGCGGCGTGCCCCGCCTCGAGGTGCACGTAGCGTTCCGCCCGTGCCCCGTACTTGACCTCCGTGCGCTCGAAGACCGCCGCGATCACGAGGACCGTCGGCGCGTCCCGGACGGCCTCCTGCTCCAGGGCGGCCCCGGCGAGCGCCGAGCGGAGGTCGCCGGTCGCGAGCAGCAGCGCGCGGTGTCCCTCCGGGACGTAGCGGTAGAGCCCCTGCGGGGTCACCGCGTAGACCTCGAGCGGGTACAACGCACCGGCCGATGGCGCGGTCCGGCCGCCCCACCCGGCGGTGATCCCCTGGGCGGACCACAGCAGCTGCGAGAGCTCCTCGAGCGAGAGCGGCTCGTCGGTGAACGCGCGGACCGAGCGCCGCTCGGCGAGGGCCCGCTCGAGGGGTACGGGCCCGCTCGTCCGTGGGACCGGAAGCTCGATCGTGGTACCGGCGATCTCGCGCACCCCTTCCTTCCCCTCGCACGCCACCAGGCTGAGGAGCCAGACGGTGAGCCCGAGCGCGAGGAACGACCATCGCACGGCGATCCCTCCCGCGAGCATCGCAGGGCCTCGGGACCAGCGCTCGGGCCGAACGCCCCACGAGACTCCGGTCCCGGGACCCTCAGAGCTCGTCCGGACCCACGACGAGGCCGAGCCGATCGGCTCCACGACGGAGCCTCCGGTCGAGCGTCACGAGCCGGCACCCCAGCAGCTCCGCCAGAGCCAGGTACTCAGCGTCGTAGGTCTTCGCGAAGCCGAGCTCGTCGGCGATCCGCCAGGCGGTCTCGCCGAGGCGCCGGTGGCGTCGCTCGCGGACGCCCGAGCGCGCGAAGGCCTCGAGCGCGCGACGGGCGAGCGTCTCGGAGATGTCGCCCCGCCAGACCGCCTCGTGGAGGACGGATCGGAACTCCGACCAGAGCAGCGGCGGTGCGACGAGCTCCTCGCCGAGGAGGCGGAACCCGTCGGGCGAGCTGCTCGCGGCGAGGGCAACGCTCGCGTCGATGACGAGCATCTCAGCGACCGCGCCGCGAGCGGTGAACGAGCCGGACCCAGTCCGGCTGTGGCTCACCGGTCCACGTCCGGCTCCACGCGGCGGGCAGATCGAGCGAGGGCCCTTCGAGGACCTGCGCGAGGTCGGCCTCCTCGATGAGGTGCTGCGTACCGATGCGCCGCGCGCGGAGCTTGCCCGAGCGGATCCAGCGACGCACCGTCTCGGGGTTCCGGCCGACCCGCTTCGCCGCCTCCGGCACCGTCAGCATCGTAGTCACATGCTACTCCATAGTGCACGTGCCTCCGACGCACGGCGAGCGTCGGTATCGTGCGGGTGTGGGCGGCTCGATCGCGGTCGGCACGAGCGGCTGGTCCTACGACGACTGGGCGGGCGCCTTCTACCCGGAGGGGCTCCCGCGCTCGCGCTGGTTCGAGCACTACGTGACGCGCTTCCCCACGGTCGAGGTGAACGCGACCTTCTACCGGCTGCCGTCCGAGGCGATGGTGCGCCGCTGGCGCGAGCTCGCCCCGCCCGGGTTCCGGTTCGTCGTGAAGGGCAGCCGCGTGATCACGCACCTGCGGCGGCTCGAGGGCTGCGAGGAGGAGCTCGGTCGGTTCCTCGAGCGGGTGCGAGGGCTCGGGCCCTCCCTGCGGGTGATCCTGTGGCAGCTGCCGCCCTCGCTCCATCTCGACGTCCCGAGGCTCGAGCGGTTCCTCGCGCTCCTTCGTCGCGAGGCGCCGGACGTGCGGCACGCGGTGGAGTTCCGCCACCCCTCGTGGCTCGTCGAGGGAGCCTTCGCGGCGCTCCGCGCGCACGGCGCGGCGCACGTCGCGGTGAGCTCGACGCGGATGCCGCGCGACCTCAGGGTGACGACGGACCTCGTCTACGCCCGCTTCCACGGGCTCGGCGGTGGGTACGCGCACGACTACTCGGCGGAGGAGCTCGCGCCGTGGGTCGCCTTCCTGCGCGAGGCCCACGCCCGAGGCCTGGAGGGGTACGCCTTCTTCAACAACGACGCCCGGGCGCGGGCGCCGAAGAACGCGGCCGAGCTGATCCGGGCGCTCGGGCCCGCCGCCGCCCCCTGGCCGGCGGCGTGACCGGCCTCGGGCTCCCGCGCGGACGGCCTCAGCCGAGGATGCGCGCGTCGCCGTAGCCGGCGCCGAGCTCGTGGTGCTCGGCGAAGCGGCGGGGGTGGAACTGCTCGAGGCCGGGAGCGACCTCGGCCCCCCGGACGAGGTCGGCCACGTGGCGCCCGAGGGCCGGCGCGAGCTTGAACCCGTGCCCGCTCGTGCCGGCGTCGACGAACAGGCCGGGGGCGATCTCGCCGATCACCGGCTGCCAGTCGGGGCTCACGTCGTACAGGCTCGCCCAGCCGCCCCGGGCCTCGGCCCCTGCGAGGGCGGGGACGCGGCGCATCACGCGCTCGGCCATCTCGGCGGCTTCGTCGTCGGCGAGGACCTCGGGGAAGTCGTCCGGGTCGACGGTCGGCTCGGGGTGGAGCGGCCCGACGAGGAAGAGCTCCTGCCCCTCGGGGCGGAAGTAGTAGCCGTTCGGCAGGTCGCCGTGGGCCGGGACGCGCTCGGCGCCGCCCCAGGCGAAGGTGGCGACGATGTGGCGCTCGACGGACAGCGGGAGGTCCACGCCCGCCTGGAGCGCGAGCGCCCGGGTCCACGGTCCGGCGGCGAGCAGCACGCGGGCGCAGGCGACGCGCTCGCCGTCGTCGAGCTCGAGCGACCAGCCCGCTCCCTGCGGGCGGAGGGTCACGACGCGGCGCCCGCAGTGGGTCCGCGCGCCGAGCTCGCGGGCGCGCTCGAGCAGTCCCTGGGTGACGAGCACCGGGTCGGCGTAGCCCGCGTCGAGCTCGAACGCGCCGAGCGCGACCCCCTCGAGGTCGAAGGCCGGCCAGCGGGCGGCGATCTCCTCGGGGGCGAGGAGCTCGGTCCGGATCCCCTGGGCGTTCAGGCGCGGGACGACCTCGCGGACGGCCTGCTCGTCCTCGGGCGGGTGCAGGACGAGCAGGCCGGTCGGACGGAAGCCGCTCTCGCGCCCCGTGTGCTCGGGGAAGTCGCGGATCATCGCGATGGCCTCGCGGGCGACCTCCGCGAGGAAGGCGTTCGTGTAGTAGGCGCGGCAGATCGCACTCGAGCGGCCGGTCGGCCCGCCCGCCGGCCCGCGGGGGTCGAGGACGAGCGTGCGGACCCCGTGCGCGGCGAGGTGGAAGGCGGCGCTCGCCCCGTGGACGCCCGCGCCGACGACGCAGACGTCGTAGCCCGGGCCGTGGGTGCCCACGTCCTCGCCCTGTCCCGAGGCCCCCATCGTGCCGGGGGCGCTACCGGTTCGAGGGGAACCCGAGGTCCACCCGGCTCGTCGCCGGGTCCGGCCAGCGGACGGTGACCGCCTTCTCGCGGGTCCAGAAGTGGAAGCCCTCCGGCCCGTACATCTTGCTGTCGCCGAAGAGGGATTCCTTCCAGCCGCCGAAGGAGTAGAAGGCGAGCGGCACCGGGATCGGCACGTTGATGCCCACCATCCCGGCCTCGACCTCGTACACGAAGCGTCGGGCCGCCCCGCCGTCGCGGGTGAAGATCGCCGCGCCGTTGCCCCAACGGTTGCGCTGGATGAGCCCGACGGCCTCCTCGTAGGTGGGGACCCGGACGACCGTCATGACCGGGCCGAAGATCTCGTCCTTGTAGCAGTCCATGTCGGTCGTCACGTGGTCGATGATCGAGGGGCCGACGAAGAAGCCGGTGCCCCACAGCGGGTGCTCGCGCCCGTCCACGAGCACCGTCGCGCCCTGCTCCCGCGCGCTGTCGAGGTAGGAGACCACCCGGTCGCGGTGCTCGCGGGTCACGAGCGGACCCATCTCGCTCTCGGGGTCGAGCCCGTCGCCGACCTTCAGCTTGGCCGTGCGCTCGAGGATCGCCTCCATGAGCGGGTCGGCGATGTCGCCCACCGGGACGACCGTCGCGATCGCCATGCAGCGCTCGCCGGCCGAGCCGTACACGGCCGAGACCGCCGCGTCCGCCGCCATGCCGATGTCCGCGTCGGGCAGCACGATCATGTGGTTCTTCGCGCCGGCGAGGGCCTGGACCTTCTTCCCATGGGCGGCCGCCGTCGCGTACACGTACTTCGCGATCGGGGTCGAGCCGACGAAGCTGAGCGCGCGGATGTCGGGGTGCTCGAGGATCCGGTCCACGACGACCTTGTCGCCCTGGACGACCTGGAAGACGCCGTCGGGCAGGCCGGCGTCGCGGAAGGCCTCGGCCAGCATGATCGAAGCCCCCGGATCCCGCTCCGAGGGCTTCAGGATGAAGCAGTTCCCGCAGGCCATCGCCGCCGCGCACATCCACATCGGGACCATGGCCGGGAAGTTGAACGGCGTGATCCCGGCGACCACGCCGATCGGCTGGCGTACCGAGTACAGGTCGTAGCCGGTCGTGACCTGCTCGCTGTAGTCGCCCTTCAGCAGGTGCGGCATCCCGGCGGCGAACTCCAGCAGCTCGACCCCGCGCTCGACCTCGGCGAGCGCGTCGAACAGGCACTTGCCGTGCTGCCGGACGATGACCTTCGCGATGTCCGTCTTGCGCTGGTCGAGCACCTCGCGCATGCGGAAGAACAAGGCGGAGCGCCTGGCGAGCGGCATCGCACGCCACTCGGGGAAGGCCTCCTTCGCGATCTCGACGGCCCGGTCGAACTCCTCGACCGAGGCGAAGTCGACCTCGTGCGTCTGCTCCCCGGTGACCGGGTTGTAGACGGGCCCCGTCCGGCCGGACTCCCCGGGTACGATCTTGCCCCCGATCCAGTGGCTGATCCGCTCCACGGCGACCATCCCCTTTCCGCGCGTGCTGCTCGGGCATGATGGTAGCGGCTCCTCGGTAGACTGCACGCGAGCGACCCAGGAGGCGAGGCAGATGAGCGAGCTCTCCGCGCAGGAGATCGTCGACCTGTGCATCCGGCACACGCTGTACGACTGGCAGGCGCAGAAGGCCGTGAACCCCATCCCGGTCGAGACGGCCAAGGGCTGCGAGTTCTGGACCGTGGACGGCAAGCGGTACCTGGACTTCAACAGCCAGCTCATGGGCGTGAACATCGGCCACGGTGATCCCCGCATCATCCGGGCCATCAAGGAGCAGGCCGAGAAGCTCCCCTACATCACGCCGTTCGCGGCGACCGAGGTCCGGGCCAAGCTCGGCCGCAAGATGGCCGAGATCATGCCCGGCGACCTCGACAAGGTCTTCTTCACCCTCGGCGGCGCGGAGGCCAACGAGAACGCGATCCGGATCGCGCGGATGGTGACCGGTCGCCACAAGATCGTCTCGCGCTACCGCTCCTACCACGGGGCGACCTACGCGACGATCACGCTCACCGGCGACCCCCGCCGGTGGGCGAACGAGCCGGGGATGCCCGGCGTGGTCCACGTGCTCGACCCCTACCACGGGCCGCAGCACCCGGTGGACGACGCCGAGACCGCGCTGCGGTACCTGGAGGAGACCTTCCAGCTCGAGGGGCCCGAGACGATCGCCGCGTTCATCCTCGAGCCGGTGACCGGGACGAACGGGATCCTCATCCCGCCCGACGGGTACCTCCAGGGGGTCCGCGAGCTCTGCGACCGTTACGGGATCCTCATGATCGCCGACGAGGTCATGTCCGGGTTCGGGCGCACCGGCGAGTGGTTCGCGGTGAACCACTGGGGCGTGGTGCCGGACATGATCACGATGGCCAAGGGCCTCACGTCCTCGTACGTGCCGCTCGGCGCGGTCGGCATGCGGCCGAAGGTGTACGCGTACTTCGACGACCACGTCTACTACGGTGGGCTCACGTACAACTCGCACCCGCTCGCGCTCGCGACGGCGCTCGCGATGATCGAGGCCTACGAGGAGGACGACATCTTCGAGCACGTCCGCAAGATGGGCGAGGTCATGCGGCGCCACCACCTCGAGCTGCAGGAGCGGCATCCGAGCGTCGGTCACGTCCGCAACATCGGCCTGTTCGGCATCATCGAGCTCGTCCGCGACCGCGAGACGATGGAACCGATGGCGCCGTTCAACGGCACGAGCGAGGAGATGAAGGCCGTGGCGCGGTACCTCGACGAGCACGGGCTGTTCACGTTCGTGCGGTGGCACACGATCATGACGAACCCGCCGCTCATCATCACCGAGGAGCAGCTCGCCGAGGGCTTCGAGATCATCGACGGCGCGCTCGAGCTCGCCGACCGCGCGGTCGCCTAGGACCTTCGGCCCTTTGACCGCACGGGCTCCGCTGTAGGACGATCGCGCGAGCGATCGCCCGCGCTCCGGAGGACCGATGCGGCAAGGGTCGTCACGGGTCGTCTCCTGGCCGTTCGCGATGCTGCTCGTCGCGATCGGCGGGCTCGCCGCGTCGGGCGGCGTGCTGCTCGGCTGGTGGGAGGCGCGCGCCGTCCGCACGACCGAGATCTTCGGGCGCGAGATCCTCGACGAGCGTACGCTGGCGGGCTCGGGTGCGTGGAGCGGGGCCGTGACGCTCGCCGTGGGGCTCGTCGCGCTCGTCGTCGGGGCCGTCGGGCTGCTGCGCCGGGCCCCCGCGCGCCGGGGGCCGCTCGCCCTGCTCGCGCTCGGCTGCGGCGTCCTCGCCCTCGCGGGGGTGGCGGTCGGGCTCGGGCAGGGCGGCGAGGCGGCGGCGCGCGCCCTCGGCGGGGCGGGCCGCGAGGTGGAGGCCTCGGTCGCGGGGGGCCTCGTGATCTCGGGGCTCGGGGGCCTCATCGCCGCGGCCGGTGGCCTGTTCGGCATCATCGAGCTCGTCCGCGACCGCGAGACGATGGAACCGATGGCGCCGTTC
>Ga0073930_1001768_pt1 | contig 17285 bp, 17 predicted proteins | sample DewCreD2012metaG_5_FD_76968 | JGI IMG/M metagenome (GOLD analysis project Ga0073930, IMG submission 76968) | Hot spring sediment bacterial and archeal communities from British Columbia, Canada, to study Microbial Dark Matter (Phase II) - Dewar... ...
GCGGGAAGGAGGAACGCGAAACCGGGCTATTGCGTGCGCGTCCTTGTCCGTCGGGGCAGCGTCGCGCGAGAAAGGGAGGCGGACGCGGTTTGTGGAGGCTGGGCAAGTGGGCGGTGCTGGGGGTTCAATCCCCCCGCCTCTATCAGCTCAGATGGAACCTTTCTATGCCTGCACCTGCACTTTTCCGAACACCCTCTTGCTCTATTGGCGAGCGCCCCAAAATGGGGTATAATAGGGGTGATGATGCGGAGAGTATGACCCTGCCGCACGAAAATAACAATACGTTGAGGCAGTGTAGTCGCTGCTGCAGTGCATGAGAAACTCAAATAAAACGGAGGAAGCACCTTGAAGAAGTTAAGGTATGATTCAGGCGCAGCGAAGGCTCTCGGTGTGCTGGCGATTGTATTGAGCGTGTCGGGTTCGAGCCATGCGCAAACACTCTATTGGCTGGGCACTCTGGGAGGAAATGAAAGCGTCGCTCTCGGCGTTTCAGACGACGGTACCGTGGTCGGTTGGGCACGTGATGCCAACGGACAACAACGTGCTTTCCGATGGAAATGCGGTGGGCCGATGGTGGATTTAGGCACACTGGGCGGACCGGAAAGCATCGCGAACGACATTTCCGCCGACGGTAGTGTTATTGTGGGTACTTCTCGAATCGGCAATCCCGCCACCCTGTGGCAAGCTTTCAAGTATCAGTCGGGCGTGATGACGAATCTGGGCTCCTTAGTGCCACTTGGAACCAGTGTTGCGCGGAGCGTCTCGGCAAACGGCAGTGTTATCGTCGGCTACAGCACAGCGTCTTGCCCCGGATATGAGTATGATAACAATCTCGGTGATTGTGTAGCCACGACTTTTTTGTTGACCGCTGCGTGCAAGTGGACCTCAAGCGGCATCAGCCAGGTTGGTAACTGTTATCGGGACCGCTGACTCTATAACCCGGGCGCGGATATAGGATATGAGACCCTTGGCAACGGTGTCTCTAAAGATGGCACTGTTTGGGTTGGCTCGTTGAGAGCCTGGGACACTTCACACGCCTCCGGCAATTTCCAACGTGCCTTGAAAAACAACATTGCGCTGGGGTTCGATTCTTGGATCGCCCTTGCCGCGAATCAGGATGGTAGTGTAGTGGTCGGACAAGGGCGTACCCAGTGTTTCCATCCACAGCCGGGTGACTATACCTGCTACCCTGCCTATCGCTGGCCAGGGGGAGCGTTAACAACTACATCCACTGGTAATGAAAACGATCCTTACCCAAGTAATGGGGTCGCTTATGGGGTGACCTCCAATGCAACTCAAGCGGTGGGCAGCCATGGTGGACACGCCGTTCGCTGGAAATTGTTGGGTCCATCTCCTGCCAATGTTGTGCAGGAGGATCTGAATGTCGTGTATGCGCCGCAAGTAGGCAACTCGCTACTCCAGGTTGCTTACGACATCTCCTCCAACGGGCGCTATATTGTGGGTGTTGGGTGCAACGCTACGACACAGCGCGATGAGGCGTTCCTGCTGGATACATGGCAGAGCTGTCCCTACTGTTTGCCGTACACGCTGATACTGGGTGACCGCGACCAGCAACGTGGTGCATTGCGTTTTCACCCTCAATCGGACACTTTTAGCGTTGTCGGTGGTTGTCAGCCTGCGGGGACACGCTACTACTATGGGCTGGATGTACACCCCCAAACAGGCGAAATCTGGGCGTGCGACATTCTGGCAAATCGCATCGTACGCCTTGACCCGATGGGCAATTGTATCCAGACAATCCCAATGCCCTCTGGCTATACAGGGGTTCCTACGGGGCTTTCTATCCATCCTGGTGGGCGTTATCTCCATGTGACCAATCAAGGCAATCGCATAGACGCCTACGATATGGACACAGGACAGTGGATCGCCACGACCACTGTTGCTAATGTATCAAACTTGTATGGCTTGCAGTGGATCGACGACTCGCTTTATGTGTGCGATTTCTCTGGACAGCAGCTGCTCTTGCTGGGAGGCGATCCTGACCAGCCGCTCTCGGAGATAGGACGCACCCAGACTGCCTATAATCCCTACGATGTCACAGGCTATCGTCAATCCGGTGGTCGCGCTCCCACAGATTTCTTATATATAACGCAAACGAGCGGCTTCTACGGACGCTATTCCGAGGTTTCCCTCGCCACTCATGCCTGGGATACGCCGGGCGCAATCTTTGGTCCCTACACCTTCGCTCCACACCCAGGCAATAACAACGCTGACGGCGGTGGGAGTGTGTCGTTCTTTGGCATCGTGATTGACCCCTCGCTCTGTATGCTCTGGGTCTCGGACTATGTGCGGGGCGACCTGTACAGTATCGAACTGCCCTCGGCGCAGGTCTTCTGGCGAGGTAGCATCGAAGCTGGCTACAAACTCGGGTTAGGCCTTGCCTTGCAGCCCAAATGCATCGTGCATAGCGACGATGTGGATGCCAACGGCTGCGTAGACGATGCTGACCTGCTGCGTGTGCTGTTCGCTTTTGGACAGTCAGATCAGGATCTTGGACGCGTGGATGTCAATTGCGATGGCACTGTTGACGACGCCGATCTCCTTACTGTCTTGTTCAATTTCGGAACTGGATGTTAACTCTTGCCCTGCATCCCCTCTCCCATGGCTGGGAGAGGGGATGTCCACATTGCACCGCCTCGCTTACAATCTACTGCCCGTCACGCGATAGGCAAAGTATTCTTCCACAGTTATAGTCACTCACGCATTTTTTTGCTACAATGTGGTCGCTGCTTAATGCGAAGTTTCTTCCTATCCGGAGGAAGCAGGAAAGTTATCGTGATTGGTGAATTAGCAACTCGTTAAACCAAGGGAGGTGCTGGGATGAGCTTGCTGGCGTGGACGGTGGCAGCGGTTTGCTTCGCGGGCGGGTTCGTGGCGGCGTTAATGGCGCGGCGCCAGGTAGGTGTGCCGACTTTTGCCCTGCCTGCCGTGTGGTTGATTAGTGTGCTGGCGTTTGGTCTGACGCTTCCATCAGAGCCTGCCCCCGCATTCGAGCCTGGCAGTGCACTGGGCTGGGGTGTGCTCCTTGCATCGGGCTTGTGGCTGATGGGGGCGTTTGTTGCCACTTGTACCAGGCTTGATTGGTTGGGTGCGACCTTACCCTTTGCCGCACCTGTGCTGGTGCTGACTTTCGAGCCGGGGTACCCGATGCCCGCGCTGTGGGGTATCGGCATCGCGACAGTGCTGGTCTGGATTCTGCTGAACCGTGTCTGGCAAGCACTGCCAGAAGTGGCGCTAAGTGTGCTGACGCTCTGTTTCATGACGGCGCTTGCCTACTACGCGCACGCTCCACGCTGGTATGGCGTGTGTGTGGCAGGCGCAGGCATCGCTGCGCTCTGGGGCGTGGCGTGGCTGGCACGACAGAAGCCATGCTCCTGGTGGTGGGCGCATACCCTGCTGTTCGGCGCGTTCACCCTGACAGCGCTGGGCTATCATCTGTCGAGCGTGGAGGGACGCTGGCTCTATCTGGTGCTGATGGCATTGATCGCGGCAACAATCGCGCGTGGCTTTGCGGACGCAGGTGAGTGGGCACGGTACGCGCTATTGGTCTGGATCGCCCTGTTTGCCAGCGTGTTCGCGCTGCAGAAGGGGTTCGGGTTAGCCACAGCTGCGTTGATGGTGAGCCTCCATGCGATGGTCATGGGACATACACGCATCGTGCAGACCAGCTGGTCAGAGCGCGGGCTATACCTTGCAGGCGCGCTGCTGCTCGCATTTTTGAGCGCGTTTCGGTTGTTCGTATTGAGTTATCCCCTGCGCGTACCGCGGGCGGATCTTTACACACACTACACCCTGATGGGCTTCTTGCTGGCACTGGTAGGGTTGGGCGCGCTCGCACTCTGGCAACGGGGAAGCGAACAGGCAGGAGAACCAGCAGGACAGCTGTCGTGGCGCACACTACTAACGGGTTTCTGGGCGGTGAGCCTGCCGCTGCTAATGGGTGCACTGTTCACGGAGCGGGCGATAGCGGGCTGGCTGGCAGGCGCACTGGCCGCGGCGCTCAGCGCGTATCTCTATGCATCACCCGCCATGCCTTCGCTCTCTGGAGAAGAGCTGGAGGAACAATCTATCACCCGCTGGCTCTATCCGCTCGCCTTCGCAGGGGCAGTGGTGGCACTGCCCTTGACCGAGGTTGTCGTATCCTATGCAACTCTACCACGGCTGATACGCCTCTATCTGGTGCTGGGAGCTGGCGCGTTGCTCGCCCTGAGTCTGCTTTTCGTTTTCTGGCGAGAGCGACCCCGAAGCGTGCAGCGCACCCGTTGATCTGTCCGGCAAAACGAGAGCGCCTCCCGCTCCACGTTGGGAAGAGGGTACAGCCGAGAGAAAATCTGATTCGCGGGTTCGGGTATACTCTGTCGCGGAGGGACCCCGATATGAAAGTTGGCATTATTGGTGGAGGCGGGCGGGTCGGCTCTAATGCCGCCTACGCCCTGCAATTGCGAGGCGCGGTCACCGAAATCGTGCTTCTGGACATTATGCGAGAGGCGGTCGAAGGCGAAGCATTAGACCTGCGCCACGGCGCCGCCATGTCGCAGCCCATCCGCATCTATGCCGGCGATTACCCTCACCTAAACGGCGCGAATCTCATTATTATCACGGCGGGACTGCGACGCCGCCCCGATGAGAGCCGATTAGAACTGATCAACCGCAATGTGGGTCTGTTTCGGGAGATCCTTGGCTCACTCAAACAGGTAGCACTGGCGCCCGACGCCATTCTGCTGGTGGTTTCGAATCCGGTCGATGTGCTGACCTATCTGGCAGTCAGGGAGTCGGGACTGCCAGCAGAGCGGGTTATCGGCTTGGGCACGGTGCTGGATACCTGCCGGTTTCGCTCGCTACTGGCAGAATATTTTCAGGTGGCAGCAACCGATGTGAACGCGCTCATTCTGGGTGAGCATGGCGACTCGATGGTGCCGATCTGGAGCAGCGCCACCATCGCCAGTGTGCCCATTAAGGACTATCCGGGCTACAGTCGGGAGAAGATGGACGAGATTTTCGATTTCACCCGTCGCAGCGGGGCAGAGGTCATTCGCCTAAAGGGAGGCGCAGGCTACGCGGTGGGCGTTGCCATCTGCGAGGTTGTGAACGCCATCGCGATGAACCGACAGCAAGTGCTGCCAGTGTCCACCCTGCAACGGGGCGCGCTGGGCATCACCGATGTCTGCTTCTCGCTGCCAACGCGACTGGGGCGAACAGGCGTTCAGCAGGTGATAGAAATCGCGGTCAGCGACGAGGAGCGTGCCGCCCTGCAGAATTCGGCAGCCGTGCTCAAAGAAACCATCCAGAAGGTGATGGGCTGATATGCCGCTGTACGAGTATCGTTGTCAGCAGTGTCGGCGACGATTCACGCTGTTGTTGAACATTGCCGAGCGGGACGCCCCGCAAACCTGCCCGCACTGCGGCGCAACGCAATCCCAGCGGCTGGTTTCAAGAGTGGCGCGAGTGCGTACCGAAGACCAGCTGCTGGACGACCTTGCCGACCGCATGGAGATGGCAGGCGACCCTGATGACCCCCGCACCATGCGAACCTTTCTGCGCGAGATGAGCGCGGCGATGGACGAAGACCCCACAGAAATGGAAGCCCTCTTTGAAGAAGAGCTTTCCGAATCGTCCGACCTGTCCAACACACCCGACACAGAGGATTAAAATGACCCTCACACCTGAAGAACAGGCACTGGTGGAAGCCGCGCGACAGGTGCGTGCGAATGCCTACACGCCCTATTCCCGCTACATGGTGGGGGCAGCGGTACGCACGGCGGATGGACGGATCTTCGCCGGCTGCAATATCGAAAATGCCAGCTATGGATTGTCTATCTGTGCGGAGCGCGTAGCGGTGTTTCGAGCCGTTGCCGAGGGCGCACACCCCATCGAAGCGGTGGCAGTGGTCACGGCAGATGGTGCCACCCCGTGTGGCGCGTGCCGACAGGTGCTGATAGAGTTCGCCTCTAATCCTGCCCAATGCCGCGTGATCATCGCCACGCCAGAAGTGGTAGTTGCCCAGTATGCGCTGGCAGAGCTGCTCCCACATGCATTCAGGTGAGGGCGTTTGAAAAACCGGGACAAATCCTCTAACCTCCATTACTCATCCCAGTAGTAGCGGCGATAGCCCAGCAGCGCGTCACGCCCGCCCAGCAGCTTCACCGTTGCCAGCCCTGCCACAAAGCCACCGATATGCGCCAGATAAGCGATTCCCGGCGACGCCACAAAAAACTGCGACACAAACCAGAATATCAAAAAAAAGATGGCAGGTACCTCCACAAAGGTCAGTACGAAAAAGAGCAGCACACAGTCCAGACGCGCATGGGGAAAGAGCAACGCATACGCACCCATCACGCCCGCAATGGCGCCGCTCGCGCCCACCACAGGCACCGTGGAGTACATATTGGGCAGAATGTGCGACCACGCTGCCAAATACCCCCACACAATATAAAGAATCAAATAGCGCCAGTGCCCCAGCGTGTCCTCCACATTGTTGCCAAAAATCCACAGCGACCACATGTTGCCTATCAGGTGCAACCAGCCCCCATGCAGGAACATCGAGGTGAAAATGGTGATTTGAGGCGGGACCTCACGCTGCACCTCCACCATGCGCGCCCATCCGGGTGCAACCTCGACAGGCACCCGCAGGATGCCCGGCTCGTTGCGCAGTACCTCGGCAGGGATAGCGGAATAGTAGAGGGTAATATGGGGGTCGAACTGCTGCATCAGGAACACAAGCGTGTTCACTACGATCAACCCCACGGTGACAAAGGGAAACCTTCGCGTCGGGTTATGATCCCGTATCGGTATCAGCATTGCCCATCTCCTCGGGCGTTCATGATTCGCTTGCCCCTCGTGTCTCCCTGCAGGAGAAGTCCAGCGGGCTGAGGTATAATATAAAGCAAAGTTGCTACCTTGCGGATGTCCCTTGCTTGCGGCTTGGCCTGACAGGTGCAGGTCCTTCATCTCGGAAAGACAGAGCCATTCTTCGGCGCTGGTCATCATTTTGAGTGTGGCGAGCCAGCCGCTTGCGACGCCATCGCAGATAGCAACCTGAGCAGTAAAGGTGAGCGAGATGGTCCGAATCGGTGCTTTCGAAGTTCGGCAGGCGACGATCGCAGATCTGGAGCGGATTGTGGAGCTAGACCAGCTGTTCGGCAGCGCAGCGCTTACCCGCGACTATTTTGAAGCATGGCTGTGCCATCATCCAGAAGGGTTGCTGGTGGCATCTTATAATGGACGGCTCTGTGCTTACAGCATGGTCATCAATCTGTCCCGCGAGCAGATTCGCGAGAACTGGCTGCTGGATACCGGCGGTGGCACATGCGCGACCCATACACCTCTAGGTGACACGCTCTACGCGGTCAGCATCGCCTCGCAGAAGCAGGAGGCGGCGCGTGCGCTGTTCATCATGAACCGGCGGCTGTTCGCCCGGTCCCACCTTGCGCAAGCCGTTATCTACGGGCGGCTGCCTCGCTTCCGACAGTGGGTGCAACAGATGGGGTATGAGCCGGACCGTGTCTCCACCGAGACGAAAAAATGGCTACTCGGTCTCTATGTCAACACGCTCCATGACCCGTACCAGGTGTTCTACGAGGGGATGAACCTGACACCTGAGTATGGCGTGGTAGACTATCTGGAGGGCGACGAGGAGTCGCTCAACTGCGCGCTGAAACTGGTCTGGCACAACCCGTGCTATCGCCCACTACCGCTCGATCGCGCCGTGGTGCGGGTGGAAGTGGCTACTTCGCTCCAGTCTCCGTCCCTGTCAGCACGCCAATAAAGGGCAGGTTGCGATACCGCTCGGCGTAGTCCAGCCCATAACCGACGACGAACTGGTCAGGGATATCGAACCCGCAGTAATCGACGGGCACAGCGACTTGCTGGCGCGTCGGCTTGCGCAACAGGGTACAGACCTTCAGGCTGGCAGGGTTACGCATGCGCAACAGTTCCAACAGATAAGAAAGGGTCAGCCCCGTGTCCAAGATGTCCTCCACCACCAACACATGGCGACCAGCGATACTGGTGTCGAGGTCTTTCAGCAGGCGCACCACACCCGAAGTGCGCGTCGCCGCACCATAGCTGGAGATGGCAACAAAGTCATACGACACAGGTATCGGGATATAGCGCATCAGATCAGCCAAGAACACCAGCGACCCTTTCAGCACGCCCACCAGCAGCGGCGGGTCATTCGGGTCGTAGTCCCGAGCAATCTGCTCGCCCAGCTCGCGCACGCGCGCTTGCAGCGCCGCGGAATCGATCAGCACCTGCACCTCTGGGAAACGTGCCTGCCAGAGGGCATCCTCAAACAGTTCCGAATGACAAGGCACGATAGCCGTCTGTACCGACATGCGAACCTCCTTACTCCCACTCGATGGTAGCGGGTGGTTTGGAACTCAGATCGTAGAGCACCCGATTGATGCCGGGCACTTCGTTCACGATACGATTGGCAATGCGCAGCAGCAGATCCCACGGCAGCTCGGCAGGTTCAGCGGTCATCGCATCCTCGCTATGCACCACGCGCAGCACCACGGGGTGCTGATAGGTGCGCTGATCGCCCATCACACCCACCGAACGCACATCAGGCAATACGGCGAACGCCTGCCATACGCGTCGATGCCAGCCTGCGCGGGTCAGCTCCTCGTGCAAAATCGCGTCCGCCTCGCGCACCTGATGCAACCGCTCCGGGGTGATTTCGCCCACCACACGCACAGCCAGCCCAGGACCAGGGAAAGGCTGACGCCACACGATGCTCTCTGGTAGACCTAACGCCTGGGCCACAGCACGCACCTCATCCTTGAACAGGTAGCGCAACGGTTCCAGCACCTGCAAACGCATCCATGAGGGTAGCCCCCCCACATTATGGTGGGTCTTAATCTTGGCGGCAATCGGTGTGCCGCTTTCGATCACATCAGGGTAGAGCGTGCCCTGCGCCAAGAATCGGCAGTCGCCTATCTCATCGGCATGCTCTTCGAAAACGCGCACAAACTCCTCGCCGATGATCTTGCGTTTCTCTTCGGGTTCGGTAATCCCTCTTAGTCGCCGCAGGAACCGCTCTCGCGCGTCGACAAAGATCAGGCGCACGGGAAAGTGGCGGGTGAACAGCTCGCGCACCTCCTCTGCCTCGCCCTTGCGCAGCAGCCCATGGTCGACAAAAATGCAGGTGAGCTGTTCCCCGATGGCTCGTTGCACCAGCGCGGCCACGGTACAGGAGTCGACACCTCCACTGACGGCGCACAGGACCCGCGCATCGCCGACCTGCTCCCGCAGGGCGCGAATGGACTCTTCGATGAAGTTCGCAGGTGTCCAGTCGCCCTGGCAGCCGCACACTCGAAAGAGGAAGTTGCGCAGCAGCTCCTTGCCAAAGGGGGTGTGGGCGACTTCTGGATGAAACTGCACGCCGTAAAGGTGGCGTTCCAGATCGCCCATCGCGGCGACAGGTGTGTTCTCGGTCTCAGCGAGGATGACGAAGCCCGGTGGAGGCTGAACGACCTGGTCCCCGTGGCTCATCCAGCAGGTGAGTTCCGTTTCCAGCCCCACAAAGAGGGGTTCCCCACGCAGCACGGTGAGACGGGTGCGCCCATACTCGCGTTGGGTAGCGGGGCGAACCTCCCCACCGAGCATCTGCGCCATTAACTGATGCCCGTAGCAGATACCCAGAATCGGGATGCCCATCTCAAAAAGCGCAAGCTCCACGCGAGGGGCGTTCAGCTCATAGACGCTGGCGGGACCGCCCGATAGAATAATGCCCTTCGGCTGACGAGCACGAAGGGCATCAATAGGTGTGTGGTATGACAGGATCTCGCAAAAGACCTGACACTCCCGCACGCGCCGCGCAATCAGCTGGGTGTATTGCCCGCCAAAATCGAGCACCACCACCCGCTCGCGCAGATCGCCATGCGGAACAGGCGCTATCGCCGGCTCCATATTAATAGGATACCCAACTGCGCCTACGGATTGGGATCGGGATAGCGCCCATTCCACCAGCGGTTATCCTGATACATGGATTCCACTCGCGCCCACTTCGCATGTCCGTCGGCAAAGGCGAAGTTGGTGCCCTGGCTATGACGGTCATGGGGTGGACTCCAGCGTCCGGAATTGCTGGGTGCGTTCGGTCCGGGACCAAATCGACAGGGCGGCAGCACAGGCGGATCGAGTGAGTAGCCATGATTGAACAAGCAATCAGGATTAAGAAAATCAGCGTCGCCCGGCTCATCATTATCGCAGGACAGCGTACCCGTGCCACGACTGTCCGCAACGGCAATCATCTGGCTGGGTGTCTCAATCTGGCTCTCCAGCACCGGCACATTCCAGCAGTTCGCGCGCGAGTTGCCCAGATACTGATAGTTATAGCCATAGGTTGCGTTGCGCCCTGCGTGCCCAAATGCCCATTTGCGTTGCACCTGTGGGCATACAAAGATACCCTCGTTGCGTGTATAGGTATAGACCTGATCGTACCAGCGGATAGGTGTGCCGTGGGTGACATACGAGAACGGGGGAAACGCTTCCCAGTCCTGAACATACATCGCGATCGCCATCCCATGCTGGTGCAGGTTGCTCAAGCAGCTGGTCTGGCGTGCTTTTGCCCGTGCCTGGGCAAACACAGGAAACAATATCGCTGCCAGAATCGCAACAATCGCAATCACCACCAGCAGCTCAATCAATGTAAAGCCACAAAGACGAGAGGACTTTGCCCTCCGCATCGTCCATGCAATTCGGAAGTGGTTCTCCATCGATCGGTTCCTCCATTCTCTATAAATATACCCCTTAGCGTGGCTAAATATCAAGCCCTCAAGAGCATTCGTGAACCTCTTTTTTACAAAGCAGACACGGGCGATTGTTGCGGCTGACGCGGCGCGATGCATGCCCAGAGTGCTGCCCGTGCCCGAACCGTGAAGAGTGCTGTGGCAAGGGATAGTCCGTAGCACTTCGTAAGCCAGCAGCGTTACCTCGCGATGGGTACTCGCTGCCCTTCGCAGGGTTGCTGGGCAGCAGGAGGTTGGCTGCCGGGGGTGGATTCGAACCACCACTACGGGATCCAAAGTCCCGCGTCCTGCCATTAGACGACCCGGCACCAAATCAAATTATACCCCTTTCCCTTCATCCAAGGGAACAGCGAAGATGCAGGACAAAGGATATCCTTTTGGCTGTCTTGCGATGCACAACGACGCGCGATCGGCTGGTTGCAGGATTCCAGCCAAGTGGGGAAAATTAACTCGGTGGAGGTGTTGCAATGGCTACCAAAGAAGCGCTCATTGAAGGGCTGAATGTGGACCTGGCGAATGAGTATCAGGCGATTATCACCTATATCACCTACGCAGCGACTGTCACGGGCATCTATCGCGAGGAGATGAAGGAGTTTTTCCTGCGAGAGGTGCCAGACGAACTGCGTCATGCCCAGTTTCTGGCGAGTAAGATCGCGGCGCTGGGCGGCGTACCCACTACCACACCCGTTCCTGTGCCCACAGCGAGCGAGCTGAGACAGATGCTGGAAAATGTGTATCGCGCCGAGGTAGAGACTATCGAGCGCTACAAACAGCGGCTGCGTCAGGCAGAGGAACTGGGCGACTATGGGCTGGCAAACGACCTGCAGCAAATCATCTCAGAGGAGACCCAGCACAAAGAGTCAATCGAGATGATTCTGCGGGGATTATAGAGGCGGACGCGAGGCTTATCTTTACTCGTGGCGCAGGGCTTCAACAGGGTCGCGTGTGGCGGCACGATAGGCGGGTATGGTACCGAAAATCAGCCCGACCAGCCCGCAGACGCTTAGTGCCAACAACACGGTGTTTGCCTCTATCATTGGTTTCAGTACTGTGTAGCGGTCGATGAGCCAACAGGCGAGCCAGGCAACGGCGACGCCGCACACTCCACCCACCAGCGCGATAAACATCGCCTCCAGCAGGAACTGCCAGAAAATATCGCGTTGACATGCTCCTACCGCTTTGCGAATACCAATCTCGCGCACGCGCTCCGTCACGCTCATCAACATCACATTCATCACCCCAATACCGCCCACCAGCAGCGCGATGGAAGTAATGCCCGTTAGTGCGACCGACACAATGCGCAGCAGGCTAAAGAGGCGTTCGAGCAGGTCCTCCTGAGTCAGCACGGAGAAGTCCTCGCTACCGCCGTGATTGCGTCGCACTGCGTCCCGGATGCGCTCCACAAGCTGGCGTGGAGGCAGATCGGGGGCGGTTTGAGCGATAATCCGATGGATCTGGCGACTACCCATCGCCTGCTGCAGGCTATGCAGGGGCGCGTAGATAGCGAACTCGAACCCGCCTCCACCGAAAAGGGAACGCTGACTTGCCTCCACCGTCACGCCAATCACGCGGAACGGAACCCCATTCAATCGCACCGCTTTGCCCAGCGGGTTCTCGTTGCCAAACAGCTGGCGCGCAGGCTCGGGTCCGAGAATACAGACCCGCGCGTCGCGCTCGGCTTCGGTAAACAATCGTCCTTTCGCCAGTTGATGCGCGCGCATCTGAAACCATTCCGGGGTTGTGCCCAGAATGAGGGAGGCGTCTGCCCAGCGCGCGCCCCGATTCGCGCCACCTGCCACAAACATAATAGGCGCAACCCGCTGCACACCCGCAATGCGCCGCACCACCGCCAGATCGCTTTCTCGCAACGTGCTTAAGCCAATAAAACTCATCGGATTGAACGGATTTTCGGGGCTGATGCGTCCGGGCAGCACAATCACCAAATTGACCCCCAGCGATTCCACTTGCCGTTTCACATCCTGCTGCACGCCTTTTCCCAGCGAAACGAGCATCACAATAGCGGCGACACCCACTGTCATGCCCAGCCCACTGAGCATGGTACGCCGCGGGGTCAACCAGAGTGCCTCTAAAGCAGCGTGGAAACTTTTCATCCCGTTCGCCCGTAATATTAAGCAGGAAGGTGGACTTGACTCCAGAAAAAGCCTCGATGTGCCATAATATAGAGTGGGAACGAGTTCACCTTCCTTCCTTGGGGGTGGCAGGCTTTGCTCTCCTTTCACTGCCACCCTCCTTTTTATTAAGTTTTCCCACTTTGCAATGCCTCATACACCACCACAGCGACCGCCACATCCTCCAGCGCGATGCCCAGCGATTTAAAAAGCGTAATCTCCTCGGGCGACTGACGCCCAGGCAGCAGCCCGCCCACGATATGAGCCAATGAATGAACCTGCTCCCAGCTGAGGCGACGCATTTCAATAGGCAGAATCAACTCGGCGGCTTCCAAACGTGCCTGGGCCAGGTCGTCCACCACGATGCGGTCACATCGCCCCACGGCGTACGTGTCCAACTCGCGCCGCGCCAGCGAGTTTGCACCCGCCGCATTGATATGCATCCCCGGCCGCAGCATGGCGCCCGTGAGGAACGGCTCTCGCGCGTTCGTGATGGTGATAACCACCTCCGCATTCTGCACCGCCTCCTCCACGCAACCAACAGGCTGTACAGGGATGCCGAGTTGCTCGCTCATCTGCTGACAGAAAGCATCCAGGCGCTCGCGGGTGCGACTGAAGGCATAAACCTGTTCCACAGCGCGCACAGCACATACCGCTTGCAGCTGGGTAGATGCCTGGTGACCGGTGCCGATAATGGCGACGCGCGCGGCGTTCTCACGTGCCAGATAGCGGGTAGCAACTCCCGTTGCCGCTCCTGTACGAATCTGTCCCAGCGCATCGGCTTCGATCAGGGCAAGTGGCTGACCGCTGGCTGCTGACGCCAGCAGCATATGGAAGCGCGTGCCCCCTGGAAAGGAAAGATACGCCTTGTAGCCGAGATAGCCCTTGCTGTGCCACGACGCGCCCATTAGGTGGAGCGTGCCCTGCGGGGTATGGATACGCTGACGAGGCTGGTTCGTGGCGCGACCGTGTGCCCAGTCGCGGAACGCAGCTTCCACCGCCTGCAACGCCCGTTCCATCGTCAGCACCTGCACTACTTCATGCTCCCGAATGAGCCACACCAGCTCGCCGTTCAGCGTAATCTGCTCAGCCATCGTGCCCTTTGAGCATACCTGACGCGGAGTGCCATGAAGATAACCCTTCGGGGAAGGGTATCCTTTAGGGGCAGGGGCTGAAAGTAACGGGAATAGGATTATGAGCAACGGGGTTATTGCGCGGTATCGAGCATATCTGCCCATCACAGAGCGCACGCCTATCGTGACACTGAACGAGGGCAACACGCCCCTTATCGAGGCGCCGCGCCTGGCAAGCTTGATCCATCCGGAGGTACGCCTCTTTCTGAAGCTGGAGGGGGCGAATCCAACCGGCTCCTTCAAAGATCGGGGGATGACCGTTGCCGTGTCCAAAGCGCTGGAAGAAGGTTCCCGCGCGATTATCTGCGCCTCGACGGGCAACACCTCGGCATCCGCGGCGGCTTATGCCGCGCGGGCAGGGCTGCAATGTTTTGTGCTGTTGCCCCATGGCAAGGTCGCACTGGGCAAGCTCATTCAAGCGCTGATGCACGGCGCTCAGGTATTGCAAATCGAGGGCAACTTCGACGCCGCGCTAAAACTGGTACGCACCATCAGCGAGCAATATCCTATCACTCTCGTCAACTCCGTCAATCCCTATCGGGCAGAGGGTCAGAAAACGGCTGCCTTTGAAATCTGCGACGCGCTGGGCGACGCGCCCGATTATCACGCGATTCCTGTGGGCAACGCGCGCAACATCGCGGCGTACTGGCAAGGCTTTTGCGAATATTATGCACAGGGTAAGACCACGCGCCTGCCGAAAATGCTGGGCTTTCAGGCGGCGGGTGCGGCGCCTCTGGTGGAAAATCGGGTCATCCAATCCCCCGAAACAGTGGCGACCGCTATCCGGATCGGCAACCCAGCAGGCTGGCAGGAGGCGGTGCAGGCGCAGCAACAATCAGGTGGACTGTTCGAAAAGGTGAGCGACGAGGAGATTCTGGAAGCCTATCGCCTGCTGCCGAGCCTGGAAGGAGTGTTTGCCGAGCCTGCGAGTGCCGCCCCCATCGCCGGGCTGCTTAAGCTGGCGCGTAAAGGCTATTTCACACAGCATGCCACCATCACCGTCACGCTCACAGGACATGGGTTGAAAGACCCCGATACCGCTCTGCTCGCCAGCGCGTGTGAGCCGATGCACATTCCCGCACACGACCAAGCGGTGGTGCGCGCGCTGGGACTGAAATCGTGAAGATGCGCTATCTGGCCATCGATCCAGGCACGCACAAAGCGGGAGTGGCAATTGCCGACTTGCCCGACGAACCAACCCACCTTGGCAGGGGCGCGATCCCCGCGCCCCTACAGGCGGGCAACCCACCTTATAAGCCTAACCACTTTGCCGAACTGCTGAACACGGTCCAGATTCTGCATCGGGCGGTGCTGCCCATCGAGGAGCTGCTGGAACGCCTGCCGGGGTGGCTGGAGCAGTATGCCCCACAGCGGCTCCTGCTGGGCGCAGGCACGGGCAGCAAAGCGCTGCTCGCCCGCCTGAAAGTGCAGTTCCCTCACCTGCGCTGGGAGCTGGTCGAAGAGCGCGATACCACCCTGCATGCGCGACGGCTCTATTTCCATTTTCACCCGCCGCGCGGCTGGCGACGCCTGCTGCCGATGGGCTTACGCATTCCGCCTGAACCCTATGATGACTATGCGGCGCTGCTGCTGATTTTCCGGGCACATCACAGCTGAATCTGTAGATTCAGGGCAAATTACGGTCTCTGGCTGGATCAGGCACTTATCTGGCAGCGCTGCTTCCCGTAAGTACCTCCGAAACAATCGCCCAGAATGGGGGCAGGTCGGGACGCCTGCCCCCATGTTTCACCACCAGCCCCAGCCTTTGCGATAGGGCGGGCGTACATAGCGTTCCGCCTCAGGCACATTAGTCACGCGCCCCTGCCGCGCATCATAGCGAATCTTTTGCCCCACGCGGAACGCCACATTGCCCAGCAGCACCGCCTCGGTGAGCATTGTTGCATACTCGAAGTGACTGAAGGTGGGGCTGCCCGTCTTGCACGCCTGAAGCCACTCGGCGTGGTGACCCGATGAGCGCGGGATGCTGGGCGCAGGTGGCTGAAAATCGGCGAACTTCGCCTGTGGGAACAGGAAGCAGCGGTCGGCGTGCGGAAAGTAAATCACGCCCTTCTCGCCCACAAAGAGGGTGCCGTTGGGAGCAAGCGGACGACCCTCCACCAGCTCATTACTGGGCTTGCGCCCGCCGTCGTACCATATCAAGCGAACGGGTGGCATCCCTTTGCGGGCAGGGAACTCATAGCGCACAATGCTCCACTTCGGACCCGTTTCAGGATGATGCGGTTCACCCTCCGCCTCCACACTGGTCGGTAGTCCCAGCTCCAACGCCCAGTACGCTGTGTCGATAATGTGGCAGCCCATGTCGCCCAGCGCGCCTGTGCCGAAGTCCCACCAACCACGCCACGCGAAGGGGTGATAGGCGGGGTGATAGGGGCGTGCGGGAGCGGGACCCAGCCACAAGTCCCAAAACAGCGTGCTGGGCACAGGGGGCGTCTCCCGCGGGCGGTCAATGCCCTGCGGCCAGATGGGGCGGTCAGTCCAGCAGTGTACCTCGCGAATCGCGCCAATCACGCCCGAACGCACAATCTCTACCGCCTGACGCAGGTTGTCACTGGCGTGCGCCTGATTGCCCATCTGCGTGGCGACCTTTGCCCGGCGCGCTGCCTCCCGCACCAGCCGCGCCTCCCACACCGAATGCACCAGCGGCTTCTCGCAGTAGACATGCTTGCCCCGCTGCAGCGCAATAAGTGTAGGCAGCGCGTGGGAATGATCGGGCGTGCTGATAACCACCGCGTCGATGTCGCGCTGGCGTTCCAGCATACGCCGATAATCCACATAGACGGCAGCACGCGGGAATGCCTGGGCGGCAGGCGCGAGGCGCTCCATATCCACATCGCACAGCGCAACGATGTTCTCGCTGCTGACCGCCTGCAGATTATCCCAGCCACGCCCACCTGTCCCGATAATGGCGATATTGAGCTTGTCATTGGGCGATTGCCCCTTGCCAAAGCCGCTCTTCAGAAAAAGCAGTCCCATACCTACCGTCAAAGTCTGCTTCAGAAATTCTCGCCGTGTCGTCTTTTGCGCTTCCATCGCAAACCCTCTATTTCGCGGCGCGAGGAAAGGTTCCTGCTCGCTGTCGTAGCTCTGCACCAGAAATGGGCATAGAGAGGCAGGGTTCTCCCAGTCCCTCCGATCCTTATGATACCCGATTTGGGGTATAATGGAGGCAGCGGAACAAGGACGGCCCTCGTGCCTTAAAGTATACTTGGCTGGCTCTTATGGGGGCTGTGCCA
>Ga0073930_1001795_pt1 | contig 17000 bp, 17 predicted proteins | sample DewCreD2012metaG_5_FD_76968 | JGI IMG/M metagenome (GOLD analysis project Ga0073930, IMG submission 76968) | Hot spring sediment bacterial and archeal communities from British Columbia, Canada, to study Microbial Dark Matter (Phase II) - Dewar... ...
AGCGTGGTCCGCTCCTCGGGCGGGAACTTGTACGCGATCGCCCACCGCGGGGCCCGGCTCGTGGCCCCCAGCTCCTCCTGGAGCGCCACCTGGTCCACCTTGACCACGACCCCATCGATCTCCCATTCCACGTCGTGGCGGTGCTCCTGCCAGTGGTGGATGTATGCGATCACCCCGTCCAGGTCCTCGCAGACCTCTGTCGTCGGCGCGACGGGCAGCCCCGCCCGTCGACACCAGTCCAGGAAGCCAGAGTGCGCCTCGAACCGGATCCCCTCGGCGGCGCCGAAGCTGTGGCACCACATCGCGAGGGGCCGGGAGGCCGTGACCCGGGGGTCCTTCTGGCGCAGGCTCCCGGCGGCCGCGTTCCGCGGGTTGGCGAAGGGCCGCTCCCCGCGGGCCGTGAGCTCCTCGTTCAGCCGCTCGAACGCCGGGACCGGCAGGTACACCTCGCCCCGGACCTCGATCAGGGCCGGGGGGTCGGGCACGGTGAGCCGCTGGGGGATGCTCCGGATGGTCCGGAGGTTCTGCGTGATGTCCTCGCCGGTGTAGCCGTCCCCCCGGGTGGCACCGCGGACGAACCTCCCGCCCTCGTAGGTGAGGGCCACCGCCACCCCGTCGATCTTCTGCTCGCACACGTAGCGCGCCCCGGTCCCGACGGCCCGCTCCACCCGCGCCACCCAGGCCTTCAGCTCGGCCTCGGAGAACGCGTTGTCGAGCGAGAGCATCGGCGCCAGGTGCTTCACCGGCGCGAACAGCTCGGACGGTTGCCCGCCGACCCGCTGGGTCGGGCTGTCGGGCGTCACGAGCTCGGGGAACTCCTCCTCGAGGGCGCGGAGCTCGCGCATCAGCTCGTCGTACTCGGCGTCGGAGATCTCGGGCTGGTTCAGGACGTAGTAGCGGTAGTCGTGGTAGCGGATCTGGTCCCGCAGCTCCTCCACGCGGAGCTTGGCCTCGGCCCGCCGGCGCTCCTCGTCGCGTTCCATCAACCCCTCACGCCGCGAGCTCCACGCCCCCGGCCACCCCGATCCGCTCGTCCACCAGGACCAGCCCGCCCAGGACCCCCGGCACCCGCCGGAGGTAGCGGAGCGCGGCGGCCAGGCCCCCCTCCTCCCCCAGGAGGGCCTCGACCCCCGCCGCCGCCGCGTCGGCGAGCACGCAGGACGCGGCGAGCACCGCCAAGGCGTCGGGGACCGCGCCGGCGCGGCCGCGCCCCGCGGTCGTCGAGACCCCGACCCCCTCCCGGTGCGGGCCGACGACCAGGGCGATGGGCCCCGCCGCGCCCCGGTGGACCGTGAGCTTCATCCTCCGGCGGGTCGCGATGAAGTGGTCGCCGCCGCAGCGGACGACGACCTCCGTCACGTTCCGCGCGAGGAACCGGCCCACCTGATCGACCACGGCTCCCCGGAACGCGTGCATCGGGCCCACGCCGGCCCGGACCGCCGCCCGGCACACCTCGCGGACGATCGCCGGGGCTTCCCTCGGGACCGGGATCGGCCGCTCGCTGGTCCGGAACTCCGGGTGTTGGAGGGCGTAGGCCTGGAGCTGCTCCCAGGACGAGAGCGCCGCCGCCCGGGCCTCGTCTTCGACGTCCTCCGCCGTCGTCACGTGGAGCAGGAGGTCGTGGACCTGGATGTCGAACGTCTTGGGCCTGCGTCGCAGCAGCCGCACGCGATCTCCCGCCGGCTCAGGGGTTCGAGCGGATGATACCCGCGGCCCGGGGCCCGGCGGGAAGCCCCGCTCGCTCCGGGCGGGGGCCGACCTCCCTCTCAGGTCGCCAGCGGCCGGGTCCCGAAGGCCCTGGCACCTCACCGGATGGCCTCGACGATCCTCCCCCCGCCGAGGAGCTCTTCGCCCCGGTAGATGACCGCGCTCTGGCCCGGGGCCACCGCCCGCTGCGGGATCCGGAACTCCACCCGGATCCGGTCCCCCAGGGGCTCCACCACCGCGGGCACGTCCTCCCCCCGGGACCGGATCCGGACCTCCGCCTCGAAGGGGCCGCTGGCCGGCGGCTCCCCCGCCACCCAGGAGACCCGGTCCGCCACGAGCCCCCGGCGCAGCAGGAGCTCGCCGGGCCCCACCACCACCCGGTTCCGGCGGGCATCCAGCTCCACGACGTACGTCCGGTCGCCGGTCGAGACACCGAGGCCCCGCCGCTGGCCGATCGTGAACCGGACGGTCCCCTCGTGCCGGCCGAGCACGTTCCCCTCCGGGTCCACGATCTCCCCCACCCGGCGCAGATGCGGCGCCCGGGCCTCGAACAGCGCCGCGGCCTCCCCTCGGGGGGCGAAGCACAGCTCCTGGGAGTCGGGCTTGCGGGCCACCGGCAGCCCCAGCCGCTCCGCGACCTCGCGGGTCTCGGCCTTCCGCATCCCGCCGACCGGGAACACGGCCCGGGCCAGCTCCCGCTGGCCGAGGGTGTGGAGGACGTAGGACTGGTCCTTCCCGGGGTCGGCGGCCCGGAGCAGGCGCCACCGCCCCTCCCGCCGCTCGGTCCGGACGTAGTGGCCGGTGGCCACGAGGTCGATCCCGAGGGCGTCGGCCCGGGCCAGGAACGCACCGAACTTGATCCGCTCGTTGCACCGGACGCACGGGTTCGGGGTCCGGCCGGCCTCGAGCTCGGCCAGGGCGTCGCCGATCACGGCCTCCTCGAACACCTCGGAGAGGTCCAGGACCTCGAAGGGGAAGCCGGCGATCCGGGCGACCGCCTCGGCGTCGGCGCGCGCGGTCGGGCCGCAGCAGCCGTGGTCGACCCCCCCCATGTGCACGAGCCGCAGGTGGCACCCCAGCACGTCGTAGCCCGCCTCGGCGAGGAGGCAGGCGGCGACCGAGGAATCCACCCCGCCCGACATCGCGACCAGCACCGAGGGCCCGCGTCCCACGGGAGGGAGGCTAGCACGCGCTCCCCTACCCCCTCCCCCGTGTATCCTCGGTGCCCGGCGCCCGCGGGCGGGCCGCGGGCCGTGGAGCGCGTCCGGAGGGAAGATGCAGGTCGTCGTCCTCGCGAAGCACGTCCCCGACCCCCAGGGCACGCCACGGCTCGGGGACGACCACCTCCTCGTCCGAGAGGGCGTGGAAGGGGTCCTCGACCCGGGCGACGAGTACCCCTTGGAGGCCGGCCTCAGGCTCGTGGAGCGGGAGGGGGGCGAGGTGGTGGTGGTCTCCATGGGCCCGGAGGGCGCGATGGGCGCGATCCGCCGGGCCCTGTCGATGGGCGCGCACCGCGGCCTGCTCGTGACCGACCCCCGGCTGCGGGGCGCCGACGCCCTCGTCACCGCCCGGGTCCTGGCGGCCGCGGTCCGGCGGGTGGGGTTCGACCTCGTGCTCGCCGGCGTGGAGTCCACCGACGGGTCCACCGGGACGGTCCCGGTGACGGTGGCCGGGTCCCTCGGGGTGCCGGCCGCCACGTTCGCCCGCCGACTCGAGCTCGAGGGGGACCTCCTGCGGATTGAACGGCCCACGGAGGCCGGCTACGACGTCGTGGAGTGCCCGCTCCCCGCCCTCGCCACGGTCACCGCCGGAGCCACCGAGCCCCGCTACCCCACCCTCAAGGGGATCATGCAGGCGAAGCAGAAGCCCGTTGAGCAGCTCACCGCCGCCGACCTCGGGCTCGGCGACGACGAGCTCGCCCCCACCCAAGCCGTGGTGGCGGTGGAGGACGCGCCCGAGAAGGGACCCGGCGAGGTGGTGGGGGCCGACGAGGGCGTGGCGAGGATCGTCGCGCTCCTCGAGGAGGCCAGGGTGATCTAGGGATGGGCGGCGTCTGGGTCTACGCGCAGGTCGGCCCGGCGGGCCTCCACCCCACCGCCCTCGAGCTCGCCGCGGCCGCCCGCCGGCTCTCCGAGGACGTGGCGGCGGTGGCCCTGGGCCCGGGGGCGATGGAGGCCGCGGGGCCGCTCGGGGAGCACGGCGTTCCCCTGGTGTTCGCCTCGGAGGATCCGGTCTACGCCGATCACCTCGGGGGCCCCGCGGCGTACACCCTGGAGGCCCTCGCCCGCGAGCACCGACCGGCGATGGTCCTCTTCCCCACGACCTACGACGCCCGCGACGTCGCCGGGCTGCTCCAGGCCCGCCTCGGGTCAACGCTCCTCTCGAACGCCACGGACGTCCCGGCCCTGGACCGGGCGCGGATGGAGATCATGGGCGGGACCAAGATCGTGGACGTGGAGCTCCGGGGGCCCGACCCCAAGCTCGTCCTGGTCCGCCCGAAGTCGTTCGCGGCCGAGGCCGTGGGGGGACGCGCCGAGGTCGAACCGGTCGGGGTCGGGGTGCCCGCCGAGGTCCGCGGCGCCCGCCGGGTGGAGCGCCACGAGGAGCGGGCGGCCGGGCCCAAGCTCGAGGAGGCCCGGGTCGTGGTGGCCGGGGGGCGGGGCCTCCAGGACCCCTCGAACTTCCGGCTCCTCGAGCGACTCGCGGAGGCGATCGGGGGGGCGGCGGTCGGCGCGAGCCGCGCGGTGGTCGACGCCGGCTGGGTCCCCTACAGCTACCAGATCGGGCAGACCGGGAAGACCGTGAAGCCCGAGGTGTACATCGCGGTGGGGATCAGCGGCGCGACCCAGCACCTGGTCGGGATGAAGCGCTCGAAGCGGATCGTCGCGATCAACAAGGATCCGGAGGCGCCGATCTTCAAGGTCGCCGACCTGGGCGTCGTGGCCGATTGCCTGGAGCTCCTGCCGCGGCTCATCGAGGAGATCTCCGCCAGGAGGGGCTGAGCCCCGCAGGCCGGGGGGCCGCGATGATCGAGGCCCGGTTCGACGACCTGTCGGGCCCCGGCGCCCCCTCGTTCCGGCTCGTCGGGACGGTCGGGGTGATCGAGGCCCGACGGCCCGAGGAGGTGGCCGGGGTCCTGGAGGCCGCCGAGGCCGCCGCCGTCCGGGGCCTCTGGGTGGCCGGCTTCGTCGCCTACGAGGCCGCCCCCGGGCTCGACCCCGACCTCGCGGCCCGGCCCCGCCCCCCGGACGACCCCTTCGCCGACCTCCCGCTGGCCTGGTTCGCGCTGTTCGAGGGGCGGGAGCCGGCCGAGCTGGCGGAGCCCCCCGCCCCGCGGCAGCCGCCACCGCCCGACGCCTGGCGGCCGGAGCTCGACGACCGGCGGTACCGGGCCTGCGTGGAGGCCATCCGGTCGCTGATCGCCGCCGGCGAGGTCTACCAGGTGAACCACACGCTCCGGCTCCGGTCGCGCCTGGCCGGGGACCCCCGCGGGCTGTACCGCGACCTCTGCCTGGCCCAGCGTGGCGCCTACAACGCCTACCTCGCGCTCGGCCGCTACCACGTCTGCTCCGCCTCGCCCGAGCTGTTCTTCGAGCGCAGGGGCGAGCGGGTCGTGGTCCGGCCGATGAAGGGGACGGCCCCCCGCGGGCGATGGCCGGAGGAGGACCGGGCGGCCCGGGAGCGGCTCCGCGCCTCGCCCAAGGACCGCGCCGAGAACGCGATGATCGTGGACCTGCTCCGCAACGACCTCGGCCGGCTGGCGCGGGCCGGGAGCGTCCGGTGGCCCCGGCTGTTCGAGGCCGAGCGATACGAGACCGTGTGGCAGCTCACCTCGACCGTCGAGGCCGAGCTCCGCCCAGGGATCGGGCTCGCCGACCTCTTCCGGGCCCTGTTCCCGAGCGGATCGGTCACCGGCGCGCCCAAGGTCCGGGCGATGCGGGTCATCGCGGAGCTCGAGGCCTCGCCGCGGGGCGTGTACACGGGCGCGGTGGGCTACCTGGCCCCGGGCGAAGGCCGCTCGGCCCGGTTCGCCGTCGCGATCCGCACGGCGGTGGTGGACGCCGAGACGGGGGCCGCCGAGTACGGCACCGGCGGGGGGATCACCTACGACTCCGACCCCGAGGCCGAGCGGCGGGAGACGGTGGCCAAGGCGGCCGTCCTCGCGGTCCGCCGACCCTCGTTCGAGCTGCTCGAGACGCTCCGGGCCGAGCCCGGCGGGAGGGTCCCGTTCCTCGAGGACCACCTGGAGCGGCTCGGCGCCTCCGCCTCGTACTTCGGGTTCGCCTTCGACCGGGCCCGGGTCGGGGCGCGGCTGCTGGAGGCGGCCCGGCGCGCCGAGGCTCCCCTCCGGCTCCGGCTCACGCTCGCCCGGAGCGGGGCGCTCGACGTGCGCGCGGAGCCGCTCCCCGAGCCGCCCTCGTCGCCGGTCCGGGTCGCGATCGACGAACCGAGCGTGGACCCCGCCGACGCCCTGTGGTTCCACAAGACGACCGCCCGGGACCGCTACACGGAGGCCGCCAGCCGCCACCCCGGGGCCGGCGACGTGCTCCTCGTGAACCTCCGGGGGGAGGTCACGGAGTCCACGATCGCGAACCTCGCCGTCCGGATCGATGGACGGTGGTGGACCCCGCCGCTGGAGGCTGGGCTCCTGCCCGGGGTCTTCCGGGGCCGGCTCCTCCGGGCCGGAAGGCTCCGGGAGCGACCGATCCGCGCGGAGGAGCTCCGCGACGCCGAGGCCATCGCCCTCCTCAACTCCGTGCGGCTCTGGCGCCCGGCGGTCCTCCTGCCCTGAGCGCGTGCGTCAGCGGGCCGGGGGGTCCGTATCCTCGGCGCCGGCCGGGAAGGCGAACGGCCGCGTCCGCTCTCCGTCGAGCGGGCAGGCGCACAGGGGGCAGCGGGGCGGCTCCTCGTACACCACGACCCGCCGCTCGCAGAACGGGCACGCCGCCTCCCGCATCGCGGGAGGCTCGTCGAGCCCGGTCGTCACGGGGCGTCCGCGCCGGGGGGAGCGGTCACGCGAGATACATCGGCCGACGGCGGCTGCGCCTTTACCGGCCCCGGAGCCTCAGGCGGCCTTCCGGCTCCGCTTGCCACGGGGGACGTACTCGTGGGCGGGCTCGTGCTGCCAGCAGTGGTCCCAGCGGTTGTAGATGGAGAGCACGGTCCCGCAGCCCGGGGCCGCGCATACCCTCCCCCGGGGGAAGGTCCGGTTCCGCTTGGGGAGCTCCCGCACCGGAGCGCCCTTGAAGGTCTCCTGCGCCATGTGCCCTCCTGGTCGGGCGGCCTCTATCGCCAGCCCCCACCGACCATACGAACGCGACCCCCTCGCGGTTCATCCCCGCGCCTCGGAGCGCGGTGCCGAGGCGACGGCCGCGACCGGGGAGCGGTGACCGCCGGAAGGCCGCTACCCGTCCTCCCCCAGGCGCGCCGCCAGGGCCTCGGTGGACGACGTCAGCTGGACGACGCGGGGGGTGAAGCCCAAAGCTTCCCAGAACTCCATCGCCCCCCGGTTCTGGGGCGAAGACCTTGAGCGTGACCCAGGGGACCCCGCGTTCCCGGGCGAACCTCGTGGCCTCCTGCACCAGGGCGCGGCCCACGCCCTTGCCCCGGTGGCCGGCGTGGACCACGACCCCCGAGATCTCGAGGGCGCGCTCGTCGGAGAACCGGGAGGGTACGTGGACCTCGCCGTAGGCCATCCCCACCACCTCCCCGTCGGCCTCGGCCACCAGCACCACGGCGTCCTCCCGACCCATGGCCGCCTCGTACTTCGTCGCGACCTCGTCGTAGAAGCCCGGGCGCGGCGTGAACACCCGCCAGTCCCGCTGCATCCGATCGAGCTCCTTGAACAGCGCGACCAGGGCCGGTACGTCCTCCCGCGTCGCCTGCCTGACCTTCATACCCGTCACCTACCCTCGAACCTCGGCTCCCGCTTCTCCAGGAACGCCCGGATCCCCTCGGCGGCGTCCATCGTCGCGAACAGCCCGCAGAACACGTCGCGCTCGAACCGGAGCCCCTCGTCGGGATCGCCGCGGAGCGAGGCGCGGAGGGCGGCCTTGGCCGCCGCGAGCGCGCGCGTCGGGCCCGAAGCATAGCGCCGGGCCTCGGCGATGGCGGCCCCCAGGACCTCCCCGGGTTCCACCACCCGGTCCACCAGGCCGATGGCGAGCGCCTCCTCGGCCGCGACCCGGCGCCCCGTGTAGACGAGCTCCCGGGCCCGCCCCAGGCCCACGAGGCGAGGCAGGCGCTGGGTGCCGCCAGCCCCTGGGATGATCCCCAGGCGGATCTCGGGCTGGCCGAGCTCGGCGTCCCGGGCCGCGACGCGGAGGTCGCAGGCCAGGGCCAGCTCGCAGCCGCCCCCGAGCGCGTACCCGTTGATCGCCGCGATCGCCAGCTTGGGGAGCTGTTCGAGCGCCAGGCAGGCCTCCCCGAGGGCCGTGACGTCGGGGCGGACCTCCTCCGGGCTCCGACCGGCCATCTCCTCGAGGTCCGCGCCGGCGGCGAAGATCCGAGGTCCACCCCACAGGACCACGACGCCCACGTCGTCCCGCTCCCCGGCCTCCCGGATGGCGGCCAGGAGCTCCTCGGACACCGCCCGGTTGATCGCGTTGACCGGGGGCCGATCGATCCGGACGGTGCCCACCCGTCCCTCGACCTCGACCGACACGAAGGCCCCCACGACCGCCCTATCCTCGCAGACCCCCGCCCGATGCTACCCCGCCCCCGACGGGGTCGCGGCCGTTGCACCTGCAAACCTTGGCTATCATGCGGACATGGGTCCGTCTGCCGGGAAGGGACGGGCGGGGCCGACGACGGAGGACGTCCTCGACCTGCTGCGGCGGCGCGGGCTGCGGATGACGCCGCAGCGCCGGGCGATCGTGGCCGAGGTGATGCGGACGTCCGGCCACATCTCCCCCCCGGAGATCGCGCGGAAGGTCCGAGACGTGATGCCGGGGGTGAACGCCTCGACGGTGTACCGGACCCTCACGCTCCTCGAGGACGTGGGCGTCCTCTCGCACGCGCACCTCGAGGGGGGCGCCGAGTACCACCGGGCCGAGGAGGCCGAGCACGTCCACCTCGCCTGCTCGCGCTGCGGGGCCGAGGACGACCTCTCGCTCACCGAGGCCAGGGCCCTGGCGCGCCTGATCCAGCGCCACCACGGGTTCCTCCCGGACCTCACCCACTTCGCCATCTCGGGGCTCTGCCGCGACTGCCAGCGGCGGGACGGGACGGGCCGCGCCTAGAGGTGCACGTCGGCGGCCACCGAGGGGAGCCGACGGCGTCGGGCCGCCGACCACGCGTAGGCGAGGACGAAGAGCGCGGTGGCGGTGAGGACGACCGAGCCGCCCGAGGACCAGTCCAGGTGGTAGGAGGCGTACACGCCCACGAACCCGCACGCGGCACCCACGGCCACCGAGATCCAGAGCATCCGCCCGAAGCTGTCGGTCAGGAGCCGGGCGATCACCGGCGGGATCACGATCGCCGCCGCGATCAGGGTCACCCCCATCACGTTCATCGTGGCCGTGATGGTCGCAGCGAGCACCAGCGCGAGGAGGAGATCGGTGCGCGCGACGTTCACGCCGGACACCTGGGCGACCTCCGGGTCGAACGTCGAGAACAGGAGCTGCCGGTAGCGGAGGAAGACCACGGCGGCCGCGAACACCGCCACCGCTCCGACCACCGCCACGTCCCCCGCGGTGACACCGAGGACGTTCCCGAAGAGCGCGGCCTCGAAGTTCCGCGTGAAGGACCGGACCACGGAGATGAGCACGATCCCCCCGGCGAAGCTCGCGTTGGTCACCACACCGATCGCGGCGTCCGCGCCGATGGTCCGGCGGCGGGCCACCCGGTTGATCAGGAGGGCCGCCACCAGCCCCCACACCCCCGCGCCCAGGTAGAAGTTCACGCCCATCACGTAGCTCGCGACGGCGCCGCCGAAGATCGCGTGCGAGAGGCCGTGCCCGATGTAGCTCATCCCTCGGAGCACGACGTAGACGCCGACCAGCCCGCAGAGGCCGCCCGCCAGCACGGCCACGGCGAGCCCGTGGCGGAAGAACGCGTAGCGGAACGGCTCAAGCAGGGTGTCCATGGTGACCCTCCCGGAGCGGGACGACCACCTCTCGAGCCCCGGCCTCCGGGTAGCGCTCGATCACCACGGGCATGCCGCCGTGAGAGAGCACCTCCATCGGCGCCCCGTACGTCCGCTCGAGGACGTCGGGCGTGATGACGTCGACGGGCCTCCCCTCGGCGATGACCTCCCGGTTCAGGCAGACGAGGCGTGGGAGGTGCGCCGCGATCCCATTCAGGTCGTGCGTCGTGAGGACGATCGCCAGGCCCTCGTGGTGCAGCTCGTGGATCAGGTGCATCACGTCGTGCCGGGTCCGCACGTCCACGCCCGCCGTCGGCTCGTCGAGCAGGAGCAGCCGGGGCCGCCGGAGCAGGGCTCGGGCGATGAACACCCGCTGCTGCTGCCCGCCCGACAGCTCCCGGATGTGCCGGCCTCCCAGCCCGCCGAGCCCGAGCCGATCGAGGACCTCCTCGGCCTCCCGCACGTCCCGCCGGGACGGCCACGGCACGATCCGCCCGTCGATCCTCGCCATCAGCACCGCCTCGAGCACCGTGACGGGGAAGTACCAGTTCACGGTCTCCACCTGCGGCACGTAGCCCACGGCGATCCCCGCGTCCCGGGACACACGCCCCGCGATCGGCGCGACGGACCCCGCGATCGTCCGCAGCAGCGTGGTCTTGCCGCTCCCCGAGGGACCCACGATCCCTACGAAGTCGCCGGGCCGCACCTCGAGGTCGACGTTCACGAGCGCGGGTTCCCCCTTCCCGTAGGCGCAGGTGACGCGCTCCAGCCTGACCAGCGCCCTATCCATCACGTCCGGTAGTCGGCGCAGCCCTCCCCGGCGACGTTGGAGGTATCGAAGCCGTCGAAGGGCGTCACGTCGCCGCCCAGGGCCCCCATGAACGTCCGGAAGTCGAAGACCATGAGCCCCAGGTAGCTGTGCTCGGGATCACCGGGGTCGCCGGGGAGGTCGTCGTCCCGGAGGTCGTCGATGTAGCGGGCACCGGTCTCCTGGGCGATCTGCTCGAGCACCGGGCTCGGGAACACCTCCGAGCCGAAGATCGCCGGGACCCCGGTGCGCCGGATCTGGTCGATCAGGGCGGCGACCTCCCGGGGGGTAGGATCGGAGAAGTCCGACGGCTGGATGGCCCCGATGATCTTCCAGCCGTACTCCCGAGCGAAGTACGGGAACGAGTCGTGGTAGGTGAGGAGTTTCCGGTTCGCGGGAGGCACCGTCTCCGTGACCTCTCGCACGAGGCGATCCAGCTCGTCGATCCGGGCCGCGAACGCCTCGTAGTTCCGCCGGAACTCATCGGCGTGCGCCGGGTCGACCTTCGAGAGCTCCTCCATCACGATCTCCGCGTACCGCTTCGCGTACAGGGGGTTGGTCCAAAGGTGGGGATTGGGGTCCCCCTGCTCCCTGGGGAAGCTGAAGTCGAAGATGTACTCGTCCGGGGAGATCGTCCGGGCGCCGAGCTCGACGATGGGCACGCCCTTCCGCACGTTCGCCTCCGCCAGCTCCTTCGTCGGCTCCTCCAGGTGGAGGCCGTTCAGGAACACGACGTCGGCCTCGGCGAACAGCGCCGCGTCGGAGGGCGCGGGCTCGAAGGTATGGCTGTCGACCCCCTCCGGGATCACCCCGACCGTCCGGATCGCGCATCCGCCCACGTTCTGGACGATGTTCGTGATCGGCGAGACCGTGGTGACCGCGAGCACCCGACCCCCCTCGTTCCCCGATCCCGGGGAGCACGCCGCCGCGACCAGGGCCGCGGCGGCCAGCGTGGCGGGGAAACGCAGCCGCATCGCCATCCTGACCATGCCGACACCTTAGCAGCTTGTCGCATGAGGTTGCAATGGTATCGGGCTGCAAGAACATCTCCTCGCATCCCGAGCCGGGCCGGCGCGCGTCCGACCGGCGTCGAGCCCTGTACGCTCGGTCCCACCATGGCCGAGGCTGCCCCGTGACCGAGGTCCTGCGACAGCTCCCGCCCCAGCTCCTCGTGGTGGGTGCGCCGACGGTCGCCGCGGTCGTCCTGGCCCTCGCCATCCGACGCCTCAGACGTCGCCGTCCCCCGGCGGAGGCGTGGCGCGGTGCGCTCCTCGACGGCGCCCTCGTCGGCTCCTGTCTCGTGGTCCTCTTCGCCACGCTCTCGAGCCGCGGTGGCGGCCGCTCGGTCGACCTCCGGCCGCTCCACGAGCTCGGGCCGGTCCTGGGAGGCCGCGCGGGGCGCGAGCGGACCTGGTGGGCCGTGGCCAACCTCGCGTTGTTCGCCCCCCTCGGCGCGCTGCTCCCGCTCCGCCTGCGTGCCCTCGACGGATGGATGCGGACCCTCGCCGCCTGCGCCGCGCTCGCCGCCCTCGTCGAGGGCCTCCAGTTCGCCCTGGGGATCGGGCGGACCGCGGCCGTGGACGACGTGCTCGTGAACGCGACCGGGGGCCTGCTCGGCTACGCGGGGCTCGCCGCGGCGCGGGGGCTCTGGCGGCGCCGGCGGCCGACCCACGCCCGCGGGCGCTAGAACCTGGGGTCCTCGCGGTACTCGCCGAACACCTCGCGGAGGACGCCCACGATCTCCCCCTCGGTGCAGTAGGCACGGGCGCAGTCGACGATGGGCTCGACGAGGTTGGCGTCGGTCGCGGCGAGCTCCCGGAGCCGATCGAGGGCCGCCCGGGCTCGCTCCCCGTCGCGTCGAGCCCGGAGCTCGCGGAGGCCCCGGACCTGGACCTCCTCGGTCTCCGGCCCGATCCGGAGGATCTCGAGCGGCGGCTCCTCGGTCTCGGTGAACGCGTTCACCCCGACCTTGATCCGCCGGCCCTTCTCGTACAGCAACTGCTCGCGGTAGGCGGCCTCCGCGATCTCGGCCTGGAACCAGCCGCGCTCGATACCGGCCAGGACCCCCTCGAGCATCGAGCCATTCCCCATCCGGCCGATCTCGGCGAAGTAGCCCTCGGCGAGCTCCTCCATCCGGTCCGTGAGCGCCTCCACGAACCACGAGCCGCCCAGGGGATCGATCACGTTCGCCACCCCGGTCTCGTGGGCGATGATCTGCTGGGTGCGGAGGGCGAGGCGCGCCGCGCCCTCGGTGGGGAGCGCGAGCACCTCGTCGAGCGCGTTCGTGTGGAGCGACTGGGTCCCCCCGAGGACCGCCGCGAGCGCTTCGATCGTCGTCCGGACGACGTTGTTGTAGGGCTGCTGGGCGGTGAGGGAGACCCCGGCGGTCTGCGTGTGGAACCGGAGCCGGAGGGCCCGCTCGTCCCGGATCCCGTACCGTTCGCGCAGCCACCGGGCCCAGATCCGCCGCGCCGCCCGGTACTTCGCGATCTCCTCGAAGAAGTCGATGTGGGCGTTGAAGAAGAACGAGAGCTGGCCGGCCACCCGATCGAGGTCGAGGCCCCGCTCCCGGGCCAGCTCGACGTAGGCGAACCCGTCGGCGAGCGTGAACGCGAGCTCCTGGGCGGCGGTCGAGCCGGCCTCCCGGATGTGGTAGCCGGAGACGCTGATCGGGTGGAACTTGGGGCAGCGGTCCGCGCAGAACCCCAGGAGGTCGGCGATCAGCCGCAGGTGGGGCCGGGGCGGGAAGATCCACTCCTTCTGCGCGATGTACTCCTTGAGGATGTCGGTCTGGAGCGTCCCGTCCAGCCGCTCCCAGGGCACCCCTCGCCGTTCCGCCGCTGCCAGGAAGAACGCGAAGATCACCACGGCCGGCCCGCTCACCGTCATCGAGATCGTGATGGACCCGAGATCGATCCCGTCGAACAGGGCTTCCATGTCGGCGAGGGAGTCCACGGCCACCCCGCACCGACCGACCTCGCCCTCGGAACGGGGGTCGTCGGAGTCCCGGCCCATCAGCGTGGGCATGTCGAAGGCGACCGAGAGGCCGGTCTGGCCCTGGGCCAAGAGGTACCGGTACCGGGCGTTGGTCTCGGCGGGCGTCCCGTACCCGGCGAACTGCCGCATCGTCCACAGGCGCCCCCGGTACATCGTCGGATAGACGCCCCGGACGAACGGGTAGGCCCCGGGGTAGCCGAGGTCCCGGTCGTGGTCGAGGGGGCGGACGTCCTCCGGCGTGTAGATCGGGAGCAGGGGCTCTCCCGAGATCGTCTCGAAGTCCGCGTCGCGCTCGCCGGCGCGGCGGTACTCGTCCTCGAAGCGGGCGCGGGCCTCCGACATGGGCCTCCCGAGGCTCCCTCAGGACGACCGGAGCCTCTCCAACAGCATAGCCGCAGCTCGGTAGGGATCGACCCGCCGCTCCTCGAGGGCGTCGATGAGGTCCCCCGCGGTCTCCACGAGGTCCCGGACCCGGAGCCGGAGCCGCTCGGCGGCGAGGGTCTCGAGCTCCAGGGCGAGCCTGCCCCGACGCCTCTCGCGGAGCCGGCCGCTCTCCTCCTGGGCGTGGCGGTGCGCCTCCGCCGCTGCCCACAGCTCCTCGAGGCCCTCCCCCGTCACGGTCGAGGTCGCCACGACCGCCGGCGTCCACGGGAGGGACGGGCCCAGGCGCAGCATGTTCCGCAGGTCGCGGACGGCCTCCTCGGCCCCCTCCCGGTCGGCCTTGTTCACCACGAACACGTCGGCGATCTCGAGGATCCCGGCCTTCGCCACCTGGATCGCGTCGCCCCAGCCGGGGGCCACGACCACCACGGTCGTGTCGGTCGCCGCGGCCACGTCGACCTCGGCCTGTCCGACACCGACCGTCTCCACGATCACGACGTCCTTCCCCGAAGCGTCCAGGATCCGCACGGCTTCCGGAGCCGCGAGGGCCATCCCACCGAGGTGACCGCGGGTGGCCATGGACCGGATGAACACGGCGGGGTCGGTGGCGTGCTCCTGCATCCGGAGCCGGTCGCCGAGGAGCGCCCCGCCGGAGAACGGGGAGGTGGGGTCGATGGCCAGCACCGCGACCGAGAGCCCGCGCGCCCTCGCCATGCGGACGAGCTCCCGGGCGAGGCTCGACTTCCCCACCCCGGGCGCGCCGGTGATCCCGAGGGTCCAGGCCCGCCCGGTGCGCGGGTAGAGCGCCGCCGAGAGCTCCTCGAGCTCGGGCGCCCCGTCCTCCACGAGCGAGATGGCCCGGGCCACGGCCCGGGGCTCCCCCGCCAGGACCCCCCGCACGATCGCCGCGACGTCCATGCGTGGCAAGCCTACCCGCGGGGTCGCCGCGCACCCGCCGTCATCAGGCGACGCGCCGGTCGTGGGACCGAAGGAGGCCTTCCTTCACCTTCGGCGAAGGTAGAGGTGCACGCCGGGTCTCCCCGGGCGATCGATCGCTCCACGATCTGTATCCCAGCTCGGCCCACCCGACCGATGACCATCCGCTCCAACGCGACGCGTTCGACGATCGCGCTTCGATCGAGTAGCGTGCGCCGACAACCCACGACCAGAGAAGGGGGGCAAGCACATGGGTGGAGCAAGTCCCCCAACCGCCCGCCCCCGCCGGTCGCTCCGACCTCGTGCGTCGCGCGTCATCCCTCTGCCGAGGGTGGCATGGGCTGCCCCACTCGGCGCGGCTCACCCACGACCTCGGGTGATCCGCGGGCCCGAGCGGTCCACCGGGACCGAACCCCCGAGCGAAGGAGAGCCGCGACGCGGGAGAGGGTTGGATCGGAGAAGGGCGTGCAGACGGCTGGCGTGATGGCAGCGGTCCCGCTGATCGTGCTGGTCGCCCGCGTCGCTCGTGACGTTCGCGCTCGTCGCGCCGGCCGGTGCGGCGCGCTCTCGCGTCTTTCCTCGGAGGATCTCCGAGCGTCGATCACGGCGGACGCAGGGCGGACGGGGACGTACTCGATCGATCTCCCTTCCACCTTCGGCGTGGATCTTCCCGCCCTCGCGAGCCGGATCGAGGCCGCGACCCGACGGTATGCGACGGAGCCGCTCCGGATGCTCGCGATCATCCCCGCCCTCCCGGTCGACTGTCCACCGGACAGCTCCCTCGGCTCGCGGCCGCTCATCGTCCAGTGCGATCCCGCCGGCATCCCGATCGACCGGCTCAGGGAAGGGGCCAGCATCGGACACCCAGCGTGCATCGGGGGACAGGAGGTGCCCGCCTCGGCCGTTCGTCCCCCAGCCCCGCGGAACGCACGCTCTGGTTCGGCGCAGGCTCGGCGGGTTCGAGCGTGGGACTCGTCCTGCGAGGAAGGTACGGACGGCTCGCGCTGCTCACGACCGTGGATCCGCCTTCGTACCGCTTCGTCGTCGTGACCGGCCGCGACGCCGACCTCTCCTCCGCGCTCTTCCACGCGGTGACCGAGCAGCTCCTGGAGGCCGCTCAGCGGTACGGGACTCCGCAGGTCGGATCGGCGGTCTTCGTGACCCGGCTCGACACCGGGGGGGAGATCCGGCGGGCGGCAGCGGGCGTGGACCTCGTGTACGGCATCATCGCCTGAGCCTTCCTCGCGCTGGCCGGTCTCGGGCTCCTCATCGCCGAGACGATCGTCGTGCGCGACCGGATGTGGTTCTTCGGCCTCTCGCGGGCGGTCGGTGCCCGCGGAGGAGACATCGCGGCCCCGGTGGTGGTCGACATCGTGCTCGTGCTCTTCGTGGCCTCGGGCCTCACGATCGCCCTCCTCCTCGTCCTGAGCCCGACCGCGGCCTCCTTCGCGCGCCACGCCTTCCAGGTCAGGGGCGTCTCGTTCATCAGGGCCTCCGTCGTGCCGCGGCTCGTCCTCGGTGGGTTCCTGGTCCTCGTGCTCGCCGCCGCGTATCCGGCCGCGAAGGCCGTGCGGCAGGATCCGCTCGATGTGCTCGAACCGCGGGTCTCCTGATCCTCAAGCTGCGGCGACGAACCGGCGGGGTCCGCCGCCATCGCGCCCTACTCCGGGCCGGATACGGGAGACATCACGGGATGAGCAGGACCTTCGTCGCCTCCCGCCGGTCGAAGAGCTCGTACCCGCGCGGCGCCTCCTCGAGCGGGAGGCGGTGCGAAACGAGCGGGAGGGGGTCGATCCGCCCCTCCCGGACCGCAGCCATCGCCTCCCCCCACCGGGCGTGCACCGGGCAGAGCCCGGAGAACCGCAGCGTGAGGGCCCGGGCCCAGTACACGCCGAGCTGCACCTCGGCCACCTCCCCCGCGTACACGCCGACCACCACGACCGTCCCCCCGCGCCGGGCGACGTCCACCGCGGTCTCGAACGCCTCGGGCCGGCCCACGGCGTCGATCGACACGTCCGCCCCCCGGCCCTCGGTCGCGGCCTCCACCGTCGCCTGGGGGTTCCGGGTCCGGACGTCGACCGGGAC
>Ga0073930_1001803_pt1 | contig 16940 bp, 11 predicted proteins | sample DewCreD2012metaG_5_FD_76968 | JGI IMG/M metagenome (GOLD analysis project Ga0073930, IMG submission 76968) | Hot spring sediment bacterial and archeal communities from British Columbia, Canada, to study Microbial Dark Matter (Phase II) - Dewar... ...
CCGACCTGTCTCACGACGGTCTAAACCCAGCTCACGTACCGCTTTCATCGGCGAACAGCCGAACCCTTGGGAGCTTCTCCACCCCCAGGATGCGATGAGCCGACATCGAGGTGCCAAACCTCCCCGCCGCTGTGGACGCTCAGGGGAGATAAGCCTGTTATCCCCGGAGTACCTTTTATCCGTTGGGCGACGGCCCTTCCATCCGGGACCGCCGGATCACTAGGCCCGACTTTCGTCCCTGCTCGACTTGTAGGTCTCGCAGTCAAGCCCGCTTCTACCCTTGCGCTCAGCACCCGATTGCCAACCGGGTTGAGCGGACCTTTGGACTCCTCCGTTACCTTTTAGGAGGAGACCGCCCCAGTCAAACTGCCCACCTAGCACTGTCCTCCGCCCGGATGACGGGACGGAGTTAGAACTCAAGCACAGCAAGGGTGGTGTTTCAATGACGGCTCCCCAGCTACCGGAGTAGCTGGTTCAACGCCTCCCACCTACTCTACGCATGCTGGGCCTAAGCCCCATACTAGGCTGCAGTAAAGGTTCACGGGGTCTTTCCGTCTAGCTGCGGGTACGAAGCATCTTCACTTCGACTACAGTTTCACCGAGTCGCTCGTGGAGACAGTGCTCCCGTCGTTACGCCATTCATGCAGGTCGGAACTTACCCGACAAGGAACTTCGCTACCTTAGGACCGTCATAGTTACGGCCGCCGTTTACCGGAGCTTCGGTCGCGAGCTTCGCCCCTTACGGAGCTAACCCGCTTCCTTGACTGACCGGCACCGGGCAGGCGTCAGTCGCTATACGTCCTCTTGCGAGTTCGCAGCGACCTGTGTTTTTAGTAAACAGTCGCGAGAGCCTATTCTCTGCGGCCCCCTCGGCCTTCGGCTTTGGGCCTACAACCTAGCGGGGCACCCCTTCTCCCGAAGTTACGGGGTCAACTTGCAGAGTTCCTTCACGAGCGTTCTCTCGAGCGCCTGAGAATCCTCATCCCGCCTACCTGTGTCGGTTTTAGTACGGTCACTCCAGGTTCGACCGCCCCCAGGTTTTTCTTGGCTGCGGTTCCAGGGAGTTCGGCATCCAGGGCCTCCGCCGCCGAAGCGGCCCGCACGCTCTAGCTGTGCGTACCCTTTCCCCACAGCGTCGCTGGGTTTGTCCCTTGGAGTGGCGCAGGAATATTAACCTGCTGTCCATCGGCTACGCCTTTCGGCCTCGCCTTAGGGGCCGGCTAACCCTGGGCGGAATTACCTTCCCCAGGAAACCTTAGGCTTTCGGCGAACGGGATTCTCACCCGTTTTATCGTTACTCGTTCCGGCATACTCACTCGCACTGCCTCCAGGAGTCGTTGTCCGTCTCCCTTCGCAGGCCCGTGCGACGCTCCCCTACCGAGTGGACTGACCGAAGCCAGCCCACTCCCGCTGCTTCGGCGCCATGCTTAGTCCCGTTCATTATCGGCGCAGGACTCCTCGACCAGTAAGCTATTACGCACTTTTTAAATGGTGGCTGCTTCTAAGCCAACATCCTGGCTGTCATCGGAGTCCCACTTCCTTTCGCACTGAGCATGGACTTGGGGGCCTTAGCAGGCGGTCTGGGTTCTTCCCCTCTCGACCGTGAAGCTTATCCCCCACGGACTCACTGCCGTTGCTGGTACACGGTATTCGGAGTTTGGTTTCGAAGGGTAGCCTGGTGGGCCCCCTATCGAATTCAGTGGCTCTACCCCCGTGTACCACTTGGCGACGCTGCCCCTAAAGGCATTTCGGGGAGAACGAGCTATCTCCGGGTTCGATGAGTTTTTTGCTCCTCCGCACAGCTCATCCCCCAGGTTTTCAACCCTGGTGGGTTCGGCCCTCCATGAGGTGTTACCCTCACTTCAGCCTGGCCGTGCGTAGATCACCCGGTTTCGCGTCTACCGCCGCCGACTAGACGCCCTGTTCAGACTCGCTTTCGCTCCGGCTCCGCCGCTGAGCGGCTTAGCCTCGCCGACGACGGTAACTCGCCGGACCATTATGCAAAAGGTACGCCGTCAGGCCTTCCTCCGGTTGCCCGGAGGCATAGCCCTCCGACCGCTTGTAGGCCGCGTGGTTTCAGGTTCAATGCCTCCCCTCATAGGGGTTCTTTCCACCGTTCGCTCGCGCTACTGGTTCACTATCGGTCGCCAGGGAGTATTTAGCCTTACGGGATGGGCCCCGCAGATTCACGCCCGCTTTCACGTGACGGGCGCTACTCAGGTACCGGACGGGAGACCAACCCCTTTCGCATACGGGACTATCACCCTCTGTGGTCCTGCCTTCCAGCAGTGTTCTGCTAGGAGTTGGTTTGGTAACTCCCTGCCATTGAAGGCAGCCCGGCCCTACAACCCCACCGGGAGGAAATCCCGATGGTTTGGGCTGTTCCCCTTTCGCTCGCCGCTACTCAGGGAATCGCTTTTGCTTTCTTTTCCTCCAGGTACTGAGATGTTTCAGTTCCCTGGGTTCGCTCGGGGATCCCGGGATCAAAGCCTGCTTGGCGGCTCCCCCGGGCTTATCGCAGCCTGCCACGCCCTTCTTCGCCTCCTGGCGCCTAGGCATCCCCCACGCGCCCTTAGTAGCTTGGCCGCATCCGTCCCACTCTCGGCTATTGTGCCCTTTGCCGACGCCTTTCCGGTCGGAATACCCCTACCGGTTCGGCCATCAGTCTGGCACAGACCACCGGGGACGGCCATCCTTGCGGATGGTTGCCAGCTACTCAGTGTCGCCTGCGCGGGTTCCGCAGGCAACTTCCGAGCAACGACCCAGACGCGCTCGAGACACTCGGCTGCTGCTCCACGCAGATGCTCCAGCGGCTTGCGCCAACCGGAGCCGTCTCCGTGAAGATGCAACCCTCACTTCGCTGCCGCTTTCCGGATTGTCAAAGAGCTTGGCCACGCTGACCGATGGCAAGCCGGCGACCACTTCCGATTCGCGCGGATGACCATCGGCTGCGTTCTGCCCAGTGGGCAGGAATCGGGGCGGCATCGCCGCCGCGATTCGTGCTCACTGCCATTCGCCAACTTTCGTTTTACGCAGACGACCTTTTAGGACTGACCACCGTTGATGGTGCCGAATGATCCGTATCTGCCCTCCCTGCCTTTATGTCCTCGCACACATCTATTTTATACGCGCCTTGTCAAGTGGCTAGCACCGTCCGACTTTTTCTCGCGATGCGCGGCCCTGCGTGCGGGGAAAGTATGTTATGCGAAAAAATCGCTCGGCGTCAAGCCCCGGTGCAAAGTTTTTTCCAGCAGCCTTAGTGACTGTTACGCCTTCAGTCAGCGGCAATGCCGCTGGGCGACTGTAAAGTTTCGGCAATCGCGCCCAGCAACTTGAAGCGGGCTGAAGCTGCACTACCTCATTTCGAGTCCATGCCACCGGAGGCCGTGGCGGGCTTTCACCTGCCGCTCCTGCTTATTCCCGTTCACGCTGCTGCTGCGAATGGAGTGTCGTCAACTCGGGTGCTGTATATCCTGGTCAACGGATTTCCTGTTTGGCCTGGCCTCTTGCACCGCGCATTGCCCATCGCCATAATACGATTGGTGTCGTCACCACAAGGGAAGGGCACTCGATACAGAGGAGTTGCGACTCGGTCCGAAGCAAGAGCGGGGGCGTAAGCCCAGCGGGGTAAATCGGAAAGGGGTAACTTGTGGGCCAGTTTTCGCCAGCCAGCCTGATGCAGGTTTGTCGGAGTTTGCGGCATTTGTTGGAAGCCGGCTTGCCTATGCCGAAAGTCTGGCAGCAGCTCGCCGACAAAGGGCCAACCGCGTTTCGAACCCTGGCCGCTAGCGTCGCCGACACGCTTCGGCAGGGCGAAAATCTCGAAACCGCACTGGCCTCCTGGGCCTCTCGGCTGCCCGCGTTCTTCAGCGCCGCGATTATCGTCGGCGAGCGCACCGGCCGGCTCCCTGAAGTTCTGCTGGAACTGGAGCAGGCTTTCGCGTTGCAACTGGAATTGCGCCGCCAATTCTGGTCGAGGGTCGCCTGGCCTTTGTTCCAATTCGTCGTCGCCGTCCTGGTGCTGGCGTTATTCATCTGGCTGCTGGGCGTGATCGAATCGGTCGGCGGCCAAAGCCCCATGTCCGTGTTCGGTCTCAAGGGCGAAAAGGGAGCGATGATCTTTCTGGTCAGTGTCGCGGCTGTAGCAATCGGGCCCTACCTCGCCATCCGTTACCTTTTCCACCGTGGTCGGCACAGTGTGGCGGTGCATCGGATGCTGCTGCGCATGCCCGTTCTGGGCGGTGCGCTCCAGGCGCTGGCGGAAGCGCGACTGGCTCAGGCACTCGCCGTCGCTCTCGACGCCGGTCTGGTCGTCCATGAAGCTGCCGAGCTGGCCCTCGAAGCTACGGGCAATCCTGCTTATGCGCACTGGGCCAAATCCGTTCGCAAGCAAACTCGTCGTGGCCGGACACTCTCCGAAGCCCTGTCCGAGCCCCATTTGCTCAGTGACGAATTCCTCGCCGTTCTCGCCACCGCTGAAACTGCGGGCGCTGAACCGGAAGCACTGCGTCGCCACGCTCAGCATCGCTACGAACAAGCCGCCGACCGACTTCGCCTGTGCGCCGGCATCGCGGCCGGCATTGTCTGGCTCCTCGTCGTTATCTTCATCGCCTCGCTGGTCATCCGCCTCTTCAGTCAATATGTCCAAGTGCTGAACGAATTCAGCCTGTGATAACTCGCACTCCAAAAATCACCGCCTAGGGCGAATTGCCACCGCGCGCGAGAACGCTAAGACAATGCTCCTCGCAGACGCGCACGACGAGGCGAAAAACCCCTTCTGTTGTTTTCAGCTCATCTGGCAAGGAACTATGCCAATCTTATAACTTTCTCTCCGAGTAGCCGCGGAACTGGCGGCCTGGGAATCGCGAACTCTTGACCGCACCTGACGATCTCGGGGCTGCTAATCCTGGGAGGTGCACTCGTGAGCCGATCCATCCGATATAGCCTCCTTCTGCTCGGTTTCCTACCGGCACTAAGCTGGTCGCAGAGGGAGTTCGGCTTCGATAACCGCCAGCCGACCGGCCAACCTTATCTATCCGCGGAAGAGACGGTGCGTCGCTTTCGTGTTTTCGGAGGCTGGGAAGTTACTCTCTTCGCCAGTGAGCCGCAGGTCATCAACCCGATTGCCTTTACTATAGATGAGCGCGGCCGGGTCTGGGTGCTCGAATGTTATGAGTATCCTAAGCGTACTCCGCCGGGAATAATGCCTCGCGACCGTATCAAGATATTGGAGGACAGCGATGGCGATGGCCGGGCGGATAAGGTGACTGTCTGGGCAGAGGGTAAAGATTTCCCGGCACGCTTTGACTTGGCCAGCGGTTTAGAGGTTGGTTACGGCGGCGTTTTCCTGGGAGCGCCGCCTTACTTATTCTTCTTGCAGGATCGCAATCACGATGGCAAGTGCGACCATTACGAAATATTATTGCGTGGATTCGGCAGTCAAGACACGCATGAGACGCTCAACACCTTCCAGTGGGGACCCGATGGCCGACTCTATGGATTACACGGCGTATTTACCACCTCGGAAGTGCAAGGGGTTCGCCTAGATGCGGCGGTCTGGCGATATGATGTGCGCGCACAACGCTTTGAGGTGTTCGCGGAAGGCACCAGTAATCCCTGGGGCATGGATTTCGATACTGAAGGCAATTGTTTCCTTGTGTGCTGCGTTATTCCGCACTTATTCCACATTGTGCCCGGAGGTATTTATATCAAGCAAAGCCATAAGCCGAGTTATCATCCTTATGCTTACGGCCAGTTACGGGAGATTAGCGACCATCTGCATCATCAGGAAAGCGGTTGGGCGCACGCTGGACTCTTATATTTAGATGGCCCGACATTGCCCCAGCAGCTACGCGGAAGTCTGCTGATGGGCAGCATTCACGGCTCCAGCATCAAACGAGACGTGCTTCGGCGTCACGGTTCGACGTTTATAGCGTCACATGCGCCGGATTTCGTTGTCTCCGGCGACCGCAATGTTCGGCCGATTAATCTGCGTTGGGCGCCTGATGGCTCGATATACTGGATTGACTGGCATGACCAGAATCCGTGCCATCAAGCTCATCCGGACAGTTGGGATTATAGTCACGGGCGGATTTACCGCCTGGCTCCGAAAGGGCTGAAACCGCAGCGAGCCAAGGACCTGTCTAGTCTCGGTGTACGGCATCTTGCGGATATTGCCGTTCATGAGGATAACCCCTATCGCTATCGGACTGCCCTGCGGTTGTTGGCCGAACGAGCACCACTTACCGACTCGGAAACGATAGCTTATCTTCGGAAGACGGCATTACAGCCGGACGGCAGATTACGGAGCTTACGGGCACTATGGGCACTGTATCAAGCTGGTGTGTTAGACTCCAATACGAAGCATCGCCTGCTGGGCCATCCCTACGCTGCAGTGCGTGCCTGGGCGGTGCGGTTTGTCGCGGAGCAACTTGAATGGACCGACGCCGATCTCAAGGCATTGACTGATTTAGTAAGCAGTGAAACTGAAGCGAGCGTGCGGCTAGAAATTGCCTGTGCGCTGCGACGCATCCGACACCCGGCAAGCTTAGCTGCTTTACAGTTGCTCACACTACGAAACGAGGATGCTGGCGATCCAACGATCCCATTTATGCTCTGGTTAGCCTGGGAATCTCATCTCCGCCAGCTTCTTGGCGATCAGAGCGGGAAATCCGACTCCGACTTAGAAAGCTTAGTTGCCTGGTTTGCCGAGCATGCCGACGGGAGCCCGGGGGTGCGTGAAATCATACCGCGAACCATGCGGCGATTACTGGCCGACGGGGCACTTGACCGGCTGGGGTTCTGCCTGGACTTCGTTCTGCGGTGTCGCTCTACCGATGCCCGGCGTGCAGCGCTTGTGGGAATATTAGAAGCCATTCGCAACCGACAAGTCCGACCCCCAGCAAATTGGCCGAAACTCGCTCTTGAACTTAGTCAGTCCGGCGATAGTGAACTCCTGCGGCTGAAACGCGAATTGGGCATTGTTTTCCGCGATCCGGTGAGTATTAAGGCCGCACTGCAAGTCTTAGGCAATCCTCGGACAACTCCAGAGGAACTAGTGCGGGCCCTGGAGGAACTGTCGGTAATTCACCCAGCTGAAGCCTTGCCATTGTTACGGGAGCAGTGGGAAAAGTCGGATTCGGAAGTTGTACGTCGGGCGGTGTTGCGAACACTCGGCGACTATGATGACCCGGCGATTGCTACCTGGCTCCTGGCATCGTGGAAACAGGTGCCGCCGGCTCTCCGTAGCGAAATTATCAAGACCTTGCAAAAGCGTAAGACCTGGGCGCGGTCGTTGTTAGAGGCCGTTGCCAGAAAAGAGATTCCGGCCACGGAACTGAACAGCAATACGGTGTTGGCCATCCGGTCGTTTGCGGATAAAGAGATGAATGACCTCTTGGAAAAGGTATGGGGGCGGGTGCGGGAAACCCCAGCGGATATCGAAAAGAAAATCGAGAAATACCGGCTGGCAATGTCAAGTGGTCGCGGGGATGCGGAACGTGGCCGAGCGGTGTTTGAAAAACACTGTGCCCAGTGCCACCGGTTTCGCCAGCAGGGTCACGAGGTCGGGCCAGACTTAGATGGTGCCGAGCGCAGCCTCGATTATCTGCTGATTAACATCCTCGATCCAAATCGTGTCGTTGGTCAGCCCTACTTTACGAGGGTCATTTTGACTAAGGATGGAAAAGTCTTGACTGGAATCCTGGCGGCTGAGGATGGCCAGTCGGTCAGTATTCGCCGGGAGAACAATGTTATCGAGACGGTGCCGCGAACCAACATCGAGGAGATGAAAGTCGAAACGCGGTCACTAATGCCGGACAATCTCGATCAGAATCTAAGCGAGCAGGAGTTTCGCGACTTAGTCTCTTACTTGCTGGCCCACCCGTTTTTGAGTGAAGTTTATATTTGCGGCCCCGTCCGCCCGGCGCCGGAGCGATTGGAGAAATGGCTGCGAGCCTCAGTTCGACCTGTGGAAGAAGCCGGTTTGTCTTGGCAGACCCCTGCGATCGGGCCGTCCGGACGCATTGTCGTTCCGGCTGCTAAATATGACCTAGCCGGTCACGATGTGACCTATATTTATGGCGAAGTGGAAACCCGGCAGAAACTCCAGACGGAATTGCGGGTGGGCAGCAACGTAGCTTTGCGTATTTGGCTGGATGGCAAACTGATATTGCAAAAAGGGCGAGCGTCTGCACAGGTTGTTATAGACGAACTCAGCGCGGCGGTGAGTCTAGAGCCTGGGCGGCATGCGATCTTAGTCGAGGCGATTTGCCGAGACCGCGAGGGCGAAGTTTATCTGCGTTTTCTCGATCCGCAGCGGCAGATTCGGCAGGTTCCGGTGGCACCCGCGCCGGGCAAATAGCGGACGAACATTTAGGCGAGCTGTCTGCTGCTGTTTCGCCAATCGCAAGTTTAGTCGAGACCGCCTTTCAGAGGTCGGCGCCGGCTGGAAGTGGCAGGGGAACGTCGCGTGTCAGCGAATCGTGGGGCAAGTTCTTCTTCCTCGGCCGCCTGCACTGCCTTCATGGAGAGGGAGATACGTTTGGCGACCCGGTCCACCCTAATAACCTGGGCGCGCACTTCGTCGCCCAGCTTGACCACTTCTTCCACGCGGCGGACACGCTGGGGGGATAACTCCGAGATATGCACCAAGCCCTCGACGCCAGGCTCCAGTTCGACGAAAGCCCCGAACTCGGCCAAGCGAACCACCTTCCCGGTCACAATGGTTCCCACCGGATACTTATCTTCGACGCTATCCCAGGGGCTGCCTTGGACCTGTTTGAGGCTCAGGCCGATTTTCTTGTTTTGCCGGTCGAGCTTGATGATGGCGACCCGGACCTCCTGTCCTGGTTGCAATAACTCGGCAGGCTGCACACGCCGCGACCAACTCATCTCCGATACATGCAGCAGGCCTTCGACACCGTGTCCCAGGTCCACGAATGCGCCGTAATCCTGCACGCTGCGGACAATACCGGTGCGTACCTGCCCTTCAGCCAGTTCCTGCCAGAGTTGTTCCTGCGCCTGCTGTCGCTCTTTCTCTAAAACTGCACGCCGTGAAAGCACCAGCGTTTCCTCTTGCGGATTGGCTTCCATGACCTGGCAGAGGAAGCGCTGGCCCACGTAAGGAGTCAAATCCTCGACACGATGCACGTCCACCTGGCTGGCAGGAATAAATCCGCGAATTCCGCCCACATCCACTTCGAGCCCACCTTTGATGACTGCGGTGACTCGAACCTCGACAACAGCGCCGACGGCAATAGAGGCCCAGCTGGCCTGTGCCAGGGCGATCCCAGGTCTTTCCAGCAGCACCAAGCCATCTTTTTCGTCGTAACCACGAATAGTTACTTCCACTTCCTGTTCGGGCCGTGGTGGGGCATCGGGAAATTGCTCCAGCGGCAAAACACCCTGCGTGCGACCGCCAATATCCACAAAAACATCCGACCCGGTCACTCGCAGGATGACGCCCTTACGCTTAGCCGGCTCCTGGATTCGCCGTTTCGCCAATGGTTGTGCCGGTTTGGCCACCTCGGCACTTTGAAGCTGTTCCGCCTCCGCCAGAGCGCCCTGCAATTCCCGCTCGATTTCTTCGTCCAGGGCCTCGAGTTCCGCCCTTTTGTGCGCTTCCAACTCCTCGGCAGTCACAGCACCGGCCACCAGACCACGCCCCGCTGCCCGGGCGGCTTTCGATGCCATTCGCTCCGCAGATCTCTTAGTCTCTTCGGAACCACCGGGAGCCGCCTGTTCCTGACCGGCAACCGGCGGCGCTTGCATCACCTCGCCGGCGGATGACGAAGATGTTTCCGTCTCCGGCGGACTCGCTACCGTGACCGCTTCTTGTGGCGGTAGCGCCTCTCGAGGTGAACAGCTCGGCGTTGCCGATGGTTGATCCGCGGGCAGTGCCGGGGTTGGTTCTGCGGCGGGCGATTCCGCTGAACTGGCCACCACGGCTTGCGGCGCTGGCGAAAGCGGCTGGGATTCGGTTCGCGCTTCATCCGACATGGCGTGTATCCTCGGAAAAAATTCAAATCCCCAATGATCCGACTCAGCAAAGAGCCGGACAGTGCTGGGCCGCCCATACCAAGCCGAACCACTGGATTCGCACTGGCTCAGCCGGGGCGTCGGAACATTTTATGGGATACTCGGTGATCTGGCCGAATGTTCGCATATCTGCACGCGGCGAAATTCGACCGTGCCGCTGTGACTCTGCAGGCATACATATCCCCGCAGCGGTTTGTCCTTCGGTGCCGGTATGCCGCGGGGCTTGTCCTGAGTGTCAGCCATCTCGCGCTGGTCCGCCTCTATGAGGAGTTGCTCATTGAGGACAACGCGAATTTTCGGCCCCTGGCAAGTGACTTCCAGAACATTCCATTCCGGAGCCGGCCTGGCCGCATTACAACGCGGCGCCACGTAGCGGTAGAGCGAGCCCGTGCTGTACTTCGTCGGCGGACGACCAGCATCGTCCAGCAATTGTATCTCGTAAGCCGCATACGATGGCCGGGTCTGGGCCGATCGCTTCGGGTCATACGCCACTGTACGGATGCCGACGCCACTATTGCCGCGGGGACGATTTTCATCGGCCGGCAGGAAACGATATTCGACATGCAACGTAAAATCCTCGAACTCCTGTCGTGCGTATCGCAGGAATCCGTAGGCATTGTTCCCCGCAGTGCACACAATTTTCCCGTTCGCGACTTGCCAGACCGGTGTGCCGTCCGGTAGTTTACTCGCTCCCTCCACGACCCAGCCGTCCAGGTCCCTGCCGTTGAACAGATCCCGAAACGCCCCATCCGCTTGTGCAAGACCTGCCGCAACCAGCACCGTCGCCAGAGCTGCAGCCAGTGCCATTACCCTCCAGATTGCACGCGACCTGCCCGCACCCGACTCCGAATTCAGCGACATCTCATCGTGCATTTGGGCTCTCCCGAATGAGGTTCCTACTGTTGCCTCCTATCGTAGAATTCTCCAAAGCCTCCGGGCCTTGGGGCGACTTTCTATTTGTATTGCCCCCGGACTGTACAGTGGCTGGAGTGAACTTGGCGCGTTCGAGGCAAAAATTCGCTAACTATCCCGCCCGTTATCTGAACCGTCTTGCCCGGACTAAGTCCATATGTGTCAACCAACCTTCTAATGTCAGACTGGAATGATTCACGCACCGAGAACCAACCCCTAAGTCCTGCTGCCTGCCTTCATCGCTGCGCGCTGTTGCTGTGGCCATGTGCCCATCGATAGTTTCCCGCCTTTGCCAATACGGATCCCGGTCTGCTCTGGGTAGTGCCATTTGCAAGAATAACGATCCTCGTCGTATTTAGACCAGCCCCAGGGGAGCAATTGCCTGATGGTGATAAACATCCTGTCTGCGCTTGGAATAAACTCGACTTGGAACGTAAGCCACCCGGCTGCCTTATCCTCCCGACATTCCATCACAAGAGTCCCTGGCATTATGCCGCACCATGTGTAACGATAAACAGTCTACCGTGAGGTTCTCAGCTATTGAGGATGCGCGCGTTACGCCGCAGTATGTGTAACGATAAACCTGCTCTTCGATGTGCAAATCTGGTTGGAACACGGAGCAGTCTTTGTACCTTCGAGGCAACCCAAGAACTCCAGCGACTGCAGTGCAAAGGATGCTCCGTGGATTTGAAAACTTGCTTACCTTCCCCTCGCTGGTCCCTCGATAGCAGGTAGCTAACCGAGCGCCCCTGCACGAGACCTCGCTGAGAAGCAGAGCCGGTTTTGACACTAGGAAGACTCGGCTCTCGTAGATTTCTTAGCCCTCTGCTATCAATTCAGGTTCATGCTGCCGGTTTTACCTTACCTCTAGCCTCTTGAAGGAGTTGTTGGCCAGGCGCGGTCTCAACTCGCGCGCATCCTTATGAGAACGGCATACCGATACTGTCACGTCCGGAGTACGCACTACTCTTGGAGCTCCCGCGCGCTCAAGGTTGCTCTGGAAGGTGTAACGAAAATGCCAGTCAGCGAATTTAATCATTTCGTCAATTTATTCAGGTCCTGCGGATGCAGACGGCGTAAGACTTCGACATTATATGGTTTGAGCTTCGTGCTCATAAATCGTTCGGGTCGTTCGTTCCGGGGCAACCCGACGAGCGCCAGTCGTTGTAACCAGGCAAAACCAAGTCATCGAGGATGTGGGATGGGGCGCTGGGTTGATTATTGGTCCCGAACCACTGCACGACCGGAACTACTCCACTCGCAAAGACGCCGGCACCCGCAGTGTCGGCAAGGGCATCTGGCCAGGTAACTATGGCGGTGTTGCCGGGGGATACGCCGTCCGACCAGCTATAGGTAAGACTGTTGGGCGGACGTAGTGGGTGTTGGGCGTGCAGGTAAAGGTGCCGTCCGCGCCCAGCGCGAGTGTGCCGTGCGCTGGGCCTGCGACTAGCCGCGCAGTAATCGCGTTGCCGTCCTGGTCGTAGCCGTATAACTGGCCGCTCAATTCCCGATCGTGTAACACACTGAAGCTGGCGTCATACACTTAGGGCGCGTTGCTGTACATAAAGATATTGATTTCGGCGGCCGCTGAGTCTAAGCCATCTCTCAGCATAAAGGTGAAAGAGTCGGGCCAGTATAGTAGGGCAGTGGGGCATAAGTGAATGAGCCATCCACGAAAACCGCCAGCGTTGCACCACTATCCAGCATAATCGGCTGCCCAAACCGATACGCCGTCTGACCTGTCTCGCCGATCTCGACCTCGTTGATAGCTACGATGCTTAGACTATCGCCATCCGCGTCCCAGCCGGAACCGAGCAGGTTGCCACTTAGAGACTGGTCACGCAACCCCTCGAACCAACCGTCGCTTACCTTTAGAGCGCAGTAATAGATGTTGATATACACCCAGGTTGTGCTCTCGTTCTCGCCGTCCCAGAGGGTATAGCTGAACGACACCGTCCTCTTATAGCGCAGGTTCCGCGTAAAGGTGAAACTACTATCGGCCAGCACCTTGAGGTAACCCGCCAGCACGCCGTTCTGATAGATGCCGACCTGTGTGCCCGGCGTATAGTTCTGGCCATTGATGTGTGTGATGCTTAGAGGGTCGCCATTGGGGTCGTAATCTTAGCTAACACGTTGCCAAACAAAGTGGTGTCGTGCAACAGGTCGAACCAGTCGTCGAGAGCGGCAGGCGGCGAACCGCCAAGGCCATTCGAAGTGTTGCGATCCTCTAATATCTCCAGCGCCAGGGGGTGGTTGGCGAACCGGGTTTACCTCGTTGCCGCGACGCTAAACGCTGGCCAAGCCAATCCCACAAACGCGTAATCCACCTGTGTGTTCTTCGACTAACACACACCGGTGCCCGTAGGCGATGCTCATAGGTGCACCTTCTTCAGAGGCCGGGCGAAGATAGCCGCCTGGCCAACGGCTCAGAAGAAGATATGCCCCTGCTAGCCTGACTTTCTTCCGCGGATGCTCCGGAGGGGGGACGTCGGTCAAACCCTGCTCGGCAGCCATGCACTGGCCTGGTTGTCCTTCCGCGGATGCTCTGGACCCTCTTTCTGTTCCGAGGTGTAATTTGCGTGCTAGCAACTTGTCGGCTGGGCGTCAACAGGCTGGGATGAAGGTTAGAAGAATTTTCCAAGTTGCTTGTGTTTTCGAGGTTAGCTTTTTCATTGTTTTAGGGACATCGGGCACAAGCCAAGTTATTGATATGGCAGGCCGGGAAGGTCTTCTTAGAGGTGAAAAAACCTACGTCCAGTTTGGAGACGTATCCTAGACATTCGACCGGGAAGATCTTCTTAGAGGTGAAAAACCCGGCGGGGGCCATCGCGCCGGGAGCATTGCGACGAAATCCCCCACCGGGCCGGTGGAGCCAATCGGAGCGGGTCGAAGGCGAGCGGTTTTGTTGTTGGTTTTTCGCAGGTCAGGCCAGAGTTCTTCAGCCGGCGGAATAGCGAGTTCGCCGTGCAGCGGTGTCGGCTGGCGATTCCTTGATCGTCGTTACAGAGATTGAGCGTAAGGGCTTGGGACTTTGCCAGTGCTCAGTGGTGATGGTCTTCCAATCCACCTACGGCAACGATATCACTGGGTTTGCCGCCTACCGTCCAGGTAGTGACGACTGTGAGGTCTTGCAGGCTGATTACCTGGATAGTGCCGTTACCCGGATTGCTGACAAAAGCAAACCGACCATCCGCATCAGCGGCAATGTGATGATGGCCGAAATGTCCCTCGACAGCGCTGGGACCTAGGGTGATTGTGCTAAGTAATTTGGCGTCCTGGAAGGATCCATCACCGTTTGGGTCGAGGTCAACAACGTCGAGGATCTCTTCTAATTGAGCATCACCCGGCTTGTCCTGGCACACCAGAGCGAGAGTCTTGCCGTCCAGAGTTTGTACCACCTTCGGCGCAGTAGGACGTAAACCCTTTCGAGAACTTAGGGGAACCGAAAGTAATTTCGGAGCAGATTGTGTCGCCTCTAAGAATCCCAAAAGCGGTTTGTCCCGGCCGGCAACGAAGAGAACATAATTTTTCCAGTTTGTAAATGCGCCGGTGCGTAAGGGATTGCCGTTTTCTTGGCCCAATTCGATGACGTGGTAGGTCAGGGAATCGGGTTTCTGAGCCAAATTTTGCAACAACGGCATCCAGACAATGTCTTGCTCAGGTGCCAGGAAAAGTTTCCCGGAGTTGATCGTGGCCCCGTGTAAGCCACCCCAGGGTAAAGAGAGCGTGTAAAGGATAAACGATTGGCCACCAGGCCGGATTACAGAAATGTCCAGGCGTCCTTTATTCTCACCGTCGCGGTCGATCCAGCAAGCATATCCCGCTCGGTCGCGGTCGACAGCCAGGGTAATGTGGTTACCGCCGCCGGGTATGAACTCTGGGCTCCCCCGCCGCGTCACCTGACCACCGCGGATTTGATAATCGTTCGGATTAATGCGGGTGTACCCGTTGAGCAAATCGTTGGCCAGGTAAAAAATTGAGTCATATACATACACGTGAGCCGGATTGCCTTGCTTGCTGTCCAGGCGAAAATCAGCTACCCTAGGTTGCGGGTCATAACGCCAGTCCTCGTGATCACCATGGGGGATGCGACGTACACCGCTGTGAGTCAGAATCCAGCCGCTGCCGAATTTAGCGCCCTCGTGATCGCGGATACCGCTCAGCAACCAGCCAGCGGTTGTCTGCAACTGGGTGAGATGCTGCTTATCCGGGTCAGTTTTTGGCCAGCCGGTCACTGGACTGGTCAATTGCAGGCGTAGATTTTGACCGCTCAGGACGACATCCGCCCATCGCAGCGTGGCCGTGCTATCCTCGTGGTAGAAGAGTCGTGTTACGCGTTGTAGTTTTTTGCCCTGCGCGAAGCTGGTTGATTCGCCGGGCATAAATGTTACATCGAACACCAGTGCCAAGGCCAATAAGAGCGGAATTCCTAACACGGTCGAGGTCAGTCTGAGCTTGAGTAGCGTCATGTTGCACCTCCTTTTTATGGGGTTGATGAAATGGTTGCACCTTTCCGTGGTTTGGTGGATTGTCACTCCGTCCAGGAAACAACCTCGCCCGCAGCTCGCGTGGAAAGGGAACGCCAGACGGTCAGGTTGATCGTGCAGCGTACGAGTCGGACACTGCCGTCAGCAAAACTGCAATTGACACCAGCCGGAAACGGGCTCCGCGCTGCGTACCAGCCAGTGCCGTGGGCAAAGCAGTCTGGCAGCGGACTATTTGGAGGTAAATAGGTGTTGAATCCTGTGGACGACAGGTCGGGGTAAATCCAGCCAGCACCACGCGCACCACGGTAGGAATTAGCCGATTGGCAATCCGATTCCGAAAGGGGTGGACTGACCCCGCCGGGCGGTGTCAAAACCACGCTACGCCCTGCCGATCGGTTGGCAGAGAAACGCGGCGGCATGGGAGAAGAAGGCAACGGCCCCGTGGTATCGCGTCCTGGCCCTAATAAAATTTCCGCCATCAGCAAGGTGTTGGACGTGCCGTCGAGGATGTCGCTTATCCGCACTTGCGAACCGTACCAGAACACGCCATCCGTAGGGTAGCGAATATCTGCATACGTGCCACTTCCGGTGCCGGTGTTGACGGCGTAATTAGTTCCCGCTGAGGTAGCAGCGAAATACTGGGTAAACAACGGGCTGTTCCCATCCGCCGGGTTGAGAAACACCGGCACAACAGTTCCAGCCGCCTGCTGGTGCACAGGATTCAGCACGCGGTTGGGTCCAGAACCCAGGTAGAGCGGCTGATTCAGGTCAATGAGGCGCTGCAGGTTATCCTGTTCGACGAACGGCAGAATCTGGGCGAGCGCGGAGAAACCATAATCCCCGCCATTCGGTCGAACTGGCCCGGAAGCGCCTGGGAAAGTGCCTAGGTTTTCGTGGTGATTGTGCATTGCAATCGTCAATTGTCGCAGGTGATTCCGCGAGCGAATGATGTTCGCCGCCATGCGTACTCGCTGGATGGCCGGTAGTAACAAGGCCATCAACAGCCCGATAATCGCGATCACCACCAACAACTCAACGAGGGTAAAACCACCTGGCCCAGTTTCCGAGACAGGCAAGTTGCGTTTTTTGTTGTTGTCCTGTGGCTGTAGGCGGTAGTCGTAAGTTGGTACGGGTTCCTGGCTTCGCACATGAAGGTCATGACAAGTTGTCATGTCCCACCTCCGGATGAGAGTTCCATATCGACGAGCAATCAAGTTTTACTTTATTTTACCAGGCAGGAGATAGTTGTCAATACCAGGTATAACGAAAATCAGGAAAGTAGTTAAGTTTGGACTCAAACGGGTGGCTGGCCACGTTTGTAACAGTTGTTTTCGTAAGAACTTGCGTTTTGCGTCTCTCGCTGGCCCTTAACTTGAGGTCGTGCCGCTTGTAAATCAAGTAAGTTAGTTGCGACCAGGCACTCCGGGTTCATATCCCGGTCTGCAATCAATTTCTCAAGGTGTTGGCAGCGTTGCAATTGGAACCAAATTGCAACATAAGTCC
>Ga0073930_1001830_pt1 | contig 16723 bp, 16 predicted proteins | sample DewCreD2012metaG_5_FD_76968 | JGI IMG/M metagenome (GOLD analysis project Ga0073930, IMG submission 76968) | Hot spring sediment bacterial and archeal communities from British Columbia, Canada, to study Microbial Dark Matter (Phase II) - Dewar... ...
GCCCGGCGTCCGGCTCTGGAAGGCGCGCCCGATCTGCGCGTCCACGGTCCTGGTCGTCGTGCCGAGCTCGACGAAGCGGATGCCGGTCGCCTCGGAGACGCGCCGGATGGCCTCACGCACGTCCGCCATCGCGCCGGGCGGGGCGTTCGTGAGGTTCACCTCGTACGTGATGGGCTGACAGGGGTTCCAGCGGTACGGCCCGTCGGGCGAGCGGCCGAGGAACGCGAACTCGCCGCGCGGGCGCTCGAGCGCCCGGCGCGCGGTATCCACCACCGCCGGCAGGCCGAGCTGCGCGAGCCCCAACGCGGCGACGAGCGCGAGCGCCACCGCGACCGGCCACCGCCGCCGGGGGCGCCCCAGCGGCAGGTCCCGCCTCGGCGGCGGCCCGGGCAGTCCCGGAGCCGGAGGCGGCTCGGGGAGCGGCGGGTGGGCGCTCACGACCCCATGGTAGGCCCGCCCTCGCGGACGAGCGCTTCGTAGACCTCGTTCGCGGGGACGCCGTGCCGCCGGGCGACCTCGCTCGCCGCGGCCCGCTTGCGCATGCCCGCGGCCACGAGCGCGCGGGCCTCGGCGACGAGCTCCACGATCGGCGGACGCTCGGGCTCGGTCGCGCCCTCGAGCACGAGCACGATCTCGCCCTTCGGCTCGTGGTCGGCGAGGGTCGCGAGCACCTCCGAGGCGCGTCCGCGGACGACCTCCTCGTGGAGCTTCGTCAGCTCGCGCGCGAGCACCGTCCGGCGGTCCCCGAGCTCGACGAGCACGTCGCGCAGGAGCGTCGCCACCCGGTGCGGCGACTCGAACAGCACCACGGTGCGCGGGTCGTGCCGGAGCGCGCGCAGCCGGGCCCGTCGCTCGCTCGCCCGACGCGGCAGGAACCCCTCGAAGACCCACCGGTCGGTCGGCAGGCCGGAGACCACGAGCGCCGCGATCACCGCCGAGGGCCCCGGCACCACCCGCACCGGGATGCCCTCCTCGGCGCAGGCCCGGACGAGCCGGTACCCCGGGTCGGAGATCGCCGGCATGCCGGCGTCGGCGACGAGCGCGACGTCCTTGCCCTCGCGCAGGGCCGCGAGCACGCGCTCGGTGCGCCCGCGCTCGTTGCCCTCGAACAGCGACAGGAGCGGGACACGGATGCCGAAGGCCTGCAGCAGCCGCCCGGTCCGACGGGTGTCCTCCGCCGCGACGAGGTCGACGCTCCGCAGGGTCTCCCGCGCCCGGTCGGTCATGTCGCCGAGGTTCCCGATCGGGGTACCGACGACGTACAGCGTGCCGCTCACGCCTCGATGGTCCCACGTGGCGGGCGTGCCTCGGAACGGCCGAACGTCCTCCCCCGGAGCGCGTAGCATCGGCACCGCCGTGGACGCGCATGCCGAGCCCCCGACCATCGAACGGTTCCGCCGCACGGTGAACCGACCGGTCGTGGCGCTCCTCGCCGTCGGGATCCTCGCCGGGCTCGTGCGCTTCTCGCACCTCGGCTACCCGCAGCGCCGGATCTTCGACGAGTACTACTACTCGAAGTCGGCCTGCATCTTCCTCGGCTACCCGAACGACCGCTGCGACATCAACAGCCACGACGAGCGCTACTGGCGGCGGGAGCGCGGCGACACCGGGGCGTGGGTGCATCCGCCGCTCGGCAAGTGGGCGATCGCGGCGGGCGAGCTCGCCTTCGGCGTGGATCCCTTCGGGTGGCGCGTCGCGGCGGCTGTCGCCGGGACCGCGAGCGTCGTCCTGCTCGCGGCGATCGCGCAGCTGCTCCTCGGTCGCCCGATCTGGACGTTCACCGCGGGGTTGCTGCTCGCCACCGAGAGTCTCCACGTCGTGCAGTCGCGTGTCGCGATGCTCGACATCTTCGTCACGACCTGGATGGTCGCCGGGTTCCTGTTCCTGCTGCTCGACCGCCGGTGGATCCTGCGGCGGACGCCCCCGCGGCCGCTGCCCGACGAGGAGGCCTCGCCCGCCTTCCCCGAGCCGGTGCTGCGGCCGTGGCGGCTCGCGGCCGGCGTCGCGTTCGGCGCCGCCGTCGCTTCGAAGTGGTCGGGGCTGACGGGGATCGCCGTGGCGGTGCTGCTCTCGCTCGCCTGGGAGCGTCTGCGGCGCAAGGAGCTCGGGATGCGCCGTCCGCTGTGGAGAACCCTGCAGGCCGAGGGCTTCGGCATCGTCGTCGCGCTCCTGCTGGTGCCGGCCGCGGTCTACGTCGCCTCCTACGCCGCGTGGTTCGCCGAGCACGGCTGGAACGTGAAGCGGTGGCTCGAGCTCCAGGGCGCCATGGCGAGCTACCACGCGAACCTGAAGGTCACCGACGCGAGCGGCGAGCCGATCCACCCGTACCTCTCCTCCGCGTGGACCTGGCCGTTCCTCATGCGCCCCGTCCTGTACTTCGCGCAGTACCCCGCCGAGGGGATCCGCAAGGTCATCTACGCGAACGGGAATCCGGCGATCTTCTGGGGCTCGATCCTCGCGGTGCCGCTCGCGGCCTATCGGTGGTGGCGGGACCGCGACCGGGCCGCCGGGTTCGCGGTGGCGTGCGTGCTCGGCCTGTACGCGCCCTGGCTGCTCGTCCCTCGCCCGCAGTTCCTGTTCTACGCGACGCCGATCACGCCGTTCCTCGTGCTCGCGTGCGTGGTCGTGCTGCGGTGGCTCTCGGAGCTCCGGGTGGCCGGCTCGCGCTCGCGCCCGTACCTCCCGCTCGTCGTCGGGTTCGTCGTGCTCTCGGTCGGGCTGTTCGCCTGGTTCTGGCCGGTGCTCACCGGCGGCGCGCTCTCCGACGAGGCCTTCCGCCTGCGGGCCTGGTTCCCCGGCTGGACGTGACCCGCGGTCGGACCCGCGGGCCGTTGCGAGGCAGGAGCGGCGCTCGGCGCGGGTAGGATGCGCGGGACATGGGCCGCGAGGACGTCTTCATCACGATGCCCGACGGCGTGCGCCTCGCGGCGTCCCTGTACCTCCCGGAGACCGGCGGCCCCTGGCCCGTGCTGCTCGAGGCGCTCCCCTACCGCAAGGACGACCTCACCGCGCACTACGCCGCCGAGTACGAGCGCTTCGCGGGCGAGTTCGGCTACGCCGTGTGCCGGCTCGACATCCGCGGGACCGGCTCCTCGGAGGGCGTGCCGCCCGGCGAGTACACGCCCCAGGAGCTCGACGACCTCGAGGCGACGATCGCCTGGCTCGCCTCGCAGGAGTGGTCCTCCGGCGCCGTGGGGATGTACGGGACGTCGTGGTCGGGGTTCAACTCGCTCGCCGTCGCGATGCGGCGCCCGCCGGCGCTGAGGGCGATCTGCTCGATCTTCGCCTCCGACGACCGCTACGCCGACGACGTCCACTACTTCGGGGGCGCGCTGAAGCAGCTCGACCTCGTCGACTGGCCGCTGTACATGTTCCTCGAGAACCTGCTGCCGCCGGTCCCTTCCGTCTACGGCGAGGGCTGGCGCGAGCAGTGGGCCCTGCGGATGCGCGAGGTCGAGCCGTGGGTCCTGCGGGACCTCGCGGAGCAGACGTACTCGGCGTACTGGAAGCAGAGCTCGCTCCGCGAGGACTACGGCGCGGTGGAGGCGGCGACCATGCTCGTCTGCGGGTGGGCCGACGGCTACAAGAACATCTCGCTCCGCGCGATGGCCGCCCTGCGCTGCCCGCGCCGGCTCATCCTCGGCCCGTGGTCCCACGCCTCGACCGAGACCTGCCTGCCCGGCCCGAACGCCGACCTCGTCCCCGAGATGGCGCGCTGGTGGGATCGCTGGCTGCGGGGCGTCGACAACGGCGTCGACCGCGAGCCGCCGATCGTGCTGTTCATGCGGCGGCCGACGCGGCCTGCCCCCGACCTGCGCGAGCTGCGGGGCGAGTGGCGCTTCGAGCCCGGCTGGCCGCTCGAGCGTTCGGCGGAGCTGCCGATGCCGCTCGCGAACGCCCGAGCACCGGGACGCCTCGACGGGCCCACCGACGAGCTCGAGATCCGCGGCGACGTGGGGTGGACGGCCTGGATCAGCTGCGCCGGCGGCCTGCCCTGGGGGCAGCCGATGGACCAGCGCCCCGACGAGGCGTACTCCCTCGTCTACGAATGGGGCCCGCTCGAGCGCGAGCTCGAGGTGCTCGGCTACCCGCGCCTGGAGGTGACGGTGCGCTCGTCCGCGCCGGTCGCCTTCCTCTCGGCCAAGCTCTGCGACGTCTTCCCCGACGGCACCTCCGCGCTCGTCACGCGGGGGCTGCTGAACCTCACGCACCGGGACTCGCGCGAGCACCCCTCGCCGCTCGAGCCAGACCGGCCCTACCGGATCTCGTTCGAGCTCGAGGTCGCCGGCTACATCTTCGAGCCCGGGCACCGGATACGGCTCGACCTCGCCGGCACCGACTGGCCGAACGCCTGGCCGCCGCCGGAACCGGTCACGCTCACGGTCGAGCGCGCCGGCTCGGCGCTCGTGCTGCCGACGCTCGCGGGGCCGCCGCCGATCCCCGAGCGCCCGAGCCTGCCGCCGCCGACCCGCGAGCCGCACGAGATCGAGTCCTCGCGGGGGACCGAGATGCCGGAGGTCACCTGGCGGATCGAGCACGACGTCATCGGCCGCGAGACCCGGGCCGTCACCGCCTACGGCGGTACGACCGAGGGCGACGGGCGGAGGCCGCAGATGGAGGAGCGGTACGAGGGCGAGGTCGGCGTCTCGACGGTGGACCCGGGGCGCGCGTGGGTCCGCGCGAGCGCCGTGAACGTCCTGCGCTTCCCCGAGGCGACGATCGGGGGCGAGGCCCGCTGGACGATCCGCAGCGACGCGGAGGCCTACGACGTGGACGTGGAGGCCTCGCTCGCCGAGGACGGCGCGGAGGTCTGGTCGCGCCGGTGGCAGCGTCGGATCCCCCGCAACCTCCAGTAGGCGTGCGGGAAGGGCCCGGCCGTGCCGGGCGGCCCGTGCGACGCGGCCGAGCTACGAGCCGGGCTCGGCGCTCGCGCCGGCCGGCTGCTCCGCCTCCCGCTCCCGGCTCTCGGCCGTGAGCGGGGTGATGACCACGGGGTCGGTCCCGAACAGGTCCCTCGTGGCCATCCGCACCGAGACGTCCTGCCGGCCCGCCGCGAAGACGATCGTCTCGCGCTCGGCGACCGCGGGGTCCACGTACATCGGCGCGAGCAGCAGCATCGACAGCGGCGGGAGCGCCCCGAGCTCGTAGTCGGGGAACTGGCGCTCGAGCTCGCGCTCCGTGGCCAGGCGCACCTGCGGGTCGCCCGTGGCCTGGGCCGCGAGCTCCATGTCCAGGCGCCGCGACGCGGGGATCACCATGAGCGCCGGCCCGTAGTTGGCGATGACCACGACGGTCTTCACGACCTCATCGGGCGAGATCCCCAGCGCGTGCGCCTCGCCCTCCGCGGTCGGCGCCTTCGGGTGCGGGATCACGGTGAACACCGAGCCCCGGCCCTGGAGGTAGTCAAGCACGTATCCCATCGGCTCCCTCCCGTCCTCCAGCCGGAGTGTAGCCCGACCGGGCGACGTCCGGGCATCGTCCGAAGGTCGGAACCCTGGACGGGAGGCGCGTAGGCCCGGGCGCGGGCTAGACGAGCCCCGGGAGGCGCCCCCGGAGCGCGAGGTACCCGAGGCCGGCGCCGACGTCGAGCAGGACGTGGGCGGCGACGAGCGGCCACGCCCGCCGGGTCCGCACGAAGAGCGCCCCGAAGAGCGCGCCCATCGCGAGGTTCCCGAAGAACCCCCCGAAGCCCTGATAGAGGTGGTAGGCGCCGCGGAGCAGCGCGCTCGCGCCGACGGCGGCGGCGGGGGTAGCTCGGAGCTGCTGCAGCCGCGTGACGAGGTAGGCGACGGCCACGGTCTCCTCGACGAGCCCGGCCTCGAGGGCTCGCAGGACGAGCACCGGCACCGTCCACCAGCGGCCGGTCGGCGGCACCGGGACGACGAACCGGTTCACCCCGAGCGCCACCGCCCCGAGGTACACGCCGATCCCCGCCAGGCCGACGACCGCCGCGAGGACCGCCCCCGCGGCGAGGTCCCGCCGCGGGCGATCGAGCGCGAGCCCGATGCCGGCCCCGCCCTCGCCGCTGCGCCGGACGAGGTACCAGACGAGCCACGCCGGCGCCGTCCCGAACACGACCCCGGCGAGCTGCTTCGCGAGCATCGTGCTCTGGCTCACCGAGGCGACCACGACGCCGGCGATCGGGGCCTCGAAGAGGCTGATGACCGCGTCGACGGCGCTCGCGAGGAGCGAGAGCGAGAGGACGACGAGCACCTCCTCGGCGAGCGTGCGCCCGGGCAGGGTCGTCGGGGGCACGGGCGGAGAGCGATCGGCGCGCACGAGCGACAGCCTACGGAGGCGCGAGCGCGTCCGCTCGCGCATACTTCCGACGTGGCCGAGGACTTCTCCGATCTCGCCCGCCCGGGCCCGGAGGCCGCGGGGGATCTCCCGGCGCTCGTGTCGGCCGCGCTCGGCGAGCCGCCCGGACGGCTCGGGCTCGAGATGGAGCGCGGGGATCTCGCCTGGCTCGTCCGCGACGGCGTCCGCGTGTGCTCGCTGAACCCCACCGCCGTTGCGGCCGCCGACCCGGCCCGCCGTTCCTCCTTCGCCGAGACGCTCGCCGGGCTCGTCCGGCGCTACGACGAGCTCCGGGAGATGCGCGAGGGCCTCGAGGTCGGCCGGACGTACCGCGTCGACTACAAGCACGAGGGGCTGCGGCGCACGTTCCGCGTGAAGGCCGTCCTCCGTGAGGTCGGCCCGTGGCTCCCGGCGCAGGGCGCGGAGGGCGGAGGGTTCACGCTCACGCTCGAGACCCGTCCTCGGTTCGGACGGCCGGCGACGTTCCGCGTCAGCACCGACGTGCTCACGCGCATCGCGCCCGCCTGACCTCGCCCGTAGACTGCGGCACCGTTCCGGGAACGAGGAGGCGACGGTGGCAAGGGAGACGGCGGATCTCGTGATCGTCGGGGCGGGGACGGTCGGCGGATGGGCGTCGTGGTTCGCCCGGCGCGCCGGTGCGCGGCGGGTGGTCGTGCTCGAGCGCGGCCTCGTCGGGCAGGGCGCGTCGAGCCGAGCCTCCGGCGTCGTGCGCTCGCAGGCCGGAACCCCGGCCACGGTCGAGCTCGGGCGCTGGTCGATCGACTTCTACCGGCGGCAGGGCGAGATGCTCGGCACGGACTCGGGCTTCCGCGAGCTCGGCTACCTCATCCTCGCCACGAGCGCGCGGGACGAGCGGGAGGGCCGTGAACGTGTTGCGATGCAACGGTCCGTGGGACTCGACGTGCGGTGGCTCTCGGCGGAGGAGGCGTGTGAGCTGAACCCGACCCTCGCTCCCGACGGGCACCGGGGCGGCTCCTACGCGGAGGTCGACGGCTGCATCGACCCGTCGAGGAACGTGCGCGCGTACTCGCTCGCGATGCAGCGCGCCCGGGTGGACCTGCGCGAGCGGACCCCCTTCCTCGGCCTGCGCCGGAGCCGTCGCGGGCGGCTCATCGGGGTCGAGACCGCGGCCGGGCCGATCGCGACCGAGCGCGTGATCCTCACCGGCGGGCCCTCGCTCCGGGAGGTCGGACGGCTCGCCGGCCTGCGGATCCCCGTCGGCGCGGCGCGCCACCAGGTGGTGGTGAGCGAGCCGCACCCGGCCTTCGACGTCGAGCGGCTGCCGATGGTCTTCGACATCAGCCGCGGGCTGTACTGGCGCCTGGAGGAGGGCGGCCTGCTGTGGGGCATGTCGAACCCGCGCGAGACGCCCGGCGAGGCGCGCGAGATCGACTGGGGCTACCTGCGGGCGATGCAGCGGCGGCTCGGGCGCCTCGTGCCCATCACGCGCGAGCTCGGGATCCGCAAGGTCTGGGCGGCGACGATCGAGTACTCCCCCGACCACCTGCCGATCCTCGGTCCGGCGATCACGCCGCAGGGCGAGCGGCTCGAGGGCGTCACGGTCGCGACCGCCGTGGGCCACGGCATGATGTGGGGCCCGGCCGTCGCGAAGATCGCGGCGGACCTCGCCCTCGCCGGCCGCACGCGCGTGACGGACGTCTCCGGCTTCGGGCTCGACCGGTTCGACGAGCAGGGGCGCTCGCGCGCCCACGACCCCGTGGCGCTGCCGTTCCCGACCGCGGTCGAAGGCTGAGCGTCGCGCGAGGGACGGGCTCGCGCTCGGAAGGGACCGCGGTCGTCCGTCGCGGTCCGCCGCAGGGTCCGTCTCAGAAGGACAGGATCGGGCAGGTCAGCGTGCGGGTGACTCCCTCCACCGCCTGGATCGGCTGGATGATGGTCTTCGCGAGCTCGTCGAGGCTCTCCGCCTCGCCCCGCGCGATGACGTCGTAGGGGCCGGTCACCGGATCGACGGCGACGACGCCGTGGATGTTGCCCAGCTCGCGGGTGACCTGGCTCGCCCTGCCGACCTCGGTCTGGATGAGGATGTACGCGCTGACCACGGCAACCCCCTCGCTCGTGCGGACGTCCTCATCCTATGCCAACCGCGCTCCGCCCCGCCGGGCGGCGGACGCTACACTGCGCGCCGTGCGGCGCATCGTCATCATCGGGGCCGGCAGCGTCGAGTTCACGCGGAACGTCGTCGCCGACCTCTGCTCGTACACCGAGCTCCACGGCGAGCTCGAGATCGCCCTCCACGACATCGACCCCGAGCGCCTCGCCTACGCCGAGCGCGCGGCCGGATCGATCGTCCGTCGCACCGGCGCCGGCTACCGCGTCGCCGCGTTCCCGGAGCGCCGGGCCGCGCTCGAGGGCGCCGCGTACGCGATCAACGAGATCCAGGTCGGTGGGTTCGCCGCCACCGTGACCGACTTCGAGATCCCCCGCCGCTACGGGGTCCGCCAGACGATCGCCGACACCCTCGGCATCGGGGGGATCATGCGGGGCCTGCGCACGATCCCGGTGTGCGTCGGGATCGGGCGGGACATGCACGAGCTCTGCCCCGACGCGCTCCTGCTGAACTACACGAACCCGATGGCGATGGTCCCCTGGGGCGTGTACGCGGGCTCGCCGTTCGCGAACGTCGTCGGCGTGTGCCACTCGGTGCGCGACACCCACCGGTTCCTCGCGCGCACGGTCGGCGTGCCCGAGGAGGACGTCGCCTTCCGCACCGCCGGCTTCAACCACCAGGCCTTCGTCCTCACCTTCCGCCGGCGCTCGACCGGCGAGGACCTGTACCCGCGCCTGCGCGAGATCGTCGAGGCCGATCCCGAGGGGCTCGGCCGCCGCGTCCGCGTCGAGATCTTCCGCCGCTTCGGCTACTTCCCGACCGAGTCCTCGGAGCACTCGAGCGAGTACGTCCCGTGGTTCCTCCACCTCGACGAGGAGGTCGAGCGCTTCCGGTGCGAGATCGACGAGTACATCCGCCGCAGCGAGGAGAACCTCGCGGAGTGGGAGCGCACGAAGCGGCTGCTCGACGCCGGACAGGAGCTCGAGATCGAGCCGACGTCGGAGCTCGCGAGCGAGATCATCCACTCCCTGGAGACGGGGACCGTCCGCGAGGTCTACGCGAACGTCCGCAACGGCGGGCTCATCGAGGGACTGCCGGAGGACGCCTGCGTCGAGGTGCCGACGCTCGTGGACAAGAACGGGGTGCAGCCGACGCGGATCGGCGCGCTGCCGCCCCAGTGCCTCGCGCTCAACCGCACGTTCCTGAACGTGGTCGAGCTCACCGTCCGCGCGGCGCTGGAGGAGCGTCGGGACCTCGTGTACCAGGCGGCGCTGCTCGACCCGAACACCGCCGCGACGCTCTCCACGGAGCGCATCGTCGCGATGGTGGACGAGCTCATCGAGGCCCACGGCGAGCTCATGCCCGAGGGCATCCGCCGCGGCTGACGGGCGCTCGGCGCGGGGCCGGCGCCGCGCGCGCTACGGCACGAGCCCGGGCTCGGGCTGGGCGGCCGGGCCGACCTCGGGCGCGACGGGGGTCGGGCGCGCGAGCGCCGGGGTGGAGAGCGCCACCCAGGCCGCCGCGGCGCCGCACAGCGCGAGGGCCGAGGCCGCGAGGTACAGCACCAGCGGACCGGCGTGCTGGTACACGAACCCGCCGAAGCCCGCCCCGATGATCGGGCCTACCCCGAACCCCACCATCGCGGTGATCGCGTTGCCCGTCGCGTACAGGTGCTGCGGCAGCAGGCGTCCGACCACGACGATGCCCGTGGTGAACAGCAGCCCGAAGGCGAGCCCCTCGAAGACCGCGAGCATCGAGACGATCCGGGGATCGGAGATCGACCCCCACAGCAGGAAGCCGAGCGCGTACACGAGGCACCCGAGCGCGAACACGCGCCGCAGGCCCCACGCGGCCTGCAGCCGGGCGGACACGCGCATGACCGGGACCTCGACGAGCCCGCCGAGCGCGAGCCCGAACCCCACGAGCATCGGTCCGCCGCCCTCGTCGGAGATCTTCAGCGCGATGAAGTTCCAGGCCGCGTTGAAGCCGGTCCAGACCAGGAGCGTCGCGACCAGCAGCCCCCAGAACCGCGGCGCCTCGCGGAACACGGCGCCGACGGTGCCGAGCCGTCCGTGCCGCTGCCCGCGCACGGGCCGGTCCCGCCGCAGCGTGAAGCTCCAGGCGACGACGCCGAGCGAGGCGAGCGCGTAGATCGGCATCGTCCACCGGATGCCGCGGGCGTCCAGGATCGCCCCGAACGCGAGGCACGCCCCCGCGTACGAGAGGCTCTCCCAGGCACGGATGCGTCCGTAGTCGGTCATCCGCTCCTCGCCGAGGTGGGCGAGGGCGATCGCGTCGAGGTTCGGCCCGCCGGCGACCTGCATCGCCGCGACCGCGAACGCCACCGCCGCGATCGGCACCGCGCCCTCGACGACGTTCATGAGCCCCGCCGCGGCCGCCACCCCGAGCGTCCCGATCCGCAGCGCGTTCACCCGCCCGATCGCGGCGTCCCCCAGGTGCCCCCACACCGGGTTCGCGAGGAGCCGCGCCGCCGCCATCACCGCGATCACGAGGCCGATCTCGTCCGGCCGCAGACCGCGGGCGCGCAGGTACAGCGAGACGAACGGGAAGAAGGCCGCGACCGCGAGACCGAAGGCGACGAACAGCCCGTGGATCGCGGCGGGCTCGCGGATCCGCTTCATGGCTCACACGACCGTGACGAGCAGTCCGGTCTCGCGGATCGCGCGGAGCTCGCGTGCATCGGCCTCGGCGTCGGTCACGAGCTCGTCCAACGCCGAGAGCGGGCAGATCCGCGCGAAGGCCACCTTGCCGAGCTTGGATCCGTCGGCGACGGCGATGACCCGGCGGGCGCGCTCGATGAGGGCGCGATCGGTGCGCGCCTCGACCTCGTGGTGCGTGGTGAGCCCGGCCTCGGCCGTGATGCCGTCGGCCCCGATGAACGCGATGTCGAGGTGCACCTCGGCGAGCGTCTGGTCGGCGAGGGGGCCGACGAGCTCGTAGGACTCCGGCCGGGCGGTGCCCCCGGTCACGACGAGCTTGATGTTCGGCCGGATCGCGAGCTCGCTCGCGATGTTCAGCGCGTTCGTGACGACCGTGAGCGGACGGTCGACGAGGGAGCGGGCGACCTCGGTCGTCGTGGTCCCGCCGGTGAGGCCGATCACCGCACCGTCGTGCACGCGGCGCGCGGCCTCCCTGCCGATGCGGCGCTTCTGCTCCTGGCGCCGGGCCGACTTGTACCGCAGCGGCAGCTCGTAGGAGACCATCTGCGCCACGGCGCCCCCATGCGTACGGGTGAGCAGGTGCTGCTCCTCCAGGTGCTCGAGGTCCCGCCGCACCGTGGCTGCCGAGACCCCGAGGCGGGCGCTGAGGTCGGCGACGGCGACCGAGCCCCGGGCCGAGAGCTCCTCCAGGATCATCCCGAGCCGCTCGGCCTGGCGCATACGCCCAGTATAGGTTGCCTTGCGTGCCTGCGTGATTGTGTCCTATAGTCCGCCCAAGTGAGCGAAATCGAGCGTGAGATTGCCAGCCAGCCCGCGTGCTGGCGACGAGCGGCGGGGCTCGGCGGGGAGCTCGGCGGGGAGCTGCCGACCCCCGGGGCTCGGGTGGCCGTCCTCGGCTGCGGAACCTCCTTCCACATGGCCAAGGCCGTCGCGGCGCTGCGCGAGGGAGCCGGCGGGGGCGAGACCGACGCGTTCGCCGCCTCCGAGGCGCCGATCCACCGCGCCTACGACGAGATCGTCGCGATCTCGCGCAGCGGGACGACGACGGAGGTCGTCCGCGCGCTGTCCGAGGCGCGCGGGGCGCGGAGGATCGCGCTCGTCGGGGTCGAGGACTCCCCCGTCGCACGGGGGGCCGAGGCGGTGATCTCGCTCTCCTTCGCCGACGAGCGCTCGGTCGTGCAGACCCGCTTCGCGACGAGCGTCCTCGCGCTCGTCCGCGCCTGGCTCGGGCAGGATCTCGAGCCCGTCGTCGCCGCCGCCGAGGAGGCGATCGAGGCGCCGCTGCCGATCGAGGCCGCCCGGCACGACCACTTCGTATCCCTGGGCGAGGGATGGACGGTGGGGCTCGCCGACGAGGCGGCGCTGAAGCTCCGCGAGGCCGCCCAGGCCTGGACCGAGTCCTACCCGGCGATGGAGCTGCGCCACGGCCCGATCAGCGTCCTGCGGCCGGGGAGCGTCGTGTGGGCGCTCGGGTCGGTCGACGGGGACGTGCTCGAGGACGCGCGGCGGACGGGGGCGACGGTCGTGGGCGGCGAGCTCGACCCCATGGTGGAGCTGGTGCGGATCCAGCGGGCGGCGGTCGCGCTCGCGCAGGCGCGCGGGCTGGATCCGGACCGCCCGAGGAACCTCTCGCGGTCGGTGGTGCTGTCGTGAGACGCAAGGGGGATGGGATGAGGCGCACATGGTTGGCGGCGGCGTCCGTGCTCGCGCTCCTCGTGGGGGCGTGCACGGGCGGAGGCGGCGGCCCGACCGGGCCGACCGGCGGGCAGACCGGAGGGGGCGGTGAGATCCACCTCGTCATGTGGATGGGCTACACGCCGCCGCCGCCGGTCGAGGATTCCTCCGAGTACCTCTCGATCGAGCGGATGGTCAAGGAGTTCGAGGCCGCCCACCCGAACATCACGATCGAGCTGCAGTACGTGAACAGCGACAACGCCCTCCAGAAGGCGACGGTCGCCCTGCAGGGCAACAAGCAGCCGGACATCTCCTACCAGTACGGCACGAACATGCCCCAGCTCGCGACCTCGCCGAAGCTCGTCGACCTCACGGACCTCGTGAGCGACCCCGCCTACGACTGGGAGGACTTCTACGAGGGCGAGCGCGCGGTCGCGACGGTGAACGGGCGCGTGTACGGGGTGCCGGCGCTCGTGGACAACCTCGCCGTCGTCTACAACAAGGACCTGTTCGCGAAGGCCGGCCTGCCCGAGCCGACGAACGACTGGACCTGGGACGACCTCCGCGCGGCGGCGAAGGCGATCACCGACCCGCAGGAGAAGATCTTCGGGCTGGTGTTCCCCGCCGACGCGAGCGAGACCATGGTCTGGCAGTACATCGCGATGCTGTGGGCGGCCGGCGGCGACATCCTGAACGAGGACCACACCGAGGCGATCTTCAACCAGGAGCCCGGCGTGCGAGCGCTGACCACGCTCGTCGAGCTCGCGAACGACGGATCCCTCTACCTCGACTACCAGCCGGACTCCGGGAAGTACGGGCAGCTGTTCAACGCCGGCAAGATCGGCATGGTGATCACCGGCCCCTGGGACCTCGGCGGCTTCCCCGACGTGAACTACGGGGTCGTGTTCATGCCCTCGTTCGAGCCCGGCGGCAGCCACGAGACGATCGCCGGCCCGGACAACTGGGTGATCTTCGACAACGGGCCGGAGCGGGTCCAGGCCGCGTGGGAGTTCGTGAAGTTCATGACCTCGCCCGAGCAGGTGCTGCGGGACAGCCTGGACACGAGCCACATGCCGACCCGAGCCTCGGTCGCCGAGATGCCGGAGTTCCAGGAGTTCTTCGACAAGTACCCCGGCACCGAGGTCTTCGTCGAGAACCTGCAGAACGTGCTGAAGGCCCGGCCGCAGATCCCGCAGTACCCGCGGATCTCGAGCGCGCTCGGGCAGGCGCTCGTGAGCGCGATCACCGGCAAGGCGACGCCCCAGGAGGCGCTGGACCAGGCGGCCGAGCAGGCGAACGGCTTCCTCGCGGTGCCGGCCTGAGCTGAGGGAGGACGGACCGAGGACGTGAACGCCCGCCGGATCGTCGCATCCGAGCATGTGGCCGGCTGGGCGTTCGCGTTCCCGGCCGTGTTCCTCATCGTGCTGTTCGGCGTCGTGCCGATCGTGTGGTCGGCCCTGATGTCGTTCCAGCGGAACAACCTGCTCGCCCCGCCGGAGTGGGTCGGCCTCGCGAACTACCGGGCCCTGCTGAAGGACCCGCTGTTCACGACCTCGATCGTCCACATCGTCGTCTACACCGCGATCTTCGTGCCGGTCTCGGTGGGCGGCGCGCTGTTCGCCGCGATCGCGCTGAACCGCCGGATCCGGGGCATCCGGCTGTACCGGACCGCCGTCGTCGTGCCGGTGGTCGTCTCGACCATCGCGACGGCGATCATGTTCCTGTGGCTGTTCGACCCGTACTTCGGGCTCGCGAACTGGCTGCTCGAGAAGGTGGGGCTCGGGCCCTTCGGCTTCTTCGCGAGTGCCGACGGCGCCCTGTACTCGATCATCGCCGTCACGGTCTGGGGGTGGATCGGGTTCGACGTGATCATCTACCTCGCGGCGCTCCAGGGGATCCCGCAGGAGCTCCTCGAGGCGGCCACGATCGACGGGGCGGGCCACTGGGGCGTGTTCCGCAACGTCACGCTCCCCCTGCTCGGTCCCGCGACGCTGTTCCTCGTCGTCTTCTCCTCGATCAACGCGATCCAGCTCTTCGACGAGGTCTACTTCCTCACCAAGGGCGGGCCCGGGACCGCGACGTACGTGCCCGTGTACTACCTGTTCACGCTCGCCTTCCAGCAGGGGATCGCCGGGTACGCGGCCGCCATCGCCTACGTGCTGCTCGTCGTGATCCTCATCCTCACCGTGATCCAGCTGTGGGTCGGCAAGCGGATGGTCTACTACGCGTCATGACCGAGACGGCCCTGCGTACCGAGCGCATCCTCGAGCCCCTGCCCGATGAGGGCGGTCGCGAGCGGCGGTTCCTGTTCAGCCCGTGGCACCTCGTGCTCCTGCCGCTCGCGGCGGTGATGCTGCTGCCGCTCGCGTGGACGGTCATCGCGTCGTTCGAGACGTTCGCCGAGACGCAGCACTTCCCGCCGATCCTCCGGCCGGCGACGCTGCGGTGGCAGAACTACCAGGAGGTCCTGCAGCTCTCGCCGTTCCCGCGGTGGTTCCTGAACACGCTCATCGTCACCGTGCTCGTCGTGATCGCCAACCTGCTCACGTGCAGCCTCGCGGGGTACGCCTTCGCCCGCCTGCGGTTCTTCGGCCGGGACGCGGTCTTCCTCCTCGTGCTCGCGACGCTCATGATCCCGTTCCAGGTGATCATGATCCCGACCTTCCTCATCGTGCGGAAGCTCGGGCTCATCGACACGCTCTGGGCCTTGGTCGTCCCGAACCTCACCGGCGCCTTCGGGGTCTTCCTGCTCCGCCAGTTCTTCAAGACCCTGCCGATCGAGCTCGAGGAGGCCGCGCGGATCGACGGCGCCTCGCGCCTCGGGATCCTGTTCAAGATCGTCCTGCCGCTCTCGGGTCCCGTGCTCGCCACGCTCGCGGTGGTCACGTTCATGTGGACGTGGAACGACTTCCTGTGGCCGCTCGTGACGATCTACTCGGAGCGGAACATGACCCTGCAGCTCGGCCTGCTCACGTTCCAGGGTGCGCACAAGACCAACACGAACCTGCTCATGGCCGCCAACGTGATGAGCATGCTCCCCGTGCTCGGGCTGTTCTTCCTCGCCCAGCGGTACTTCATCCGCGGCATCGCGACGACGGGGCTGAAGGGCTGAGCGATGGCCGAGGTCGTCTTCGACGCCGTCTCCAAGGTCTTCCCCGGCGGGACCGTGGCGCTCTCGGAGCTCTCGCTCGAGGTGGCCGACGGCGAGTTCATGATCCTCGTCGGCCCCTCGGGCTGCGGCAAGACGACCGCGCTGCGCTGCGTTGCCGGGCTCGAACGGCCCACCTCCGGCAGGATCCTCATCGGCGGCCGGGTCGTGAACGACGTCTCGCCGCGGGACCGGGACATCGCGATGGTGTTCCAGAACTACGCCCTGTACCCGCACATGAACGTGTACAAGAACCTCGCCTTCGGGCTGAAGCAGCGGAAGATGCCGAGGGCGGAGATCGACCGCCGCGTGCGCGAGGTGAGCCGGATGCTCGGCCTCGAGGAGTTGCTGAAGCGCCGGCCCGCGCCAGCTGTCCGGCGGCCAGCGCCAGCGCGTCGCGATGGGGCGAGCGCTCGTGCGGGAGCCGAAGGCGTTCCTGCTCGACGAGCCGCTGTCGAACCTCGACGCGAAGCTCCGGGTCCAGATGCGGGCCGAGCTCAAGCGCGTGCACGCGCGCCTGGGGGTCACGACGATCTACGTGACGCACGACCAGGTCGAGGCGATGACCCTCGGCGACCGGATCGCGGTGATGTCGGCCGGCAAGCTCCAGCAGCTCGGCCCGCCCCAGGAGGTCTACGACCGGCCGGTCAACCTCTTCGTGGCCGGCTTCATCGGCAGCCCGCCGATGAACCTCCTGCGGGGGCGCGCGGTCTCCGGCCGGATCAGCGCCGGCGACCTCGTCCTCGAGCGCCCGGGGGTGCCGGACGGCGAGGTCGCGGTCGGGATCCGCCCGGAGACCTTCACGCCGGCCGCGGACGGCCTGCCCTGCCTCGA
>Ga0073930_1001908_pt1 | contig 15998 bp, 10 predicted proteins | sample DewCreD2012metaG_5_FD_76968 | JGI IMG/M metagenome (GOLD analysis project Ga0073930, IMG submission 76968) | Hot spring sediment bacterial and archeal communities from British Columbia, Canada, to study Microbial Dark Matter (Phase II) - Dewar... ...
CATCAGGTGGGGGCTGTTTTCAACAACCTTGCCCGTACCGTAGTCAAAGGTGCCCCGGGCACGGCCCAAGATATCGGGCACGGGAACCCCCAGCCAGCGGCGGTCGCCGATGATGCGGCACATCTCCTCTTTGTTTTCCATCTGGTCGCACCAAATCTGGGCTTCCAGCACCGCCTTCAACAGGGCGAGGGTGGCTTTCGGGTGCGCATCCACCCAGTCGGCTCGAAGGGTCAAGGACTTTTCCGGGTGATCGTTCCATAGCTCGCCGGTGGTGACGGCAGAATACCCCTCTTTCTGGTTGACCAACTGGGCATTCCAAGGCTCGCCCACACAGAAGGCTTCCATGGTTTTGGACTTCATGTTGGCCACCATTTGCGGCGGCGGCACCACGATCAGGGAGACCTCGCTGGTGGGATCGATCCCGCCTGCGGCCAGCCAATAGCGCATCCACATGTCGTGGGTACCGCCGGGGAAGGTCACCGCACATTTGGGATCCCCGCCGGCAGCTCGGATCTCGGCAAACTTGGCCTTGAGGGGGGAACTATCCAGGCCGATTTGCAAATCCCGATACTGGTTGGAAATGCTGATGCCCTGACCGTTGACATTTAAGCGGGCCAAAATGTACATGGGCACCGGCTTGCCATCGGTAACTTTGCCCGTGGTGATGAGGTAGGGCATGGGGGTAAGAATGTGCGCCCCATCAATGCCGCCGGCAGCGGATCCCAGCACCAAGTTGTCGCGGGTGGTGCCCCAAGAGGCTTGCTTGACCACCTCTACATCTTTCATGCCGTACTTGTCGAAAAACCCCTTTTCTTTGGCGATGATGAGGGGAGCCCCATCGGTGAGGGCGATAAATCCCAGCTTGGCAGTGGTGGTTTCGGGGGTATCGGCCTGGGCCACCCAGTAGCCTCTGCCCAAAGATTGGGACTGGGCCCGTGGGATCCCAGCCGTGACTGCCCCAGCCGTGAGAGCAGCCGCCCCGGCCAAAAATTGGCGACGGGAGACCGGAGAGGAAGCGTTGAACAGGTTAGACATCAGAACCTCCAAGATTTTGAACGACGAAGAAAAGACGGGAAAACTCCCAGAGCTGCAGTGGAACTGCTAGCAGGTAACCAGAGGGGAAGAAGAAGGCTGGGTAGCGGACGGATGCTGACGCGGCTTGGCCCCGAAGTGCTCAATGAGCAGCTCCACCAAGACCGGCTTGAGGTCTTCGCAAGGGATCCCTTTGCGCACGCATTCGCCCAGCTTGGCGTCTTTGCCCACTTCTCCCCCCATGTAGATGTCCACCGCCTCCACCGCCTTGCCGTCCTTGCGAGCGGTGGTACCCATGAGGCCGATATCCGCCACCTGGGGCTGGCCACAGGAGTTGGGGCAGCCGGTCCAGTGGATGCGCACCGTTTGGGGCATCTCCAGCTCGGCCTCCAGCTCTTCCATCAAGGCCACGGCCCGGTTTTTGGTCTCGATGAGGGCAAAGTTGCAGAACTGGTTGCCCGTACACGACACCAGCCCCCGCTGCAATGGCCCTGGATTGGGGGAGAACTTCTTCAACAGCGGCTCTTTTAACAAGGAGGCCACTCGGGAGTCGGGCACATTGGGGATAAGCACGTTCTGCTCCACCGTCAGCCGCAGCTCTCCGGAGCCGTACACCTCTGCCAAGCGGGCCAGCTCCATCATCTCCAGGGCGTTTAGCCGCCCCACAGGCACGTGCAGGCCAACGAAGTTGAGGCCCGGTTGCTTCTGGGCGTGGATCCCGATCAGATCCCGCTTGTGCCAGACCACCTCGTCTTTTTCCGCTGCTCTGGGCAGAGGGTGGCCTATCCGGCGCTCGACACTGGCCCGGAACGTTTCCAGGCCCCACTCGTCAATGAGCCACATCAGCCGCGCCTTTTGCCGGTTGGCCCGCAGGCCGTGATCCCGGTAGACCAGAAGCACCGCCTCACACAGGGGAACCACGTCGCGGGGATCCACCCAAACATCCAGCCCGATGGCCTCTGCACAGCGGCGAGCTGAGAAAAAGCCCCCCACCAGGACGTTGAAGCCCAGCTTGCCCTCTTTGAAAGCAGGTACAAAGGCCAGGTCGTTGATCTCGGCATGCACCGAGTTGTCGCGACAACCGCAGATGGCGATGTTGAACTTGCGCGGCAGGTTGCTGAAGGAAGGGTTGCCTTCGCCGTTGTTGGTGATCATGTCCTGCACCTTACGGGTGAGACCGCGCACATCGATCAGCTCATCCGGGTCAATACCGGCCAGAGGGGATCCTGTGATGTTGCGCACGTTGTCCATGCCCGACTGGATGCTGGTCAGGCCCACCTCCTTCAGGTAGCCCAGGATTTGGGGCATTTCTTCAATGGGAATGCCGCGCAGTTGCAGGTTTTGCCGAGTGGTGATGTCGGCTACGCCGTCTTCTCCGTAGGGATGGATGATGGCGCCCAACATGCGCATTTGGCCGCTGGTGAGGATCCCATTGGGCAGGCGCAGCCGCAGCATGAACTGACCCGGTGTGCGCTTGCGAAAGAAGATCCCCAACCACTTGAGGCGATGATCCCGGTCGTCTTCAGGAATGTTCTCCCAACCCAGGCGGGCAAACGCTTCCAGCTCAGCCTTGACCGCCAAGCCATCCTTCTCGCTTTTGATGCGTTCAAACTGGTTCGCCATGATCGCTGCCGTGGGGTGAACACTGGCTACCCTAGCGATGACGAACCGTTAATTTTGGTACTGGTCGTTACACTTTGTAACAAGTTATGCTATTTTGTCATTCTCTAATTGCGGCTTATGCATAAAGTCAGGCTTCCAGGAGCAGCAAACTTCTCTCTTCCCTTGAGGCGAGGAACCGAGGGCGAGGAAAAGCTAGTTGAGATGGCTGAAAGAGTTGAAAGGCTCCATCTGCCAGAGCAGACGGGGTGGGATCCCTAGCCCTTCGGTGAGGGGTGCGGGTCGTTCGGGGGCCTGGGGATCGCAGTCGTAGAGGGCAGTGGTGTAGCGGTAGGTGCGGGGGGATCCACCGTTGAGACGGATGCCGCTGATCTCAAAGAGGTAGTTGCGATTGGGCTGGATCGAACCCACGGAGTAGGTCAAAGTTTCCAGGCCAAAGGCGGGATCCCCCACGCGGAGATCTCCAACAGGCACCGGCTCACCGGTGAGGGCATCGGTGATGCGGACTTGGGCTTGGCTGAGATCAGAGACACCACCGCGGCTGGGCACCGAGAAAGACCAGCGGTAGGCAGACAGGGGCTGGCCGGAAAACCCTTCCAGGCGGTAGAGGTAGCCATCTCTTTCCGGGAAAGCAATAAACTCCGGATCCCGCACGGACTCGTCAAAGCCAAAGATCCAGTTGGCATTGGCCTGGGTCACCCGTCCGGCCCGTGGGTCAAAGACAATGCCGTAAGCTCCCTGAGCGTATTGGGGATACAGGTTCCAGCGGCGATGGCCCACGTCCACAAAGTTCTCTCGGCCCGGCTCAGCAAAATAGATATCCACCTGCCGTGCCAACACCCGCCCTGGATCAGGGCCATTCAACTCTAGGATGGGCCCAACGGCCAGGTTGCTGAAGCGGGATCCCGCCTCCCCGGCAGGGGTAAAGCAGCGCCAAGAGGGGGGCGGCTGGTGGCTGAGAGTACCATTGGCTACCTGCATCAAGGCCGCTTGCTGGGCGGCTGCTAAGAACTCAGGATTGAGCTTTACTGGCGGCAACTGGTGCAACAGCCGCAGAAAGTTCAGCCGATCCATCATCTTTTGGGCTGCTGCAGGCGTAAGGCGACCGGGGTTGCAGGTGGCAACCTGGGGCGGTTCGGCGTAGATAGGCCCCGTGAAGCTGCGGGTCTGGCGATCCAGTCGGCACAAAAAGCTGGCAATCGGCACTTCCCCTGCCCGCGGTGGCTCCATCGAGGTAGGGGATCCTCCACAAGCCGCCAGCAGGCAAAGACAAAGGATCCCCACGATCCTCAAGGCCCAAAGCTGACCCAGCTTGGGCAACCAGTGCAAGTGCATGCAAAAACCAGTCGAATTACGAGCCGGTGGGGGTGGGAGCCATACTGGGGGGACTGACAGTGCTGCTGCTGCTCTCGCCACAGGCAGGCAACAGACCCAGACAGACAAACAAAGTCAGGGCCGCTAAAAGCTGGCGGGTCACTTTGGGTTGCAACGTAGCCATGACAACAAACCGCCCAAATGCTCTGGGTTTGACCCTGTTCTATCACCTGGCCAAGAGAGTCACAGCGCCAAGATCCATAACGACAAGGGCATAACTCAAGCCCAAGTTAAGGAATGCTCACCCAACTCAGCCACATCCACTAGGGCTAGAATCCAAGACCCCTTTCTCTCTCCACCCATAGCGTCAGCGCGGATCCCCACAACTCTTCTTGCGCTTAAGCGAAAGATTGCTGTAGTCAATGCTGCCTTTTGCCCGATGGAGGAGAAAGTTGATAAGGGATCCCCAGAGGCGCGTCAGGGGATGATCTGGAACTCCAGGTTGTAGGTTTGGAGTAGGTTTATGGTTTCGTGATCGGTGATGTTGGTGTCGGCCAGCTCCAAGTTGTAGAAATCGATGAACTCTTCGTGGTCAAAATAGGGGCCGGCATGCCAAGTGCCCATCTCCAGTTTGATAAAGCGATCCCCAGGCACCCGAAAGGCTTGAATCTGATCGACATGCAGCTCATCGTCAGGGGGTGCAACACCAATAAACCACTCCTTGCCATTCAGGGATCCCAGGCACTGGGTGCAGCGGATGTGGTGGGTGATCTGAGTAAACTTGAGACCCCGCCGAGGCAAGCGCATGAGGTAAAAGCGGGGCTGCCCTTGATTCAAGGACAACTGAGCATCTTGACTGTCGAAAGGTTTGTGATCGGGAGTGGGGCAAATGACCTGCCCGTAGGGGGCAAAGCTTTCCGGTTCAGCGAGGTGGGCCTTCAGTTGGCGCAATTGGCTGGTCACCCTACTCTTCTCCTCTGTGTCTTACCGAGACTTCTTGGTCAAGTTTCTCTCTGAGAAGGGATCCCTGACAAACTCAAGCTCCTCAAGGCTGCAAGTACAATGGGGAAACCTGCCAGCATTTAGCAGGGCTCATGGCGATGCAACGGGACTTACAAGAGCTGCTCATCTCCCCAGCTCAAGTGCAAAACCTCTCTCAAGTGCCAGTGGCTTGGTTGTATCAGCCTCGGCCCGTTCGCCGCTTTGAAGATCGCCTGCGCCAGTTCTCCGCCTTCTGGGATCTCCTGCGCCTGTTGCTGACGCTGGATTTGTTCTTGCGTTTCTTGACCTTTTGGTCAGAGGGATCCCTGCTTACACTGGTGGGGCGGATCTGGATCCCTGGCCTGCGCGCCACGTGGGCCACTTGGCCGGTGGAATGGGGGATCCTGGCGGCCATTGCCGCCCTGGGCCAAGCCTATTGGATTTTCCGCAGCCGCCGCATGCCGCTGCTGTTGAATTTGCTGGGGGAGGTGGATCGCTACAACCGAATCATCCAGGCCATCCACGTCAACGACCAGTTGGTGGAAGCGGGCAACCCCGAGGTGAAGCTCGCCCAGAGGGCTCAGGTGAGCGAAGCCCTAAAACTGACCCGGGCCGATCTCATCCGCGCCTTGAAAACCGAACGGATCTTGCGGCAAAACGAAGACCTGATCGAGCAGCAGAGCGAGTTTTTCGGCGACAACTTGGCAGCTTTGACGGCTCTACAGGTGAGCGAACAGGCCAACGAGCAGGGGCGAATCCTGGAGGCTGCTTTACAGGTTGCTTTACAAGTGCGCTCCCAAGTCCGCCGTTTGCAGGAGCGAGGAGCCAACCAAGCCCCAAGTAGGGATCCAGACGAGATCGAGGGAGACGGGCAGGATACAGACGGCAACTCAGATGGGCAGTGACTGCGTCTCCTTGCATCCTGGGGTTCTAAAGAAACAATTTTTTCTGGGGTTTTATGACGCTCTGCACTGTCAAGAAAGGACTCCGTCCCGCTGACGCGAACGGCTGAAGGCGGTACACTGGGGCTGGTCTTGGATCCCTCGGTCATCTGCGCACCTTTGATGAGCCTTTTGGCCCGCTCCCTCAACTACGCCCAGAGCCACAGCGACACGCTGTTTCAAGCTTTTGTCCAACACCTGCAACTGGTGGCGGTGCCTTTGGGAATAGGGCTTCTGTTGGGCTTGCCACTGGGCTTTTTCAGCTCCCGCTCCCAGATGCTTTCTCTGGTAGTGATCAATGCGTTTAGCAGCCTGCGGGTGATCCCCAGCTTGGCCATTTTGTTTTTGGCCATTCCTTATTTCGGCCTCAGCTTTCGTTCGGCAGTCGTTGCTCTAACCCTTCTGGCTTTACCCCCCATTCTGATCAGCACGGATGTGGCTTTCCGCAGCCTTGAGCCAGCTCTGCGGGAAGCTGCCCTAAGCATGGGCATGACTGGTGCCCAGGTGTTGCGGCACGTGGAGATCCCTTTGGCCTTGCCGGTGATCTTGGCCGGTGTTAAAACGGCTACCATTGAGGTGATTGCCAGTGCTACCCTAGCAGCGTTTATCGGCGCGGGAGGGCTGGGCACTTTTATTACCCTAGGGTTTGCCCTCTACGACAACGCCATCCTGCTGGTAGGGGCGATTCCGGTGGCGCTTCTGGCCATTGCGGCAGAAGTTGGCCTCGGAGCTTTGCGGCGGGCTTTGGAACCTCCCCAAGCCTAGGGTTCTGCGAGGGATCCCATGCCGTCTTCCTCTGGTTCTTCTGAAGTGCGATCCCGGTGGCCTTTCCGCTCCATCCCTTTGCGGGTGGCGTTGCTGCTGCCCCTGCTGCTGGCAGTGGTGGGGGGAGTGGGCGGGGTAGCCTATCTCTCCTGGCGGGCCGGGCGACACCTGGCGCTGCGGTTGGCAGAGCAACTGAGGCAGGAAGTTACCGACCGCACCGAAGAGCACCTTGCCAGGTATTTGCAAATTCCCCTTCAGATCAATGCCCTCAATCGGGGTGCAGTGAGGGGGGGACTGCTGCCCGATTTGACAACCCCCAGCCCAGCCGGTCTAGAGGTGCTGGAAGCTCACTTTGCCCGCCAGTTGCAGCCATTTCCCGAGCTGAGCTATGTCGGCTTTGTCTCGGCTCAAGGGGGGTTTGTGACCGCCCGCCGTCACGCCGATGGGTCGATCTGGACTTACCACACACCTGGCCTCTTGCCGGGATCCGCCCAGGGCTGCCAACGGGATCCAGAGACAGGGGATCCCACAGGGCTCACTCGCCAGTTGGGCTTTGTGGATCTGAGACGGTTGTTCTGGTTTCCCCAGCTCCTGCAGTCGGAAGGGATCCGCGATACTTGGGTGGCAACCCGATTTTTTGCCGTTCGCGCCAGCGGGACGGAGTCCTTGTCTCCTGCCCAGGCTCTGGAGCGGCTGATCGTGACGTCCCTATCCCTGACCGACTCGGAGGGGCGGGTTTACGGCAGCTTGGTGGCTGCCTTGTCCATCGGGCAACTTCAAGCCTTTCTGGAACAGCTAGAAGGCCGTTCTCCCGGGGGGGTGAGCTTTCTGCTGGACGAGTCAGGACAGGTGGTGGCCAGTACGGCGGGGCCTGCTCCCCATCCGCTGCTGGTGGCCGTGCAAGAGCAGGTGGGCTCCTGGGGGACGGCCTCTTCCCAAGATCCGCTGCGCCTCGTGGTTGGAGGGATCCCCTACTGGGTGGAGGTGGAGTCCATCCAGAGTGAAGGGAGGCTGGGCTTTTATTTTGTGCATGGGATCCCAGAAGCAACCCTTCTGGCCGAAGTCCATCACAGCGCCCGACAGGCTGCGCTGCTGGGGGGTGGGCTGTTGCTGAGCCTGCTGGGGACAGGGATCCTTCTCGGCGAAGCCCTCTCCCGTCCCCTGCGCCGCCTCACCCAGGTGGCAGAGCAATTTATCCAAAGCGGCTTCCAGCCCTGGCCCCCTTTGGATCCCGGCCCCATCCAGGAGGTGCAGACGCTAACCAAAGCCTGGCAGCAGGCGGCAACAACTCAGCAGGCCCTGCTGGATCGTCTGTGGCAGCAGCAGCAAGAATACCGCGCCGTGGTGGAGCAGCAGACGGAGCTCATTTGCCGCTTTCGGCCCGATACCTGCATCACCTTCGTCAATCCTGCCTACTTACGCTTTTTTGGCTGTCAGGAGCAGGAGAAGCTGGGCACCTGCTGGCGGGAGCGTTTGCCGGCAGAAGAGCGGGAGGCAGTGTTGCAGGCTTTTGCCGCCCTCACTCCTGAAAGTCCCTTTTACAGCAGCGAGCGGGAGTACCCCGGAGAAGACGGCCAATCCCGCTGGATTAGCTGGGTGGATCAGGGCATTTTCGACAGCCAAGGCCGCTTGGTGGAGATCCTATCCGTGGGACGGGAGATCACCGAGCAGAAACGGGCAGAACAGCAGTTACAGGCCCTCAACCGGGAGCTGGAAGCCCAGGTGGAGCTGCGCACGGCCAAGCTGCAACGAGCCTTGCATTTTGAGGGGATGCTGCGCGCCATCAGCAGCCGGATGGTGGTCAGCCTAAACGAGGGGGAAATCCTGGAAGAAGTGGTCAAAACCCTTGCCGAAGCGCTAAGCCTAACCTGCTGCCAAATCCTGCTGCTTAAGGACTCCGTCCAAGTAGCGCCAACAGAAGACGGGTCAACCTGGATCCCGGGCTATTGCTACTCCCCCCTTCTCTCTTCTAAGGCGGCTCAGGGTGGCGGAATGGATCCCTTGCATGGCCGAGACTATGCCAGCGACCCGGAGTTCCTGCGCCTGCTGCAGTCCCATTCTTCCTCACAGCAGAAATGGGAAATCCACTGCTGTTGTCGCCTAGAAAAAGAAGGACGCTGGGTGCGGCTGCTGGTCTGCACCCTTTGGGACAAAGAGAAGCGGCTGGGAGCTTTGCTGTTGGAGCGGCTTCCGGAGCAAGAGTTTTCCGAAGACGAGATTCAACTGGCCTATCAGGTGGCCAACCTATGTGCCCTGGCCATCCGCCAAGCCCGTCTGTACCAAGCAGCCCAAGCGCAGGTGAAGGAATTGGAGCGGCTGAATTTGCTCAGGGATGATTTCCTCAGCACCGTCTCCCACGAGCTGCGCACCCCCATGACCAATGTGCGCATGGCCTTGCAAATGCTGCAAATGACCCGCGATAACCCCCAGAAACAGCAGCACTATTTCAGCATTGCCCTGAAAGAATGCAACCGGCAAATCGAGTTGATCAACGACCTGCTGGATATGCGACGGCTGGAAGCCGGGAGGTATCTGCTGCAGCCGGAGGAGATTTTTCTGCCTCGGTATTTGCAAGATTTGCTGGCCGGGGTTCAACCTCTGGCCCAGGCTAAACATCAACACCTGCAACTGTACCTGGAGGCAGGGATCCCCTTGCTCTGGGCTGACCCAGACGGCTTGGGCCGCATCTTGCGCGAGCTGCTGCACAACGCCATCAAGTACACGGATCCAGAGGGATCCATCCACTTGCGGGTTGCCTCAGAAGGGCAGGGGATCCTCTTCGTCTGCAGCAACAGCAGCGAGATCCCAACGGCAGAGCTGCCCCGCATCTTCGAGAAGTTCTACCGGATCCCGCAATCAGATCGCTGGAAGCACGGCGGCACCGGCCTGGGGCTGGCTTTGGTAAAGCAACTGGTAGAGCACATGGGGGGGAATATCTCTGTCAGCAGCTCGGACGGATGGACCCACTTCCAAGTTTGGTTGCCCCAAGGTGAGGATTCTGCTCCACCATTGCCTGCAACGTCGGATTCCCAAGAGAGAGAGGCTGGGTGACGCCTATCCCGGCAAGACTTGTTGCTGCCAGAGGGCCTCCAGTTGCACCGTGTATTCGGAGTTCACGATGGGCACTGCCCCGGCAATGGCCTCTTGAATGGGGATCCCGGCAGCAGCCTCCAGTTGGGCAAAAGCTGTTTGGTAGTCGGCAGACAACCGGCTGACATCGATGAGCGGCAGATCCCCCCAGACCTCTGGCTTGAATTTTTCCAGTTGCCCCTCCGGGCTGGCCAAGACCTCTGCCAAGACCATCGCCCCCCAAGGATTGGCCGCATTGATGGGAATGGCCGTGAACGAGGGATCGATCAAGCTGGTACCCGGGATCCCATAGGGGGTAGTGCTGGGGGGAAATTGGCCGTTGCCCTTGCGCAAGATCACCTGATCGATAAAGGTGGGGATGAGCCACACTTCGCCGTTGGCAAAGAGCTCCGCCAGGCGGGCAAAGGTGGGTGGGTAGGTTTGGCCCTGTCTCCACAGGAAGGGATCCAGCTTTCTCAGGTATTCCACTAGGGCAGGGGATTGTCGCGCCCAGAGATCGGCATCGAAGTCCGGCCCGCTGTACTGGGCATAGCCCCCGGTCACACCGTAGAAGGCACTCAACAAAAAGCGGCTGCCATGAAAATCCGGCGGGGCCACGTAGGTAAATCGCCCTGGATTGGCCTCGGCCCAAGCCAGCAGTTCGGCGTAGCTCTGGGGGGGATTGGGCACCCGTTCGGCATCATAGGCCATCAAAAAGTAGTTGCCGGTGTAGGGCGCAGAATAGCCCTCGGTGGGCAGGCCAAAATCCGTTTCAATATCGGCGGGATCATAGAAAGGCAAGCTGGGCAATTTCTGAGCAAAAGGGCCGTAGAGCAAATTCCCTTGCTTGAGGGTGCGGAAGTTGTTGCCGTTGATCCAGATGAGATCGATGCTGCCACCGCTGCGCAGCCCGGCTTGAACTTCCCCAATCACTTTGTTGACTGCTTCAACGGTATCCGTGAGCGGGATCCGGTTCAAGCGAATGCCATAACGCTCCTGCAACTGGCTTCTCACCCAGCCATCCACAAACCCATTGATGGCCTCACTGCCGCTCCACATGGCCCAATTGACGGAGCTGCCCCGCGCCCGCTCCAGAATGTCTGCCCAGCTCAGGGATCCCAGATCCACCGTGTTCTGGGGGGTATTCTGAGCAAAGGGAGAGCCTTGACTCAACGCCCAAGCCCCCAGGGATCCCAGGCCGGCCAACACCTGCCGCCGCTTCCAGAAAACGCTTTTGGGTTGCATAGCCTTGCCACCACCCCCATCAAACTTTCAGCTAAAACCAGATTTAACTCAAACTCTCCCCTCTTCCTTTGGGAAAAGGGCTGGGGGTAAGGGATCCCCGCCAATCCCCACAGACCACAGAGCCTCTGGTGGCAAATGGATCCACACCGCCTGCCCCGGTGCAAACACCTGATGGGGAGCCACCCAAGCCTGCAGACTGCCCCAAGGGGCTTGTAAGGTCAGCCGTCGCTGGGTACCTGCAAAGCGTTCCGCCATCACCTGGGCCAAGAAAACATTGTCGGCTAAGCCGGGCGGCTGGGGAAACACCTGCACCTGTTCCGGGCGCACCGTTAGCCGCACCTGACCTTGGAGGGGCACGGCACTTTTCAAGCGGATCCCGTCGTTGAGGCGAAGCTGATGGCCCTCCGCCTGTGCATCGAAAAAATTGACCCCGCCAAAAAAGCGGGCAATGCGCTCGGAGCGCGGCTGCTGATAAAACTCCACAGGGGATCCCACCTGGTGTAGCTGCCCCTCAAACATCAGGCCGATGCGTTGGGCCATGGCTGTGGCTTCTGCTTGATCGTGGGTAACCAGCACCGTCGTCACCTCTGTTTCCGCCTGCAACTCGAGGATAAGGGCCTGCATCTCTTGGCGTAGGTTGGCATCCAGGGCCGATAAAGGTTCATCCAACAGCAGCACCTTGGGCCGAATCACCAAAGCCCGCGCCAAGGCCACCCGCTGCGCTTGTCCGCCAGAAAGCTGGCTGGGCCGACGCTGAGCAAATCCGGCCAATTGCACCCGCTCCAGCATGCGCAAGGCGGCAGCCTCCCGCTCTGCCCGGGGAATGCCCCGCATTTTCAGGCCAAAGGCGACATTCTCCCCCACGCTTAGGTGGGGAAACAGGCGGCTGTGTTGGGACAGCAAAGTCACGCCGCGCCGTTCCGGCGGCAGAGGGTTGAGGGGGATCCCATCCAGCCAGATTTCCCCCCGATAGGGCAAGGGATCCGGTTCCAGCAGGCCGGCGATGAGATTGAGGGTGGTGGACTTGCCACAGCCGGATGGCCCCAGCAGGGCAAAGATCTCCCCTGCTTCCACGCTCAAAGACAAATCCCTGAGGACAGGGATCCCTCCCTTGTGGAAGCGTTTGCTGAGATGGCGAAGAACAAGGTGGCCCATGCGCAGGTTTCGACCCAGCACACTTTGAGGAAGAGAGCAATGTCCAGGCGGGAAAGGGGATCCCTTTCTGCAGAATAGACGAGGAGAGGAGCAAACCCTGCCCATGGGCTTCCTAAGGTCGGCTGGCCGCAGTTGCTCCACCCCTTTTGCTCATCCGTTATACAAGCGGGGCGAGGGTTTTCTTCCCAGACACTCAGGAGCTGAAAGTTAGCAAATGGAACAACAACCTAGAACAGAAAGTATCGTTGTGCCATGGGCAGCACCTCTGCCGGCTCGCAGGTGAGCAGCTCTCCATCGGCCCGCACTTCATAGGTCTCTGGGTTCACCTCAATGCGAGGAGTGGCAGTATTGAGTTTCAAATCCGCTTTGCCGATCTCACGGCAATTTTTGACTGCTACGGCCCGGCGCTGGATCCCCAGTTTCTCGGGGATCCCTAACTCCAGAGCCGCCTGGGAGACAAAGAGCAGGCTGGTCTCGGTCAAGGCGCGGCCAAAGCTGACAAACATGGGGCGAGGGTACACCGGCTGCGGGGTCGGAATGGAAGCATTGGGATCCCCCATCTGGGCGTAGGCAATCAGGCCCCCCTTCAGGACGATTTCCGGCTTAACTCCAAAAAAGGCCGGCTTCCATAGACACAGATCCGCCAGCTTTCCCACCTCCACCGACCCGATGACGTGGCTGAGTCCTTGGGCGATGGCGGGGCAGATGGTGTACTTGGCTACGTAACGCTTGGCCCGGAAGTTGTCGTTGCGGCTGCTGTCTTGTGGCAAAGGCCCCCGCTGCACCTTCATCTTGTGAGCCGTCTGCCAAGTGCGGATGATCACCTCCCCCACCCGGCCCATGGCCTGCGAGTCGGAAGAGATGATGCTGAACACCCCCATGTCATGCAAGATGTCCTCGGCGGCGATGGTTTGGGGACGAATGCGGCTTTCGGCAAAAGCAATATCCTCCGGCACGCTTTTGCTCAGGTGGTGACACACCATCAGCATGTCCAGGTGTTCTTCAATGGTATTGCGGGTAAAGGGGCGGGTGGGATTGGTGGAGCTGGGCAACACGTTGGGCTCAGAGGCAATGCGAATGATATCGGGAGCATGCCCACCCCCAGCTCCTTCGGTGTGGAAGGTGTGAATGGTGCGGCCATTGATAGCAGCGATGGTGTCCTCCACAAAAGCGGACTCATTTAAGGTATCGGTGTGGATGAGGGTTTGGATGTCGTACTCATCCGCGACCTGCAGGCAGCTATCGATCACTGCCGGCGTGGATCCCCAATCTTCGTGGATCTTGAGTCCACAGGCTCCTGCCTCCACCTGTTCCCGCAGGGCTTCGGGAAAAGCCGCGTTCCCCTTGCCAAAAAAGCCCAAATTGACCGGAAACCCCTCCGCTGCCTGCAACATTTTGCCCAAGTTCCAAGCTCCAGGGGTGCAGGTGGTGGCGTTGCTGCCGGTGGCCGGCCCGGTTCCGCCGCCCAAAAGGGTGGTCACTCCCGAAGCAATGGCAAACTCGCACAACTGCGGGCAGATGAAATGCACATGGGCATCGATCCCTCCCGCCGTCAGGATCAGGTTCTCCCCGGCAATCACCTCGGTGCTGGGGCCCACCACCATGCCCGGCGTCACCCCTGATTGGATATTCGGGTTGCCGGCCTTGCCGATGCCAACAATGTAGCCCTCCCGGATGCCCACATCCGCCTTGACGATGCCCCACCAGTCCAGGATCAGAGCATTGGTGATTACCAGATCCAAGGCCCCATTGGCGCGAGTGGCGGTCGGCGATTGCCCCATGCCGTCGCGGATGGTTTTGCCGCCCCCAAACTTAATCTCCTCGCCGTAGGTGGTGAAATCCTGTTCCACCTCAATGATCAGTTCGGTGTCGGCCAGGCGTACCCGATCGCCCACGGTGGGGCCATAGTTGCTGACATATTGGCGACGGGGAATTTCTAGGGTCATACGGTGGTATCTGCAAAACGGCTGCCAGGGTTCTACCACATATCCCCACCCAGGGGATCCCTTGCTGTCTATTGTCCAGTTCCAACCCTTCATGAGAACGGATTGGGTTGGCTGAAAATTCGTTACATATATTCACATCTATGATCAAAAAAACGATCGCCAATCGACTCCGACCTCGATGGGACAAGGGATCCCTCGTTTAATTATTGTGAAGCAACCGAGGGCCTACAAACCCTGACCTATAATGCCTTGTAAGTCCTGCCCTGGGGAAATTTTCTGCCAAGGGCTGGGGATGCTTCGTTCCTTGTCGCAAGAGAGGAGTTCTTGATGACAACTACGCCAAAGGAGCGAGAGCCGAAGGTCAAGGTGTCGGTTGACGTGGATCCGGTTCCCACCTCATTTGAGAAATGGGCCAAGCCGGGCCATTTTGACCGCAGCCTATCCCGTGGCCCCAAGACCACGACCTGGATCTGGAACCTCCATGCTCTTGCTCATGACTTCGACAGTCACACCAGCGACCTAGAAGACGTTTCTCGTAAGATCTTTTCCGCTCACTTCGGCCACTTGGCAGTGGTTTTCGTCTGGCTGAGCGGCATGTACTACCACGGAGCTCAGTTCTCCAACTATTCTGCTTGGCTGGCGGATCCGATCAACGTCAAGCCCAGCGCCCAAGTGGTCTGGCCCATCTTTGGCCAAGAGATCCTGAATGGGGATGTGGGCGGCGGCTTCGAAGGGATCCGTATCACTTCTGGTCTGTTTCACCTCTGGCGGGCTGCCGGCATCACCAATGAGTTTCAACTCCTCTGCACCGCTATCGGTGGCTTGGTGATGGCCGGGTTGTGCCTGTTCGCCGGCTGGTTCCACTACCACAAGCGGGCTCCCAAGCTGGAGTGGTTCCAAAATGTGGAATCGATGCTGAACCACCACCTGGCGGGCCTGCTGGGGCTGGGTTCTTTGGCCTGGGCCGGTCACCAAATCCACGTGTCCATTCCCATCAACAAGATGTTGGATGCGGGCGTGCCGGCGGATCAGGTGCCCTTGCCCCACGAGTTCATCCTCAAGCCGGCCCTGATGAAGGAGATGTTCCCCAGCGTGGATTGGGGCATCTTCAGCGGGGTGGTGCCCTTCTTTACCTTGGATTGGGGCAAGTACGCGGAGTTCCTCACCTTCAAGGGTGGCCTGGATCCACAGAACGGTGCCCTCTGGCTGACCGACCAAGCCCACCACCACTTGGCCATTGCCGTGCTCTTCATCGTGGCCGGGCACATGTACCGCACCAACTGGGGCATCGGCCACTCCATTAAAGAGATCCTGGAAGCCCACAAAGGCCCCTTCACCGGCGAAGGCCACAAGGGTCTGTACGAAGTGCTCACCACCTCCTGGCATGCCCAACTGGCCATCAACTTGGCCATGGTGGGATCCCTGAGCATCATCGTGGCGCAGCACATGTACGCCATGAACCCCTACCCCTACATGGGCATCGACTACGCCACCCAGATCTCCCTGTTCACCCACCACATGTGGATAGGCGGCTTCTTCGTGGTGGGGGGTGCTGCCCATGGGGCCATTTATATGGTGCGGGACTACGACCCAGCGGTGAACCGCAACAACGTGTTGGATCGGGTATTGCGCCACCGGGATGCCATCATCAGCCACCTGAACTGGGTGTGTCTGTTCTTGGGCTTCCACGCCTTCGGCTTCTACGTCCACAACGACACCATGCAGGCCCTGGGCCGTCCGCAGGACATGTTCTCGGACACCGGGATCCAACTGCAGCCGATCTTCGCCCAGTGGATTCAGTCGCTGCACACTTCGGCCATTGCCAGTACGGCTCCCTACGTGGGTGCTTCGGTTAGCCCCATCTTTGGCGGCGACGTGGTGGCCGTGGGCGGCAAAGTCTCCATGATGCCGATGGTGCTGGGCACAGCGG
>Ga0073930_1001941_pt1 | contig 15711 bp, 11 predicted proteins | sample DewCreD2012metaG_5_FD_76968 | JGI IMG/M metagenome (GOLD analysis project Ga0073930, IMG submission 76968) | Hot spring sediment bacterial and archeal communities from British Columbia, Canada, to study Microbial Dark Matter (Phase II) - Dewar... ...
AGCGGCGTACACTAAGCCGATATTGTAGAGCGTCCTGGCCTCTTCTGCCCGATTCCCAACGGCCCGATGGAGGGAAAGGGCTTGAATGTAGTATTCCAGCGCCTTCTGCTTCTCGCCAAGATTGTCGTACACCAAGCCGATGTTGTAGAGCGTCGCAGCCTCCCCTTCCCGATTCCCAACGGCCCGAAGGATAGGAAGGGCCTGAGTGTAGTACTCAAGCGCCTTCTGCCTCTCGCCAAGAGCGGCGTACACCGAGCCGATATCGCTGAGCGTCGTGGCCTCACTTGCCCGATTCCCAACGGCCCGATGGAGGGAAAGGGCCTGGCTGTAGTATTCCAGCGCCTTCTGCATCTCGCCGAGATCGTCGTACACCCGGCCGATACCAGCGAGCGTTATGGCCTCCCATGCCCGATTCCCAACGGCCCGAAGGATAGGAAGGGCCTGAGTGTAGTACTCAAGCGCCTTCTGCCTCTCGCCAAGATTATCGTACACCAAGCCGATACTGGTGAGCGTCGCAGCCTCCCCTTCCCGATCCCCAACGGCCCGAAAGATGGGAAGGGCCTGGGTGAGGTATTCCAGCGTCTTCTGCTTCTCGCCAAGAGCGGCGTACACTAAGCCGATAGTGTAGAGCGTCCTGGCCTCTTCTGCCCGATTCCCAATGGCCCGAAAGATGGAAAGGGCTTGGCTCAAGTACTCCAGGGCATTTCGATACTCGCTTAAACGGATAAAGATAACGCCAACCGTTAGAAAACATCTTGCCGCCTGCTGCCGATCGCCCAGGGCGTGGAAAAGCCGAGCCGCTTCTTCATACTTCGCGATCGCTCGGCGAAGGGATTCGGCGGTGCCTTGAGCGGTGAGCAACTCGGCCTCGGCAAATGCGCGTTCGGCCGCGATGCGGGTTTGATCCTGCGCACTGGCCTGCCGCAGTTCCTCGATGCGAATTTCGTAGCGCCCTTTTGGCGCGTCCTTTTCCAGTGGCTGCACCTCGAGCCGATAGCTCCCCTCCACATCGGCTACGTGCGAGACGACTTCCGTCCCTTGCGTTCCCGTGGGACTGTTCACCTCGACGATCTGTCGGCCATCGGGTCCAAAGAGCCGCACGACGACATCAATGCCCCGCTGCTCGACGCCCACGCGCACGTATTGTCCGGCCGCAAGGGCCAGCCGATAGACGTGCACTTCGGCCCCGCCGATCTCCCGCTCGACGCGCGCGCCCGGGACAAGCTCGCCCACTTGCTGCGGAGCCTCTGACGGTCCCTGTTGCGCCCGACACCACAAGCTTGAACGGCCAAAATCGGGCGCAGCCCACATAAGGGATGAACTCATCAGACCCACAAGCAGCCAAGCCAATCTCCTTTCGGCACGCATCGCCCACCTCCAGAAAAAATGCTCGCGCGCCATGCCTGCGCAAGAGAAACCCGCCTTCGGGCTTGAGACCTCATGCCGGAAGGCCCTCCGCAATCCTCACCTTGACCGGACGGGTTCTTCAACAAACCCGGCTCCGGCTCGCCAAATTATCTCTCCACTTGACGACCAACGCAACCGCGACATCAAGGCCGGAGGCAAGGCCGTAACTCCACTCGTGCCGAAGGGCCGAACCTTGCGGCATCCTCCTGATCTGGAAACGGCGAGGGACTATTGCTCCAGGACGCGAACTTGCTCTGGGCTTTTGAGCACGATCTGTGGAACTCCCCGATAGCTTTCGATCTTTCCCGTGACGCAAATACGCTTGCCTTTGTACTCCACCTCGGGCTTCCCAAATTTGGCTCGATCGCGGCCCCAGATCACAACGGTGAAGACTTGATCGGGATACGGTCGCTCGAAGTTCAAAAACGTCGGGCTTCCTCGACTGATGGCGGCATATCGCGTGCTGACGACGGTGCCGCAGACGGTGGCCTCCTCGCCGATATGCGCCTTCGCTTCCGTCGCCTCTATGACAGGAAGGGAGAAGCGCTGCCAACTAGTGGTCGCAAGATTTCTGAGTTGACGGTTTCTGAGTTGGTTTACGTAAAAGCGTTGCGAACAGACCCTAATGGCCGCAAAAGCCAAAATGAAGCAAAGGCCGAGAGCATATCTCCTCATAATTACCCTCCTTGCCGCCTACCTGCGAGGACAAACCGCTCATTTGTCAGCAGGTGAGGCATCGGCGGTTATTGTCTCCCAATCTCACGGCCAAGGCGATAGAAGAGTTTCCTTAACCTGCCAGTGCCCTTCTCCTTTGTCTCTTCCCCATTCTGCTACTCTTCCGGCGTCCACCCTATTCTGGCATTTGACGCAAAGCTGCGCCGAGGGCAACGCGCGCAGCCGTTCGATCGGGATAGGCTGACGGCACTGCCGGCAGATACCATAGTCCTCGGCGTCGAGCCGACGAAGGACGTCTTCGACCGATTGAAGCTCTCTTTTGAGGGAGCTGCGTCGTCGAACTGCCGACTCGCGCGCCCAAGAGAACTCCGAGGTGCGGATTCGGTGCTCCACCTCCTGAAGCTCCTCATAGAGGCGATCGCGCTCCTCAAGCAGTTGGGCGCGCAACTTCTCGCGTTCGTCTTCGCGCAGAGGCGCCGGCGCGTGCGATTCCCGCTCAAAAAGGGAGTGCGCTGACGCCTCCGAAGATGAGGGGAAGGGCACAATGGATCGAGCGGTTACGGCGCGGCCCCCGTTGTCGGAAGAAGGTCGGATGCTCGGCTCCGATCTGCGACGTAGCGGAGATGCCGCCCGGGGAGTTACGACGGAGAGGTCAGGCGCGCTCATCTCTGAGGGAACCGGCGGGCGCGAGGCTACGGCCTCCTGTCGCTCGCCCGCTTTGATGCGCTCGGCCATTCGGATGATCTCCTCGGCGAGCGGATGCAGCGGCGCGTCTTCGTCCTCGGGAGTGGAGAATCTGCCTCTTGGTCGGATGCCTAATCGTTCCAGCTCTCGCACGACGCGCGCCATGGTGGCTTCGCGATCGCGGTAGAATTCGGATCCCCGGATGCGGATGAAGCGCCAGCCCAGACGTTCGAGCACAGCCTGTCGCTCCAGGTCCTCCGGGATTTTCTCAATCGGGTGCCACCGATCCCCATCGCATTCGATGGCGACGCGACCGTGCTCGCCTTCCACCACGAGATCAATGCTGTAGGCCCCGACGGGCCATTGGGCGCGCACTCGATAACCTTGCCCGCTCAGCCACTCCAGCACTTCGCGCTCGAAAGGCGATTGGGTTCGTCGGGCCTGTTCATCGGCGCTATGAAGGAGACCTTCGGGGTCCTTAGAGGCGTGCAGCGCGAAATGAATCAGCTCTCGGCGGAGATCGCCTTCTTTGAGGTCGGTGGCGGGATCCAGTGAGTAGACGACCCAGAGTTGATCGCGCGCTCGGCTGGCGGCGACGTTGAAGCGTTGCTTGAACCGGTCGTCGTTGCGCAAAGGCAGAGGACCTTCCGGTCTCGGGCTATCCACAAGGGAGAGGAACACGACGTCGCGTTCATCGCCCTGGAACTGAGCCGGGTTGCCGCAAAGGAACCGACGCTTCTCCAGCTCTTGCTCGAGCTTCGGATTCTCCAGACACGCCCGGCGAACCAAGCGTTCGATGAGCTTGGCCTGCTCTTCGCCCACCAGGGAGACGACGCCGATGGTTTTTCCTTCGTAAGCCGGATGTTGCAGCATGGCGCGAATGAGCGCGGCGATCGTCTCGGCTTCCTCCTCGTTCACTTTCGCATGAGCCGTGCCCCTCACCCGATACGGGACGACGGCGGGTTTGAGCCGGACGCTGCTCGATTCTCGCAGCGGACGAATGCGACCGTTGTAGCAGAGCCTGTTGCTGAAGGCGATGATCTCGGGCACGCAGCGGAAGTGTTCCGTCAGCATGAGCGCGCCGCCGAACGATTCCCGCGCGATGTCATAAATGGAGCGCCTGCCATCGTAGAGATGGGCGTTGGGGATGTCGCGAAGATATTCGTCCTGAAGATGCTCGATGGTGTCCAGTCTCTGACCCACACCTTCGGGGCTCACTTGCTCGTGATCGCCGACGACGACCACTTGGTCGGCGATGTAGAAAGCGATGAGGCCGAGGAGATCACATTGGCTCGCCTCGTCCACGATGACCACATCGAAGCGCGTGGTGGTGGGGTCTATCTGCTCGGCCACGCGCGCAAGCGGCATGATCCAGACGGGCACGGCCTCCTTGGCTTGTGCGAGGAGTCGTGAAGCTTTCTCCCGAAGTCGTGGCGCAGAGCGACCTGTTCCCTTGCCTAACCGTCGCATGGTATCGAGCCAGCCGGTGAGCGCTTGCCGCTCGGCCGGTCCGATCTTCTCAATCTGGTGGGCCCAGGTGCGGCATTCGACAAGTTGCTGGGTGATCTGGTAGAGCTGCTCCATGCACTGCTCCAACTGGTTCTGAAGCTCCTGGATGGATACCTCGGAGCGACGGACAAGCTCCTGATGCAGTTGTCGCCAGAGCCAGGCGGCTTGGGGATCGCCCGGCAGCGTGTCATCCCCGTGCATGTCGCGTCGCGCGCGAATGGCTTCGGCCCAGGCCGGCGCGAATCGGGAAAGCCGTTCGAGCAACTCTTCGCGGCGGTGGAGGTGAACGTGTTTGGCATACAGCTCGCAGAGCCGCGCGTAAGCCCTGCGATAGGCGGCTGCATCTTGGCGTCCGAGCGCGTCTTTGACGGCTGCGACGGCTGTGCCGGGAACCACGTCACCGAGGCGGCTTTTCGCTTCCTTGATGCGCCGCTCCGCATCGCGCTGGCGAACGACGAGGATCATCGCGTTCAAACCTTCGGGCAAGGCGTCCGACAGAAACTTCCCCAGTCTGCGCAGGTCATGTTGCGCGTCCCGCTGCAACGTGGGTCTTCCACAGGCGCGATCCCAGTTGAAGCCGAAGGGACGGAGCTTCCCCTGCAGGCAGCGGATCTCCTCCTTCACCGACAACAATCGGCGGATGCGCGGAGCACGCCGGGCAATCGTGCGCTCGGGCTGCGGACCGAGATCATCGGCCGAAGGACCGCCGCGCTGAGTGACGAGATACGTCCAAGCGTTGCGGAGCTGCTGGCGCCGGTTTTGGATCGCTGCCTTTGCCGCCAGCGCCTGAAAGTGCTCAACGGTTTCGGGGCGTCCGGCGGCGACGCGTGCCGAACCGATAAACCGACGATGTCGGCGGTTCCACACAGTATTCCACCGGGAGAGTCGTCCTCCCCGTCGCTCGGCTATTTCGGCCAGTTCGCGAGCCGTTTGCTCATGCTCTTCCAACGTTCCCCAGGGAGGAAGGGACGGTTGATGCGCAATGACAAGGGGGGAGGCAGACCGCTCAAGTTGTTGGAGCGCTTCGGAAGGTTTGAAGAGATGCTCGATAAACAGAGACGGCTCACCCTCTTCGACGAGGGTCAGCTCCCAGGGCTCCGCCGTCTGAAGAAACTCGCCCAGCTCGCGTGCTGCCCTTGCCGTTTCCTGCAGAGCGGGAATGTCCTCGACTGTGGGCTCACGCTCCCACCACTCAGCGTGGTGGCCATCCGGTGAGAGGCGCAGGAGATCTCTCAGCTCCTCGAATTCGCTCGGATCAAGAAGCGTTTTTGGATCGGGAAGCGTAGCACGGAGTTCGCGTTCTTCCCTCTCAGGCAAGTCGCGGTTGAGCCGATAGAGTTCGGCGAGTTCCGCCGGGCTGAGCGGCAAGGGCGCTCCCGGCTCGACAGGTCCCGGAATCCAGTCGTCCCGACCTACGCCTTCCGCGACGCGACGGGCGGCTTCCGACGGCGGGTATTCGCGGCCCGCGATCACAATCGGACGATATTCGCTGCCGCTGGCTTCGACCAGTTCGGTCCGAAGCCGTGCGATTTCCCGGAGCAGATGCTCTCGCTGCTTTGTCAGCTTATCCGCCTGGCGATGGAGATCGCGGGCGTCATCGTTCAATCGGCTTGTGATGGCCTGGACGGCTTCTTCCAACTGTCGGCGGCTGGCCAGATCGTCATCCAGCACGGAGATGGCCAGCGGGCGCAGCGGTTCGGGAATATACTCGCGCACGACGCGCAACGCTTTTGACGTGTAGGCGGTGACGAGAACCGACTTCCCTTCGGCCAGCAGATGTCCGATCAGATTGGCGATCGTATGGGTCTTGCCCGTCCCCGGAGGACCCTGGACGAGAACGCATCCATATCGGTTGAGGCGCGCGGCGATTTGCAGTTGCTCATGGTTCCAGCGTTTGACGAAAAAGACCTTCCGCAAGAGATCGAGATCGTCGCCCGCGGAATACGAATCCGAGGACGCACCTCTCATGGCCGGAGGCTGAACGCCCACGACCGAGCACAAAGCTGCCGGAGGATCGGCGCGCTGGTCCAGGTCATTGAGCACGCGCTCGACGGCGCGCGCATAGCCTTGCGTGCGCGGCATCAGCAGTAACAGGGGCGAGCGCCAGATCCGCAGCGGGTGAGGACCGGAGACCTTCTGCGGCTCGATGGGCTCATCGGCGAATTCGCCATCGGGAGCAAGCCGACGCGCCAGACTCTTGAGAAACTCGGTCGTATCGGGTCCCTCAAGGGGATGGAGGAAACAGGCGCCTTGTTTGATTTCCTCGTGGATGGAAGAAAGCGCCGCCCTGTTGCTGAGCGGCGCGTCGCGCAGAATGGTCGTATGGAGTTCGGGATTGCGGTCGGTCTCCCGGACGATGAACTCAGGGACATCCGGCCTGAACTCCAGTTGCACGGGCAGCATGATCACGGGGAAATGAATGAACCCCTGCTCCCACCGCCAGAAGAGGATGCCGTCGGCCAGGAGCAGTTCGTAGCGTTCCCCTTCGCGTTGCAGCTCGCTATGAAGCTCGTAGAAACGCTCGTAAACCTCCATCGCCTCGCGGGCCGGCCGCTCCTGCTGGGCCCAATTCCGCCAGCGTTCACGCCACGCGTGCCAAGCTTGAACTCGGGCGGGATCTGCCTCAAAAGGCTCAATGCGCGTTGTGCCATCCGAGTCGAGGATGCTCCGCTCGGCGAGCACCGCAGGTTCCTTGAAGGGATCGTCGGGCGTGCCTTCCAACCAGCCTTGAAGCGCAGGCGGAAGCTCGGGCGGTCGAGAAAGGCGCGGCCGCCGAATGCGCATGAGAATGGCCGGGCCATCGTTCTCCTCGCCTTCTCGCTCGTCATCGGCTGTGATGCGAAGCACGGTGATGCCGGAATGCCGAGGCAGCTCGTCGAGCCGCAGCTTCCAGCGAACCTCATTCAGGTCGCAGATGTAAGGGAAGCGAATGGCCGCGTATTCTTTGAGGAATCGAAAGAGCCGCCTCGTCCTCTCGCGCGCCACAGACATCCATTCTCCCCTATCCAACATAGTCGTCCTCCTTGGAGATCGAGGATTGGCCTCCAACCTCTTGGCGGAACCATATCCCGCCCCTTCCGGTTCGAGGAAGGAGGAACAATCTTGTGGCAAGGTATCTTGCCTCTCCTTTTTTGCGCCCGGCCTGGCGGAAGGGCGTTGGCTCATGGCCGCCACGGCCCGACGCGACGGCGTTAATTGAGCCGACGGGCATAGCCAGCCTCCCGGAAGTTCGAACTGCTCACGTCCACGAAGAAGAAGGCATCGCCGCCCTTGATGACGATGATGGTGTGCGTCTGCGGAGTCGGATAGAGATAGAACAAGAGTCCCACGCCAGTGGAATCCACGGTGTATGTCCCACCGAATCTGAAGGTCTGCGTCCCCGTGAAGAGCCTCCGCGATTGCTGAAATCCCGTGAAGCTGCCACGGCCATCGAAGGTGAAGCCGCCGATGGCACTCTGGACATCCGTGCGGCCGAGATCATAAGAAGCCCCGGTCGAAGAGAAGATGTAGTCGCCGCGAAGGAGATATTCGGCCTGAAATGTTTCCTCAGAAGGTCGAAGCGGCTGTTCCCGAGTCAAAGCCTGCCACAGTTCGAACAGGTTCTCCGAGAGGCCTTCTGCTTTCAGGTCTTGCCCCCTGTCAGCCTGAAGGAGCGCAGGCTTGCTGATCGCCGCTTCGGAATACATGGGGCGGCCACTCGAAGCCATGATGAGGCCTGCCATGAGGTAGAAGCTCATAGCCGTGAGTCTTCGCATACGCATCCCCTCCATGGGAACGGTCAATGGGGCGTGTGCGGCACCTGCTTCGCGAAGACCGAACACGCCCCACTAAAGGTCCTCCTCTAACGCCATGGGCGCGTGTAGGAGAAGGAGTAAAACGTCAACGGGCCCACCCGCTGCGAGGATCCCGTCAGAGAGCTTCCGTCACTTCCATAGAAATTGTAGAACTTCCAGGAACCGAGCTGCTGCGAAGAGCCAAAGAGCGAGCGCCCGTGGTTGTTGTAGAAGCTATAGAGTTTGAGCGAGCCAAGCTCCTGGGAATAGCCGAAGACGTAGCTCCCATCGCTTCCATAAAGGTTGAAGTACGTCGAGGAGCCCAGCCGCTGGGAAAATCCCCAATAGCTCCGGTTGTTCTGAGCCTGGGCCACGCCCGCCATCAGCAATGTGCCGAGGGCCAATGCCGCGAATGTCTTTCGTTTCGTGATCATTGTTCGCCTCCTTGAAAGTTTTCGTACCGCTTCCGCCCAAGAAAAGACAGGAAACGGGCGAAAAGGTTTAGAAGAACGGAGAGCGCGAGGGGGCAGTAATCCCCATTGCCGTTGTTTCGCGGTAGCATGCCCACGATGGTGCCGATATGCCGGAGGCGGGCCAATGGGTTTTGTTTCACGCAGACAAGTCTCGAATCGGATGGATCGAACTCCGCCCCAGGTGAGCGCCGCACGCAGGCGATCCCGGTGGGTAGGTCAAACGGGGATGGCGTTTCCGAACAGGTGGGAGGCGATCGGATGGGTCACCCCCTTCGGGGGCTTGGGGGGAATTTCGGCTCGTCTGTCCTAGGGCTCGCCTTACGGCTCGCCCTAGGCTAGGTTCGATCGCCCGCGTGCGCGGGCTTCGTGCGGTAGAAGGTCAATCTCAACGTGGCTCGCCTTACGGCTCGCCCTAGGCTAAATTCGGTCGCCCGCGTGCGCGGGCTTTATTGCGGTGGAAGGTCAATCTCAAAAGGGGTCGCTCCGGCTCGCCCTAGGCTAGGTTCGGTCGCCTGCTGCCGCAGGCTCAATGCGGTCGAACCCATTCCGCACGCGAGCCCCGAATGGGGCGACTCGAATCCAGCCTGGGATGAGCGCGAATGATCCCCGTTGAGGTCGAACCGGTATTCCGCATGTGAGCCCCCGAAGGGGGCGACTCGAATATAGCCTGGGGTGAGCGCGAGCGAACCCCATTGAGGTCGAATGCATTCCGCGTGTGAGCCCCCGAAGGGGGCGACCGAATATAGCCTGGGGTGAGCGGTAGCGAACCCCAGGATCGGGAGGCCAAAAATTTTTCCCTCCAAGCCCGCGCACGCGGGCGGCCCTTGCGGATGGGACAAACGGGGATGGCATTTCCGGACAGGTGGGAGGCGACCGGATGGGCCACCCCCTCCGGGGGCTTGGCGGTAGAATCGAGCGGGCGCGAACAAAACGCGCACATGACGACAATCGGACCGTCTGCTGTGCGGGCTTTCCTGGTATAATCTTGAGCGTGGTCGGCGCGGAGAAAGCGACCGAAGCGATCATCCGGGAGCTGCAACAAGGGCTGAGCGTTGAAGAGAACTTCCGCGTACTCTTCGAGCGCTACTACGGCCCGATCTACCGGTTCTTTCGCAGGAAAGGGATGTCGCCGGAAGATGCCCGGGATCTCACCCAGGAAGTCTTTTTTTCTGTCTATAGAGGAATGGGCGAGCTTCGGGAAAGCGCCCAGTTTGAGAAGTGGTTGTATAGGATCGCCAAGAACACGTATATCAACGAGATGGAACGACGGGGGGCGAAGAAGCGGGCGGCCGCCGAGATTTCGCTCGAGGAAGTCCGAGCGAGCGCGCCGGAGGTCCTCTCCGACGCTCCATCCGGAGTGATGGCCGATCCGATGGAGAGGGTGCTGGAGGAAGAGAAACGGGAGAAGCTGCGCGAGGTCATGGAGCAATTGCCCGTGCAAATGCGTCGGTGTGTCTACCTGCGCGTGGTGAAGGAGCAGTCCGTTCAGGAGATCGCGACGATCCTGGGCATCTCCGTCAACACGGTCAAGGCCCATCTGCATCAGGCGCGGAAGCTACTGCGGGAGCGGCTCGGCACCCTTTTCGGCGAAGTGGAGTTGTGAGCGACCGGAGCCGCCACAAGGGGACTGAGTCTTTCGCCAGGTGGCGAAGAACAGAAAGTGGGAGAGCGAACGATGAACGGAGAGTTTCGACGATATTTGGAAGCGCTCGGCGAGCAGTGGGAGGACCACCTGAAGCGCCATCTCGACGAAGATGAGCTGATCGGCTACGTGCGCGGAGAGCTTGAGGCGGGGGACGTCGAACGGCTGCAATCGCATCTCGTGCGCTGTGAGGCGTGCGCGGCGGCTCTCGCCGACGTGGCGGACTTCTTCGAACCGCTTCGAGAGGGGGAGGAGCCGATCCGCGAGCGCGTTCTTCGTCGGGAGTGGAAAAGCTTCTGGCAGCGGGTGCGGGCTGAAGAACGGGCGACCGTCCGAGCAGATGTACCGGTGTGGTTCCGCCCGCGAGCGTTGTTCGCTCTGGCGGCGAGCTTGCTCGTCATCGTCGGGTTCTTGGGCTTGTGGACGTGGCACCTGCGACGGGAAATCCAGCAATTGGCCCGGCAAGCGCAGAGTGAGCGAACACGGCGAGCGGAATTAGAGCGCGAAAATCGCCGCCTCCAAGAGCGAAGCGATGTCACGAAGCGGGAGTATGAGTCGCGATTGAGCGAGCTGGAATCGCAACTGGCCCAGCTTCGGGAGCCTCAATGGAACATCCCCGTCTATGACGTCCTCTCCCGAGAACTTCTGCTCCGATCGGGGAGCGCGAGCGTTGTGAACCACATCGCGGTCTCCCCCACGGCGAGAAGTTTCAGCCTGGTCCTCAATGCGGAGGATCAGCCGAAATATCCGACCTACGCCATCGAAATCGTGGATCGGGAGGGTCACGTCCGCTGGCGTGCTGCCGGGTTACACCGCGACCGTCACGGCAACTTCACCCTGACGCTCAGTCGCGCCTTCTTGAGCCCTGGGAGATATCGGCTGATCCTCTCCGGCCAACGGGGAGGGCGCTTCCAGAAGATCGCCGAATACGTCGTCTCGCTCAGCTACCTCTAGCCGATCCCTGGAGAATCGCCCGTTTTGGAACCGCTCGCTTCAAGAGTGTCGCACGCCAGTGACATATTTGGGGAAGCGCAAGGTGTCGAGCGCTAAAGACTTCGAGCGCCCGCGCTATGGTCAAGCCCTGAGATTTCAATCACTTGCTCCCTACACGGTGGCCGAGAACGAATTCTGCACGGAGCGCACGGAAGGCTCCCCCTGTCGCGCGAGCGCGACACGCTCAAACCCTTCTCTTGAGGCCTCTGACCAGTGGAAAACCCACGAATTCGGATGTAGTTACTGACGATTCGAGGCTCAGAGCCAACACATGGCACGGCGCTTGCTTGAGCCATTCAGCGTGAGGACGACGCCTAGACACAACGAAGCGGCCGAGCACACAATCGGCGATCCGGAGCCCGCTGTTCGGATCGCTGGCGGGATCAAGAGGCCGAGCCCCTCTTGATCACGATAAAGGGCCCCCGTTCAGGATCTCTCCCACCCGAGCTTCCGTCCTCGCCCGAGGGCGCGGGGGCTCTCCTTTTGTCCGTCGCGGGGGTTGGTGCGCTTTGCGAAAAGGCCGCGGGGAGCTATGACTTTCGCTTCACCCTCGCCTTGCGGGAAGGAGGCGGGGCCGATTGGGTATCCGCCGAGAGGGTCTCCGAGGCGTTCTCCTCGGGCTTCGGCGCTTGTCGGAGCATCTGGATGAAGAGGTCCATATCGTAGTCGCATTCGCGCGCCATCTGTTCGCGCACGGCATGCAGGACCTCCAGGAATTTCGGCTTGCGGTACATGGTCATCCCACCTCGGAGACGAGGAATTCCGGCGTGATGATCGTCGGCACGAAGAAGCCCGATGTCACATTGAACAACCGCACGCGCGCCTGACGGTAGACGTTCGCCAGATAGCCGAAATTCCAGGTGACCAGGAAGTCAATCTTGTGAAACGAGGCCACGGCCACATGGAGGGCATCGGCCATGTACTTGCGCTGGAAGATGCCGCGGGCGATGTATCCTTCGGCCAAGATGCCCACCTCTTCGGTGATCTCCAGTTGCGGGATGTCGCGAATCAGGTTCAGATACGCCTGTCGGCGCGGCTCACGCATCCGTTCGAGTTCGCGCACCACCAACGGCGAGATGTAGGCGTCGTAGAGCGGGCGCTCATGCTCCCACCATCGGATCGTCAGGTCCCGACGGAAGGGGTCCTCGTTATCGAGATACGCCCCGATGACCGAGGTTTCAAGGTAGATGCTGATCTTCGCCACCTTACCCCTCCGAGGGCTTCTCATTCAGCGATCGAATCGCCTCCGTCTGCGGCACCAGCCGGAGCCGCGCTCGCGAGAAGTCAAACGTCACGCGGAAGTGTTTCAGGAAACTCCCGCCCAAGATTCCCGCCTGCATGAATCCCGCCGACTCGTTGACGGCCCCCAGGTCGAGGACCGGCGCGCGAACGTTCCGCTGCTCCAAGCTGTTCATCGAGAGCGAAGGTAAGAGGATCAAGTCCACGTTCTCAATGACGCCCGCCGCACCGAGCACGCGAATCTTCGGGGAGGGAAGGATGTGCTTCTCCAAATTGTACTTCTTCACGACGTGCGCGCCGACGACGGTCGCGCTCGCTCCGGTATCAATCAAGAAGTTGACCACCTCGCCGTTGTGCAGCTTGACTTCGGCGCTGACCAATCCTCCATTGGTCGTGCGGAAGGGGACTTCCGAACCACCTTCGGGAGGCGTTTCGCCGATCACCGGCGCGGGTTCGCTCTCCAAAACGAGCATCCGCTCCGCGTAATCGATCGTGAAGCGGAAGTTGGCGAGCACGGAGAGCCCAAGGAAGCCATCGGCCCGCAAGACGTCGCCTTCGCCCTCGGTCGTGGCCGTGTGATGAATCGTTCGGATATAGATCGGGATGTTGAAGATGCGGATGTCGCCGAGATCGAGCATATCGAGCAGTCCGTAGACGATGGGGAACTTCCCCCCTCCGCCGACGGCGCGCGCCTCGCCGCCGCGCGCCAAGGGGCGAATGCCCAATCTCTCCGCCGCTTCGTAAGAGAGCACGGAGATGCTGGCTCCCGTGTCAATGACCAAGTTCAGCGCCACATTGTTCCCCGCGCGCGCTTGAATGAAGGGGCGATCCCGCTGCAGGCGGAAGGGGATGCGCGCCGTGCGCCCACCTTCAACGCGATGGAGGTGCGTGATGCCCAAAAGCGAGAGCGCCCGGTAGAAGGCGATCAATCCGCGATAGCGCTCCCGCCGCTCCACATCCATCTTAGGGGAGACGGCCAGGAACTTCTCGTAATACTCGGCGGCCTCGCGGAACTTCTCCAAACGGGCCGCCGCGCGTCCGAGGGCGATCCAATAATCCGGCTCGTTCGGATCGAGCGCCGTCGCCCGCCGCAGTCGCTGATAAGACAGCTCCGTGCGATTCTCGAAGAAATCAATCTCGGCCAATCCGGCCCAGGCCAGGGCTTCGCGCTCGTTCAGCAAAAGCGCGGCGGCGAACGCCTCAGCCGCTTCGCGAAAGATGCCCGAACGCAAAAGCACCAAGCCGATTACCGCTCGCGCGCGCGCACTTTGCGGATCCTGACGCAGCACTTCGGCCGCGTGATCGAACGCTTCGTTCAGGTTCCCGAGCTTCAAGAGCGCGAGGCTTAAGCCCAAGCGTGCCGGGTGATCCTTGGGATTTTTCGCGAGCAACCCGCGATAGGCCTCCGCGGCTTTCTCATAATCGCCCTCGCGCATCAAGCGCTCGGCCTGCCGATACCGTCGTCCGGCCGATTGCGCGGCTTCCGGTCGTGGGGAGGATGCATAAGCGGGCGTGGCGGCGAAGCCGGAGAACGCGCCGCCTTCACTGAGGAGCGCGACGAGGATGAGGCTCGCTCGAAGGCCCCATGACCAAGGGGGGGTATGCCCCACACGACGATGTGGTGTGCCGCCATTCACAAGCGCCCCTCGACACCGTCCGATCCCTCGACGTCAAACCAGAAAGAGATTCTAAGCCTCCGCGCTCCGGCTTGTCAAACACCTTCTGTCGAAGCCGCTGCGAAGGGGAGGTGAGCGCGCCACCCGGTTGGCACATCACCGCGATATGCAGTCGCGCCCTCTCTTCACCGCCGAGAGAACGCGGCGTTCCCGCCCTGGCGTTCTCTCCACCGCGAATGGAAAACGCGGGGCGAGGAGTCGCCCCCTCGCGTCACTTCTTCCACTCCTGCATGCCCGTGCCTTGGAAGGGCCAGTCCGAGAGCATCTGGATCGTGCTCAGTTGATTGGAGAACGCCACGAACTCGATCCCGCATTCGGGGCACTTGATCCGATCCCCTTTCTGCGGCCGCAAGTAAGCCGGGCTCGTCGGGATGAAATACTCGGCCTTGAATCGAACGGGATCGTCCGGCCCCGTGTAGGTGTAGATGTGCGTGTTGCAGTAGGTGCAGATCACTCGCTTCATCCGCTCCCCCCTCCTTCAGAAGCTGCGGAGATGCGCGAGGACAGCTCGCCGACGAGCGCGAGACCGGCCTCCATGATCTGATCGCGTTTGGCGACGGAAGTGGCCTCGACGTAGACGCGCAGGACCGGCTCCGTCCCCGATTGTCGGAAGAGGATCCAACTGGCGTCGTCCAGGAGCCATTTCGTCCCATCGAGCGTCTGCATGTCCATGATGCGAAATCCCGCTAGGCGATCCGGCGGATCGGCGGTCAACCGGGCGACGATCTCGCGACCGTGCTCGACCGGCATGTGGAGATCCTCGCGCCGATAGTGGAATTCGCCGAACTCGCGCCAGAGCGCGCGCACGGCTTCGGACGGACGCTCGCCGCGCGCGATCAACGCTTCCAACAGAAGGAGACCGGCGAAGGTGCCGTCGCGCTCGGGCAAGTAACCGCGCACGCCGATCCCCCCGGATTCCTCCCCTCCGATCAAGACCTCTTCGGTGAGCATCAGATCGGCGATGTATTTGAATCCGATCGGCACGATGCGCACGGGACAGCCCAAGGCGTCGGCGATCCGATCCACGAGCACGCTCTGCGAGAACGTTCGGACGATGATCCCTCGCTCGCCGCGCTCTCGCACCAGATGCCAGACCAGAAGGGGAAGGATCTGATGCGGCGTGAGGAACGAGCCATCCTCGCCGACGGCCGCCAGGCGATCGCCATCGCCGTCGTGCGCCAGACCGATGGTCGCGCGCGCTGCGCGCACGGCCTCAAAGAGCGCGCCGAGATTCTGCGGCATGGGCTCCGGATTGACGCCGCCAAAGAGCGGATCGCGCTCGGCGCGAATCGTCTCCACGCGACATCGGCCTCCACCGAGCACGCGTTCCATGTAGCGATCGGCGGTACCGTGTATCGGATCCACGATGATGTGCCAGTCGGAGCGACGAATCGCTTCTATATCCACGAGCGCGCGCAGCCGTTGAAAGTACGCCTCATCGGGAGGATCGCTCCATTGGAGGAGCCCTTCGGCCTCCGCGCGCTCGAGCGGTCGTCGTCGCGGCTGCGATCGCCCGAGCCGCGCTTCCACAGCCGCCGTCACCTCCGGACGCGCCGAACCGCCGAACGATTCCTTGATCTTGAACCCGTTGAACTCCGGCGGATTGTGGCTGGCCGTGATGACCACGCCCGCGCGCGCCT